>Ga0136846_1228601_pt1 | contig 10112 bp, 9 predicted proteins | sample HopSoiMetagenom2_FD_96841 | JGI IMG/M metagenome (GOLD analysis project Ga0136846, IMG submission 96841) | Grasslands soil microbial communities from Hopland, California, USA - 2 Assembly 2016 (version 4) | ecosystem: Environmental > Terrestrial > Soil > Grasslands | place: USA: Hopland... | reverse complement strand
GCTTCGCGATTTTCGAAGAACCACACGGCCCCGCCGATCACCGCGGCAAGATAGAGATAGACGCCGGCCAGATGCAGCCAGTTGGTGACATTGTCAGTCCGGCGCAGGTCTTGAAGTAGCGCCTTGAGCCCCGCATCATTTAACGTTCTTGGAGGAGTATCCATCGAGCTAACCGCCGCTTGCGGTCTTGCGATTACCGGTACAGTTCCTTTACCTTCCGTGCGATGAGCCAGTTCGTCAAGCGCGGGAAGAACTTGTTGAAGCGCAAGAGCCGCCGCGCTTCGCTTCCCAGGACAGTTTCGGTCCTGTTCGTCACGATCGCCTTCACAATGCCTGTGGCAACATCGTCAGGCATCATGCCCTTCTCAAAGCGCAGGTCGGCCTTGCCATCGACGCGGATCCAGTTGTCGCGGAAGCCGCTGTCCGTCATGCCCGGGACGATGGTGAGCACGTCGATGTCGAAGCGGGCGAATTCGCCGCGCCAGGCTTCGGACATGCCGATGAGCGCGAACTTGCTCGCGGAGTATTCCGGCCACGCCGGCATTCCCTTGCGGCCGCACATGGAGGCGACATTGACGACGCAGGGCTGGTCGCCGTTCATCAGGTGCGGCACGGTCAATCGCGTCAGTTCGATCGGGCCGAAGAAATTCACTTCCATGATCTGACGGACGATGTCTTCGCTCGAAGTTGAAAAGTGACCCCAGCTTCCAATGCCGGCATTGTTGATGAGAATGTCGAGGCCGCCAAGCGAGGAGACGGCCTGTTCGATCAGTTTTCGGCGGTCGTCGGGCTTCGTGATGTCGGTGGGAATCGCGACTGCGCCGGTGATCTTGGCGGCAAGCTGGTGCAGGGTTTCTTCCTTGCGTGCCGCCAAGGCGACACGGGCCCCCGCTTCCGATAGGACATGAGCGATCGCCCGGCCGATGCCGCCGGTCGCTCCCGTGAGAAGGACGCGTTTTCCGTTCAATTCCCGGCTCATGCACTCACTTTATCCGATGGCAAATTGAGCTCCGAGAGGAGTCTGTTCCTTCAAATTGGGTTTCCACTTTGCCCAGCCGGTATAAACGGACTGGGCTTCCACCGCCGCTCAGCTTCCCGGTACCATTCTCCACCCTCATTCACGGACGATGTCATGCGGTGGCTGCTCATCGGGTACATGTTCCTGTTCATCGATCGGCCGTTCGAAGTTTGGCCGTGGCTCGGCGACCTGCACGTCGAACGCATTTACATGCTCTTCACGCTCGCCGTGTGGACGGTCACTCCGAACAAGCGGTGGCTGCCGAACATTCAGCATGCGGCCTACGCTTCGTTTGCCATGGCCGTTAGCCTGGCCTGGCTTGCCAGCCCGTGGGCGACCCAAGGGCAGAACGTCGTCGAGGACTGGTTCAAGATCGTCGTCTTTTACTTTCTCCTGGTCACGACCATTCGGGATGAGGAGGGACTCAAGCGCATCTCCGCGGGGTGTTTGGCCGTAATGGCGATCTATCTTCTGCACTCGTTCCGCGAGTATCTCGGCGGGCGCTACACCTATCGCATGGGCACGACGCGCATGATCGGCGTCGATAACACTCTCGGCGATCCCAACAGCTTCGGCGCCAGCATTGTCTTCTCGTTGCCGCTTGTCACCGCGATGTGGAAGTCCGGCATCGGCGGCAGATACCACACATCGCTGCTGATCGGGTACGTCGGTCTCGCCAGTCTGTGCGTACTGCTGACTGGCTCGCGGTCATCGCTCCTGGGAATGGGCGTGTGGTACATGATCGTGATCTGGGGCACGCGTTATCGGTTCACGGCGTTCGCGGCCTTCGCCGTGGCCGCACCGTTGGCGTTCATCGCCTTGCCGGACGAACTGCAGAACCGATTCGAAACGATGATCAACCCGGAGGTCGGCCCGAAGAGCGCTCAGGAATCGCGTGAGGGGCGCATCCAGGGCCTGCTCACCGGTTTCGACTTGTGGGCGGCAAATCCACTGACTGGCGTGGGCCCAGGCGCGTGGCGGCCCGCCACCGGCTCGACCATTGAATCGCACAACCTTTATGGCCAGATTCTCGGCGAAATCGGCACGCTCGGCGCAATGGCGTTTCTGAGCCTTCTGTTTTGCTTCTGGCGAAATCTTCGCGCCGTCAAACGCGTTCGCAAACAGTATCCCCAGGAACGCGACGATCTCATCTATACTCTGCCGTCGTCGATTGGCGTGGCGGTTTTCTTGCTGCTCTTAATGGGCAACTTCGGGCACAATCTGTTTCGCTTCACATGGCTGTGGTACGGCGGTTTCCTGATCATCGCCCGGCATTGCGTGACGGTCCGCGAGACCGAGTGGGAACCTGTCGCTGAACCGTTGGCCGAAGAGGCGACTCTGCCCGAAGGCTGGGTGCTGCATCCGCCGCATGGATCGATGTGATTATTCCACGTTCAGCACGAGTTCGCGGATCTTTTCGAGTGTCGCCTTGACTTCGACGACGTGGCGCGAGATTGTCACGTCGCCGGCCTTCGAGCCGAGAGTGTTGGTCTCGCGGCCCATCTCCTGCACCATGAATTCCAACTTTCGCCCGGCGCCTTCTCCGCCCTTCTTCGCGATCTCGGCAAACTGCTCGAGATGGCTCGTCAGTCGCAAGACTTCTTCGGAGACGTCCGTGCGGTCGGCGAACAAGGCCACCTCGCGGACGAGGTGCTGCGGTTCGAGCGTGATTCCGGCGTCGGCGATGGCCTGGCGAACGCGGTCCAAAATGCGTTGCCGATAATCGCTCATCACGGTCGGTAGATGCTCGCGAATGGCATCGAGTTGTTCGCCGATGAAGCGGTGCTGGGCGAGAAGTTCGGCGGCCATCGCCTTGCCCTCGTCGCGCCGCATCGCATCCAAGTTCTTGAGAGCTGCCTCGAGCGTCTTCTCGACAATCGGCCACTCTTCGGGGGGAGCGGCGGAGTGCGTCGATTCGGGCGCGACCCCGGGCAATGCCAGCACGCCGGCTAAAAGCGGTGTAACAAATCCCGGTGCATTCGCCTCGTCGCACGCTTCCCGGATTTGATGCAGATAGTCGCGAAGGGCGGCCTTATTCAACACGAGGTCGGTGGATCGACCCTGACGCTCGACGCGAATGTGGATCAGCAGCGTGCCGCGGCGAACGTGCTTGCGAACGACCTTCTCAATCTCCGACTCGAGCATCGGATAGGGTTCGCTGCCGCGGACGGTGACTTTGAGATGGCGGTTGTTGACGGCCCGCACTTCCACGGCGACGGCGGTCGAATCGATTTGGCTCCGGGATTCGCCGAAGCCCGTCATGCTCAGCAACACGGCGTGCCTCGGGAGAAACTCAGGTTCACGTCTGGCCGGCAGGCACTTGCGGCTTATTCACCTGCTCGCCCGTGTCCCACTTCACGACCTTCACGTGAATCATGATGACGAGCACCCAGACGGCGGCGAGGTAGAGGGTGATTTTGACGAAGGCGTCGGCGGTGCGAGAGCCGAAGGGGCTAGAGCCGCCGGCGCCGCCGAACGCACCGGCCAGGCCGCCGCCCTTCCCGCGCTGAATCAGCACGATCAGCATCAACAGCAACCCGAGAATGATGATGACCAGATTCAGCAAGTGCGACACGACGGCCACGGCAACAAGCGACACGGCGAAAGCCTCCGCGATCCTACGGGTAAGCACTTAATCTACGTTCTTGCACCGATTTCGGACAGCCCGACCGCCTCACGCGGCTATCTGGATAATCTTGGCGAAGAGGTCGGCCTTGAGGCTCGCCCCGCCAACGAGACCGCCATCGACATCCGGTTGTGTGAGCAAACTCGTGACGTTGTCCGGAGTCGCGGAGCCGCCGTAAAGGATGGGAAGCGATTGGGCGAAGTTCTCGCTGAAGATTCCGCTGATTTTCTTGCGGAGGAAGGCATGGGCCGCTTGAGCCTCCTCCGGAGTCGCAACTTTTCCCGTGCCGATCGCCCATACGGGTTCGTATGCGAGGATGAGGTTCGCGAGCTTGTCGGGGGGCAGGTCGCGGAGCCCGTTGGTGGCCTGGCGATCGAGCACGTTGTCGGTCTGATTGGCCTCGCGCTCCGCGAGCAACTCGCCGACGCAGAAGATGACCTTCAAGCCGGCCGCGAGGGCGGCCTTGGCTTTCTTGTTGAGCAGTGCGTCGGTTTCGCCGAGGCCGTGGCGGCGCTCGCTGTGCCCAATTAGGACCGAGGTGCACCCGGCATCGAGAAGCATCTGTGGCGACACTTCACCCGTGAACGCGCCGCTCTTCTCGTAATGGCAATTTTGCGCGCCAAGCCACACCGGCGATCCCTTGATCACTTCCACTAATAGCAGAAGCCAGGGGAAGGGCGGATAGATCGCGACGTTGACCTGCGGATATCCGCGGGCCGCCTCGACGACCGCCGAAGCGAGCGCGATCGCCTCGGCGCGGGTCGTATTCATCTTCCAGTTGCCGGCAATCAGCTTCTTGCGCATGAATCGTCCTTAATTCTCGCTCGGCGCCCAGAACTCGCGATCGAGGGCCGCGGCGAGGCGGCGCAGATCGCCCATCAGGTCCAGGAATTGGTGCGGCAACAGCGCCTGCGGGCCGTCCGAGAGCGCCTTCTCGGGGCAGTTGTGAACCTCGACGTGAACGCCGTCGGCCCCGGCCGCCACGCTCGCCCGGCACATGCTGGGAATCAGATCCGGCCGGCCGGTCGCATGGCTCGGGTCGACAATGATCGGCAAATGGCTCTGCCCCTTCACGTTCGGCACGGCGCTCATGTCCAGCATGTTTCGTGTGCTGTCCTCGAAGCTGCGAACCCCGCGCTCGCATAACACGACGCCCATGTTTCCTTCGGAAAGCACGTATTCCGCGGACATGAGCAGGTCCTTCACGGTCGCGCTCATGCCGCGCTTCAGAAGCACGGGCGTTTTCGTCTTGCCGCATTCTTTGAGCAGGTCGAAGTTCTGCATGTTGCGGGCGCCGATTTGCAGCATGTCGGCGTACTGAACCACGAGGTCGACCTGCCGCGGGTCCATGACTTCCGTGACGACCGGCATGTCGTATTTCTGGCCGACGTCCTTGAGGATCTTGAGACCGTCTTCGCCCATGCCCTGGAAGGCGTAGGGGCTGGTTCGGGGTTTGAAAGCGCCGCCGCGAAGAATGTTCGCGCCGCCGGCCTTCACATACCGGGCGACCGTGTCCATGACTTCAAAGTTCTCGACGGCGCACGGACCGGCGATCATCGCCAGGCTGCCGGCGCCGATTCGCACTTTTCCCACATAGACGGCACTATCGGTCTTGTGGAACTCGCGGCTGGCGAGCTTGAACGGCTTCATGATCTGGTGAACTTGTTCGACGCCGGGAATGGCGGAGAAGTTCTGCGCTTCGGGCCGCGTCTCGTCGCCGATGACGCCGACAATGGTGCGGCTTTCGCCTCGCGACACGTGCGGCGTGAACCCGAGTTCGCGAACGCGCTCGATCACATGCTCGATCTGCTCGAGGCTGGCTTCGGGGCGGATAACAAGAATCATGACAGGTGAATCAACGGTGGAAAAAGGCGACGGGGATAGTGTAGGAACTATCCGGCGATCTTCCGCGCTGCTCCATTTCCCGCAGTGGGCGGAGGCAGTGAAGTGCCGTCCTTTTCGGCAATTTCAATCCACTCGTTCACGATCTCGCAGAGAGATAAACTTCCACCTCATCCGTGCCCTGGCAGCAGGGACTATGATGCCAGGGCATTGGCCAACGAAGCCACCGCCCTCATCGGACCCTTCAATCATCGCTTGTCTGGGCCATGGGGAACGACCCGAGCACCGAGACCGAATCGCAGTACGATTCCAGTGACGTGAGCGCCTTCTTCACCTTGGGATCGTCGCGGTGTCCTTCGAAATCGACGAAGAACACGTAATGGCCCTTCGCCTCCCGGTAGGGGAAGGATTCGACCCAGGTCAGGTTGATCTTGTTGGATTTGAACAGACTCAGGGCATCGACGAGCGCCCCGGGGCTGTGCGGCACCTGGAACATAACGGCGGTTTTGTCGCTGCCGGTGCGAGCGCTGTCCGAATTGCAGATCACGGCGAACCGCGTCTCGTTGAACGGCGAATCCTCGATGTTGTGGTAGAGGATTTTGATGCCATACCTCACGGCGGCCTGCCGTCCGGCGACGGCGGCCACGTTCGGTTCGGTTTGCACGAGTGTCGCCGCGTGGGCGGTGCTCGAGACCTCGTGCAGCGACGCGTGGGGCAGGTTCTTGGACAGCCAGTTGCGGCACTGGCTCAAGGCCTGCGCCTTACTGTAAACCCGGCGAATCTCGGTCTGTTCGCAGTTCGCCAGCAGGTGATGATGAACGCGAAGGCGGACCTCGGCGCAAATCTTGATCGCCGGCATCTGAATGAACATATCCAACGTGTCGGTGATGCGGCCATCGGTCGAGTTTTCGAGGGGCACGACGCCGAAGTCCGCATGCTTGCGGCTCACTTCCTCGAACACCGCGGCAATGGTTCCTGTTCGCGAATACGAAACGGCCTCGCCGAAGCGTTCGATGGCGGCCAGATGGCTGTAACTATACTCGGGGCCGAGGAATGCGATTTTTTGGTTCTTTTGAAGGGCTCGTGAGCCGCTGATGAGCTCACGGAATACCGCCTTGATCGTCACTTCGCCTAGCGGTCCCTTGCTCGCCCGAAGCACGTTGTTCAGAACCTCTTCCTCGCGGGCCGCCGAGAACACCTCGCCACCCTGATCCGCCTTCACCTTGCCGATCTGGCCGGCAACACCCGCCCGTTTATTCAAAAACTCCAGGATTTGCAGGTCGAGCTTATCGATCTGAACGCGCAAGGCCTTCAGGTTGGCGGCGGTTTTTTCAGGGGAAGGCGAGTCGTTCTTCTTCGACATTGGTGCGGAACCGGAAGGCGGAATAGGGTATTCGACTGAATGTACCGCTACGGCAAAGTGCCGTCAACGAACTGGAAGCCAATATTGGACTTGAGTTCACCGATGGAGCTGTAACCTTCCACTTGTGTTCTTCGCACTTTGCCTTCAGTGCGCTGCCAAATCGGCACATGTCCTGGTTGGACCGGCGAGAGACGGAAATGATCCGCTAGAAGATTGAATGCGTAAGTTATTGCAATAAAAATACTTGCGACTACATCGTCGAGTGGGACAACCCTCAACACCTGATGCCGGTATGAATCTTGCTTTTGTGCGATTTTCACCGAATCCGTGCGGCAACACCACGAATCGAACAGCGGTAACGAAAAGCGAACAACCGGTTCGCGTGCGTCCCTTTGGTGGCATCAGACTAGCGATTATGAACCGAGGGTCATGCGAGCCGCCGACACAAGGAGAATCAACCCATGGCTGAAGAGAAAATCATTGGGATCGATCTCGGTACCACCAACTCGGTTGTGGCCGTAATGGAGGGCGGTGAAGTCAAAGTCATTCCCAACCAGGAAGGCAACCGGCTCACGCCCTCCGTGGTCGCCTTTACGGATAAGGGCGACCGGCTCGTCGGCGACCCGGCCAAGCGCCAGGCCATTACCAATCCGAAGCGCACCATCTATTCGATCAAGCGCTTCATGGGCCGCCGGCACAACGAAGTGGAAAGCGAAGAGAAGCTCGTTCCGTACAAGATTAGCGGCGGGCCGAACGACCTCGTGAAGGTCGACATTGATAGCAAGCACTTTACGCCGCCGGAACTCTCGGCCATGGTGCTTCGCAAGCTCAAGGAAGCCGCGGAGGCCTACCTCGGGCACACCGTGCGCAAAGCGGTTATCACCGTGCCGGCATACTTCAACGATGCCCAGAGGCAAGCGACTATCGACGCCGCCGCCATTGCCGGTTTCGACACCGAGTACGAGATTCGGGGCAAGGACGGCAAAGTCAACAAGCAGCGGATGCGCATCATCAACGAACCGACGGCGGCCGCGCTCGCCTACGCGCTCGACAAGAAGAAGGATGAGAAGATTGCCGTGTTCGACCTGGGTGGCGGCACCTTCGATATCTCCATCCTCGATGTCGGCGAAGACGGAGTTTTCCAGGTGCTCTCGACGAATGGCGACACGCACCTGGGCGGCGACGACTTCGACCAGGTCCTCATGGATTACATTGCCGACGAGTTCAAGAAGGAGAACGGCATCGATCTGCGGAAGGACGCGATGGCGATGCAGCGGCTCAAGGAGGCCGCCGAGCGGGCCAAGAAGGACCTCAGCCAGCAGATGAACACGGATATCAATCTGCCGTTCATCACGGCCGATGCCAGCGGACCGAAGCATCTGATGCTGTCGGTGAGCCGCAACCAGTTCGAGCGGATGGTCGAGCACTTGATCGAGCGCTGCAAGAAGCCGGTCATGACCGCGCTCACCGACGCCCGGCTCAAGCCCGGCCAGATCGACGAGATCGTCATGGTCGGCGGCATGACCCGCATGCCGCGCGTACAGGGGCTGGTGAAGGAAATCTTCGGCAAGGAAGGTCACCGAGGCGTGAACCCGGATGAAGTGGTTGCCATCGGCGCCGCGATTCAGGGCGCGCAACTGCTCCTCGGCGCTGCTGCCGACATCCAGTTGCTCGATGTGACCCCGCTGTCGCTCGGTTTGGAAACCCTGGGCGGCGTCCTCACCGTCATGATTCCGAAGAACACCACGATCCCGTCCAAGAAGACGGAAGTGTTCACCACGGCCGCGGACAATCAGCCGTCGGTGGAAGTACAGGTGTTCCAGGGCGAGCGCCCGATGGCCCGCGACAACAAGCAGATCGGCAGCTTCCACCTGGACGGCATCCCGCCGGCCCCGCGGCAAGTGCCGAAGATCGAAGTCGCCTTCGATCTCGACGCCAACGGCGTGCTTTCCGTGTCCGCGAAGGATCTGGGCACCGGCAAGCAGCAGCAGATTCGCATCGAAGGCTCGTCCGGCCTGTCGAAGGATGAAGTCGAGAAGATGAAGCGCGATGCCGAGCTTCACGCGGACGACGACAAGAAGAAGCGCGAGTTCGCGGACGCCCGCAACGAGGCCGAGAGCCGCATTCACACGATCGAGAAGACGCTGGCTGAGTCGGGCGACAAGGTGTCGGCGGCGGACAAAGCACCGATCGAAGCAGCGATCAACAAGGTGCGCGAGGCGCTCAAGGGCACCGATGTCGCGGCACTGAAGTCGGCGACCGCCGAACTCGAGCAGACGTCCAACGCGATGGCGCAGCACCTGTATTCAAAGGCCGGCGGCGCCCAGTCCGCCGGCCCCGAGGCCGGCGCCACGCCCTCCGGTGGCCCGAAACCCGGCGGCGACGACGTCATCGACGCCGAGTACGAAGTGAAGAAATAAGCCCGATGAGTGTGTGAAGGTTAACAAAATCGCGAAGCCGCTTGCGGCTTCGCGATTTCATTTCTGAGCCTTGCGAATCAGATTCAATGGAAGAAATAGTTTGTCGTCGAAGCCGACGAGGGGTTCGAAGCCGAACTTCTTGTAGAAGGCGATGGCCGCGTCGTCGATTGCATCGACGAACACCGCATAGATGCCGATGCCTGCTGGTGAAGCATCGGAAGCTGCAACACATCGATTCAACGCATCCCACAACAACATGCGCCCAAGCTTTTGTCCCTTTAGCGATTCATCGACAGCGAGCCGTCCAAGTACAGCGACAGGAACGGGGTATTTCGGCAGTTTCTTACTGATCTTCGGCGGTAGCTGTTCTCGTTCAATCTGACCCGCGGCGAGCGTGTAACAGCCGTAAACTCGCGGATCGTCATCCTGAACGAGGACGAACGTACGGCTCACGTCTTTGTCTTGGTTTTGCCGCGCGAAGTCCTTGAGGAAGCGGTCAAGCGATTGCTGGCCACACCTAAAGCGACCGCGATCGTGCTCATCCGTAAGCGGTGTGAGGGACCAGTCGGGCATGGTTTCTCAACTCAGGGGCATTTTCCTCAGTGTAGCGATTACATGCATCTGATCAATCCCACAGTGGGATAAAGGGTACGAGGGATAATCCCGATTGCCTCCAATAACCGTATACAGTAAACTGTAAACAGTTACCAGAAACCTGTAACGGTGGACTCCATGGCACTCGAAGCCCCAGAAATCCGAGTCACGGACGGCAAGGGCCGCCTCACCCTTCCGAAGGCATTCGCCAATTCGACGCTCCTGCTCGAAATTCGAGACGAGAACGAG
>Ga0136846_1213570_pt1 | contig 10113 bp, 9 predicted proteins | sample HopSoiMetagenom2_FD_96841 | JGI IMG/M metagenome (GOLD analysis project Ga0136846, IMG submission 96841) | Grasslands soil microbial communities from Hopland, California, USA - 2 Assembly 2016 (version 4) | ecosystem: Environmental > Terrestrial > Soil > Grasslands | place: USA: Hopland... | reverse complement strand
TTGATGGTGTTGCGGACGAATTCGTCGAACAGCGCGAGGGCGTTGTCCAGGCGGATAGAGGCCACGTCTCGGGGGGCGTGCATGGTCTGCAATGATAAAGGGTCGTAACGCAGGACGCCGGACCGGCCGTCCGTCGCACCGGCGAGCCTGCGGCAAGCTCGCATGCAGGGGCGCGGGGTAGGATGGCCCGATGCTCCTGAACCGCCTGTTCCGGCAACCCGGACGCCTTCTCGCCGCGCTCCTGCTGGGCGGGGCCGCGCTCGCGGCCTGGGCCGGCGCCACGACCTCGAACGCGCGCCCGTCGCTCGCGCCGACGTCGCCGCTCGTCAAGCCGCCGGCCGCCGCGTCCGCGCCCCAGCAGGAGGACGAGCACGACGACAGCGCCAACCTGTCGGCCTCGGCGCGCCGCATCTACGACGTCGGCCGTCCGCGCCTGCTGCAGGTGCGCACGCTGCTGCGCGACCAGGACAGCCAGGCCAGCGTCGGGTCGGGCTCGCTGGTCGGCTCCAACGGCCTGATCCTCACCAACTACCACGTGGTCAGCCAGGTCGCCCTCGAGCCACAGCGCTATCGCCTGAACTTCCAGACGGTCGACGGCGTCAGTGGCGCGCTGCAGCTCGTCGCCTTCGACGTCGTGCACGACCTCGCGCTGGTGCGCATGGCCCAGCCGCCCGCCACGGTCGCGGCCCGCGGCACGTTCGACTTCCGTCCGCAGGCGACGCCGCTCGCGCAGGGCGAACGCATCTTCTCGCTCGGCAACCCGCTGGACATCGGCTTCGAGGTCATCGAGGGCACGTACAACGGCCTGGTCGAGCGCAGCTTCCTGCCGCAGATCCTGTTCTCGGGCGCGCTCAACCCCGGCATGAGCGGCGGCCCGGTGCTCGACGACCGTGGCCGCATCGTCGGCGTCAACGTGGCCACGCGGCGCGACGGCCAGAACATCAGCTTCCTGGTGCCCGCCGAGTTCGCGCAGGCGCTGATCGCGCGCGGCGCCAACGCCAGGCCGATCACGGGCTCGGTCGAGGCCGAGATGGCGCGCCAGCTGCTCGTCCACCAGCAGGCGCTCACGACGCGCTTCACCGCCCTGCCCTGGCGCGAGACCAAGCACGCGCACTACAGCGTGCCGGTGCCGCAGGAGGACTTCATGCGCTGCTGGGGCTCGTCGAACCCGTCGGAATCGAAGGGGCTGTCGTTCGAGCGTTCCGACTGCCAGATGGACACGGCCATCTTCATCAACGAGTCGCTGCGCACCGGCGACATCGCCGTGCGGCACGAGGTCTACGACGGCAGCAAGCTCGGCGCGCTGCGCTTCGCGCAGGAGGCTGGCATGAGCTTCCGCAACGAGCGCATGGGCCGGCGCACGCACGATCTCACCGCCCCCAAGTGCCAGGAGGACTTCGTCGAGAACGCCGGCCTGCCGATGCGCACCGTCATGTGCCTGCGCGCCTATCGCCACCTGCCCGGGCTGTACGACGTCGCGGTGCTGTCGCAGTCCGTCGACGCGAAGACCGAGGGCGTTCAAGGCCGCTTCGACGCGCGCGGCGTCAGCTTCCAGAACGCGCTGCTGCTGGCCCGCCACTACCTGCAAGGATTCGCATGGAAACGCTCGCCCTGATCGAGACGCTCGACCGGGACGGCCTGCCGCGCCACGTCCTGCGCGTCCCGCAGTGGCCGGTGCGCATCGGCCGCGCGATCGACTGCGACCTCGTGCTCGACGACCCGCACGTGGCCGCGCACCACGCCACGCTCGAGATGCACGACGACGGCGTGCACGTGGTGCCGGCGCCCTCGCTCAACGGCGTGCGCCTGGGCCGCGCCGCGATCGCACCCGGCTCCACCGCGCGCCTGCCCGCGTCGGCCCTGCTGACGCTGGGTGCGACGACGCTGCGCGTGCGCCAGCCCGGGGAGGTGCTGGCGCCGGAGCAGCGCTTCCTGGATCTCCACCAGTACGAGCGCCGCCATGCGGTCACGCTGCTGCTGCTGGTGGCGTTCGCCGCGGTGTGGAAAGGCTTCGACCTCTGGCTGACGACGGTGCCCGGCCAGCAGGGCTCGGCGCTCGCCTGGGCCTACCTGGCGACGCCCGCCGGGCTGATCCTCTGGTGCGCGGCCTGGGCGATCGGCTCGATGCTGTTCCAGCGCCGCTTCGCGTTCTGGGCGCACCTGTACATCGCGCTGACCTGGCTGATGGCCGGCACGGTCGTCGAGACCGTCACCGCGCAGCTCGCATTCGCGTTCTCGATGCCGGCGCTCGAGAAGCTGGGCCGCATCGCCTTCGTCGGCGCGATGGCGATCATGATCTGGCGCCACATGGGCCTGCTGTTGCCGCAGCGCCGCCGCGCGTTCGGCATCGCCATCACGAGTGCCGTCGTGGTCGGCGGCGGCCTGCTGCTGGTCGACCGGTCGGTGCAGCAGCAGCCGCTGGTGGGCGACCTGTACCTCGGCACCCTCTCGCTGCCGGGCGTGCGCGTGGCCCGGCCGGTGCCGGTCGACGCCTTCGTGAAGTCGGCCGCGCCGCTCGAGAAGACGCTGTCGCACTGGGCGAAGACCGGCGACGGCGACGGCGACGAGGACGAATCGGACGGCGGCGAGGAGGAGTGAGCCGGCCGCCATCCGGCGCGAATCACTCCACCTCGACCGGCTTGTGCTCCTTGCGCAGGTTGTTCTGCACGGTGGCCGGGGCCGGCTCGTAATGCGAGAACGCGATCGTGTAGCGGCCCTCGCCGCTGGTCATCGCGTTCAGGCGGGTGGCGTAGGCGATCAGCTCGGCGGCCGGCGCCTGGCCGCGCACGATCATCGTGCCGCCCAGCTGCGCCTCGGTGCCGTTGACCTGGCCGCGGCGTGACGCGAGGTCGCCCGTGATGTCGCCCATCGCGGCGGCCGGCGCCAGGATCTCGACGTCGACGATGGGCTCGAGCACGATCGGCCGCGCCTCCATGATCGCCACCCAGGTGGCCTTGCGCGCGGCGGTCGCGAACGCGATGTCCTTGCTGTCGACGCTGTGGCTCTTGCCGTCGTGCACCGTCACGCGGATGTCCTCCACCGCGTAGCCGGCGATCACCCCGGCGGCCAGCGCCTCGCGCACGCCCTTCTCGACGGCCGGCATGAAGTTGGACGGGATCGCGCCGCCCTTGACGACGTCGACGAACTCGAAGCCCGCGCCACGCGGCAGCGGCTCCACGCGCAGGAACACCTCGCCGAACTGGCCGGCGCCGCCCGTCTGCTTCTTGTGGCGATGGTGCCCCTCCGCCTGGGTGGTGATCGTCTCGCGGTAGGCCGTGCGCGGCGGGCGCGTCTCGACTTCGAACTTGTGCACCTCGCGCAGGCGATCAAGCAGCATGCGCAGGTGCAGCTCGCCCAGGCCGTAGACCACGGTCTCGCGCGTGGCGGCCACCTGCTCGATGCGCAGGCAGGGGTCCTCGTCGACGGCGCGCTGCACCAGTTCCCACAGCCGCTGCTCGTCGCCGTGGCGCTTGGGCTCGATCGCGATGCCGTGCACCGGCACCGGGAACTGCAGCGGTTTCAGGTGGATGTGGCTGTCCTCGGCGGCGTCGTGCAGCACGGCGTCGAAGTGCAGCGCGTCGACCTTGGCGATGGCGCAGATGTCGCCCGGCAGCGCGCGTGCGATCTCGACATGCTCGCCGCCCTGCAGCCGGAACAGGTGGCCGACCTTGAAGGGCTTGCGGCCGTCGCCGACGAACAGCTGGCTGTCGCGCGTGATGGTGCCCTGGTGCACGCGCAGCACGCCCATCTTGCCCACGTACGGATCGACGGTGACCTTGAACACGTGGGCCAGCACATGCTTGCCGGGGTCGGGCGTCGCGTGCATGAGCTTCGCGTCGTTGCCGGTGCCGTCGAGGAAGTCCGGCGGGTTGCCCTCGGTCGGGTTGGGCAGGAGCTTGGTGATGATGTCCAGCAGCTCGTCCACGCCCGCGCCGGTGCGCGCGGACACGAAGCACACGGGGATGAGATGCCCATCGCGCAACGCCTGCTCCAGCGGCGCGTGCAGCTCCGTGGCCTCGACGTCGCCCTGGTTGAGATAGCGGTCGACGAAGTCGGAATCGACCTCGACCACCTGCTCGACCAGCGCCTGGTGCGCGGCCTCCGGCGACGAGAAGTCGGTCGCGCCGCCGCGGTTGAAGAAGCAGTCGACGACGCGCGCGCCGCCGTCCGCGGGCAGGTTCAGCGGCAGGCATTCGCGGCCGAAGACCTCGCGGATCTGCGTGAGCACGGCCTCGCAGCGCGCGCCGGGCACGTCGATCCGGTTGACGATGATCAGGCGATCCAGCTTGCGCTCGGTTGCGTGGGCCATCATGCGCAGCGCGGTCGAGTCGACCCCGGACGTGGCGCTGACGACGATGGCCGCGGTCTCGACGGCCTCGAGCGCGGGCAGCGACTGCCCGACGAACTCGAGCGCCCCGGGCGTGTCGAGCAGCTGGATGCGGATGCCGTCATGTTCGCAATTGACGACGGCGGTGTTGAGGGAGTGGCCGACGCGCTTCTCGAGCGGGTCGTGGTCGCTGACGGTCGAGCCGCGTTCGACGCTGCCGGGTTGCTTGAGGACGCCGGCGCGCAGCAGCAGGGCCTCGGTGAGGGTGGTCTTCCCGGTGGCCGAGGCGCCCACCAGGGCCACGTTGCGGATCGCCGCGGTATCGGAGGATTCCAGGATGGTCATGGCGCGTGTCTCCACGGGCCGTGACGCCAGGCGGCACCGCGGCGACCCGAACCGCGACACGGCCGGATGGCAGGAACCCCCAGCCTACGCCGCTGCGATCGTCCGTGCAAGCGGTCGAAACTGGCGCGAAGCGTCGAACCGGCGCTGCCGCTCGAGCGCTCGGAGCAGGGTTCGAGGGAGCGGCGGAACCGGCTCTGCGGGGCCGCTCGCGGCCGGCCCCTCGGGGGCAGCGAACGTCAGCGAGCGCGGGGCCCCATCACTGGAACGCCACTTCCGCGAAGCCGCGCAGCTTGCGGCTGTGCAGCTTGTCCACGCCGGCCCCGCGCAGGATCTCCAGCGCGCGGATGCCGATGCGCAGGTGCTGCTCGACGCGTTCGCGGTAGAAGTGGTTGGCCATGCCGGGCAGCTTGATCTCGCCGTGCAGCGGCTTGTCGGACACGCACAGCAAGGTGCCGTAGGGCACGCGGAAGCGGAAGCCGTTGGCGGCGATGGTGGCCGATTCCATGTCGAGCGCGATCGCGCGGCTCTGGCTGAAGCGGCGCTCCGGGCCCGGGTGCGGCAGCAGCTCCCGGTTGCGGTTGTCGGTGGACGCGACGGTGCCGGTGCGCATCACGCGCTTCAGGTTCAGGCCCTGCAACAGCGTGACGTCGGCCACCGCCTGCTCGAGCGCCAGCTGCACCTCGGCCAGCGGCGGGATCGGCACCCACAGCGGCAGTTCCTCGTCGAGCACGTGGTCCTCGCGGACGTAGCCGTGCGCGAGAACATAGTCGCCCAGCTGTTGCGTCGTGCGCAGGCCGGCGCAGTGGCCCAGCATGATCCACGCGTGCGGGCGCAGCACCGCGATGTGGTCGCTGATGTTCTTGGCGTTCGACGGTCCGACACCGATGTTGACCATCGTGATGCCGCTGTTGTCCGATCGGCGCAGATGGTACGCGGGCATCTGCGGCAGGCGCGGCGGCGCGTGGCCGGCGGGGCCCGCGGGCGCGGGCAGGCCGGTGCGCATCGTCACGACGTTGCCGGGCTCGACGAACGCGTCGTACACGGAGTCCTCGCGCGCCATCTCGCGATGGCCCAGCGCGATGAATTCGTCGATGTAGAACTGGTAGTTCGTGAACAGCACGAAGTTCTGGAAGTGGTCGGGCGCCGTGCCGGTGTAGTGGCGCAGCCGGTGCAGCGAGTAGTCGACGCGCGGGGCGGTGAACAGCGCCAGCGGCAGCGGCTCGTTGGGCCCCGGCTCGTGCGTGCCGTTGGCGATGCCGTCGTCCATCGCCGCGAGGTTGGGCAGGTCGAACAGGTCGCGCAGCTGCAGGCGCTGCGCCGCGGTCAGCGTGCCCTCGACGTGGTCGTGCTCGGCGAAGCTGAAGTGCAGCGGCATCGGTTCGCGGCTGACGCCCACCTCGATCTTCACGCCGTGGTGCTGGCGCAGCAGCTCGAACTGCGTGCGGTAGTACTCGGCGAACAGCTCGGGGCGCGTCAGCGTCGTCTCGAAGCTGCCGGGGCCGGCGACGAAGCCGTAGCTGGAGACGGAGTCCGCGCGCGCCACCGTGTCCGTGTGCACGCGCACGCTCGGGTAGCAGGCGCGCACGTGCGCGGCGGGCACCTTGCCGGCGACGAACTCGTGCAGGTGCTTGCGCAGGTGGTCGACACCGGCCTGGTAGATCTCGCGCACGCGGGCCACGGCGGCGTCGGGATCGTCGAAGGATTCGCGGGGGACGAGCAGCGGTTCGATCATGGGTTCATTGTGGATGAAAGGCGTGGCGGCGGCGCGTCCGCGGGAGGCCCGGGTGCGCGCACTTCTACACTGTCGGGGTGAAGAACAACGAGAACCCCGATCTCCCTGGCCGGCCGGCCAGGCCGGCGGCCATCCTGGTGCAGCCGCGCCGGCTGGCGGCCGCCGCCGCTGCCGTCGCCGCGCTCGCGCTGGTACTGCTGCCCGTATCGGCCAACGTGCCGCGCAAGCCCGCGCCCGCGGCGCCCGCGAAGGCGGCGTCCGCTCCGCCGGCGGCGACCCCTCCCGACCTCACGCAGTGGTGCGCCCGCCTCGCGCCGGCGGTGCCCGGCGTCGACCTGCCCGCCTGCCGCGCCTCGGGCCTGCAGCCCGGCGCCGGGCGCTCGGTGCACGGCGTTCCGCTGTGGACGAACGACGTGCTGCCCGCGACCCCGCCGAAGTTCAAGGTGCTGCTGCTGGGGGGCATCCATGGCGACGAGCTGGCCTCCGTGACGCTGGCCTTCGACTGGATCGCGCGCTCCCGCGGCGTGCAGGCCTCGGCGGGACCGAGAACGACGAAGACCACCCAGCCCACGCTCGCCGACGTCGCCTGGCGTTTCGTGCCGCTGCTCAACCCCGACGGCCTGCTGCACTCGCCGTCGACCCGCGTCAACGCGCACGGCGTCGACCTGAACCGCAACTTCCCGACCGCCGACTGGGCACGCGATGCCCAGCCCTACTGGATCCGGCGCACGAAGCGCGACCCGCGTCGCTTCCCCGGCCTGCGGCCGCTGTCCGAGCCCGAATCGCGCTGGCTGATCGAGCAGATCGACCAGTTCCACCCCGACCTCATCGTGTCGGTGCACGCACCCTACGGCCTGCTCGATTTCGACGGCCCGCCGCCCGCGCCGCGCCGCCTCGGCAGCCTGCAGCTCGATCCGGTGGGCATCTACCCCGGCTCGCTGGGCAACTACGGCGGGCTGGTGAAGAACGTGCCGGTGATGACGCTGGAGCTGAAGAATGCGCGCGTCGTCCCGCCACGGGAACTGGCGGCGATGTGGGACGACCTGCAGCGCTGGATCCGCGAGCAGATGACCAACCCCGGCGTGCAGGCGAGCGCGCAGCGCAGCCTGGTGCCCGGCACGCGCGTGATCGGCGCCGCGCGCCGCGTCGACTGACCCGTCCCCCGAATCGGGGGTGGTGGCGGCCAGGAGCGGGGCGCAGAATCCGCGCGACTCGTCACCGACGCCACCTCGAGGGATCCGCCATGAACGCCCGCCATCGCCTTCTCATCGCCTGCGCCGTCGTCCTGCCGGCCGTTTCAGCGTTGGCGCAGGGGCCGCAGATCCGTCCGGGGCTCTGGGAAGAAACCGTCAAGATGAAGATGGGCGGCGCCGACGCCGACGCGGCGATGGAGAAGATGAAGGCCCGGCTGGCCGCCATGCCGCCGGACCAGCGCGCCGCCGTCGAGAAGATGATGGCCGGCCGGGGGCTGGGCATGGCGCCCGGCGGCGCCGCGAACGTGGTGCGGGTCTGCTACACCCGGGAGCAGCTTGCGCGCGGCTTCACGCCGGGAAGCGACAGCCGGTGCACGCGCAAGAACGTCAGCACGTCCGGCAACGTCACCCGATACGACTTCGCGTGCACCACGGCGCAGAAGCACAGCGTGGTCGGGCACGGCACGCTCACCACGATGGGCGACTCGGCGTTCGCCTTCAGCAGCGAATCGGACTCGACCTCCGACAAGGGAACGATGCACATGAGCAACGACATCGCGGGCAAGTTCGTGTCCGGCGACTGCGGCGACGTCAAGCCCATCGAGATCCCGCACGGCAACTGACGTCGCAGGGACGGTGCGCGGTCGAGGCCGCGTCACATGGCGCCTCAGGTCGCGCGCAGCTCCCGCACCGCGACCCAGATCGCGCCGGCGGCCAGCAGCAACCCGAGCGGGAAGACTTCCCCGGGCGTCGGCAGCGACACCGACACGCTGCCGTCCGGCGACAGCCACATCACCAGCACCAGCAGCAGGTAGCCCGCGACCACGCCCGCGGTCGCCCAGCGCCAGCGCCGCGCCCGCGCGTCGTGCAGCTGCTGCTCCATGGCCAGTGCCCGCGCGATCGCCAGCGGGGCGGGCGGTGCGGCGCGGCGTCGCGCCGGTTGGGTGCTCGCGGCGCGTTCCACCGCGGCCATCGCGCGCGCCGTGAAGCCGCGGTCGGGCAGGGGCTCGGGCGTGCCGCGGCGCAGGAAGTCGGCCACCGCGTCGTCATCGATGAGTCGGGATTCGGTCATGTGGCGGACTCCGGGTTCCAGGCCTGCAGCAGGTCGCGCAGCCGCGTCTTGGCCCGGTCGAGATGGGATTTCAGCGTTCCCAGCGGCAAACCGAGCACCTGCGCGGCCTCGGCGTGGGACAGGTCGAGATGGAAGCAGTGCACGACGGCGAGCCGCTGGATCTCGGTCAGCGCCTGCAGCGCGCGCTCGACGTCGCGGCCCAGGCCTTCGGCGGCGCGCGGATCGTGGCCGGCGTCGGGCACGTCGTCACCATCGCCCTGCCATTCGACCGGCAGCTGCGGCCGGCGCGCGTGCTGCAGGAAGCGCGTCAGCGCGATGCGGTGCAGCCAGGTGGCCAGCCGCGCGTCGCCGCGGAAGTCGGCCAGGTGCAGCCAGGCCTGGACGAAGGTCTCCTGCGCGAGGTCATCGGCCAGCGCCGCGTCGCCGCGCGTCAGCCGGCGCAACTGCAGCCGCACGCGCGACTGGTGCGCCTCGACCAGGTGCGCGAACGCCCGGCGGTCGCCGCGGCGCGCGCGCGCGAGCCGGTCGGCGGCCTGCGCCTCGATGCGTGCGGACTCGTCGGAAACCACGGGGCCGTGCGCCACGTCAGCGCGTCATTGCAGGTCGATGGCGGAGGGCTCGGGCGGCTCCGGCGGCCGCGGCGGCTCGAGCCGGATCGCGATCAGCTGCGCCACGCCGATGCACAGCGGGATCAGCCCCGCGGCCCAGAGGCCGTGTTCCCAGCGGAACATCGCCCCCAGGAAGCCGCAGGTGCCCACGCCGACGCCCAGCAGCGTCAGCGCGCGCATCAGGGCCGAGCCGTTGCGCTGCGGCGAGCGCAGCAGTTCGCGCGGCACCGGCAGGCCCTTCTCGAGCAGGTCGACGATCGTCTTGTGCTTGCGCTCCTGGTACTTCCAGGCGAAGTTGAGGCCGACGACGACCACGCCCAGCGGCATCAGGATGGCGCAGACGGGGATGAGGAGCTCGGGTGTGAACAGGCGGGACCAGGGATCCATGGCGGGTGTCCGGAGTTGATCGATGTCCCTTGGATGCGCGCCGGCGGCCGGTCGGATGCACCCGCGCGAAAATATTCTTCAGCAGTTCTGGTATTTCCAGTTCCGCGTCTTGCCCTCGGCGATCCATTCGACCGCCTGCGCGATGCGCGACGCCCGCGTCGCCTCGCGCCTGGCCTCGACGATCCAGTCGACGTACTCGGCCTGCTGGCTGGGCGTGAAGGCGTCGTAGCGCTTGCGGGCGCCGGTGGTCGCGCGCAGCGCGGCGGCGAGGTCGTCCGGCACGGCCGGCGGGGCGCGCTTCGCCTTGGGCGCCGCCGGCGCGCTGGCCTTGTCCTCGATCGCTGCCGTCCAGGCCGCGCGCGCCTCGACGATCAGCTTGCGCAGCGCCGCGGGCTTGGGCAGGTCGGCCACCGACTCGATGCGGCCGAACTGGCCCATCGCCTTCCCGT
>Ga0136846_1210856_pt1 | contig 10113 bp, 7 predicted proteins | sample HopSoiMetagenom2_FD_96841 | JGI IMG/M metagenome (GOLD analysis project Ga0136846, IMG submission 96841) | Grasslands soil microbial communities from Hopland, California, USA - 2 Assembly 2016 (version 4) | ecosystem: Environmental > Terrestrial > Soil > Grasslands | place: USA: Hopland... | reverse complement strand
TGGACTTCCGCAACCAGCCAAGGCGCATGTCGCATTGAAGGTAAAACCCAACAATCTGTAATACAGTTTCACGATTGAATCTCCTGAGCACGAACGCACCTGGCCCAAAACTTCTGCCCTAGGCCGCGCCTTCCGTCGGCTGCATGCGACGGGCAATGGTCTCTCGATCGAGCTGAATGATTTGACTGTCGCCGGTGGGCTCGACGCGGCCCAGGGCCCGCTCGTCTGCCGCTTGAGCGTGCAGGTTGAACTTCACCACATACGCGCCGATCTGCAGACCTTCGTCCGAGAAAACCGGCGGCCAGAAATCATCGCCGCTGCGGGCGAGCAAGCGCGCGAGCAATCGCGTGGCTAAACCCGAGAATCCGCCCAGCACCATCTCCAAACGGCCCTGCGACTCGCGATGAAAATAAACTACGAACGCAGCGTCATGCTTGCCTTGCGCCCATTCGCAGCACGCCCACCCGCCGTCCGCTTTCTCATAATAAATTCCCGGCTTGTTGGCGACCTGGTTTTTTGCCAGCCGTAGGCCGCCAAAGCAGGATGGAAACTGTGGATCGTTATCCCGATATCGAAGGAAGATGGGGCAGCTCCGCTTCCCCGCCGCGGCGATCGTGTCTTGCGAAACAAATGGCTCACATCCAAAGCAAGACGCGACCATTGCTTCGACGACCGGGTTGCTCTTATTGCTGCCCAGGCAAATCAACCCTTTGTCACCCGCAGCATCTGAGAATGACTGGTAGATGCTCTGCGCCATTGCTTTGCATCGATCAAATTGTGCCTGTCCGGGACTCCATACCAATGTCTGTTGCAGATATTCCGGATGCGGCCGCGGCGTCGCCGGTCTTGGCTGCTCTCCCTCTTTTTCCTCCTCATCTCCCCACGTATATGCTGTGCCGCCCAGCGTGGTGGCCCCGTTGAGCAATTCCCCCAGCAGCACCGAATCGGACGCCACGACCCAGGCGTCGTCGAGCGTATCCTTCTCTTCCCCTTGCCGAACACCCAGGCACAATTCCAAGCGCCGACGCCGCGCAATCAGCTCCCAAAAATGTTCTGGTTCAACGCCAAACAAGCGGCCTGGCAATTCGTCTGCCTTGGCGTATCCCCGCTCGATCAAATAAGCGCATAGCTTCGACAAGGCATCGAGCGGCACGTATTTCACTTCATTCTTCAGCAGGGCCGCCACCTGATGGCGATCGAGCCCCGTGAATTCGCAGATGTTTTTTATCGTCCCAGGCCGCTTCCGCGGATCGGGCATGTGCCCCACGACCTCTGCCAGGCGAAAGGAATAGCGCATCTGCCGCCTCCTGATAGCGACCGCCGCTGGCTAGCATGGGCCGGCAAACGATGAGATGACCCAAGATGCTAACGGGATTTGTAACCGCATTAGCTACTCAGCTCGCAATCGCGTTTGTGAAAACTAAAGTCCCGCTATCAGCCAAAAACTGCCCATAAAGGGACTTCACCCGCTGTAAGCGTTTTAGCCACGTGCGCGCAAATAAGCAACCATATGCAAGAGTTTGCGACTTCTATGCATCTGCCCCGTGCCATGACCGCCGCCACGGACATCAGGCAATTTGGATAATCGCTCCAGCCGGTACCCGCCGAAGATAAGATTGGTAGCAGCAGCTTTCAGCCGGTCATGGATGCCACCTGCTGCTAGCTTCGCTGTCAGTGCCGTCATCGCGCCAACGCTGTGCGGTCGGCACTGCTACTCGCGGAGACAAGGACTCGTCCAGTGCCTCGCCTTTCGATCATCATTCCTTGCCTCGGCGGTGCTGCCGACTTCGACGGCACGCTCGTCTCCGTGCTGCAGAATCGGCCTGCCGACTGCGAAGTGCTGGTAGCGCACTCCGAGCCCTATAGCGATCCGTATGCGCTCCGTGGCGAAGTCCACTTTGTTGAATCTCCTGCGGGCTCGCTCGTCGAGCTGCTCAATGCGGGCCTCAATGCAACCAGGGGCGAAGTTGTCCACATCCTTGGTTGTGGCATGGAAGCAAGCGAAGGTTGGACTGCGCCGGCACTAGCGCATTTCGACGATCAGGAAGTCGCGGCCGTGTCGCCGGTTGTCCTTTCCGCAGATCAAGAAACGGTCGTAGCTGCCGGCATTCGCTGGTCCCTGGGAGGCGCCCGACACATCGTTGCAGATAACCGCGTGCTTTCGCGCGGGAGCGGCCGGCTGCGAGCCAAAATCCTCGGACCACTATTGACGGCTGCTTTCTATCGCCGCGATGTGCTCGTTGCGCTCGGTGGGTGGGAACCATCGCTCGGCGACGAGCTGGCTGACGTTGCTGTCGCTCTCGCGATTCAGTCACTAGGCCGCCTGCATGTCAGCGAACCCGCGTCGCAGCTACTCGGCTCTGGCGCCAGCCTGCCCGCATCGCTCGCCGGATTCAATGCCGCTCGCTCGGCAGAACGGCTCTTTTGCCGCTCGGCCGCGGCCCACGGATGGACGTTGGCACTCGCGCTCCACGCTCTTACCGTAGCCGGCGACGCCGTTCGCCATGCTCCGAGGCTCTTGGCGCTGCAATCGCTCGCCGGTCGCGCCGCCGCCTGGCTCGAACTTGGCGCGCTTCGTGCCTATGAGAAGCGACTTTCGACCGCCAGCGATAGTCTGGCTGAGCTAGCCGAGCTGCGAGTTTCTGTTCGTAAGCAGCCCAAGCGCACTCGGCAGAAGATCGACTCCGCTATTCCGCAGCGCCGCGCGGCTTAGCCCAATCTCAGTCTGCTAGCACGCGCGAATTTCTCTAGCTGCCATCCGCAGCGCTTGCTATCATCCGCGACTCTCTACCTGCCTAGCCCTTGGAGGTCACGGATGACCCGCCTGCTGCCTGTTCTGTCGTTTATCGCAATTCTTGCCGGTTCAGCCGCTGCGCGGGCGCAAACAAAGCCCCCACAGACAAAAGTCGGCCCGGCGAGCCCCCAAATCCAATTGCCCGCGGCCAATGCCTATCCGGCCCGTCCCGCCAGCGACGTGCAGCCGATCGTTGAGCCGGCTCCCGGCGCACCCGGTCGCGCCGTACAACCGGTTCTACCGCCGGTGCCTCAGCAACCCGAGTGGGCGGCGCGCATGACACCTGACGAGCAAAAGTGGATCGATGATGTGCTGCGGTATTGGGAAACAACGAGCAGCAAGGTCAAGGCCTTCGAGTGCAAGTTTCAGAAGTGGGACTACGAGAACGGCTGGTTAGATCCCGCCACTGGTCAGCGCAGCCCACGTACTTTCGCTGAGGGCGCAATCAAATACGCGCAGCCTGATAAAGGCCTCTTTCACGTAGAAAAACTGGTCTCCATTCTGCCGCCGGCTCAGCCCGGCGGCGATCCGCAGCAAGTTGCCCAAGCTCAGGAGCTTGGCGAACATTGGGTCTGCGATGGTCAGAAAATCTATTCGTTTGAAGCCGTCAAGAAGCAAGTGACCGTGACTCCGCTGCCGCCCGGAATGCGCGGTCAGGCGATCGCCGATGGACCCCTGCCTTTTATGTTCGGTGCGCGGGCCGAAACAATCAAAGCTCGCTACTGGATCCACGGCCTGCCGGATGGTCCAAAAGGCAAGTATTGGCTGGAAGCCGCTCCCAAGTCGCGCGAGGATGCGCAGAATTTCAAATCCATTCGCATCGTCCTCGACCAACAGGATTTCCTGCCCGAATCACTGCAAATCTTCGCTCCCAACTATGATCCACCTCGCAACGATGCTCGGCAAACGTATCTGTTCAAAGAGCGTCTCGCCAAAGACGAGACTTCCGTCCAGGCCTTGATCGCCAAGAACCTGTTTGGCGTCTTCCTCCGGGAATTCTATGAGCCGAAAATTCCCGCCGGCTGGAAAAAAGTAGAACAAAACGCAGCCGCCAACATCCCCGCCGGTCCCGAACCGCCTCCCGTCCAACAAGCAGCCCCACCAGCCCGCCAAAACGGCGCCGTGCGCTAAGCAGGAGTGGCAAGCGGCAATCGCAATATCCGAATAGAATGGCCAATTACTTCGCTGCATTGGTCATTCGTGCTCGGTCATTGGCATTCCCGCCTCCCCAATCCACTTTCTCGCCGCGCGCCCGCGGCCTAAGATGAACCCCTGCCCACAATCCAATATCTAAAATCCAAAACCTAAAATCTTCTGCCCGTGCCCCGCTATATCCTTCGCTACGGCTCAACCCGCGCAGTGGGACTTTTTTCGCCCCGCGGACAAGATCGTTACGCGCGGGGCATGAAGGTTGTCGCTCGCACGCCGCGCGGTCTCGAAGCGGCCGAAGTGCTTGCTGAAGCGACCGACGAGCAAGCCAAATTGCTTGAATCTTCCAGCGGCGGCCAGATCATGCGGGAGATGTCGGGCGAGGATTTCAACGAGCTGGCCCACATCCGCGACCGCGAACCGACCGCGTTCGAAACCTGCGTCAAACACGTCGCCCGCCTCGGTCTGCCGATGCAGCTTGTCGATTTGGAACAGGTGTTTGGCGGCGAGCGCCTGGTGATCTACTACCTCTCGGAAGAACGCGTCGATTTTCGCGATCTGGTCAAAGCCCTGGCCTCTGAGTTCCAAACACGGATCGAGATGCGGCAGATCGGAGTCCGCGACGAAGCCAAGCTGCTGGCCGATTATGGCGATTGCGGCCAACCCGTCTGCTGCGGCACTTTTTTGAGCGAAATGCCGCCGGTTTCGATGAAGATGGCGAAAGTCCAAAAGGCCACGCTCGACCCGACGAAAATTTCCGGCCGGTGCGGGCGCCTTAAGTGCTGCCTCCGCTACGAATTCGACATCTATGAGGAACTCCAGCACGACCTGCCGCCCATCGGCTCCGACGTCGTAACAAAAAATGGCCGCGCGCGCATTCTGGCCCAGGAAATTCTCGCCCAGCAGCTCCTTGTCGCTACCGAAGATAACCGCCGCATTCTCATCCCAGCCAGCGACGTCCTGACCGTTCTTAAAACCGGCTCTGGGCGCCGCGAAGGCCGCGACGATTCCGAACGCCCCGATCGGCGACGAAATCCCGCGCCTCCAACCGACCGGGAAAAAGGACGCGGAAGCGAACCCAAGAGCGCTGAAGACAAAGGAAGTTCGGATTCCTCCGAAAACAGTCAATAGTCGCCACCCATTAGGGAGATTCTGCAACTCTCTTCGCTTCCTTCTGTTTATTATTCTTTCTTTGCTTCCTTTGCTTACTTCTGTTTCCCCTGCCTGGCTCCGCTCTTTGGTTGTCTCCTGTTCCTCTCCCAGTCCCTCGAAACCCGCCCGTCAAATCCGGGTTAGTATTTATCGTGGCGGATGGACCCGAGACGGCCTCCTGGCCGTTCCGGACGAGATAGCTAACCCATAGGCTCATCCTATTAGATGGTCTTTACCAAAGCCCGCGACGGCTGACGCATAAACGCCCATGGATGCATATTATGCATAATCTGCATAATGCCTTTTGCGAAATCTGTGTTGCAAGTCTTTGCAGCTAATGACGTTACGAACCCAGGGTCAACGCCGGAGAAAAGCGAATGCATATGCATAGCCATACCTCAACCGGAGTGAGCCGCCATTCATACGACCGAGATCAGAAAAAAGCTCAAGCAATGTCTATTCAGAAGATATGCAATCGGTTCGCCTCCGCCGTAGTTCTCGGCTTACTCTCAGCTGTCGGACTATGGGCGGCCGAAGATCCGCAAAGAGTTGCAGCCGAAACCGACCGTCTGCTCCGCGAAGAAGTGCCCTTCGCATCCGCGGCAAAGAAGGCCCCGCCCTGCATCGACGACGAGCGATTTCTCCGCCGCGTTAGCCTCGATATCATCGGCCGCCTGCCCACGCCCGAAGAGGTAACAATCTTCGCCCTCGACCCGTCGCCCGACAAGCGGACCAGAATCGTTAACAAGCTTTTGGCCGATCTGCGCTACGGTGAAAACTGTGGCCGCTACTGGCGCGACGTGATTATGTATCGCCGCACCGAAGAGCGGCTGCAGTTTATCGGCAGCATGGCCACGATCGAGCCCTATCTGATCGAATCGTTCAATAAGAACAAACCCTGGAGCCAGATCGCGACGGAATTCATCACGGCCACCGGAAACGGCAGTGAAAACGGCAACTGCGCGCTAATCATTGCTCAGCAAGGGCGGCCGGAAGAAATCGCCGCCGAGATCAGTCGAATTTTTCTTGGTGTGCAGATTCAGTGCGCGCAATGCCACGATCATCCGACGGACAGCTGGAAGCGCGAACAATTTCATGAACTGGCGGCCTTTTTTCCGCGCGTCGCGACGCGTCCGCCGCAGATTCAGCCGATGGCCAGGGAATTGATGGTCGCCGCCCTCGACGTGGAGGTACCAGCCTCCCGCCGCCGGCCAATCAACAACACCATGCGATTCTTCGGGACTCTCGAGCATCACATGTCGGACCCGAAAGAGCCGCAGTCGGAAGGCAAGCTGATGCAACCCGTCTTTTTCGCGACGGGCGACGCACTGCCAACCGGAACGAAAGACGCCCAGCGCCGTGGAAAGCTGGCGGAGTGGATCACCAAGAAAGACAATCCATTCTTTGCCAAAGCGTTTGTGAACCGCTTATGGGCCGAGTTGACCGGAGAGGGTTTTTATGAGCCGGTCGATGACATCGGCCCCGATCGGCATGCGACCGCGCCCAAGACGCTTGACTTTTTGGCCCGCGAATTCACCGATCACGACTACGACGTTAAGTGGCTGCTGCGCACAATTACCGCCACCGAGCTGTATCAGCTTCCTAGCGGCCCGCGCCGTGGACCGGAAGACCCGCCGATGCAGCAAAACGTCGCACAGCGTCTGCGGGCCGATCAAATATTTGACAATCTGCTGCTGGTTCTGGAGGCGAGCGAGCCGCCGCAGCCTGGTTTTCTTCCCGCCGCAGTCAACTTGCCAAATGTTGGCCTGCGGGGCGGAAGGCCACGGTCACAGTTCATGACGGCGTTCGGCTACGATCCCAGTTCTCATCGCGATGAAGTCCAGAGCTCGATTCCGCAGGCACTCACGCTCATGAACTCGCCACTTGTTGCCGGGACGCTTCGAGGCTCCGGCAACACCATGCTCGCCCGCAAGCTCGCTGAGATCCACGACGATTCCGCCCTCACGCAAGAACTGTTTCTGCGCGTTCTTGGCCGCGAGGCCAGCCAAAGTGAGCTCACCACCTGTCTGCAATTCGCCAAGCAAATCAACAATCGAACGGAAGCTTTCGAGGACATCCTCTGGAGCCTCGTTAACAGCGCCGAATTCCTGCACCGCTCGTAACCAAAGCCGCGGCCGTTGGTCGCAGTCTGGTTACGCAATGAACCGCGACCACCGGTCGCGGCTTTGAGAGTACCCATGTCATTCCACATTCAATCCGACGTTTCGATCCGCCGCAGCGGACTTCGCCGCCGCGACTTCCTGAAATTCATCCCCGGCGCAGCCGCTGCCACCGGCCTGTTGAGCTGGCAAGACCTGCTGGCCGCCAACGCCCCGGCCTTGCGCAAGGCGGGCAAGGCTTGCATCCTCCTTTGGATGGGTGGTGGGCCAAGTCAGTTCGAGACGTTCGATCCCAAGCCCGGCCATTCCAACGGCGGCGACACGAAGACGATCAAGACCTCACTTCCCGGCGTCGAATTCGCCGACAGCCTGCCACTGCTCGCCAAGTCGGTGGACGACCTGTGCCTAATTCGCTCCATGAGTGCCAAGGAAGGGCAGCACCCGCGAGCCACATTCCTGATGCACACCGGCTATCTGCCATCGCCCGCCGTCAAATATCCAACCTTTGGCTCGATCGTCGCAAAAGAAATCGGCGATCCAGCGAGCGAGATCCCCAGCTTCGTTCGCATCGGCGCCGGCCAGGGCGCTAACGCGAGTGCCATGGGCAGTGCGGGCATCTTGGGCGTCGATTACGACCCGCTGGCGCTCACCGCCGCGGGCCGCCCGCCCGAGAACACCGCGCTTTCAACCGATGAGAAGCGTTTCCAGCGCCGACTCGGCCTCCTCGACCGCCTGCAAGGCGATTATGCCAATCATGGCGGCCAGCAAGAGGTCGGCGATCATCAGAAAATCTACGCGCAAGCCGCACGCCTCGTCCTCAGCCCCAAGATGACCGGCTTCGACCTCGACAAAGAGCCGCAAAAAGTCAAAGACCTCTATGGCAGCTCGGCCTTTGGCCAGGCCTGCCTGCTGGCCCGCAGACTCGTGGAAACCGGTGTTACCTTTGTCGAAATCTCGCACGGTCCGTGGGATACGCATCAGGACAACTTCAACCGCACCCGCACGCTGAATGGCCAGATCGATCAACCGATCGCCGCACTACTTGCTGATCTGAAGAGCCGCGGCCTTTTGGACAGTACGCTAATCATCTGGACCGGCGAATTCGGCCGCACACCGCGGATCAATCCCAACAAGGGCCGTGACCATTTCCCGCGGGCCTTCACTTCCGTTCTCGCTGGCGGCGGAATCAAAGGCGGCCAGGTGATCGGCGCCACCGATGAGGGGGGCGAAGCCGTCAAGGACCGGCCCGTCTCCGTCAACGATCTGCTCCGCACCGCCTGTCATTCCCTAAGCATCGACGCCGACAAGCAAAACATGAGCAGCATCGGCCGACCGATCAAAATCGTCGATGGCGGCGAAGTGGTGAAAGAAGCATTTGCCTAACAAACCCGCGACGGGCACCGCTGCGAAGCAGTGGTCGTGTCGCAGTTTAGAAGGGCTTGCGGGACCAACCGGCCCGTGCCACGCTGCGGTGATGGAATATCCGGTTCGGCGCGAGCGACTTCGACCTTTCATCGCAACGTGCTTCGGCTTAGGCCTGTCGCCAATCATGCCCGGCACGTGCGGCGCGCTCGTCGGTCCGGCGATTTACATTCCGCTCGCGTTCGCCGTTCCCAGCGAGCCGCTGCAAACGGCGCTGATCTCCATTGCGCTGCTCGCGTGGTGCACGATCACGGTCGCGCTCGGCGGGTGGGCCGAAAGGTATTACAACAAAAAAGACAGCCAGGCTTTCGTCACCGACGAGGTCGCCGGCTTTCTGCTCACCGTTTTGCTGTTTCACGACGCCGCGCATCCAGTCGTGACCACGCTGTGGGCCTTTCCCGTGACCCGAATCATCGACATCCTGAAAATCCCGCCCGCTCGCCGCCTGGAATACCTTCCTCGCGGCTGGGGCGTATTAGCCGACGACTTGCTCGGCTCAATTTACGCCGCTGCCCTCTTGAACGCCGGATGGTTTGCGACTCATGGCTTGACGACTTCCGTACAATTCCGGCCGTACATCACAACTTGGTTCGAACATTAACGAATTGGAAATTGTTTGGTCATTGGTGCTTGGTCATTGGTCATTAATCAATCATGCCTCGCCGCAATATTGTCATCCTGCTACTCGTCGCCGCGGTGTCGTGGCTGTCGTACCAGCGAGCCAGCCGCAACCGCTACGCCGCGACCCTAGCCGAAGCAATGAACATCGTCGCCACAAGCTATATCAGCGACGTCGAGCCGAGGGTCTTATTCGAAGGCGCGATGGACGGTATGGTCGGTAAGCTCGATCCTTACTCCGGCTATACAAGCCCCGATGAATACAACCAGTTTCAGCAGCAGCTCGAAGGCGAGTTCGTCGGCGTCGGCATCGTTGTGAATCACGACGCTGACAGCGGCCGCTTGAACATTGGCGAAGCCCTGATTGGCAAACCGGCCTACATGGCCGGTGTTCGCGCCGGCGACGCGATCATCGCCATCGACGGGACGGAAACAGCTCAGCTCACGCTGCGCCAAGCCATCGGCATGATCCGCGGTAAGGAAGGAACGATCGTCAAGCTCCGCGTGCTGCATTCCGGCCGTGACGAGCCCATGGAGTACCAGCTGACGCGGGCCACGATTCCGCTGGAAACCGTGCTGGGCGATGCGCGCGACAAGGACGGCAAGTGGATCTATCACCTCGTCAGCCATCCACGCATTGGCTACATCCGCATCTTCGACAATTTTGGCGAACGCACGACCGACGAGTTCCGGGCTGCACTGATGTCATATCGCGAGCCCGGCCGACAGATCGACGGTCTGATCCTCGATCTGCGCTACAATCGCGGTGGCCTGCTGGAAGCGGCTCGCGACATTTGCGACATGCTGCTCGATGGCGGCGACATCGTAACGACCCGCGGGCGGCATGGCAAGCTGCTC
>Ga0136846_1235546_pt1 | contig 10114 bp, 11 predicted proteins | sample HopSoiMetagenom2_FD_96841 | JGI IMG/M metagenome (GOLD analysis project Ga0136846, IMG submission 96841) | Grasslands soil microbial communities from Hopland, California, USA - 2 Assembly 2016 (version 4) | ecosystem: Environmental > Terrestrial > Soil > Grasslands | place: USA: Hopland... | reverse complement strand
TAGACGTAGACGTAGACGTAGGCATGCAGGACGGCGAGGACGGACCTGAGCCCGGATACGCGGGGTGACCGGGACCTTCTCTTCAGCTTTCGTAACTTTCTTACGGATCAAGAATCTAGGTGTAGGCTTTACGCTCTGTCAACGGTTCGATACATATCGAATGGGCGATCGCGGAAGGGGATGACAAGGGGATGGCGGTATCGGCCGAAAGGCGCAGACTTCCGCGACGCTCGCTCGAGGAGACCCGGGCCCTGATGCTGGAAGCGGCCACCAAAATGGTCTGCGCCGGCACGGCGGACACGAGCGAGGCCACGGTCTCCGCCGCCCTGGCCCACGTGCGCGTCAAACAGGTCGCCGAAGAGGCCACCCGAATCATCCGGGCCCGACTGGGCGATGAATCGGCGCCTGCCGTCACCACGGGATCGATCTACCAGATCTGGCCCGCCCAGGCCGACTTCCAGGCGGAACTGCTGTTCCACCTCACCTCCCGGCAGGCGCAACTCGTCCCCAGCCTGTCCGACAGCGTCCGCCGCTTCGATGAGGCTGTCGCGGGCGGCATCACCTGGCAGGAAGCGCTCAACGACATCCTCGGCGACAACCAAGGGCACCACCGCGTGGACCCGATCCACCGCGTGATGCTCGGCTTCTACGCCAGCGCCGCCAACCCGCGGGTACGCGAGGCCCTCGGACACTACGGCGAGTCGTTCACGCAGGTGGCCTGTCAGGCGTATCAAGCGCTGCTCGATGCCTACGAACTGCGGATGCGTCCGCCCTACCGGGTCGAGGACCTCGCGACCACCATCACGTCTCTCCTCGACGGCTTCCTCATGCGCTGGATCGCCGAACACGGCAACCTGCAGGACCCCTTCGGGGACCAGGACTGGACCCTCGCCACTCGTGCCGCCGTCACGCTCTTCGACCAGTTCACCACGGCCGCACCGGAGGAACACGCACCCTGACGGGCCCAGGACACAGCCCGCTCACGGCGGTACGTGCGCACCCTGCTGGGCGGCATACGGCCGCCCCAGCGGCTTCCCGTACCCTCCAGCGCACCACCTCCGGCGGCCTGACCGCCCTGCCGACCAGGCCCCAGAGTTCTGAACGGCGCATCGCTCTGCCGACACCGTGCCTGCGCGCCCTAGAACAGCGTCGCAGCCGGCAGCATCAGGAACGCGAAGCGGCGGGCGCGGGCTGGAAGGACAGCGGCTACGTCTTCACCCGACCCGACGGAGCCCCGATCGAGGGAGCCACCCTCACCCGGCACGTCAACACCCTGCTCCGCCGTGCCAGGCTCCGCCGCATCCGGTTCCATGATCTTCGACACTCGGCGGACACCCTCCTCCTGGAACTGGGCGTCGAACTCGTCGTCATCAAGGAACTCCTCGGCCACGCCCACATCGGCGTCACCGCCACCGTCTACGCCCACGTCCGACTCCGCCTCCAACGCCAGGCCATCGACATCCTGAGCATCGCACTCGACAGCCCGGCGAGCAGTCATGCGACCCGGAGTGAAGGCGACCAACCACCACCCTGCGCCGACCTCGTCCGCCGACGTTGCCGTCAACTACTGCCGTCACCCCATGCAGAGGCCCCGCCGGATCCGGCGGGGCCTCTGCATATATCTTCAGGCGTTCAGCTCTCTGACCGAGTCCACGAGAGCCCCGATCACAGCCTTGCTGAGCACACTCCAGCGGGTCTGCTCAGCACCCGGTAGCTGACTTCACCTGTCTACGCGAAGGAACCTCTCTATGCCCCGAAGGGGAGCCTTCATGTCTCGCCTATTGATACCTGACGCCTCCAGGTGAATGAGGATTACCGCTTTATCGCGAAACTCGGGAAAGAGTCGCAAATGCTCCTGAATGCACGCATCCAAAGAGCTGAACGTGTAGTCCTCAATTTCAGGATCCGTCGGACCAACCCCTGACGTTATACCCGGCCCGGAGGGCGTCGCCAAGATGACCTCTGGCGCGTCACCTCCTAGGGAATTGAACAAAACCTGAGCCACCCCTGATTCTGGAATACCGCCGTACTGCTCGTGAGCCAGAGGCCACCACACCACTGCAGCATCACAGCCAGGCCACACGTCTGGTACAGAACCAACCCTGAACTCAACGCCAGCGATTCCCGCCAATGCCGCCCGACAGCCTTCGACATTCACCTTCGAGGTTGAAGCAATTACATATTTCACGGGCACCCGACTCCCGTGCTCATACCTGTCACGATCTGCGGCCTCCCCAGCTTCGGAAGCACATCGTCTTCGAGAGCAACTCCACCATCGACGACATCCGACGTGTGAGGCATCTGCGCAGAGGCAGGAATGTAAGCCTTATTGGTAACGGAGCGGATCATTGTGTACGGGCCGTCCTTCTCTCCTCGGAATGCATACGATCGTCGGGCATATTCAGCCGCTCCATGCTCCGTATAGGAGAAGAACTTCACACCCTGGGTGCTTCCGAAAGAGCGCGTGCCGTGAATGTCGGCAAGCTCCGCCGAGGTGACCGCACGCCACAAATAAATCTCATTGGGGCCAAGCCCTCCCGCATTATGAACGAGGACCGGCGTCTGCCCCGCCAGCGCATAGTACGTGTGCTACGCGGCCCCTCTCTATCTGCGTATTCGCAGATCAGCGGTGGTTTCGGGTTCCGCTGGTGTCCGTGGTTGTGCGGGGGAATCCGTGGGTGTTGCCGTCGCTACTGCCGTCAGGAGTCGGGCGGCTGGCACTGGTGCCATTTCTCGCCTCGCCGGTCACCGCGGAGTTTGTCGGGCCACCGTGTACGCGGTTGGGCCGGTGAGCCCTCCATCTGCGCCGTCCCTCATGTCCAGGACATCGAAGCCAGCACCCTCCGCGTAACGTTCCAGTTCGCGGGGGAACAGGACGCGCCTGCGGATCTCGTCTCGCGCCTCGTCGCCCGAGGGGAGCGACCAGTGCCGATGCATGGTGTTGATCTGGGTCCGCAAGTCCCACGTGTGGCGGATGGTGACGGTGGCGGGTCCTCTCGGGGTGGCCACCGTGGCAGTGGTCGGCTCGCTCCGGGTGATTGGGGCGACGGGGGAACACAGCACGAGCAGCGCTCCTGGCTGGGCATGTGCCGCGAAGGTGGCGAAGACCTGGCTGATCGCCTCGTTGTCGTGCACGTAGGCGAGGCTGTTGCCCATGCAGGTCACCACGTCCATGCGCTTGCCGAGTCGCACTGTGCGCATATCGCCGGTGCGGATGTCCAGTCCCGGCCGGGACTTGTGGGCGTAGTCGACCATGCCGGGCTGGAGGTCCACGCCGATGCACTCGAAGCGCTTGGCCAGGATCTCCAGGTCCCGGCCGGTACCGCATCCGAAGTCGACCAGGGTTTGGGCGTCCGGCCTGTGCAACTCGGTCAGGGTCTGGCACATCTCGGCGCTCATGCTGTCGGACTGGACCACGTCGTAAAGTGCCAGATCGCGGTACAGGAGGTTTGTGGCTTCCACGTGCTCGGCTTCCGTGTTGGGGCTAGTCACATGAGGCTTCGCAGCCCGACCTCCAGGGCGAGCACGTCGCACAGCAGGTCGGGGACGACCAACGCGGAGTCGGCGTTCCTCCCCGCCTTGGCGAGAGCCTTGCCGTCAACGTAGCCGAGGTCCACCAGGATGAACTCCTTCAGCATGTCGTCCAGTACGGGCAAACCGTAGGACCGCAGTCCCTTCTCCAGGACAGCCAGGAAGTTTTCCGGCTCGGCCGGCGCGGCCACCCACTCGGGCAGCCCGGCCTGCCGGATCCGCTCGCGGAAAAGCGCCTTGCCGCGCTTGTGCTCGTGCGGTAGCTGCTCCATGAACCGCACGATCCGCAGGTGCACGAGCGGGCTCACCGGCCAGACTCCTGCCCGGAGGAATCCGGGGTTGTGCATCCCGAACGCCATCAGCGTCGGCACGGGCAGCACCGGCATAGGGGCCAGGTGATCGTTCACCTCGGCGAGCGCTCGGACAGCCTTGCTGCCGAGCCACGGCACGGGTTCCGGCGTCGGCAGTTCGGCTTGCGTCCTGGAGTGGTGGGCGTTGATCTCGTCCCCACCGCTGCCCGTGAACATGACCTCGCATCGCCGGGCGGCTGCCTGCTCGCGTACGACGTCGAACGCCTCCTGGTAGAAGGCTCCCGCCGGATCGTGCGGCTTGCGCAGGACGCGTACGCCTCCGGGGCAGAAGGGCGGGTGCTGCATGGCGGGGGTGGCTGTGTCCCGGAAGTCGCAGTGCTCCGCGAAGGCCCGGCGTCGCTCGCTCTGTTGCCTGCCTGTGCCTCCTCCCACCAGCAGGCCGAAGCTGTGCACCTCGGGGAAGCGGGCGGCCTTCACCGCCAGGGCGACATTCCCGGAGTCCGCGCCGCCGGACAGCTCGACGCCCACGCATCCAGTTGCTGTCGGCGCCTGGCGGATCACGTCAGTCAGCAACTCGTCCAGAGCCGCGAGTGGATCAACACCGGGCCGCAGCGTACGCGGCTCAAGGACGTGTTCGGCGGGCTTCGGATGGTGGATGCTGAGTCCCGAGGTGGTGAACGTGGCCGATGCCCGCTCGGTGAGGCGGTAGACGCCTTCGAACAGCGTCTCGGACGTGTAGCGGTGCTGCCTCGTCAGCGTTCGGGCGACGACGCGCGACACCAGGCGGCCAGCCCGTAGATGCGGTCGCAGCATCGTAAGGTCCCATGACGCGTGCAACTCGCCGGCCTTCTCTGTCAGGTAGAGCGGAGCTGTGCCGAAGACGCCTGCCGCCAGGCGGGCTTGTCCGGGCTCCATGGTGAGTTCGACGAAGTCGGCCTCGTCCCGCTTGCACTCCTTCACTCGGACCCGTACGCGCGGTACCTGGTCGTCGTTGACCTCCATGACCAGCGTGGACACGTTGGCGGGTTCGATCCAACTCTCGCCGTTGATCCAACGGCCGCCCTGCGACCTCCACTTGGGATCCTGGAGATCGGCCAGGCGCAAACGCATCGACAGCATGTCGTCCCTTTCCGATGTCGTGCGGCGGGGCGGGGCCGCGAACGGCCCCGCCCCGCCTGGTGTCAGCCCTGGATCACTTGCTGCAGTGGTCGCCGTTGTTGTCGCCGCCGCCCGGCATCTTGTCGAACAGCGCGGCCTCGACGGTCGGGACGCCGGTGATCAGGTCGCCGGTGAACAGTTCGTCCACGTTCATCGCTTTCTCCCTTACGGTTTTCAGTGGACTCCGCGGCTGATGCTGCGGAGTTGGACCCGTCCGGCTGCCGGACCCTTGCGAAGAAGGCAGCCGGACGGGGTGCCCGCCGCTTCGAGCGGTGGGCCCTCCCTCGTCACAGGCGGGGAGCCTGGACGCGTGACGGGGAGGAGTCAGGTGGGTGTGGATGCGGCGGCCATGCCCGGGACGAGGCCGACCGATCCCGAGATGGCGAGGCCCAGGAGCGGTCCGGCGTAGCGGCCGACGACTGCGACCAGCCCCTTCACAGTCGCTCTCCACGGCTGCGCTCGTTGACCTCGCGTACTGCGGCGCTCAACTTCTCCCCATCCTCGGGCGTGGTGCGGCGGTGCTGCGGGCAGCGGCATGGCGGGAACCGATTCGAACCCGGCGGCAGATCCACGCCCTCGTAGGTGTCGATCCTCAACACCCCGTCCGTGCCCAGCTCCTCGGTCATTCGGGCCAGGCAGGCCCGTGCTTCGCTTCTCATCCATCAGTCCCTCAGACGACGGCTGCGGCGAGGTCTCGCCGTTTCCCTGCTGTCTCTACGCAACCGTGTGACCACGCACAGCGGTACCGTTTGCGCAGCAGCAGGACTTGAAAGCCTTGAAAGTTGGCAAAGGCGCGGGGAGTTGAGGGCATGGCCAAGCGTGAACCGAACATGGCACTCGGGCGCCTGCTCGCCGAAAGCCGCTGGACCCACCGCCAGTTCGCGCGGGCGGTGAACCGCGTCGGCACCGAGACCGGCATTCCCCTGCGCTACGACGAATCGGCGGTGAGCCACTGGCTCAGCGGCACGGTCCCCCGCAGTGCGGTGCGTGCATGCATCCTCGAAGCCCTCGCCCGACGCCTCAGTCGACCGGTCACCCATGGCGAAGCCGGACTGCCCGTTCCACGCGATCGCTCCTCCGCAGCTGCGGATACCGTGGAAGGGGTGATCGACCTGGGGAGGCTGGATATGGACCCGTCCCGCCGCAGTGTCCTGGGTGCCGGCCTGTTCTCCGTGGCCGTCACCGTTCCTGGCTGGCCTGATGTGGTCGGGCGTGCCGATGCCGTCCAGTCCGGCCGAGCCACACGCATCGGCATGAACGAAGTGGACATGGTCATCGCCATGACCGAGCGGGTCTCGGAACTGGACGACGAGTTCGGTGGCCGTCACGCACGCCCCATGGCTGCCTCATTCATGGTCAACACTGTGGCCTCCTACCTGCGTGCCGCCGCACCCGAGGACGTGCGCAAGGCGATGCTGTCCGCCGCCTCGGATCTGCTCTACCTGACCGGCTACATGGCCGTGGACGAAGGGCTGCACGGTCTCGCGCAGCGCTACTACGTCAAGGCTTTGGAACTGGCGGGCGCGGCCGAGGATCACCTGACGTACTGCACCACCCTGCGGGGGATGAGCGTCCAGGCGGTCGACCTCCGCCACGGGGCGAAGGCCATGGAACTGGCCGACGCCGCTGCCGCCGCCTCCCCGAAGGCCGGCCCCCGCATGCTGGCCTTCCTCTCCGGTCAGCAGGCTCATGCCTCCGCGCAGACCGGCGACCGTGCTGGCGCGCTGCGCTACATCCGGGAAGCCGAGGCGGCCATGGACCGCGCCGAGTCGCGCGGCAAGGCGTTCGGCTCGTACGACCCCTCTTCGCTCAACTATCACGTCAGCCAGGTACGTTACGAACTCGGCGACAGGTCCGGAGCCGTCGAAGCCATGCAACAAGCCGACAGGCTCCGCCCCAGCGTTTACCAACGCACGCGAGTACACCGTCGTGGTCTGCTGGCTGAGCGGCAGCTGGAACTCGGCCACCTGGAAGCGGCCTGCACCACCTGGCACCAGGCTCTCGACGACTACCCCAAGGTGCAGTCCGGCCGCGCCGACGACCGCGTGAAGTCGATGTTCGGCCTCTTGCGCCCTCACCTGAAGAACGCGGCGGCCCGCGACCTGCATGAGCGAGCGCGGACAATCGCACCACCGTCGCTGGTCGACTGATCCCCGCCCCGGCTTCAAGCTCAGCCACAGAAAGTCAGCCACGACGGCGGGCATGCCGACCGATCACCCGCCACGTGTGTCTCGCTCAACCCCGTACCGACATCAGCCCAGTTATCTCCATCGTCACGACCCCCAGCCAGGCAGCAAGCATGGGCGTCCGGGACGGCGCGAGCCCGGGTGCCCTGCTGGTCTGCTGCTGAGCGGTCGGACCGGGGGCTTCCGTTGGCAGTCCGGCCTACGCTCCCGGGCTCTGCGCGCCGAGTGGTCGGCGACCGTCGACAGCGGGGCGGCAGATAGGAGCGGGCGGCGGTCACCGACCGCCGGCGCGCGGCGACCCGCGTCAGCGGGACGCCCTTGATCAAGTAAAGAAACTCTGAACAGCACGCCCCGTACTGCCCCGCGCTGGGCGTCCTGCTGCTCCGCCGGGTGCGGCCGGTTCAGCGTCGACGTCTGCCTTCGTTCAGCCGGTCGTGCAAGCGCTGGGCCTTGGCGGCGGTCTCTTCTGGCGTGTAGTTGCCGCTGAGGCGCTTGCGTTGCTCCATGACGGCGCGCATGGCGTCACGGTGGGCGGTGGCGGCTTCGAACTCGGTGCTGGCCTTGGCGAACCGTTCCTCGGCGGCGGCTACCTCGTCATCGCTCTTGCCGCTGAGCCGTACCGCTTCCTCGTCCGCCCGGCGCTGGGCAATGCTCTCCTCCAGCGTCTCGTTGTAGCGCTTGAGCAACTGATCGCGCGGGCTGAGCTGGCGAACGAAGACGCCACGCCCCTGCACGGAATAGATCGGGACTTCCCCCTTGAGGACCCGCAGGGCGTTCTGCGCGGTGGAGTTGGCGATGCCGTACTGAGCTTGCAGGTCGCGGGCGGACGGGAGCTTGGCACCCGGCGCGAGCCGGCCGTCCTGGATCTGCTTGCGGAGCTCGTCCGCGGTCCGCACGTACGGGGGGCGGGGGTCGTCAGCGGGACTGTCGGCTGTCCTCCAACCGCGCCGAAGGTCACCGAGACCGATGTACGCGGGGTCGGACTCGCCTGGATCGATCTCATCTTCTGCTTCGGTACCCACCTCCGCTTCGGTGGGCACCGCCGGCTTTGGCGCGCGTACGTAGCTGCCCCGGCCCAGGACGGAGTAGATAAGCCCCTCCTCCTTGAGCAGCCGCAGGGCGTTTTGGACCGTGGAGCTGGCGATGCCAAAGCGCTTTTCCTACGGACGCTTTGCTCGGGACGCCGCTGAATCCGGCGACATACGACTACGAGGGCGCGGTTCTGTTCAACGCCCACGCCTCCGCCCTGTGGGCCCGCTTCACCACCTACCTGCGCCGCGAGATCGCCGCCCAGCTCGGCATGACCCAGAAGGCTGCCCGCGCGGTCCTGCGGGTGTCCTTCGCCAAGGTCGCCGAGTACCAGCAGTGCGGCCTGGTCCACTTCCACGCTGTCATCCGACTCGACGGCCCCGACGGCACCAGCCAGCCCCCGCCGCCATACGCCACCGTCACCGTGCTCGCCGACGCCGTCCGCGCCGCCGCACGGGTCCACGTCACGGTCGAGTCGGATGCGGTCGGGGAACGTGAACTCGGTTGGGGCGAACAGCTCGACGTAGGCGAGATCGCGGCCTTCGGCACGGACGCCGAATTCACCGACCAGGCTGTGGCCGCCTACGTGGCCAAGTACGCCACCAAGTCCGCCGACGCCTCCGGCACCCTCGACCGCGCCCTGTACTGCCGCCCCTGCCAGGGCCGCGGCGCCACCCTCCTGCCCCACGGAACGCCGCTCCCTTGCACCGCGTGCGACGGCACCGGGCAGGCTCTGCCGCTGTCCCGGCTCGCCGTCGCCCGGCATGTGCGACGGATGATCCGCACCTGCTGGGAGCTGGGCAAGCTGCCGGAGTTCGCCCACCTCAAGTTCCGGAAGTGGGCGCACATGCTCGGCTTCCGGGGCCACTTCTCCACCAAGTCCCGCAGCTACTCCACCACCCTCGGCGCGCTGCGCGACGCCCGCCGCGCCTGGCGCACCGAACAGGCCCGCGCCCACGCCGGCCTGCCCGAGTCCGACCCGACGACCACGCTCGTCGTCGGTCATTGGGACTACCTCGGCTCGGGCTACAGCCCCGGAGCTGCCCTCCTCGCGGCCGACGTCTGGCATCGCAAGGAACTGGAACGGCAGTTCGCGGCCGAAGGGGGCTGTTGATGGCCTCGCCCCCGCTCGCCGTCCTCCACGCGGAAGCGGCCCCTGCCCTGGATCTGCTCACGGTGCCCCAGGTGATGGCCCGCCTCCAGCTCGGCCGCTCCGCCGTCTACGACCTGCTGCGCTCCGGCCAGCTCGCCTCGATCACCCTCGGCCGCGCCCGCCGCATTCCCACCCACGCCCTCACCGACTTCATCCGCACCCGCCTGGAACAGGAAGCCGCCTGATGACCACTGCCCGCCCCGCTTCGCCCCGCCGCTCCCGCACCCGTGCGAACGGCGACGGCACCGTCTACCAGCGCAAGGACGGACGATGGGAAGCCGCCGGATACGTGCTGGCCCCCGGCAACACCCGCAAGCGCATCCGCGTCTACGGCACCACCCGTAAAGACGCCCTGGCCAAGCTCACCGAGAAGATCGCCGCCAGCAACCGCGGCCTCCCCATCGCCGCAGCCGACAGCACCGTGAGCGCCTATCTCGCGTACTGGCTGGACGGCGTCGCCGTTCACCACCTGCGGGAGAGCACTCACAACCGCTACGCGGCGTCCATCCGCCTCCACCTCAATCCCGGTATCGGCGTCAGGAAGCTCGCCCGGCTCACCGCCCGCGACGTCCGCACCTTCCTCGACGGGCTGCGCACCGCCTGCCAGTGCTGCGCCCAGGACCGGGACTCCGTCCGGCGGTCCTACTGTGCCATCGGCCAGTGCTGCGAGAAGCGGCTCTCGCCGCTGACCGTGACGTACGTCCACGCCGTGCTCAAGTCCGCCCTGGAACACGCCGTCCGCGAGG
>Ga0136846_1233694_pt1 | contig 10115 bp, 9 predicted proteins | sample HopSoiMetagenom2_FD_96841 | JGI IMG/M metagenome (GOLD analysis project Ga0136846, IMG submission 96841) | Grasslands soil microbial communities from Hopland, California, USA - 2 Assembly 2016 (version 4) | ecosystem: Environmental > Terrestrial > Soil > Grasslands | place: USA: Hopland... | reverse complement strand
GCAAAGAAAATTAATTCGATTCTCGATCTGGAAGTGCTGATCGACAGTATCGTGACGGACATTGCGTGCTCGTTCGGGTGCCTCGAGGTAGACATCTTTCTGCGCCACGAAACGCGGAACGAGGTGGTCGCCGCCGGCGTGCATGGCTGCAGCGTGCATGGCAAGGGTCATGCCTTGAAGATCGGCCAAGAAGGCATGGTTGGGCACGTAGCGTCCACCGGCAAGATGCACTATGCCCCAAACGTCCTCGATGATCCTTATTACCTGCCTTGCGAAGAGAACGCCAAGTCGGCGGTGGCAATCCCATTGAAGATCGGCGATCGCGTGATCGGCGTTTTCAACGCTGTGCATCCCGAAGTGGATGCCTTCGCGCCGCAAAAGCTCAAGGTTCTGCGCGCGCTCGCGGACCATATCGCTATTGCTGTTGAAAATGCTCGCCTTTTCCAGCGCGAACGGGAACTGAGTGGCCGGCTTACCCGAGAAGCAGAGGAAGCGCGGCAGATTCAGCAACAGCTTTTGCCCAATTCCTCGCTGCTCTTCCCGCAGCTTTCTGTCACCGGAGCCACATTGCCTGCCGGAGCCGTAGGCGGTGATTGGTACGACTACGTCGAGCTTCCCAACGGGAAATGGGGAGTGGTGCTCGCAGATGTTGCCGGCAAAGGCATGGCAGCCGCGTTGCTGATGTCGGCGACGCGAAGCGTCTTTCGTGCCATCGCAGAGAACACGCTAAGCCCGGGTGAAGTTCTCGCGAGAATGAATCGCTCACTGCTGCGCGACTTCCCTGCCGGCCGGTTTGTAACGATGATCTACGGAGTCGTCGATCCTCAGCTGCGAACATTCACCTTCGCCAATGCGGGTCATCCATGGCCGGTGATCTCCAACGGAATCTGCACAAAGCTGGTGGAGACCGATACGGGATTGCCTTTGGGCATCGCCGAGACGTCGTTCTCCGAATCCACCGTGCTGCTGGAAGAAAATGGACGCATACTGCTGTACAGCGACGGAATTTCCGAAGCACTAAACAATGAGCAGCAGGAGTACGGAACTACACGAGTAGGAGAGCTGATGCAGGATCCGAATATCTCAACCCAGGTGATCCTCGATGACGTGTGGGAATTCAGCGGCGGTCAGCCTGCATTGGATGACGCCACTGTCGTGCTGATCTCTGCCCGGGGTTAATACGAAGCTCAGCCAATGCGGTTAATACGGACGAAGGTCGCGAAGATAAATCATCAGGTCACGAAGCTGAACCCGGAGAATGTCACGCCTTCGCGACGTCGTGTTAACCCCGGGCCCACGTTGACCTGTCCTTAGGCGGAACTTTACACTTTTGTGTTCCTGCCAGTTCTCATCCAACACTTCGGGAGCTCCCAGTGCCTTACTCGCAAGAACTGCTCGATTCACTGCACAACATTGCCACCCAGCTCAGGATCGATTCCATCCGCGCCACCACGGCTGCAAGTAGCGGACATCCGACAAGCTCCATGTCAGCAGCGGAAATCATGGCCTGCCTGTTTTTTTCGGTAATGAACTTCGATCCTGCAGACCCCGGGAATCCGGCAAACGACAAGTTTGTTCTCTCCAAGGGACACGCGGCGCCGGTACTCTACTCTACGTGGGCGGAGCTCGGTTACATCAGTCGTGAGCATCTGCTTACACTGCGCAGAATCGATTCCGATCTCGAAGGCCATCCGACTCCGATCCTGAAGTTTGTCTCTGTTCCGACTGGCTCACTTGGCCAAGGAATCTGTGTCGCCCTGGGCTTAGCTCTAGACGCAAGAGTCGATGGCTCTAACTTCCGCTCCTACGCGCTGCTAGGCGATGGTGAAAACGCCGAAGGATCAGTGTGGGAGGCGGCTGAAGTGGCGTTCCATCACAAGGTCGATAATCTCTGCGCGATCGTCGATGTGAATCGTCTCGGCCAAAGTCAACCCACCATGCTTCAACACCATATGGACGTTTATCAGCAACGCTGGTCGTCCTTCGGATGGAACGCTCTTGTCGTCGATGGACATAACGTCGGCGAACTTCTTGAAGCCTTCGAGAAGGCGAAGAGCACCAAAGGAAGGCCCACTGTCGTCCTCGCCCAAACGCTCAAGGGCAAGGGTGTGTCGTTCATTGAGGATCACAACGGCTGGCACGGGAAGCCGTTGAAGAAAGACGAAGCCGACAAAGCAATTGCCGAATTGGAAAAGCAGTTCGTCAAGACCAACGCCCCGCAACCCAAACCGACCAAACCGAGCGGCAAAGCCAAACAGTACCCGGCGTACAGGCACATCGCTGCCCCGCAGTATGAGTTCGGCAAAGAAATCGCTACTCGCGAAGCCGCGGCGCAAGCGCTTGCTGAGGTCGGAAAGAACAATGAGGCGGTGGTCTGTACCGATGCTGACGTCGAGAACTCCACGTACACGGAGTTCTTCCAGAAAGTCGCACCCGATCGGTTCTTCGAAGCTTACATTGCCGAGCAGAACATGGTAGGCATGACGATGGGCTTCGCGGCTACAGGAAAGATCGCATTCACTTCCACGTTTGCCTGTTTTCTCACGCGTGCGGCGGATTTCGTGCGCCTCGCCGGCCTCGCGCGCCTGAATGTCAAATTCATCGGCACGCACGTGGGCGTCTCCATCGGAGAGGATGGAGCGTCACAGATGGGCCTCGAAGATCTCAGTCTGTTCCGCGCTTTGCCCGAATCCACTGTGCTCTATCCTAGCGATGCAGTAAGCGCGTGGTACGCAGTGGATCTTGCCGCAGCGCACAAAGGGCTGGCCTACATTCGCTCTGGACGTCCGAAGCAGCCGGTCATTTACAAGAACGACGAGAAGTTCGAAATTGGGAGAGCCAAAGTACTACGCCAGAGCAACGACGACGCGGTCACAGTCGTGGGCGGAGGCGTTACGCTAACAGAAGCTCTGAAGGCCTACGACGTCCTCAAGAAGCAGGGCGTTGCCATTCGCGTCATCGATCTCTTCAGTGTTCGACCCGTCGATACCGACACGCTGCTGAAAGCGGCCGCAGCTACCAACAACACGATTATCACCGTCGAAGATCACTATCCTGCTGGCGGAATTGGCGACGCGGTGTGCGAAGCCGTGAGCTCTGAAGGCGTGAAGGTTTATCGCTTGGCGGTCCGCGAAGTGCCCCATAGCGGTAAAGCCGACGAACTGCTCGCGAAATACAAAATTGACGCCCAGGCGATCATCGACCAGGTACATGCGGTCGCGCCCATCGCAGCCCACTAGCGCACGACATCATTACCAAAACGCTGTCTTTCGTCATCTTCAGAACGACGATCCCGCCTGCTACTCTGCGCAACGCGGAGGTGGTAGATGGGTAAGACCTCAAGCAAGGCAAAGATCCTGTACGGCGAGGGTGATGCAGAGCACCTGAGCGCGCACCTCTCCGTGATGGAGAAGGCTGGTTACTCAGTTAAGTCGGTCGTCGGACGGCGTGCGCTCGAGGAGGCTATGCGCCTCGAGAAATATGAGATCGTCGTGCTAGGTCACACGCTTACGCGGGATGATCGCCACCATCTGCCCTATATGGCGAAGAAGGCAAACTCCCTGTGTCGCGTACTGGTAATTCACGCCAGCGGCAAACACCATGAAGTGGACGCCGCGATCGACTCTCGTGACGGTGACCGAGTTCTACTCGAGGCTCTCGCAGGCTTGCTTGAGCCGGCATTCGCCTAAACACAAGAGGAACTTCTATTGTTTGTCCGCCAGCAGCACCCCGCCGCTGGCGTAGTCGTCTTTAGTAACTTCCACGAACGTGACCGTCACTGCTGCGCGATTCGCGCCAGCTTCTTCCACCAATGCATCGGTCACGCGTGCAGCAACCTTGCGCTTCTGCTCGAGTGTGCGGCCTTTGAGAAGAGTGATTTGAATCAGAGGCATGTAATTGCTTTCGGCTCTCGGCCATTACCTTCCGGCACACCACTATGCATAGCGGGAAGCTGCTGACTGCTCTAGTTCGTAAGCTCATATCCCGCAAAGAAGTAGCTCAACTCAAAACGGGCCGTTTCCTCAGCATCGGATCCGTGAATTGAATTTGCTTCGATACTGGCCGCATGTTTCTTACGAATCGTTCCCGCCTCCGCTTTCGCAGGATCTGTTGCCCCCATCAACTTACGCAGGTCGGGGATCGCATTTTCCTTCTCGAGCGCGAGCACGATAATACGGCCTGACGACATGAAGGTCGTGAGAGATTCGAAGAAAGGACGGCTTGCGTGAACTGCATAAAAGCCTTCCGCCTGCTCCTTGGTGATCCAAAGCATCTTCATGCCGAGAATATTGAAACCTGCGTGCTGAATCATGCTAAGGATGTCTCCCGTTGCGTTCTTAGAGACTGCGTCGGGCTTAATGATGCTGAATGTGCGTTGCAGGGTCTTCATGCGTGATGTAAGTCCTCAATGCTAGGGATTCCGGCCACGATACATCTCACCGCGCCGCTGGCTGGGCGCCGATCGCTATCGCCAGCGTTTCGCCGATCACCGCCGGCGACTTTGCAACCTGAATGCCTGCTGCCTCCAGCGCTTTGATCTTCTCACTCGCGGTGCCATGTCCCCCGGAGATGATGGCGCCGGCGTGTCCCATGCGACGGCCGGGCGGCGCAGTCTGTCCGGCGATGAATGAGACCACCGGCTTGCGTACATACTTCTTCACGTATTCGGCCGCAGTTTCTTCTGCATTTCCGCCAATCTCGCCAATCATGATGATGGCTTCCGTCTCCGGGTCATCGTTGAATAGGTTAAGAGAATCGACGAACGTGGTCCCGATGATGGGATCACCGCCGATGCCAATGGCTGTCGATTGTCCGATGCCTCGCTGCGAAAGCTGGTAAACAGCTTCGTAGGTAAGCGTCCCCGAGCGAGAAACGATCCCGATGTTTCCCTGCTTGTGAATGCGGCCCGGCATGATGCCGACCTTGGACCTGCCGGGCGAGATGATGCCGGGACAATTTGGGCCGATGAGTCGCGAGCGTTTGTCCCGGAGATACTCCCACGCCCGTACCATGTCCATGACCGGGATGCCTTCAGTGATGCAGACGATCAATGGCATGCCCGCATCAGCGGCTTCCATGATGGCGTCAGCGGCAAACGGAGGAGGCACAAAGATGACCGTCGCATTCGCGCCAGTCTCACGCATTGCCTCTTCAACCGTGTTGAAGACATGCCATCCTTCATGGGTGGTACCACCCTTGCCGGGAGTCACGCCTCCGACGACTTTGGTTCCATATTCCGCGCAGCCTTTAGCGTGAAATGTGCCTTCGCGTCCAGTGATGCCTTGGACGATCAACCGAGTGTTTTGATCTACGAGTATTGACATGGGAGCTTCTGGCTCACAGCTACGGTTTGGCTGTCCCAACAACTTTCTCCGCTGCGTCCTTCATGGTTTCTGCAACGATGAAGTTGAGCCCTGAACGCTGCAGTATCTCGCGGCCTTGCTCAACATTTGTTCCTTCAAGACGAAGCACCACTGGGATGCTGATCTTCGTCTTTCTCGCAGCTTCAACCACTCCTTTAGCTAATGTATCTACACGCAATATTCCGCCAAAGATGTTGATCAGCACGGCCTTTACATTCTTGTCGCTCAGCAGGATTTCGAAGGCGTGCTCTACCTGTTCAGCGTTGGCACCACCACCAACGTCAAGGAAGTTGGCTGGCATACCGCCGGCATATTGAATGATGTCCATGGTCGCCATGGCCAACCCCGCTCCGTTCACCATGCAAGCGATATTGCCGTCGAGCCGTATGTAGTTCAGACTGTACTTCGAAGCTTCCACTTCCAGCGTATCTTCCTCGGCGATGTCGCGCAGCTCTTTAATGTCTTTGTGGCGGAAGAGTGCGTTGTCGTCAAAATTCATCTTGGCGTCGAGTGCGAAGACCCGTCCGTCTGTGGTGGTGATGAAGGGGTTGATTTCACACAGCGAGGCATCGGTTTCTGCAGTCGCGCGATAAAGTGCTGTCATGAGTTGTACGGCTCGCGTCACCTGCTCCGGCTTTAGACCGAGTGCGAACGCCAGCTTGCGCGCCTGAAATGCCTGAAATCCAACTGCGGGATCAACGGTCTCCTTCAGGATCGCAGTCGGATCTTTGGCGGCAACCTCCTCGATTTCCATTCCACCCGCCGCTGAAGCCATGAAAACCAGCTTCGACGTGGCGCGGTCGAGTACGATTCCTAAATAGAGCTCGCGCTCGATGGGCAGGGTCTCTTCGATCAGGAGCCGCTGCACCTTCTGCCCTTGCGGTCCGGTCTGATGAGTGACCAACTGCATGCCGAGGATCTTGGCGGCAAGTTGCTCAGCTTCTTCCGCGGTCTTGGCCAGCTTTACGCCACCGCCCTTGCCGCGTCCTCCCGCATGAATCTGCGCCTTTACCACGATGCCTTTCGCACCGCTTGCCATCAGACGTTTGGCGATGTCGAGTGCTTCGTCTTTACTGCTGGCCATCTCGCCGCGAGGGACTGCGACGCCATACTTCGCAAGAATGCCCTTGGCCTGATATTCGTGAATTTTCATTCGCTGGAAATTTGAGGAGGAAGGAACGCTATGCAGTCCCAACCACGTGCAGAAAACTCACGATTCTATAGGACGGGACTGCAGACGAGCAAACATGGGCAACACATTTTACTGGGATCACGCTGAAATAGTCTTTGAGGACCATGCGATACATACCGATGCCATGGTACGGATCCGTCCAAGCAAAAGGATGCTGCGCATTGTCCGCCCAATCAGCCATCAAATGCGAATGGTTAGCTGGCCGCAGCCCCCGTCCTACTTTTCAGCTATCACCAATTGACCATGCTCGACCTTCAAGTCGCTTACGAACTCCGGCAATTTCAGTTTCTCTCGCGTCTGTGGCTCGCTGAGTTTTTGCCCAGCTGCATCTGTACCATCGAGATCGGCACGGGCATGCTGCCGATTTTGAAGCTCGTGGGTTCAAAGGTGGCATAGGCATCCTTTGCACCTAAATGACCGCTGACCGTAACGAAGACATCTTTGCCGTATACGTGAGCTGCGAACTGGCCTTTCACTTGGTCCCCTCAAAGATGACCTGCGGATCTTTTAGCCGCACCTGTTCCGGATTAATTGAAGTCGAGTTGCTCAGACTAGGGTTTGGCGGAGAGGTCACGGTCATCTGACCCGTTTCCGCTTGCGGCTCCGAGTTCGCAACCAGGAGTGCGGAACCTACTTCGTCCGATGACAGTCGAACTTCTGCCCCCGTCTCTCCACGTTGATGTGCATCTTGCAACTCTCCGAGTTTTGCCTGGAAAGAATTGGCATTCGTCGCCACCGCGGCGGGCGGCTGTTGTTGAACGGAGAGAGGCTCTGGGCGCTTCACCAAAAGAATAAGCACCAACAACGACAGGATCAGGATCGGCCAGCGGAGAACCTTGTAAACCTTCATTCAAGACACCTCATACGAATGGTGTTCGCTAAGCAAAGCACATTCCGAGGCGTCCAGCCAGAGTACTCTCGCTCATGAAAGCGATTAGAGATGCACACTCCCACGGCCACACTCGTGAGGTAGACGGCCATGTTTCAAGTCAGAGATGATCTGTTCTTCAATTTGCCATTGAGCATCAGCGCCAACATGTGGAAGTCGCTGATGAAAGACCACCACGGATGCCCAAAGGTAGCAGGCTTATTGCCCTCGATCAGGAAATGCCCAGTCCAGGCGAATCCATAAGCGATGGGAATCCAGAGCAGTGCCCAGAGGAAATGGCGTGTGGCAAAAGAGGCAATGAAGACGCCCAACCCAATCAGAGTTCCGCAAGCATGCATGGCACGATTGCCGCTGCTCGAGTGTTGTGCAAGATAGAAATCGAAGAATTCTTTGTAGCTGGAAAAGCGTTCGCCCTGTGCGGAGTCTCCCATCTGGGTCGCTCAGCGCACGACGCCTTCCAGCGGCGAACTTGCTGTAGCGTACAGCTTCTTCGGCATGCGCCCGGCTAAATAAGCGCTGCGTCCGGCGATTACCGCGTGTTGCATGGCTTCCGCCATCAGCACCGGATCTTCTGCATTAGCGATCGCGGTATTCATTAAGACAGCATCAGAGCCGAGTTCCATTGCAACCGTCGCATCAGAAGCCGTGCCCACACCGGCATCCACGATGAGCGGAACACCAGTAATCATCTCGCGCAAAATTCGGATGGTGGCTGAATTCTGGATACCTAACCCGCTGCCAATGGGGGCTCCGAGCGGCATAATCGCGCTCGCTCCTGCATCGAGCAAGCGCTTTGCAACCACCACATCGTCTGAGGTATACGGAAGAACAGTAAAGCCTTCCTTCACTAGAATGCGTGTGGCTTCGATGGTCGCCTGCACGTCAGGGAAAAGAGTCTTCTGGTCGCCGATGACCTCGACCTTCACCCAGTCTGACAGGCCCACTTCGCGACCGAGCCGCGCCGTACGGACCGCTTCGTCCGCGGTGTAGCAGCCGGCGGTGTTGGGCAAAAGGAAATAGCGGTTGGGATCAATGAAGTCGAGCAGTGACTCTTTGCCACGATCAAGATTCACACGACGCACGGCGACCGTCACGATCACAGCCCCCGAGGCTTCGAGTGCCCGCCTCGTCTGCTCACCGTTCTTGTACTTCCCTGTGCCAACAATCAAACGCGAGGTGAACGCGTGGCCGGCGATAACCAACTCATCCATAGTGAAGTTCTAAGACTGAATTCTACCCTTTACACGCGGACAGGTTCCGATCGATGAGCGCTTTCTGCGTACATAGCATCGATCTGCCGCTTGTATTTTTCTTCAATGACACGCCTACGTACTTTGAGGCTGGGCGTCATCTCACCTCCATCTACAGTGAACTCGTCGGGTACTACCAGAATCTTTTTCAACGTTTCAAACTGCGCAAGCTGTTGGTTTACGTCGGTAACGATGTCGTGGTACGCCTGCAACACTGCGGCATGTCGCACAAGCTCGGAGCGAGAGACGAACTCGATTCCCTGTTCACGCGCCCACTGCTCGAGGGCAGCAAAGTTAGGGCAGATCACCACGCTGATAAATTTTCTGGCGTTACCAATCACCACCGGATGGGCTACCAGGGGCGACATCTTGAGCTTGTTCTCGATCGGTTGGGGAGCAACGAACTTGCCCCCGCTGGTTTTGATTAGATCCTTCTTACGATCGGTGATGCTTAGGAATCCCTCGGCATCGACGTTGCCAATGTCTCCGGTCTTGAACCAGTCGCCTTCGAAAGCCTCAGCTGTGTCTTGGGGGTTCTGCCAATATCCCTTAAAAACAGACGGGCCGCGCACTAGCAACTCACCGTCTGCTGCGAAACGACACTCGACATTGGAGAGCGGCTTGCCAACAGTGCCGAGTTTGTTCTCCTCAGGGTTGTTGACGGCGATTACCGGCGAGGTTTCCGTCAGTCCATAGCCTTCCAGGATGCGAACACCCACGTCCGCATACCATCGCCCCAGGTCAATTCCGAGTGGAGCGCCGCCGGAAACAAACATCTCCACGCGGCCGCCGAACCACTGATAAATCGCTTTATACACGACCCTATTCGCGACTTCCCATTGCCAATCGTTGGGGCGCTCTCCCCGAAGGATCTCCTCACGATGCTCTTGTCCTACGCGCAGTGCCCATTCGTATACCGGCTTCTTCAGACCGCTGGCACGCCGGTCTACTTCCTGACGGACTTTTTCATATACGCGAGGAACACCGACGAACAGATGCGGTCGTATCTGCTGCAGTTTGGCTGCAAGTTCATCAAAGCCTGGACAGTAGGCCAGAGTCACACCGCGAAGTAAACAGAGATAATCCACATGGCGAGCGGTGACATGCGATAGCGGCAAAAAGGACAGCGACACCTGCCCGGGTTGCCAACCAAGACTGCGGGCAGTCTGCTCGAGGTTGGAAGCGATGTTGCCGTGCGTCAGCATCACGCCTTTGGGGACTCCGGTTGTACCAGACGTGTAGATGATGGTGGCGAGATCGTCCGAGCCTAGCGTTTGAGCCGCCGCATCGAACTGCGCGTCACGCGCGATGGCCGCCTGCGAACCCATAATGGCACTCATCCGAACCGTCTCCGGATGCTCGACGTCGTCCATAATCACAACCTGTTCGAGCTGAGTTAGGGCGTTAATGCTGCGAACTTT
>Ga0136846_1222774_pt1 | contig 10115 bp, 7 predicted proteins | sample HopSoiMetagenom2_FD_96841 | JGI IMG/M metagenome (GOLD analysis project Ga0136846, IMG submission 96841) | Grasslands soil microbial communities from Hopland, California, USA - 2 Assembly 2016 (version 4) | ecosystem: Environmental > Terrestrial > Soil > Grasslands | place: USA: Hopland... | reverse complement strand
TCGCCGTTGCAGGTGACGACCGGATCGCGCAGCGCCGCCAGGTTCGGCCGCCAGTAGCGCGCCTGCGCGACGTTGGCGACGCCGAGCAGCGCGGCCGCCGCCGGCTCGGCCTCGCCGAGGAAGCCGGAGAAGAAGCGCGGGTGCGCCGTCGGCCCCACGGTGGTGGTGCCACCGGAGGTCTGCAGGTCCAGCAGGCCGTCCGGGCCGAGACTGGAGGCCCGGACATAGCCGTACATTTGGGCGGTGGAGGTCATGCTCCGAAGGTAGCGCCGGACACCGACAAGGTCGCCGAAGGGCTAATCTCGACCATCGAGACCGCACGTCCCAGCACCAGACCGCCATCGGCCGACTGACCCGGCTGACCGAGATGACCGACCGAGCCGAAGGAGCCCGCGAGACCGTGGAGTCCGCCTGGAACCGCAGCGTCCTGCGCACCAACAACGAGCGGCTCCTCCTGGACCGGCTGCGCGCCGACGGCGCCACGTCCCGCGCGGAGCTCGCCCGCCTCACCGGCCTGTCCAAGCCGACGGTGTCCACCGCCCTGGGCCGGCTGGAGCACGGCGGCCTGGTCCGCGAGATCGGCAAGCAGGCCGTGGCCGGGCGCGGCCGCTCGCCGGTGCTGTACGAGGCCGACCCGACCGCCGGCTACGCCTTCGGCGTGGACGTCGGCCGCAGCTGGATCCGGGTCGGCCTGGCCGATCTGGACGGCACCGTGGTCGGCCGCGCCGACGAGCCGAACGCCGCCGCGGACGCCGACGGCATCGTGGACGCGATCCTGGCGCAGACCCGGCGGGCGTGCACTGAGGCGGGCGTGCGATGGTCGCAGGTCCTGCACACGGTGGTGGGCAGCCCCGGCGTCGTCGACACGGCCACGAACGAGCTGCGCTACGCGGTGAACCTGCCGGGCTGGGGCCGCCGCGAGGTCACCGACCGGCTGGCGGCGGAACTCGGCACCGGCCTGGAGCTGCTGAACGACGCGAACCTGGCGGCGCTCGGCGAATACGCCGCCGGGGCCGGCCGGGGCCGCGGCCTGTTCGTGTATCTCCTAATCGGCACGGGCCTGGGCGCCGGCATCGTCGTCGACGGCCGCCTGTTCTCCGGCGCCCGCGGCGCCGCCGGCGAGATCGGCTACCTGCCCTACGGCACCGAGAACAAGGACCGGGCTCGCACCCGCGGCCCGCTGGAGGACGCCGTCGCCGCCGACTCGGTGGTCGCCACCGCCCGCGAACTCGGCCTGGTGGACACGGATTCGGCCAAGCAGGTCTTCCTCGCGGCCCGGGCCGGCAGCGAAACAGCCCTCGAAGTCGTCCGCCGCGAAGCCGAACGCCTGGCGCACGCGGTGGCCGCCATCTCAGCGGTCATCGATCCGGAACTGGTGGTCCTCGGCGGCGGCATCGGCGACAGCGCCGACTTGCTGCTGGGGCCGTTACGCCGGGCCCTGGACCTGATGACGCCGCTGGTGCCGGAACTGGCGGCCTCGGAGCTGGGCGCGAACGCGGTACTCCAGGGAGCGCTCGCATCGGGTGTCGGGACGGTGCGGCGGCTGGTGTTCGAGGCCTGGCAAGCGGCGCAGGAGCCGAACGGGGGCACGGAGACGGCTGCGGGGTGAGGTTCGCGGCACGGACCGATCGCCCGGACCCCGCCCCCAAGACCCGCACCCCAGCGGGCGGCGACGTGGCCGAACCAGCGCCTGCCCGCCTTACCCGGCCATCACCCCCGCCCGGTGCGCCACATGACAGGCGGCCTCATGCCCCGGAGCCAGCTCCACCAGCTTCGGCGTCACCTCGTGGCAGACCCGCTCGGCCAGCGGACAGCGGTCCCGGAACCGGCAGCCGGCCGGCGGGTCGATCACCTTCGGCGGCTCGGCCTTCGCCGTCTCGACGTCCACCGCCAGCGGCGCGCGCGGGTCCGGGACCGCCGACAGCAGCAGCTGCGTGTAAGGATGCTTCGGTTCCTGCAGAACATCCTCGGTCGGGCCGGCCTCCACGATGTGGCCGCCGTACATCACCATCACCCGGTCGCACACGTAGCGCGCGCTGGCGATGTCGTGCGTGATGTACAGGAACGACACGCCCTCGCTCTCGCGCAGGTCGGCCATCACGTTCAGCAGCCCGATGCGGATCGACACGTCCAGCATCGACACCGGCTCGTCGGCCAGGATCAGCTTCGGGCGGTAGGCCAGCGCCTGCGCGAAGCCGATGCGCTGGCGCTGCCCACCGGACAGCTCGTACGGATACCGCTCCAGGATCTCAGCGGCCGGATTCAGTCCGACCGCCTCCACCACCCGCTCGGCCTCCTCGATCCGCTGTGCCGCCGACAGCTCTGTGCGGTGCAGTTTCAGGCCGCGCATGATCCCGTGCGACACGCGGTACGCCGGGTTCAGCGACGCGAAGGGGTCCTGGAACACCATCGGCACGTCGCTGCGGTACGCCAGCTGCTCCTTGCGTCCGCGCAGCGAACTCAGGGCCCTGCCCTCGAAGAGGATCTCGCCGGAGGTGGGCTTGTAGACCTGCGCCAGCAGGCGCGCGATGGTCGACTTGCCGCTGCCGGACTCCCCGACCAGCGCCACGATCTCACGGCGGTTGATCGTCAGGTTCACCTCGTCGACGGCGTGCAGCGTCTTGCGGGCGAAGCCGGCGCCGAGCTTGAAGTGCCGCGTCAGATCGACGGTACGCAGCAGTTCGCCGCCTCCGGCGACAGCGCCGGCCGCATATCCGACTCCGGTCGCGGTGTCCTGGCTCACGACTCGACCTCCACCTTCACGGCCGCCGGGGCCGGGTCGTGCAGCAGACAGCGCGCCTGCGCCATCCCGACGGGGTACAGCTCCGGCTCGTCCTGACGGCAACGGTCCATCGCCACCGGACAGCGCGGATGGAAGCGACAGCCGGAGGGCGGCTTGGCCAGGTTCGGCGGGGCGCCCGGAATCCCGGTCAGCCGCTTCTTCTCACCCCGGATCGACGGGAACGCGTCCAGCAAGCCTTTGCTATACGGGTGCGCCGGATCATCGAACACCGCGCGAGTGGAACCCAGTTCCACGACCTGCCCGGCGTACATCACCATCAGCCGGTCGGAGAAGTGGCTGACCAGCGACATGTCGTGGGTGACGAAGATCACCGCGAAGCCGAGCTGCCGTTGCAGCTCCTTGATCTGCGCCATCAGCGAGCGCTGCGCCACCACGTCGAGCGCGGACGTCGGCTCGTCCATGACGATCAGGTCCGGGGTGAACAGCAGCGCCATGGCGATCATCGCGCGCTGCCGCATGCCGCCGGAGAGCTGGTGCGGGTACGACTTCAAGTGCACCGGATCGATTCCGACCAGCTGCAGCACCTCCGCCGACCGCACCCGGATCTGGGTGTCGGACCACTTGGCGTGCGCCTTGATCGCGTCCCGGAACTGGTATCCGATGGTGTGCACCGGGTTCAGGGCGTTCATCGCGCTCTGCATCACCACCGAGAAGTCCCGCCAGCGCAACGCGTTCAGGCTCTTGGCGGTCAGCGCCACCAGGTTCTCGCCCTTGAACCACACCTCGCCCGCGGTGACCGAGGCCGGCGGGTTCAGCAACTGCGCGATGCCGAACAGCATCGTGGACTTGCCGCAGCCGGACTCCCCGACCACGCCCAGGAACTCGCCCTTGGCCAGCTTCAGATCCACGTCGGCCACCGCGGACACCGACCCGGAAGACGTCGCGTACTCCACCCGCAGCCCTCTGACTTCCAGCAGGGCGCCGGGATCCATCGGCTCCGGCATCGGCTCACTCACCTCCCACAGCGCTGCCGACGGCGGCCGGCCGAGACCGGAACCGTTTCGCGAGCTTCTGGGCACGCTGCCTCCTCACCGGCCGCAGAGCCGGGTTGCTGATCTCGTCGAAGGCGTAGTTCATCAGGGCGAACGCGACGCCCAGCGCCGCGATGCCGAGCGCCGGGGCGATGGCCCACCACCGGGCGCCGTTCTCCAGAGCGGACTGCGAGTCGGCCCAGTAGAGCATCGTCCCCCAGCTGTCCGAGTTCGGGTCGCCGAGCCCCAGGAACTGCAAGCCGGCGGCGTTCAGCACCGAGAACAGCGCGGCGCCCAGGAAGTTGGCGATGATCAGCGAGACCATCGTCGGCAGCATCTCGAAGACGATGATGTAGGAGCGGCGCTCGCCGCGGACCCGCGCCGACTCCAGGAAGTCCCGGTTGCGCAGCGACAGCGCCTGCGAGCGCAGCTGGTTGGCGCCGTAGGACCAGCCGGTGACCACCAGCACGACCACCATGACGGTCAGCGTCGGCTTGCCGGAGTACGCCGAGAGCACGATCACCAGCGGGAACGTCGGGATGACCAGCACCACGTTGGTGACGAACGAGAGCACCTCGTCCGCGAAGCCGCCGAGATAGGCCGCCGAAACGCCGACCAGCACCGACAGCAGCGTCGCCAGCCCGCCGGCCACCACCGCGATGATCAGCGGCTCCCGGGCGCCGTAGACGAACAGCGCCCAGACGTCCTGGCCCAGCGACGTCGTGCCGAGCCAGTGATCGCCGGACGGCGGGAGCCGCGGCAGGTAGCGGGCCGGCGCGGTCGGATCGCTCACGCCGGTGAACAGCGACGGGAACACCGCCATCAGCAGCAGCAGCACGAACAGCCCGAACCCGAAGTTCGCCTTGCGGTTGGACAGGAACGAGCGCCACACGCCGCCGCCGGGCCGCTTCACCCGGATCGGCGCGACCGCGTCCGGCGGGGATATCAGAGTCGTCATTTCCTCACCCCTTCGCCCGGGTCCGCGGGTCGAGCCAGACCGTGAGCAGGTCGCACACCAGGATCGCGCCGAGCACGGCCACCGTGAACAGCAGGAACAGCGCCTGCATCATCGGGTAGTCGATGCTGTTGACCGCGTTGTACAGCTGGTAGCCGAGCCCCGGATAGTTGAAGATCCGCTCCACCAGGATCGCGCCGGTCAGCACGAAGCCGATCGACATCGCGAACCCGGACAGGTTCGGCAGGAACGCGTTACGCGCCGCGTAGTTGTACATCACCCGCCGGTCCGACAGCCCCTTGGCCCGCCCCATCCGGATGTAGTCCTCGGCCAGCGTGGTGATCATGTTGTTCCGCATGGTCAGCACCCACCCGCCGATCGAGGTGATCAGCAGCGTGGCCGCCGGCAGCACGGCATGCTGCATCACGCTGCCGATGAAGCCGGGCGAGAAGCCGGGCACGATCGTGTTGTCGTAGTTGAACGACGAGGGCAGCCAGGTGTTGTCGATGGCGAAGAACAGGATCAGGAACAACCCCACCACGAAGTAGGGCAGCGCCGAGGTGACGACGAACACCGACGGCAGCACCGAGTCCACGACGCCCCCACGCCGCCAGGCCGCGACCGTGCCGACCAGCGAGCCGAGGATGAACGCGAGCACGGTGGTGACGCCCACCAGCCCCAGCGTCCACGGCAGCGACTGCCCGATCAGCTTGGACACCGGCTGCCCCAGCGAGCTGCCGCCGGTGGAGACGCCGAAGTCGCCGGTGAGCATCTTGCCCAGATAGTCGAGGTACTGACTGAAGATGTTCGCGTTCGGCTTGAAGCCGTACGACGCCAGGATCTTCTCCAACTCGGCGTCCGGAACCCGGCCGCGAGTGGCCGCGCGCAGCGAGTTGATCGGGCTGCCGGGCATGAAGTGCGGCAGGAAGAAGTTCAATGTGAGGGCGGCCCAGAGGGTGAGAAGGAAGAACCCTACTCGGCGCAGAAGATATCTCAACCCTCTGTCCTTTCGTGTGGGAGCCATTAATACAGCGCCGCGAAGCGGCTCCTCAACGGGCGGCGGTGGGCGGCGGGTGGGAATACGGCGCCGGGTTCCCGGCGCCGTACGGATCGATTACTGCTGAGCCGGCTTGTAATAAAGGTTCAGCAGCACCTGCTCGTTGTCCGGGAAGTTGAACGCCGCCGGCTGCGCGTACGGGTTGTCCTGCGTCGGCCAGCCACCGAAGTCCTTGGTGTTGTACTGGAACCAGTCCACGGACTCGGTCACCGGGATGATCGGGACATCCTTGATCAGGTAGCCCTCGATCTGCTTGATGATGCTCACCTGTTCGGCATCGGACGCGGTCGCGTAGCTGTCCAGCAGCTTGTCCACGTCCTTGTTCTGATACCGCTCGAAGTTGCCCGCCGAGGCGGACTGCCCGATCGGCGCGGTGTTCGCCGAGTGCAGCCACTCCCGCAGCTCGTAGTACGGCGTCGGCCCACCGGCCGGCTGGCCGACGTAGGCCAGGTCGTAGTCGCCCTTGTAGAGCTTGTCGTCGTAGGTCTGCATCGTCAGCGAGCTGGCGGTCAGGTTGATGCCGATGCCCTTGAGCTCGTCCTTGATGACCGCGATCGAGGCGTCCCAGTCGGTGTAGCCCTGCACAGCGATGACCGTCAGGTTCAGCGGATTCGCGGGCGAATACCCGGCCGAGGCCAGAGCCGCCTTGGCCTTGTCCAGGTCCGGCTTGTCATATCCGGCCGCCGAGACGGCCGCCGCGTCGTTGTACTTCTCGAACGTCGGCGTGACGATGCCGCTCTGGTTCGCCGGCGGCTGCTGTCCGTCCTCCCCGATCGCCGACACCTTCGCCTTGTCGATCGCGTACGCCAGCGCCTGCCGGACCCCCAGCTGGCTGGTGGCCTTGTGCGACGGATCCAGGTTCGGCACCAGCGCCACATTCAGCACCGGCGGCGACCAGGTGTGGTTGTCCTGCGACTTGTTCAGGTAGAAGGGCTTGATGCCGGTGATGAACTGCGAACCCCACTGCGCTTTCCCACTGGCCAGGTCCTGGTTCGCCGGCTGGTTGTCCAGATACGCGGGGTACTCCACCGTCGTGACATAGGGCTTGCCCGGCTGCCAGTAGTTCGGGTTCGCCTTGTAATCCATGTTGTTCGGCGAACACGCCACCGTGTAAGGACCCGAACCCACGGGATGCTCGTTCGGCCACGTGTCCGGGTGCGCCGCGGCATCGCCGGTGGACCAAATGTGCTTGGGCACGATCGTGACCAGGTTCGCGAATTGGTAGAAGTACACCTGTGCGTTCTGCTTGAACGTCAACGTGACCTGATTCCCGGTGGCCTTGACGTCGGTCAGGCCCGCCCCGCTCCACAGCGTGTACAGGTCCGTGGACGGCGTCTGCTTCATCAGGTTGAAGGTGAACGCCACGTCATCAGCGGTCAGCGGCTGCCCGTCGCTCCACTTCACCCCGTCCCGCACGGTGAAGGTGATCTGCGTCTTGTCGGCGTTCCACTGGTAACCGGACGCCAGCATCGGCGTCTCCTTGGCGTTCTGCAGCGTATTGACATACACCAGCGGCTCGTAGATGAAGCCGTTGGCCTCCACGTTGTTGGAGGCGTTGAAGGGGTTGAACGCGCACGGCCAGGTCTGGCCCTGCTCGTTCGAGATGGTGAGAGTCCCACCCTGCTTGTACGCCTTGGCGGTACCGGTGGACGACGACCCGCCGGCCGAACTGGCCGAGGTACCGCCGGTCCCACCGGACTTGTCCGTGGTGTGCTTCGTACTGGAACACGCTGAGGCGGCCAGGCCTATCGAGACGGCGACCGCCAGCAGTGACGACTTGCTGCGCCTCATGCCGGTTTTCCTTTCAGAGGGTTGTTGAGGGAGTGGCCCGCACGGCGACGGCGGTGCGGGCCAGAGCGAGCGCCCCGGCCAGCGGAGCGTCAAAGGGAAACGCGGCCCGCACCAGTTCCGGGGGGAACGGCACGGCGGCGTCGAGGGCCCGCCGCAGCGGACCGTGCAGAACGGCCCACGAGCGGACCATCCCGCCCCCGACCGCGATCCGCGCCGGATCGAGGGTGATGGTGAGGTTCACCAGGTGGAAGGCGAGTTCATCCGTGAACTCCTTGAGGACGCCGGCAGCGCGTGCGTCGTGCCCGGCCGCGGCGAACAGGTCCTTGGCTCCGGTCGCGTCGGGAAACAGCTCCTTGGCCCGGGCCAGCAGCCCGATACCGCTGACGCCGTCTTCCAGAATCGAGCGCTCCGCCGAGGGCAGCCCCACATCGGCGAGCGCCCGCAGGTTGTATCCGATCTCCCCCGACGCGCCATTACGTCCCGCGATCACCGCCCCGCCGGCGACCACGGCGACCGCCAGACCGGTGCCGAGGTTGAGATAAAGGCCGGGATCAGCGTCCTTCAATGCGCCTTCGACGGCCTCGACCCGCGCGGCCGCCTTCACATCGGTTTCCACCCGGACCTCGGAGTCACCGAACGCGGCCCGCACCTCCCGAACCAGCGCCAAATCAGCCCATCCGGGAATGTTCGGCGCCAGATCGACCCCGGCCTCACGCGGGATGCCGATGGTCGAAACGCCGACGGCCAACGGCTCCCGGCCGGGAGCGACCCGCTCCAGCAGCGCCCGAGCGGCCCGCAGCCCCCGGGCCAGCGAGACCTTGCCGCCCTCAGCGGCGTTCGTGGGGACCGTCGCGGCACCGAGCCGCAGGCCGGAGGCGGCTTCCGCCACGGCCATGGCGGTCTTCGTACCACCGAAGTCGATCCCCAGCACCACTGGCGTGTGCAAGCGCCCTCCTTAGAACGGTGAGTTCGTCAGTAAAGTAAACTAAATATTGTGGGCACGGAAGAGGGCGGCCGCGCCGGCTCGATAACGGCTCGGCAACGGGCCGCCGGAACGTGAAATCGGTGGCGCCCCGGAAGGGACGCCACCGATGACTCGGACCTCTGTTACAGCTACCAGCCCAACGCCGGAACGATCTTCGCCGCGTCCGGAGTCCCCAGCCCGGTGATCGGATCCCAGCCGGTCGTGGCCGGGTACCCGGGCACCGTGCTCGACGCCGTGTTGTTGCCCGTCGTCACGTCGAAGAAGTACGTGCCGTAGTTCGCCCCGGCAGCCAGTGCGTACAGCTTCGGCTGGATGAGACCGAGGTCGTGGCCCGCCATCTGGTCGGCGATGGCGACCAGACCGGCCCACTGCGGGCAAGACGACGACGTACCGCCGATGATGTACCAACTGCCGTCGTTCACGTTCGACCCGCCGTTGTCCCCCGGCGCCGTGTCATAGACCAGCACGCCGGTGCCCGCCGACGCCTGATAGCCGATGTCCGGGACGCCGCGCATGGCGCCGATCGGGGTCGACCCGGCCGGCAGGGTGTCCTGGTACGACGGCCGCGCGAAGATCGAGCTGTAGCCGCCGCCGGAGAACGTCCAGCCGACTTCGCGCTGACCCGGGAACTTCGGGCACAGTCCGCCGGGACTCGTGTTGTCCACCGACGCGCCGGTGGCACCGTCAGTGCACAGATACGTACCGCCGACCGAGACGACCAGCGGGTCCGAAGCGGGCCAGCCCACCGTCGGGCCGTCCAGGGCCGCCGGGTTCTTGATCGGCGTCTTGGCGTTGTTGGCGGTGCCGTTGTCACCCGAGGACGACAGGAACGTCACCCCGCTCGCCGTACCCGACACGAAAGCGTGCCGCAGGTTCTGCAGCGACGCCGTCCCGTTGTGGAAGTCCTGCTCGACCGTGCTGAACGACTGCGACACCACATCCGCCAGGTGGTTGTCCACCAAGAACTGCTCGGCGTCCATCATCTGCGGCAGCCCCTGCACCCACTGCGTCTCGGCGACGTTCGTCGTCATCAGGATGATGTTGGCGCCCGGCGCCGTGGCGTGCGCCCACTGCGTATCCAGCGCCACCTCCAGAGCCCAGGCGTTCGACGCCTGCTGACCGGTCCCCTTCGACCCCGACGGCGGCTGCTTGACCGGCCGCTGCCCGTCCCACCGGTCCCATTCGAAGGTCGGCATACCCGGCGCGCACGCGACACCGGGCATACCGCACATCAACGGCAGCCCGAACTGCTTGCTGAAGTTCTCCAGGTCGCTCGCGACGGTGTCGTACCCGAAGGAGTCGACGATCGCGATCGTCTTCCCGTGCCCGTCGTTCCCGGCAGCCAGCAATGGATTGATGTCGTACGACTTCTGCATCGACGCCGGCGTGAAGCACCGCCGGCCCACGGCGGCGCACGCGGCCTGGGTCGGCGGGGTCAAGCCGGTGGCGACTTGCGCGGCGTCCTGAGCCTGCGGCCGAACGGTCGGGTAAGCGGCACCAGCCTGCGACGACGAGGCCGCCCCGCTCAACGCGAACGTCGCACCAGCCGCGGC
>Ga0136846_1233838_pt1 | contig 10117 bp, 10 predicted proteins | sample HopSoiMetagenom2_FD_96841 | JGI IMG/M metagenome (GOLD analysis project Ga0136846, IMG submission 96841) | Grasslands soil microbial communities from Hopland, California, USA - 2 Assembly 2016 (version 4) | ecosystem: Environmental > Terrestrial > Soil > Grasslands | place: USA: Hopland... | reverse complement strand
TCGAATGTTGATGATTTAGTACTATTTACATCCACAAATCAATCGCCTACCCTTGCGACGTGGAACTACGTTTCAAACGCGCGAATATCCGACAAGGATATTCGTCCCGCTTGCCCCGATCCGCGAGGGACAGAGCAACGCGACGAGGAACCATCACGCCCAAATGCACGTTTTCGCGCCCTCTTCTGCAGTCTCGTTTTCAGCAACTCCCATCCCTTCAGTGGTTTCGCCCCGATTTGTCGCGAAACGACCGGGGTGGGGGGCCGTTCCAATCTTTACTTCGCTACTTCATTACGTCACTTCATTTACCCGAAAGGAATTCTCCATGAGCACCGTCATCTCCGTACCATCGTCACCAAAGGCCGAATCCACCCGCTGCCAGCGCCTCTCCCCCTCCGGCCGCCGCTGCAGCCATCCACGCAAGGACTCGCGCTCTCGCTTCTGCGCCGCGCATGATCTCGCCGAGCAGCAGCGCCACGACGGCGACCGCTGCGACGCCATCCTCGGCGAGCCCGATCCGCATAACTTCAATACTGCCGCTGGCATCAACCGCGCGCTCACCGGGCTCTATGTCCTCCTCGCCGAGGACAAAATTTCCCCTCGCCGCGCCGCCGTCCTCGCCTACATCTCCAGCCTCCAGCTCCGAACCCTCCCGGTCATCGAGCACGAAACCGAGCGCAACGCCCCCATACCCCGAGTCGTCTTTGACCTCCCGCAGCCCGACTCATTCCACCACCAATTCAGCGAAAAAGAGCCGCGCAATCTCGAAATGCCCGCCCACAACGCAGGCGTCCTCGACCCTCGACCACGCCCCGACCCCAACGCCCCCCACGACCCCTGGGACGGCTGGCGCCCACCCAAGGACTAAGAAATGCTTTTTCTCCAGGGTAGCGGCGAGCCCCGCCTCGCCACCGCGCTTTTTCAAACGCTGTCGCCCCGAACCTGCGCCCCACGCGACGTGAGGGACCTGCTTTTTCCGCAGACCGACGACGCGTTCAAACGCTGTCATCCCGTTTACGCAGAGTTGGAAGCCGAAGCGAGCGGTTGGAAGTCGGCGTTAGACACAAGATCTCGGGCAACCGCGTGGCGAACGTGCATGTTTTGCACGCACTGCAAGCGGCGCCGATGCAAGTCCGATAAGCGCGAAGTTCTACTTCTCGCGGTTGGTAATTTTATTAGGCGATGGCGGCTTTGCCGTAGCCCTTGACGGCGCGCTCGATGCCGGAATTGCCTTCGGCGAGATCCTGGGCATTCATCGCTGGACGGACGGTGAGCCGGGCATTGAACGCGAGAAACCACGGTTCGGCGATTGCCGGGAGTTGCGAGGCTTCTTTCATGTCGAAGAAAATGTAGCCGGTGCGTTCGCCATTGTCTTCGGCGAAGTACGCGGCCTCCGGCTTGAGATCATCCAGGATGCTCTTGATCGTCGTGCCGAGCTTGCCGTTTAGAGCTGCGGCGTTGCCGGCTTCCACCGGGATGGAAACTTTGAGTAACATGCGCATCGTACGTGCCCTCCTTCGGGCGAGCGCATTGTACGCGCATGACCCGCTGGAAACCATAGCGCACAGGCCCTTCGTTCCTCAGGACAGGCAGGCGTGCCTGTGCTACTTGGAAAAAGGTGATCGATTCACGCATGATGTATGCATTCTATTCGCTGCAAGCGCAGCTTGATGGAGGATCCATTGAATACCGCAGAATTCGGTGATTTCGGTAGGGGAACACGAGATTTCAGTCGGCGAACCGCGGCGGAAGGCGCAGGTTGGCGAATGATGCTGGCGGGCGCGTGGGTGCGCGCGCTGGTCTTTGTATTGGCGGGCGGGCTCGCGGCGCTGGGGTTGGCGGGGTGCTCGAACCAGGGGTCGGGGCAAGGCGGCGCGAAGCAGCATGCTTCGGTGCTGCTGCGCGACGGTTCGACAGTGACGGGCACGGTGACGTCGAGTTCGGGTTCGGAGATCACGCTGACCGGCGACGATAACGTGACGCATACGGTGCCGATGGCGCAGGTGAAGTCGATCGAATATGACGATGCGAACGCGCCGGGCTCGGCGGCAGCTCCTGCGGCGGGACAACCAGTGGCGGAGCAGCCAGCCGGAGGAGGGTCAGGCTCGAGTGCGCAGACCGAGGCGGAGCCGAGGAATCCCGCGGCGGGCGGCGCTACGCCGGCGGTGCGGCGCTCCAAGCTGGCGAAGGCGGAGGCAGAGGTAGCGCACGAGCATCATTATCATCCGACGCAGGCGGAGATCCAGACCAAGACGTTCGTGCTGCCGGTGGGCACGAAGGTGCCGGTGCGCACGGAAGAGACGATCGACTCGACGACCGCTGTGGAGGGTCAGACATTCGCGGCGGAGATTGCCGACGACGTGATGGACGAGAACGGCGATACCGTGGTGCCGCGCGGGGCGAACGCGCAGGTGATTATCCGGTCGGCGACCAAGGGCAATCGCTTTCATGGCACGTCGGACTTGATTCTGGATCTGCAGTCGATTTCGGTGGGCGGGCAGCAATATCTGGTGAGCACCACCGACCTGCAGCAAAAAGGCAAGCAGGGATTTGGCGCGAACAAGCGAACGGCGGTGTTCACGGGCGGCGGAGCAGCGCTGGGAGCGATCATCGGCGCGATTGCCGGCGGCGGGAAAGGCGCGGCGATCGGTGCGGGAGCCGGCGCGGGTGCGGGCGCGGTGGGTCAGGTGGCGACCAAGGGCGGAGCGATCAAGGTACCGGCGGAGACGCTGCTGACGTTCCAGTTGGATAAGGCGGTGCAGATTGTGCAGGCGCGATGAGGGAGGGGGAGGCTTTCTTCACGGTTTGAAGGCCTTTTTTTGAGGGAGATTGCTGTCGGACCTGAAGCTCCGACCTCCTAAGGAAAAAGAGTCTGCTGGCGCAGACTGCGGGATGGGACGGGCTAAAGCCCGCCCCTACAGGGGATTTGGGGAATTGGTCTGGGCGACGGGGTCGGGTGCGGGTGGGTCTTTGGGTTTGCCTATTTTTTGCGTGTCGTCGACCGAGAATAATAGGAATTGGCTGAAGGTGTGGCGGCGGTGGTAGCGCTGGCCGTTGAGCGAGCAGTACCAGTCGGCGCTCTTGGGCAGCCAGAGATGCATGGTGTCGTTGCGGAAGCCGACCGGGCCGTACTCGATGAGCTGGTGGTCGCGCGCCAGACGGATTTCCGGGACTGGGCGCATGGTGTCGGTCTCGATGGCGAGGATTTGCGACGTGGCGGCGTCGATCCAGGCGCGGCCCTTTAGGCCGACGGCGTAGGAGTTGGGTCCGACACGGTAGACGAGCATGGCGCCTTTGCGGTCGGCGCGCTGCTGGAAGTGGACGATCCAGGCGGGCTTGTTGCGCCACATGCCGCGCCCCTCGCAGGCGTACAGATACTTCTCCTGATAATAAGGATGGAAAACCAGCGCCAAAGTGGGCAGGCCGTTGGTGCCGATGTGTCCGGGAAATTGCTGCGCGGAGACGGAACCGTTGCGATATTCCTGGACGTCGAGATCGTGCGCGCCGAAGGGGCTGATTTCGACGAGGTAGTCGAATTTGCGGGTCTCGTGAGAGATTTGCAGGCCGAGCGGGCTGAGTTTGTAGTGTTCAACGTTTTCAGTGGCGGTGAAGCGGCCGACGTTTTCGACGAGCTCCTTGACGCGGTCGCCGGTGGCGCGGATGACGTCATCGAGCTGGCAGGTGACGCCGGGATCGAGCACGAGGTGTTGCAGGTCGATATCTTGCGGCAGCCAGTTGGTTTCAGTGACGGGAGCGATGACGGCGAGTTCGCGGAGAGTTTCGACGGAAACTTTGCGAGGGGCGAGATCGGCGTTGGAGTCAGCGTTGGGGTTCGGGCCGGCGTTGGGGTTCGGGCCGGCGTTGGCGTTCGCGTTCGTGCTTGTGTCGCCTCCGGCTGGGCCGCCTGGAGACGGAATCGATTCGCGGATGCGGGAGATGAGCTCTTGCGCGGTGGCGGCTTGCGGGCCGCCTGGTTGCTCGGCGAGAGATTGTTTGAGCGCTGTGGTGGCGCGCGTGAAGTCACCCTGAAGATACGCGGCCTGGCCGAGCGCGAGCAATGCCGGGGCATGAGTGGGCGCGAGGTCCACGGCTTTTTGCAGATACGGGAGCGCTTTGGCGGAGTCTTTGCGGCGGAGAAGCAGGACGCCCATCAGGTAATTGCCGTCGGCGAAGTTTGGCGCGTAGCCCAGCGCGCGTGTTAGATGCGATTGCGATTCGTCGAGCTTGCCGGTCTGCAAAGCGCGCAGACCTTTTTCGGTTTCCTTGATGGCGTTAGGCGGCGCGACGGCGGCGGATGCAGCGCGAGAGAGCGCGCCTTCGGCCATCATCACGACGGGAACGTTTTGGGCCTGGCCGGTGACAGTAATGGCCAGCTGCTCACGGACGGTGTTGTAGCCGGGGGAGGTAACTTCGAGGAGATATTGGCCGATGGGGATGTTGCCGAAAGCGGCTTGGCCGGTGGTATCGGCGATTTTGGTGAGATCGACGGACATATCGTAAGAGCGCAGAGTGATGGTGGCCGGAACGGTGAACGGCGAGCCGGTGTCTTGCTGCACGCGCACGCTGATCTGGCTGGTCATGGCGGGATTGGTGTTCTCGGCGAGGCGTTGGGGCGGCGTGATGCGCTGGGCGCAAAGAACGTGAGTTGGCGCGAAAGAAAGCAGGACGGCGAGAATAGCTGCTGTTCTTAGAAGATAGAGTGGAGCGTTGAGGAACAACCCGGACCCCGTTTGGATCAGTTACCCTGCGATATTACTGTCCATCGAATTAGAGTAGGTGTCAATGGATCGCTGGAATCGGAGTGGCTGGGAGCTACGCATGCTTATGGTTGTAGGAGTTTAAGACGAGGAGGCAAGCGAGATGGTGAAGAAAAAGTTCACGGCGAAATTGCAGAAGAGCACGAACAAAGGTGGGTGGACGTATGTGGTTTGGCCGGAGTCGGCGAAATTTTTTGAGACACGCGGGTTGGTGAAGGTGCGCGGGAAGATTGATGGGCATGCGTTTCGGGCTTCGTTTATGGCGATGGGTGGCGGGCAGCATATGTTGCCGGTGAAGGCGGAGGTGCGGAAGGCCATCGGGAAGGAAGCGGGAGATCGCGTGGAGGTGGTGCTGGAGGAGCGGCTGTAGGGGTAGGTTGCGCTGAGGGGACATCGGGATAGAGGAGAGGCTTCGCGATAATTTTGCGTTGGTGCTGACGCCCGGGAGGGGGCCAGCCCCCTCCCGTACGAGACGGCGGTGAAAAGCATTCAAAGACCTGGACGCAGTAACGCCGAGCGGCACAGCGCGGCAAACGCAGATCCCTCACACGGCCGCAAAAAGCGCGGCCGGATTCCCTTCGCGCGAGCCTCTCAGGGCAGGCGGGATGACAATCGTCGGAGAGAATGGCGACGCAGATCGCGGGTTGGCGGCGGAGGCTGCGGGATAAGAGGAGAGGCTTCGCGATAATTTTGCGTTGGTGCTGACGCCCGGGAGGGGGCGAGCCCCTCCCGTACAGGAGGCACCAACCGGGGCGGACCCCTCCCGTGCGAGCGAGACGGGAGCCTCTGCACCCCGCGTAGGGAGTCACGAGAGATCGAAGGTTAGCGCGTGACGCTCGCCCGTACCCGGTCGATGGCGTCGGCGGCGTCACCTTTGCGGAGCGATTCTCATCCAAAGAGTGGGCTGAGAAATCGTGGCAGAGCGGGAGGAACCATGCGGCTGACAAAGAAGGGCGCGATTATTCTGGTGGTGATTTCGTTGGTGCTGATTGCGGTACAGGCGGGAATCTGGGCGAAGGCGACCTCGCATTCGCGTTCGGAGACGCAGACGGAAAACCGGATTAATCCTCATCATCCGAGTGAGATTGCGGGCGTGTCGGGACTTTTGCTGCTGACTTTGACGGCGGCGGCGCTGTGCATGCAGAGCGCGAAGGTTTCGCGGCCGTAACGAGAAGGGGTGGCAGCCACACAAGAAAGAGTGCCGCACATACACGTCGTACGGATCGCAATGTACATATATACGATCAGAGTCGCGAGGTCCTACATTGCGGCGCCCGGCGCGGCCGTCGTACTCGCGTGATCGCGGGACAATCTTGCGAAGAGAACATCCCGGCGAAAGATTCCGAAAAAGCAATCACCGGACGCCTGAATCAGACTCTGAATCAAACTGTTCGAACTCAGAAGAAAAATATCACTACTGAAGGAAAGAAGTGGATTCGCGCAGAAAAAGCGCGAGCGCGTCGTGGTGTAGCCAATGGCCGGCCGAAGGCACGGTGATCATGCGTCTATGCGGGATGGCTTGGTAGCGGGGATCATCGCCGGGAATCGGCAGGAAACTTTGTTCGCCCCAGAAGAATAAGGTTGGGCACTGGATGTGGCTGAGGATTTCGACGGCCTGGGGGATGTTGTGCCCGTAGGGTGGGAAGGCGCGGGCATAGTTGTCGAATTTCCAGACGAGGCTGCCGTCGGAATCCCAGTTGGTGCCGTGGAGCGTGAGGTGGCGCGCGACTTCGTCGGAGAGGCGCGGGTTGGCTTCTTTCATGCGGTTGATGGCGGCCTGCAAATTGGGATAGCTGTGCGGGCGTCGATTTTCGAGTTCGCGAATGTTGGCGATCCAGCGACGGACGCGATCGGAGGCGGGGCCATGCATGGCGTGGTCCTGCGGGAAGCCGAGGCCTTCGATGGAGATAAGCTTTTGCACGCGATCGGGATAGAGGCCGGCGTAGTGGAGGACGATGCCGCCGCCGAGAGAGTGGCCGACGAGGCGAATGGGGAAATCATTGATGATGTCGAGGAGCGCGGAGAGATCGAGCACGTGCTCGGCGATCGTGTACGCGGCGCCGGGAGCCCAGGCGGAGTTGCCGTGGCCGCGAAGGTCGAGCGCGTAGACGTGATAGTGAGAACAGAGAGATTGGGCGACCCAGTCCCAGTTGCGCGCGTGGTCGAGGGCGCCGTGGACGAGGACTAGGGCGGGTTTGTGGTCTGAACCGTAATCCCAAAATTGGAGTTTGAGGCGATCGGAGTAGAAGAAGTGCGAGATGGGTTCCACGGGAGCGGCAAAGGTAGCATTGATTTGGGACGGGATGGAAGTGCGCGAGACGGATTACCGATTTGCGTGCGTGCTTCGATGCTAGTGGGGAGCTGGAGTTGAGTCTAAACCCGCACCCTTAACAGCGAAGGGTGCGGCACCCACGGCCGGCGCTCCGCAACGGGAATCAGGTTGTGCTTGAGGCTTGCGTTGAGATCCTTCGGGCATCCGTGTCGGATGCCCTCAGGATGACAAGGTTCGGCGTTTTGCTTCTAGCGGAGCTGGGTGAACGTGTTGAATGCGAGATCGAACATTGGAGGGACCCACCCTTTGCGGAAGGCGCAAAGGATGGGCCACCCTTGTGTGGCGATGTGGTGTCAGGATTCGAGTTGGAGTTGGAGGATTTCGCCGGGGAGGGCGGTTACCTGCTGGCGGCGCGGAGCTGAGCCGGGTTCGTTGCCGAGACGATCACGATCGGGGCGATTGTCGCGGAAAGTGACGTCGGAGCGATCCTGTGACGCGAAGGTCGTTGCGGGTGACGCGTGGCGATTTGTCGCGTGAGCAGCGGCAGCGTGATGCGCGCCGGCGTGTCGCGTAGCGCCTCGATGATTGTTGCCGGGGCGATGATAATCGGCTTCGTGTTCGTTGCTATGGGGCTGGCGGCGATGACCGGCGCCACTGGCGGTGCGATGAGCGTTGCCGTCAGCGGATCGACGATTGTTGCCGCGATGGTTGTGGCTGCGGGCGGTGCGATGATTGTCGCTTGCGTGCTGATCGGTGCGATCATCCGCGGCTCGTGTAGAAGAGGGCGCGGCGGCGGGGCGCGGGGTGGCGGCCGGGATGGTATCGGGGCTGAGGCGGTCGATTTTCAGGCTTAGCGTGCGCTCGAGTTGGAGAATTTCGGAGCGCTGGTCGCGGGTGAAGAGAGTGGACGCTATACCGTGCTTGCCGGCGCGGCCGGTACGGCCTACGCGGTGAATGAAATTTTCGGCGAGCTCCGGGAGATCGTAGTTGATGACGTGAGCGATATCGTGGACGTGGATGCCGCGAGAGGCGACGTCCGTGGCGACGAGGATGTGATAGCGGCCCTGTTGAAAGCCAGTGAGCGCAGAGGTGCGCTGGGATTGTGAGCGGTCACCGTGAATCATGGCGGCGGAGAAGCCGTCGCGATTGAGGGTTTTGGTGATGCGATCGGTGGCGCGCTTGGTCCGCGCGAAAACCAGGCATCGGCCGGATTCATTGGAGAGAAGGCGCATGAGCAGGCGATGCTTTTCGTCGGCGCCGACTTCGAAAGCTTGCATGCGGACATTTTCGGCAGGCTTGAGAGTGGAGCCGAATGCGAGGCGTACCGGGTTGCGAAGGTAGTCCTTTACCAGGTGGACGACTGAAGACTCGAGCGTGGCCGAGAAGAGCATGGTCTGGCGCTCTTTCGGGAGGATCGAGGCGATGCGGCGGATGGCTGGGAGAAAGCCCATGTCGAGCATGCGATCGGCTTCGTCGAGGACGAGGATGCGCAAATCGCGGAAGCTAAAGAGCTTGCGGTCGAGGTAATCCTCGAGACGGCCGGGAGTGGCGACGATGAGGCGAGCGCCCTTGCGGATGGCGCTGAGCTGACCGTGTTCGGAAAGGCCGCCGACAACAAGGGCGGCGGGGCCGAGCTGCTTGCCGCGCAGGACATTATATTGATCGAGCACCTGCATGGCGAGCTCGCGGGTGGGTACGAGGACGAGGGCAGCGATACCCGGTCCGGGATTCTGGAGCAGCTTGTCCATCACTGGGACGAGGAAGGCGAGGGTCTTGCCGGTGCCGGTTTGGGCGGTGGCGAGAATGTCTTTGCCTTCAAGGGCCTGGGGGATAGCTGCGGCTTGCACGGGAGTGGGCGTCGTGAATTTTACGGACGCGAGACGCTCCTTGGTGTAAGCGGAAATCGGTAATTCTGAGAAACTTGGCATTCGGAATTGCTTTCTTGCTGGCTGAACTGTGGCGGCGCATACACAAATGCGATGCGACTCGGCAGACTCAATGTGCCAGTCTTATTAAATTACGCCGAAGACGAACGGAGGAAACTGGAGGCGGGTAATCTCAGGAGAGGTACTAAGTTCTTGCCGTGAGCAGCCGCACTACACAACCGCGGTATTAAGCGCAGGATTATTGTAGCACGGTTGGGTGGAGGCGGAGTGGTTAGTTTTTGTGGGGGAGTTTCGTAGATTGAGGATGGGCGGGGGTTGATCAGGGTGGGCAGGAAACGCTTATTTGTGCGTTGCGTTTTACAGGCGGCGGGTTGAGTTTGAGACCTGCCATCGGCCTGGGTGGGTTGCAGAAAGGCCTCACCCCTGTAGGGGTGAGCTACAGGGTCGGTGGTACATTGTTGGCATCGCCAGAGCTGGCGAAGGAGTCGGCGAAAGAGTTCAAGACGAATCGAAGGAAAGGAAATTTGAATGAGAAAAGCATCGGTGTGTGGTTTGGCGCTGGCGGTGGGGATGCTGGCGATGGGAACGGCGGCGCGAGCGCAGAACGATGCTACTCCGGCGGACAAGGAGCGCGCGCTGGCGTATCTGGAGAAGACCAAGAATGGAGTGGTTGACGCCACCAAGGGATTGTCGGAGGCGCAGTGGAATTTCAAGACGGCGCCGGATCGCTGGTCAATCGCGGAAGTGGTGGAGCATCTGGCGGCTGCGGAAGACTTGATTCGCGGGTTGGTGCAAGAACAAGTGATGAAGACGCCGGCGATCGAACCGCGAGATCCGGCGGAAGTGAAGAAGATCGATGACGGAGTGCTGATGCAGGTGCCGGATCGCTCGCACAAGTTGCAGGCACCGGAGCCGTTGAAACCGACAAACCGATTTGGTTCGCCGGAGGAGGCAGAGAAGCATTTTGTGGAGAGCCGCGGGACGACGGAGGCGTATTTGAAGAACACAGCGGATTTGCGGATTCATGCGATGGACAGTCCGGTGGGAGTGAAGATGGATGGGTACGAGTGGATTTTGTTGATTGCGGGACATAGCGAGCGGCATACGAAGCAGATTCTGGAAGTGAAGGGGGACGCGGGTTTTCCGAAGAGTTGAGTGGAGTAAGAGATGGAGTTGTGTTGAGAGAGAAGTGCGCCACTTGC
>Ga0136846_1220494_pt1 | contig 10117 bp, 8 predicted proteins | sample HopSoiMetagenom2_FD_96841 | JGI IMG/M metagenome (GOLD analysis project Ga0136846, IMG submission 96841) | Grasslands soil microbial communities from Hopland, California, USA - 2 Assembly 2016 (version 4) | ecosystem: Environmental > Terrestrial > Soil > Grasslands | place: USA: Hopland... | reverse complement strand
TGAAAAGAGCTTTTTGGTTCACTCTCCACTCGTAGTGAAGATCGAAGTTACCAAGCGAAGCAAGGTTCGCCGTAACTACCTTAGCTACATGCGTGCCCGTACTGGTAAGGCAGCACGTCTTACAGGCGTCGCTTTTGACCGCAATAGCGTAAACACTGTTGCCGAAAAGCCAGTTGAAGCTAAACCAGAAGCAGCTGCAGAAGCTACCGAAGAAAAAGCTTAAATAGCTTCATCTATAGCAACCAGATCGCAATCTCTTCAAAACCGCCGGTATTATCCGGCGGTTTTTTATTCACTCAAACATGACTTAGGGGTTAGGGAGTGGGGATAGTAGCCAGATCAAGCGATGGGCATACGTACATCTGATTGTCAGGAATGCTGTCGCCTACTATTCCAGGGAATTGGTCAGGTTTGGCTGGTTTATACTGCGTATCGTGGACGTCAACAATTACTACTGCTGGATATGATGAGAAGCGAGAAGGCTGAAAATTGAATGACTGTACACCTTGTTTGGCGTAGATAACGTCATCGTCCCGTATGTTGTCGTAACCAGCCAGCATTGTATAAACGTAGGGCGAGTTCTTGTCGCCAATGACATGTTCGACCACGGGCGTTACTTTGTACAGGTCATCGTTAATCTTCTCGACCTCAATGTCAGCACAGCTGAGCGTTACCCTTCCGTAGTTACTAAAATCCCCACTTGAACTAGTGGGGTTGGTACTTGGTTTGGATTCATTAGACGGTGCCGCTGGTGAGTGTGTGCTTGGCACAACGGGTGCAGCGGCATCTTTGTCTCCGCCGCTGTTCCCCTTGGACGCTTCAGCGGCATTTGATCCGACGCCATCCAATAGGCCGACTTGGTTCGCGGCAAAAATGCCGCCCAAGACGCCAAGCGCAACAAAGGCGCCAATGGCTTCCCGGCGCTGCCGGGCAAACGCTATTACAGTGTCCCAATTGGGACGTTTATGAGGTATGTGTGGTGGTTTTAAAGTCTCTGCCATACTTCCATTAAGCACTAATTACGAACATCAGGAATATGATGTATATCACAAACTTGTGTTGCTGTAACAGAGGTGATGTGATGTAAATCACAAACTACGAACATTACTGCGCATCTGCCCAACCTGTGCTAGACTGCCACTATGATTATGGGGATAGACGAAGTTGGACGTGGTTGTTGGGCCGGACCGGTAGTGGCTGGTGCGGTAATCCTGAAGCGTCGTATCCCGGGTTTAGCCGACTCCAAAAAGCTCACCAAGGCTAAGCGCGAAGTGCTAGACGTGCATATTCGTAAGCAAGCTGTAGCCTTCGGTTTGGGATGGGTCACGCCCGCCGAAGTTGATGACTTGGGTTTAACTGAAGCAGTGCGACTAGCTATGCAGCGTGCCGTTGACCAAATACAGGCTGATTGTGACGAAATTATTATCGACGGCAATTATAACTATCTACCTAATGATTCTCGTAGTCGGGCAGTCATAAAAGCCGACGACAAAGTCGCCGCTGTTAGCGCCGCCAGTATTATCGCCAAAGTCGCCCGCGATAAATACATGGCCGAAATGGCAACGACGTACCCTGCCTATAAGTTTGAGAGCCACGTAGGGTACGGCACAGCGATGCACCGAGCCGCGCTTAAAATACATGGAGTCTGTGATTTACATCGTAAATCCTACGCCCCTATTAAGGTGTTGCTTGCCGACCTGGCATGACTTCCTTTGAGTCTGGCCGCCGTGCAGAGGCGGTCGCTGCAAGCTTTTTGGAATATAAAGGTTGCAAGATTATTGCCAGGAATTGGCGGACGCGCTGGTGCGAAATAGATATCGTGGCGAGCCGTGGCAATATTGTATATTTTTGTGAAGTAAAATACCGGCGAAGACCTTCTCAAGGTATGGGTCTGGACTATGTAACGCCCCAAAAGTTGCGGCAAATGCAGTTTGCTGCCGAATTTTGGCTGGCTAAACACATCTGGCAGGGCGAATGTAGCCTATCCGCAATAGAGGTTAGCGGCCCAGAATTTACAATTACAAAAGTAATTAAAGACTTGTCTTAAAGTATTTGGCGACAGGGGCGAGATCGCGTTCAAGCCAGGCAACGCGGTTCTCGAGCTCTTCGATACCCATGACAATGTTGCGGGTAAGCGACGGCTGGTCCTTCATCGGCTCAAAGAAAGTCTTATATTCATCAAGTAACTTCTGCGTACTAAAGGCACTGGCAGCATAGCGCGGGAAGTAGTCGTATGACTTGTCGCTACTAAAGGTCTCTTCGATCCAGCCCCAGTTGCCACGAAGCCAATCCCAAGCTTGGTCGCGGGCGTAGCGGCTGCGAAGCAAGTATACGAGCCAATGGTCAACATCTTGTTGACGGACCTTGTCGCTATCCTTGAGGCGGTCGAGTAAGAGAGTAATGTTGGCTGTGTCGCGCTCAGCAGTCAAGGCGCCCATGATATCTTGCTTCAGGTCAACGTTATTGGTCTGCTCATCCAGTTCTAACAGGTAGCTAAAAGCATTGGACTTTTTGTGGCGGACAGCTGCCGTGAATACAATGCCACGAAGCTCTGGATGGATGCTTTGCTGATCTTGTCTGTAGGTGTCAAATAGACCAAGTGCCCGATCCAGTATCTCTTTGTGTTCTGAGTATACGCCAAGGGCAATGATAGTCGCCCGAAGCTTGGTATCCTGGCTGTTCTCGTCAGAGAGTTCCTCCCATCCTAGGCGCCCATATTGTTCTTCGATGAGGTTACGGATAAGTGCTTTAATCGAAGCCTCTAGCTTTGGCTCTACGTCTACGAAGCGGCGGGCAATACCAATAATCATGGCCATGATGTCCCATACTGGATCACTGCTTTCCTTGCTGTAGTGTTCAAGTAGTTTGAGTGATTCGGCAAACGATTGCACGCCAGCTTGGCCTAAGCTTGCACTGTCGCTTAGGAGCATAAGGCGGTCGGCAATGCCTAGCTTTTGGTCTGAGACTTGCTTGGCAATGCTTGAGGCGTGAGTTTCGTTAGCATAGCGGACGATGTAATGGCCGATAGCGCCTTGGTTGATTCGTATGAAATCGGTGCTAGATAAGGTAGTTTCAAGTTTTTTCTCCTGTAGCAGGGCTGGAACATCAGCACTATCGCTGAGCAGTGGTACTGGCCAGACACGTTCAGGGTCGGCTTTTTGGGTGTCCATCAAGAAGTGGTGTTGGTGCAGGCATAGATCCTTACCTTCTTGTTTTACTTCGACCACTGGGTAGCCCGAGCGGGTAAGCCAAGGGTCCATAAAGGCAGCGACATCCTTGTTGCTGACTTCGGATATAGCAGCCCACAGATCTTTACCTTGGGTATTCTTGTATTTGTGCTTGGTAAAGTAGCTCTTGAGGCCTTTGCGGAAATCGTCTTGGCCGACGTAATTCATGAGCATGTTAAGCAGACGCCCACCCTTGGCATACACGATAGATGGGTCAAAGAGGGTGGATATTTCGTCAGGATGGCGGACTTCTGTCTTGACCGCTTGGACACCGGCAATAGCGTCACGACGTAGGGCGCCAAGTCCTTCGGTGGTAATGAAGGTGTTCCAGATTTCCCACTCAGGGAACAAGGCGTTAGTGGCAACGTATTCCATGACATTAGCAAAGCTTTCGTTGAGCCAGAGGTCATCCCACCAGCGCATGGTTACGAGGTTACCGAACCACTGATGCGAAAGTTCGTGCAGCACAACAGTGGCAACGATCTCGCGGCCGCTTTGTGAAGTAGTGGCCGGGTCGACAAGTAAACAGCGTTCGCGGTAGGTAATAAGACCCCAGTTTTCCATGGCTCCAGATGAGAAATCAGGGATCGCTACGTGGTCACATTTAGCAAGCGGGTAGGGTACGCCATAGTATTCATCAAAAAACTCAATACCGCGCTTGGCAACATCGAGGGCAAAGTCGAGTGTTTCGGGGTTTTGGGCTTTGGTTGCCCAGACGCGTACGTCAACACCGCCGGTAGTCTTAGTTTCTTTGCAGTGAAGGTCGCCGTACACAAATGCCAACAGATATGTCGACATCTTGGGTGTGGTTTCAAAAACAGTAGTGCGCTTGCCATCAGTGTCAGCCTGAGACTTATGTGGCATGTTGCTAATGGCAGTTTCGCCTTCGGGTGAGACAAGAGTAAGGTCAAATGTTGCCTTGGCTTCTGGCTCGTCAATACAAGGGAAGGCTTCGCGGGCGTGGTGGCTTTCGAACTGAGTAGATATTATCTTGGATTTTTTGCCTTCAAATTCGTAAGTGCTGGCGTAGATGCCGTGCATGTTATCTTGAATTTTGCCTTCAAAGCGAAGGGTAATCGAGTATTGGCCGGGAAAGAGTTGAGCTTCGGTATGCAAGCGCACCTCGTCAAAAGACTTGTGGTGGCTGATGCGAGTAACGGCTATTGCTTGAGTTAGCTTTTTATCGTGCCTAGTGATAGTCGCTTCGATAACCTTGAGCCCATGTTGATGCAGTGTGATACGTTGCGATGGACGGCCTGTTTTTTGGCCGGCAATCGTTACGATCCCGCTGATTTTCATCGTCTCCGTATCAGGATTGAGTTCTAGTTTGTAGTTTTGTGGCTGAAAACCCTCGAATAGTCGCTTCACTTTTTTGCTCATTATTCCATTCTAGCATGAGAGGAGTTACCAAGATCAGCTTTTCGGCCACTTTTTACCACATTGCTGATACACTAGACACTTAAAGTTGACCCCAAACGGGCGCACTGGTATATTAGAAGATAGTAGTCGGCCCAGCGGGTCGGCTTTTTTCGTAAAAAGACCCTTACAATTTAGATAGGAATAATAAGAAAGGAATAACATGGACTTAGACATGAAACAGCTAGCACTAGCCATCAAGGCTATTGCTGAGGAGAAGAATCTCCCTGAAGACACAGTCCAGGAAGTAGTTGAGCAAGCTTTGGCTGCAGCCTACCGCCGTGACTACGGTGAGCGCGAGCAGGAAGTGCGCGTAACTATGAACCTAAACACTGGTGACGTAGACGCCTTCGTCGCTAAGGAAGTCGTTGAGACTGTAGAAAACGCAGCTTACGAGATTAGCCTCTCAGAAGCCCAAGTCATGAAGAAAGACGCCGCTATTGGCGATGAAATCGAAGTACACGAAAAGGTAAATAACTTTGGTCGTGTAGCAGCACAAACTGCTAAGCAGGTTATCTTGCAGCGTTTGCGCGAAGCAGAGCGTGAAATCGTTATGGCTGAGTTCGAAGACAAAATTGGTACTGTTATCAACGCCCTAGTTGGCCGTGTTGAAGGCAACATTGTACGGATGGACCTCGGCAAAGCCCAGGGCATCATGCCTCGTTCTGAGCAGATCCAAGGCGAACGCTACTACCCAGGTCAGCGCCTTAAGGTGTTCCTAAAGGATGTCGAGCGCGGACCACGCGGTCCTCAGCTCGTTGTATCTCGCGGTAGCACCCAGTTTATCGAATGGCTTTTCCGCGCTGAAGTTCCAGAGATGGAAAGTGGCGCTGTTGAGATCAAGGGTATTGCCCGCGAAGCTGGTGTCCGCACCAAGCTTGCCGTAAACAGCACTGTTCCAGGTGTAGATCCAGTTGGTACCTTCGTCGGTGGCCACGGTACCCGTGTGAACGCTGTTATGAGCGAAATCGGTGAACAAGAGAAGATTGACATCATTGTATGGGATGAAGCTCCAATCGCTTACATTACCAACGCACTTAGCCCAACCAAGGTTGCCCGCGTTGTTATCGAAGGCGAAGACAAGAAGGCCAAGGTCGTCGTACCTGAAGACCAACTTAGTATCGCTATCGGTAAGGGTGGACAAAACGTCCGTCTGGCCAGCAAGCTTACCGGCTACGAACTAGACATCGTTGCTGAACAAGATGCGCCAGCTCCAGCGCCAGCGCCCGTCACTGCAACTGCAACCGCAGTTATCGATGAGAAGAAGCCTGCATCAGTTCCAAAGCTCAAGAAGAAGTCTGAGCTCGAGAACAGCTTGCTTGAAGCTATCGAAGAACACGGCGAATAGCAAACTCGAATTCCCAATAAAGCCAGGACGTGTACCTGGCTTTATTTAGTTTCTGTAGGTTAGCTGGAACAGATTAGTTTATGTGATATTTAGCACTCTTGACGTGAGAGTGCTAAAAGCTATATTATGTACAGTAAGTGGCTAAAGCCGCCGCATATTTAAGCGAAAACTTGATACATAAAAGGGAGGGTAGAACGTTATGATGCCCGGATCAGCAGATTTCCAAGATTTTTTGAACCACTTGACCAACAATGCGCTACAGAGCCTTAAGCACGCCGATGCTATCGCTCGAAGCTTCGGTAGCCAATATGTTGGCACCGAACACCTACTTTTAGGTGTCCTTGCCCAGGATACTAGTATGGGCGCTAAGTTGCTTGAAGGCGCTGGCGTAACGCTTGATCGCGCCCGCGTTGCCTTGAACCTTGCACCCAAGACCGTGACTATGAATGCTGGCGCTAAAGGCCTAAGCGAGACTGCCAAGCTCACGCTTCGCATGGCTTACGATACAGCACAGGACTACAGCCAGGAATTTTGTGGCACCGAACATATCCTCTTCAGCATTTTGAGCCAGAAGAATGCACGGGCTACGGTATTGCTGCGGGACATGAACATTGACGTCGAGTCATTGTCTACTGAGCTAGAGCAGTTCTTGAACCGTCAGCAATATGAAGATGAAGACAATGGTGGCACTGAGACCCGCCGCCGTGGCGCCAAGAAGGGCCGCAAAACTGCCCTTGATTTCTACGGAACCGATATTACTGCCCAGGCACGTTCTGGCAAGCTTGACCCTGTAGTTGGCCGCGACCCACAGATCAAGCGTGTTGTTACCATCTTGAACCGACGTACTAAGAACAACCCAGTGCTTATCGGTGAACCTGGCGTGGGTAAGACTGCAATCGTGGAAGGTTTGGCGCAGCGTATTATTGCCGAGGATGTGCCGGATTCCTTGCTCGACAAGCGTATCGTGATGCTCGACTTGGCTGGCATGCTAGCTGGCACGAAGTACCGCGGTGAGTTTGAAGAGCGCCTCAAGAAAGTAATGAGCGAACTCGAAGCAGACAAGAAAACAATTGTATTCATCGATGAGATGCACCTGATCGTAGGTGCTGGCGCCGCCGAAGGCGCAATGGACGCTGGCAATATCTTAAAGCCTGCGCTTGCCCGCGGTAAGATCCAGGTTATTGGTGCCACCACAACCGCTGAGTACACTAAACATATCGAAAAAGATGCCGCACTGGAGCGTCGTTTCCAGCCCGTACAGGTACCCGAAACTTCTCCTGCAGAGACGTTGGCTATTTTGAAGGGCTTGCGCAAACACTACGAAGAGTTCCACGGTGTAAAAATCAGCGATGAAGTCTTGGGTGATATTGTGCAGTTAGCCAAGCGCTACATCCATGACCGCTACATGCCTGATAAGGCAATCGACTTGTTAGACGAAACCGCTGCCCACTTGCGCGTAGATAAGGGCAAGACTAGCCCAGAAGTACGCAAGCTGCAGAAAGAACTGAAGCTGGTGAACACTCGAATTGACGAGGCAGTTGAAGCCGAAGACTACGAACGTGCCGCTCAGTACAAGCAGCGAGCGCACCAGATCAACGAAGAGCTCGGCAAGATGAAAGAGACTGGCAAAGATGCCAAGCGCATCAACCTTGGCAGTGAAGATGTTGCCGAAGTGGTCTCGCGCATTACCGGTGTACCTGTTAAAAAGGTCATCCGTGCCGAAGCTAAATATCTTTTGAACTTAGAGAAAAATCTTGGCAAATATGTTATTGGCCAGTCTGAGGCAGTTGAAGCAGTTTCACGTGCTGTTCGCCGCAACCGTTCTGGTATTGGTAGCGAAAAACGTCCGATCGGTTCGTTCATCTTCCTTGGACCAACTGGTGTTGGTAAGACTGAACTCGCCCGCGTATTGGCGCGTGAATTCTTTGGCTCAACGGATGCCATGATTAAGATTGACATGAGTGAATTTGGCGAGCATCACAACGTAGCACGTTTAGTTGGCGCACCTGCCGGCTATGTAGGCTACGATGATGGCGGCCAGCTAACTGACAAGATCCGTCGCCAACCATACAGCTTGGTTCTGTTCGATGAAATCGAGAAAGCCCACCCTGACACATTCAACATGTTGCTCCAAATCTTGGAAGATGGCACGCTTACGGATGCTAAGGGCCGAAAGATCGACTTCACAAACACAATCGTGATCATGACCAGCAATATCGGCGCAGATAAACTCCAAAAAGAATCCAGCTTTGGCTTTCATGCTGGCACCCGCTCTGACTTTGACGACCTAGAAGAGCTCCACGCCCGTAACAAAGACAAGGTGCTTGACTCGCTCAAGAAGGCAATGCGCCCCGAGCTACTGAACCGTATAGACAAGACAATCGTATTCCATGCCCTGACTAAGAAAGAGATCTACCGTATTATCGACTTGCAGATTGATGAGTTAAAGGCACGCCTGCAGCGTCATGGCTTGGGCATCCAATTGACTACAGCTGCTAAGCAGCACTTGCTGGAACACGGCTATGACGCCAAAAATGGTGTGCGTCCTTTGCGTCGTCTGATCCAAGATACTATCGAGGACCACATCGCTTTGGGCATGCTGGACGAAAAGTACGACAAGGGCAGCATCATTCAGGTCGCGGCCAAAAATGGTGAGCTGACCTACGCCACTTCGAACGAATAACTCTTTCGATAAATATGCTATAGTTCCTCGGGTAAAAAGTATTTCCGAGGAACTTGCTAATTCTTATGAGCCCGCTAGAGCGTATATCTGAGGTTGTAAATCCCCCAATTGAATCCGGAGCACTTGAACGGGTTGGTGATACGGTCCTATTTGGTATTGCAGCAGTTGCGATAAACAACAGCGGCTTTGATGCAATGACTGGCGGCTACGGGGCTGATATTATCGGCCTGACCGCTGAAATTTCCTTTTTATCAATGTTTTTTCAGCGCAAAGACCCGCAGGCTTTGCCAGTAGGTACTGGGTTGGCTATAGCCGCCTCGTGTGAATATATGCAACAGTACCATGTGCTCGAGGGGGTGCCAGTGCTAAGCGGCCTTGACGGTGTATATGATGTACGTGACTTTGCTGCATACGCTTTGGGCACTCTGCTGTATATGGGTACGCAAAAGACTAAGAACATTTTTCGGTCAAAGTATATATCCTGCCGGACCGACTGAGTTTATGCTGGAAGAAATTTTCACTCAGCATCAGTAGCCTTAACAGACGGATCCAGTTATGCTTTAATGTTCCTTATGAAATGGGAATCATCAAGCTACGAGCAAGAAAACGAAAATATGACCGAGCAGGAGTTTGGAAGCCACAGGCGTCGTCTGCTTAGACTCGGTACAACCGTGGTAGTGTCAGCTATGGCTGGTATGCTAGCCTTTGGCGGTACACAAGGTACATCCGACCAGCCTCATAATCCTAACAGCGGCAATAACGACCCCGCACAGGGCGCAGGTATCCATGATGGGTCAGTGCCTGAATCTTTACCAACTGCTCATAACGTAACTCCTGGCCCAGAGTCGGTGGTACAGCAACTGGTTACCGCTCAAGTCGTACACTTCTAGTAAGATTTTTCGATGTCACTTAGCGCAAAATGATATAAACTATATATCATGAAATGGGTTCGACGTTTTTGGCCATACATAGTGTTGGCCTTACTTGTCGCAGGCAATGCTACGGTCTGGGCACAGCGTCAGCAGATTGCTGACTGGTGGAAGCTGCGTAATTATACTGCACCTACGGATATTGCTACCCTGGCACATGATACTACTATGACTGGTTATGGTGAACATTTGTTCTACATAAACCATCCCGTACTTGAGAGTAAGCAGGCCTTCAATGACCATTGCGCCGACAAAAGTGAAGAGACGGCGGTCCTGGGTTGTTACCATGGCAACCGACGAGGAATCTATTTGTATGCGGTAACAGACAGCCGTTTGGACGGTGTGCGTCAGGTGACAGCTGCTCACGAGATGCTTCACCAAGCCTATGATCGTCTGAGCACCAAAGAACGTGAGCGAGTCGACAAAATGCTTGAGGACTTTTACAACAGTGGCCTCACGGAGCAGGACGTAAAGACTAAGATCGAGAGCTACAAAAAACAAGGTGCCGATACGG
>Ga0136846_1225090_pt1 | contig 10118 bp, 9 predicted proteins | sample HopSoiMetagenom2_FD_96841 | JGI IMG/M metagenome (GOLD analysis project Ga0136846, IMG submission 96841) | Grasslands soil microbial communities from Hopland, California, USA - 2 Assembly 2016 (version 4) | ecosystem: Environmental > Terrestrial > Soil > Grasslands | place: USA: Hopland... | reverse complement strand
GGGCGCGTGCACGTGCAGCTCGACGAAGACGTGTACGAGGTCGCCGCGGGCGACAGCGTGCACTACGAGAGCTCGACGCCGCACCGGGTGGCGAACGCCGGCGACGAGCTCGCGGAGGTGTTGTTCGTGATCAGTCCCCCCAGCTACTAGAAGGGAGAGCAACCGGGATGCGGAGCGATCGGGAAGGGACGGAGCGGCGGTTCGACCGGCAGACCGTCCTCAAGCTGACGGCGGCGCTGGGGGGCGCTGCGCTTGTCGGCGGACGCACGGAACTGGCCGGCGCGATGCGCGCGTTCGCGGCGGCCGAGACCGGCCGTCTACAGGTGCTCGATTGGGCGGGCTACGGCAACGACGGCGGCCAGTCGATGTTCGCGCGCTACGTGAAGCAGCATCCGGCGAACAAGCCCCAGTTCACGTACATGACGAACGAGTCGGATGCGCTCGCGAAGATCCACGCCGGCCTGAAGCCGGACGTCTTCCGTCCGTACGTCGGCTGGGTCAAGTACTTCGCACAGAGCGGCCTCGTGCAGCCGTGGGATACATCGCTGATCCCGAACATCGAGCACCTGAACCCCTTCATGGTGAAGGCGGGCCAGTACAAGGGCCGGCAGTACGGCATACCGGACGACTGGGGCTTCGACGCGATCCTCTACCGCACCGACAAGGTGAAGCCGAGGGCCAAGTCGTGGGGCCTCCTCTTCGACGACCGTTACAAGGGGAAGATCGCCTGGTTCGACGATCTCAACATGCTCACTCTGACCGGGCTCTACCTCGGCTTTCGCGATCCGTGGAACCAGAGCGACGACGAGCTGGCGAAGTCGCAGAAGCTGTTGGCCGCGAAGAAGAAGAACGTGCGGCTCATCTGGTCGTCCGAGACCAACCTCTGGGAGGCGTTCGGCTCCGGCGACATCTGGATCGCCTACGCGTGGCCGAACGACTGGGTGCAGATGAAGAAGAAGAAGTTGCCCGTCGTGTACATGCGTCCGAAGGAGAAGCCGGTCGCGTGGGTTGGGATGCTGATGCTGCTCGAAGGGAGCCCACGCCCGCGCCTCGCGCACGACTACGTGAACTCGTGGAGCTCTACCGCGTCCGCCAAGTGGCTCGAGGACAACTACGGCTACGGCCACGCCAACACCGTCGCGCGGCCGGCGTCGAGTGACCTGCTGACCGCCTTGCAGCTGACGAACCCGAGGGCCGTGACGGAGCCGAGCGCCCACCTCGACCGCGACATCCCGCGGCGAGCCGTCTACGCGAAGCACTGGGAAGAGGTGAAGGCCGCCTGAGCCGCCGGCGACCGGCGGAGTACCTGACGACGCCGAGCCTGCTCGGGCTGCCGCTCGCGTGGCTCGGCGTCTTCTTCATCGCTCCGATCGCGATCGTCGCGGGGTACAGCTTCAACGTCTTCGCGCTGTTCCCGGGACCGCACGGGTTCACGCTCTCGGCGTGGCGCGGTGTTGCGCACGACCACGTCTACCTGCGCCTCTTCTGGAAATCCGTGGAGATGTCGCTGATCGTGTCGGTGCTGATCGTCTTGCTTGCGTATCCGGTCGCCTACTACCTGGCTCTGTCGGGGACGAAGCGCAAGTACATCCTGCTCCTGCTGTTGATCGCGCCGTTCCTGACGAGCTACCTGCTGCGCGTGCTTGCGTGGAAGGTGATCCTCGGCAGCCAGGGCGTCGTCAACACGTTCCTGTTCTGGACGGGGATCCGGTCGCCGGACGATCCGGTGTCGCAGCTGCTGTACAGCAGATTCGCCGTCATGCTCGTCCTCGGCTACATCTGGCTGCCGTTCGTCGCGCTGCCGATCTTCGTTTCGCTCGAGAGTCTCGACCGCCGCCTCCTCGAGGCGGCGAGCGACCTCGGCGCGAGCCGCCTGCGGGCGTTCTGGGCCGTCACGCTGCCGTTGTCGCTGCCCGGCGTCGCCGCGGCCTTCTTCTTCGTCTTCGTGCCTACGCTCGGCGAGTTCGTCACGCCGTCGCTCGTCGGCGGAGCGAGTGGTTACATGTACGGAAACCAGATCGTCGACCTGTTCGGCGCCGGCTTCCCCGACTGGGAGACCGGCTCGGTGCTCGCGCTCTTCCTGATCGCCGTCGTGCTCGTGCTGACGGTCGTGTTCTCGCGCTTTCTGCAGCCGCAACAGGTGGCCGCCGACTGATGGACGTCGCCCTTTCGAAGAACGGCGCACGCGCGCTGCGACTGTTCTTTGCGTTGATCGTCGCGTTCCTCTACGCGCCGATCGTGATCCTGCTGATCTTCTCGTTCAACGACTCCGACATTCCCACGTTCCCGCTGTCGGGGTTCACGCTCCGCTGGTACCACGACTTCCTCGTGAACGCGGACCTGCGAGCGGCACTCGAGCGGAGCGCGCTGATCGCGGTTGCGACGAGTGTCGGCGCGGTCGTGCTCGGCGTGCTCGCGTCCATCGCGCTCGCGCGGCGGCGGTTCCGCGGGAAGGCGGCCGTGGCAGCGCTGCTCCTCAGCCCGCTCGTGATCCCGTACGTCGTCTTCGGGATCTCGCTCCTGCTCCTCTTTCACACGCTTGGAGTCGCGAACGGCCTGCCGACGGTCGTCATCGGGCACATCGTGATCACGCTGCCGTACACGATCCTCGTGCTCGTCCCGCGGCTGCAGCAGATCGATGCGTCGCTCGAAGAGGCAGCGTTCGACCTCGGCGCGAGTCGCCTCCGAACGTTCCGGTCGATCACGCTGCCACTGATCCTCCCCGCGGTCGTGTCCGCCTTCCTGATTGCGTTCACGACGTCGTTCGACGAGTACGCCGTCGCTTCGTTCGTGGTCGGTACGACGCCGACGTTCCCGATCTACCTCTACTCCGCCCTGCGCTTCCCGAGCCAGCTTCCGCAGGTGATCGCGGTGGCCGTGGTGGTGCTCGTCCTCTCGCTCGTCGTCGTCGCCACGGCGGAGCTGGGCCGGCGCGTCGCCGAGCGGCGCACGCCGCTAGAGGTTTGAGGTGGCTGCGTCGACGACGGTCGCGTGCTCCAGCGGCCAGGACAGCGTCACCGGCGCTCCCGCCTCGAGCCGCACCGCCGGCTCGCCCGCGAGCCGGTGGCTGACGATCCGCCCCGCAGGAGTGTCGACATGGAACTGGGTGTACATGCCCAGGTACACGAGCTCGCCGATCGTGCCCGAGAGCCGCGACCCCTTCTCCGGCGTCGTGCTTCCCACGGGTCCGAGCTGCACGTGCTCCGGACGCACCGCGACGCGAACGGTGTCGCCGACCGTGTGTCGTCCCTCGACGGACGCGACGACACGTTCGTCGGCGGCGAACCGGCTCACGCAATAGGCGCCCACGAGCTCGTCGATCCTCACCTCGAGGGTGTTGAGCGAGCCGATGAAGTCCGCGACGAAGGCGGTCCGCGGCCGCTCGTAGATCTCGCGCGGAGTTCCCAGCTGCTCGACCTGGCCGCGATTCATGACTGCGATCCGATCGCTCATCGCGAGCGCCTCGTCCTGGTCATGCGTCACGTAGACGAACGTCGTGCCGAGCTCGTGCTGGATGCGCTTCAGCTCGAGCTGCATCTGCTTGCGCAGCTTGACGTCGAGCGCTCCGAGCGGCTCGTCGAGCAGGAGCGCAGCGGGACGGTTGACCAGCGCGCGTGCGAGTGCCACCCGCTGCTGCTGACCGCCGGAGAGCTGTCTCGGACGCCGCTTCTCGTAGCCCTCGAGCGCGACGATGCGCAGGAGATCGCGGATCCGCGCATCGTGCTCCGCGCGCGGGACGCGCTTCACCCTCAGGCCGAACGCGACGTTGTCGTAGATCGACATATGCGGGAACAGCGCGTATTGCTGGAAGACCATGTTCACGGGCCTGCGGTTCGCAGGGACCGTCGTCACGTCCGTCCCCTGGAGCACCACGCGACCGGCGTCGGGCGTCTCGAAGCCGGCGATCATCCGCAGCGTCGTCGTCTTGCCGCAGCCGCTCGGGCCGAGCAGAGAGAAGAACTCGCCGTCCTCGATCTCGAACGTCACGTCGTTCACCGCGGGAGCCGTGCCGAAGCTCTTGCTGACGCCCGCCAGCGCGATCGCGACGCGTCCGCTGGAGCCCATGGGCGAGTCTAACGCTGCAAAGGCAGCGCGCATTACAGGTTCACAAACCGAACCTGGTTCGGTGCTTGAACCAGGTTCGCGAGTTTCGAACCGCAGCACCGACGACGCTTCAGCCGGCCAGGCCGGACTCGGCGGCGATGCGAAGTGCCTGAGCGGCGATCGTCAGGGCCGGGTTCATCGCAGCCGACGAAGGAAAGAAGCCGCCGTCCACCACCCACAGGTTCTCGACGTCGTGGGCTCTGCACCATGGATCGAGCACGCTCCGCGCGGGGTCGGTGCCGGCGACGACCGTGCCGCACTGGTGGCTGTTCATGCTGATGTCGAACTGTTGCGTGAGGACGGCGTCGTAGCCGGCAGCCCGAAGGAGCCCTTTCGCCTGATCGAGGAGACGGCGGTGGGTGCGGACGCCGCGCGGAACGCGCGTGGTCGTGATCGTCCCGGCGCTGTCGACGAGCACACGGTTGTGAGGCGACGGCAGGTCTTCGGCCATGACGAGCCATTCGACGCTGCGGCGGGCGACGCGATCGAGCACCACTCGCGGCACTCCCCGTGGCGCTGCCGTCTTCATCATGACGCCCTGAACCTTCCCGATGAGCTGGAGCGCGCCCAGCGGGACGCCGTCGCCGCCGTCGAGGTACCAGTCGTTGACCGCCAAGGTCTTCTGGAAGGTCACGTCGTTCCCGCGGTCCAGGTCGACGGCGACGATGTGGGCGTTGTTGTGCATCATGAAGTTGCGCCCCACCTGGTCGGAGGAGTTCGCGAGTCCACGCGGGTGCTTCTCGTCGGCCGACACGAGCAAGAGCGCGGCCGAGTTGACCGCTCCGGCAGCGAGGACGAACCTGGCGCCCGTCACCTCGAGCGGTCCGTCGCCGCTCTCGGCGATCAGGTGGTCGCCTCGCCGGCCGGTGCCGTCGGTGGCGATGCGACGCACGCGCACCCCGGTCAGCAGCCGCGCGTTCCCGGTCGCGAGCGCGGGATCGATCCCACACGTCTCGGCGTCACTCTTGGCGCCGAGCTTGCACGGGAAGCCGTCGCACGTCGCGCAGCGGATGCAGGACCCGCCCGTGCCGCGGTCGACGCCCATCGCGTTTGCGCTCGGGTGGACGCCTTGTTCACGCAGCCGCGCGGCGAGCTCGGCGACGTACGGTTCGTGCTCCAGGGCCGGGAATGGGAACGGGCTGCTGCGGCGCGGCTCCGTCGGATCCTCACCGGCTGTCCCGTGCACGCGGTACATCCGCTCGGCCTCGGCGTAGTACGGCTCCAATTCCGCGTACCCGAAGGGCCAGGCCGGCGAGGTGCCGTCGAGGTGCTCCACCGCGGCGAAGTCCTGCTCGCGGAACCGGGGCAGGCTCGCGCCGTAGACCTTCGTGTTGCCGCCGACGGCGTAGTGCACGCCGGGCGCGAAGCTGCGGCCCGCGCCGTCGAGCCAGCGCTCCGTCGGCCTGTAGCGGCGGTCGACGAACACTGCGTGCGGCGACCAGTTTTCCAGTTCGCGCGGCAAGCGGTGACCGCGCTCCAGCACGAGGACGTCCACACCGCGCCGCGCGAGGGCGTGGGCAGTCGTGCCGCCGCCCATCCCCGAGCCGATGATCACGACCTCTGCGCTCAGCCGGTTCACGACGTTCGGCGCGTGAAGAGCTCTTCGAGCTCGCGGCGCATCACGGTCGGGTCCGGGTCGATCCCGGTCCAGTAGCGGATGCCGATCACCGCCTGGTTGACCAGCATCCCGAGCCCGTCGAGCACGGCGCACCCGCGCTCCTCGGCATCGCGGATGAGCCGCGTGCGCGGCGGGTTCGGAATCACGTCCGCCACAGTCATCTCCGGCCGCAGCGAGTCGGGATCGAGGTCGACCCGCGCGTCGAGATCCGGGGCGAGCCCCACCGAGGTCGCATTCACGACGATGTCGGTCGCATCCGGGACGCGATACGTACCGTCCCAGCCGACGAACGTCGCGCGGGCCGAGGGGCGCTCGTTCAGCAGTGCGACGACCTCGAGGCCCCGTGCGCGGTCGCGGTTGACGATGGTGATCGTCGCCGCGCCGGCGAGTGCCGCTTCCACGGTGATCGCCCGCGCCGCGCCGCCCGCTCCGAGGACGACGAGGGACTTGCCGGCGGGGTCGACGACCGTACGCAGCGCTGCGAGGAATCCCTGCCCGTCGGTGTTCTCGCCGACGTAGAGGCCGTCCCGGCGCACGACGCAGTTGACGGCGCCGATGACGGCCGCCGAGTCGCCGATTGCGTCGAGGTGCTCGATCACCGCGACCTTGTGCGGGAGCGAGCAGTTGAACCCGACCCAACCCATTGCACGCGCGCCGCGCACCGCGTCGCCGAGCGCATCGGGCTCGACCTCGCAGTTCAGGTAGCGGGCGTCGAGCCCGTGATGGCGGTACGCAGCCTCCACCATCGCCACTGTCGGGTTCTCGGCCGCCGGAGTGGAGAACGATCCGGTCAGGAGACTCAGGAAGGTCACGCTCGACCCGCTGCTAGTCCGCCTTCTGCATCGCAGCGTCGAACGCGATCTCCGACGGCGCGAAGTCGGTCCGGCGGACATACGCCAGCGCATCCGGCGCGCCCCAATCGCGATCCATGCCGCTGTCCTCCCATTCGATCGACAGCGGCCCCTGATAGCCGATCCGGTTCAGCGCGCGGAACAGCTCCTCGAAGTCGACGTCACCGTGCCCGGGCGAGACGAAGTCCCAGCCCCGCTCCTCCTCGCCGAAGTTCAGATGCGAGCCGAGGATCGACCGCCGCCCGTTCAGGCGCTTGCGTGAGTCCTTGACGTGCACGTGGTAGATGCGGTTCGCGAACTCCAGCGCGAACTGTGCCGTGTCGAGGTACTGGTGCGCGAAGTGGCTCGGATCGAGGTTGATCCCGAACGCTTCGCGATTGTCGATCGCATCCAGCGTCTTCCGCGTCGTGACGAAGTCGTAGGCGATCTCGGTCGGGTGCACCTCGAGGCCGAAGCGGACGCCCTCGGCGTCGAACACGTCGAGGATCGGCCCCCAGCGCTCGGCGAAGTCCTGGTAGCCGCGCTCCACCGCCTCGAAGTCGTTCGGCGGGAACGAGTAGATGAGGTGCCAGATCGACGAGCCCGTGAACCCGTTGACCTGCGTCACACCGAGTTGCGAGGCCGCCCGCGCCGTGTCCTTCATCCGCTCCGCCGCGCGTGTGCGAACGCCTTCCGGCTCCCCGTCGCCATACACCTCGGGCGGCAGGGTCGCGCGGTGCCGCTCGTCGATCCGGTCGCAGACCGCCTGTCCGACGAGGTGCGCGCCGAGCGCCCAGACGCCGAGTCCGGCCTGCTCGAGGAGCTCGCGCCGGGCGCGGGCATAGCCGCTGTCGGCGATCGCCTTCTCGACTTCGAAGTGGTCGCCCCAGCAGGCGAGCTCGAGGCCGTCGAAGCCCCAGTCAGCACAGCGGGCGGCGAGGTCGGCGACCGGCAGGTCGGCCCACTGGCCGGTGAACAGCGTGACGGGACGGGCCACGGATCGATCCTACGATGGTTTACCGTGGCGTGATGGGGTTCGGGCCGGAGCTGGTCGAACAGTTCGCGGACGCCGCCGACGTCATCCGCGAGCCGGAGCAGCTCCGCACGTACGAGTGCGACGGCCTCACCGGCCGCCGCGTGATCCCGGCGCTCGTGGCGCTTCCCGCGGATGCCTCAGAGGTCCAGGCGGTCGTCCGGATCTGCAACGAGGCGGCGGTTCCCTTCGTCGCACGCGGCGCCGGCACCGGCCTCTCGGGGGGCGCCCTTCCGGTCGCCGACGGGATCGTCATCTCGCTCGCGCGGATGAACCGTGTGCTGGCGACCGACGTCGACGCGGGCCAGGTCGTCGTCGAGCCCGGGGTGACGAATCTCGACGTGACGCGGGCTGTCGCCGCGGAGGGCTTCTACTACGCACCCGACCCGTCGTCGCAGCAGGTCTGCACGATCGGCGGCAACGTCGCAGAGAACTCCGGCGGCGCCCACTGCCTGAAGTACGGGTTCACCGTCAACCACGTGCTCGCAGCCGAGATCGTTCTGCCGGACGGCGACCTCGTCGAGCTGTCCGTGTGGGACGATGGCCCGGACCTGCTCGGCGCGTTCGTCGGCTCGGAAGGGACGCTCGGGATCGCGACGAAGCTGACGCTGCGCGTTCTGCGCGCTCCCGAGTCGGTGCGGACGCTCCTGGCCGGGTTCGTGCACACGGACGCGGCCGGCGCCGCCGTCTCGGGGGTGATCGCGGCCGGCGTCCTCCCGGCGGCGATCGAGATGATGGATGCAATCACGATCGAGGCGGCGGAGGCGGCCGTCGGCGCCAACTACCCGCCCGGGTGCGGGGCCGTCCTGATCGTGGAGCTCGACGGGCCGCGCGCGCAGGTGGAGCACGACCTCGCGCTCGTCGAGGAGATCTGCGCCGCGCACGGCGCCGTCGAGGTTCGCATCGCCTCCGATCCGTCCGACCGAGTGGCGATCTGGCGCGGGCGCAAGGCGGCGTTCGCGGCGATGGGGCGCGTCAGCCCCGACTACTACGTGCAGGACGGCGTCGTGCCGCGGACGAAGCTGCCGGAGGTGCTGCGCAGCATCGACGCCCTGTCGCGCGAGCATGGGTTGCGCGTCGGCAACGTCTTCCACGCGGGGGACGGCAACCTGCACCCGCTCGTGCTGTACGACGGCCGCATCGAGGGACAGGCCGAGCGAGCCGAGCTGCTCGCGAACCAGATCCTGACCGCGTGCGTCGACGCCGGCGGCTCGATCACCGGAGAGCACGGCGTCGGGTCCGACAAGGCCTGTGCGATGCCGCTGATGTTCGGCGAGGCCGATCTCGAGGTGATGCAGCGGCTGCGCCGCGCGTTCGATCCCGGCGGCCTCGCGAATCCGGGCAAGCTCTTCCCGACGCCACGACTGTGCGGCGAGGTGCCGGGCCCGTACCGGATGCACCCGCTGGAGCTGGCAGGCCGTGCAGAGCGCTTCTGAGCGCGCCGGCATTGTCGAGCACGAGCCCGGCGACCTGACCTGCATCGTCGAGGGCGGGCTGCAGCTCTCCGACCTGCAGGCGCTGCTAGGGGAGCATGGGCAGCGGTTCTCGCTCGATCCGCCCGGGGACCCGACCGTTGCGGACTGCCTCCTGCACGACCTCTCCGGCCCGTTGCGCCACCGCTTCGGGACGATGCGGGACCTCGTGATCGGCGTCGGCGTCGTCCTACCCGACGGCACGCATGCACACTCGGGCGGGAAGGTCGTGAAGAACGTCGCCGGCTACGACCTCGGCAAGCTCTTCTGCGGGTCGGAAGGCCGGCTCGGGACGGTCGAGCGCCTCGGGCTCCGGCTTCACCCACGTCCGGCGGCGGCGCGTACCGTCGTCGTGGGGGCGGATCGTTGGGGAGAGCTCCACCGTTCCGGGCTAGTGCCGAGCGCCGTCGACATCGTCGACGAGCGCATGTTCGTCCTCTTCGAGGGCGCACAGGAGGCGGTCGACGAGCAGGCGGCCACGCTCGGCGGCGACAGCGTCGAACCCTGGTCGGAGGTGCGCGCGCTGCAGGCGCGATTGGCGGGCAGGAAGCGCTGGGACGGAGAGCGTGCACCGCTCGTGCGCCCTGGGCCTCGCGTCGCGTATGTCGAAGGGTCGGGCGAGCGGCAGTGGAGCGCGCTCGCCGACCGCGTCGTGGAGACGATGTGCAACCGGATCTGATCGCCGATTGAGTCCACTGCGGCTTCTGCCTTCCGACGTGCCCGACGTACACGCTGTGGCACGAGGAGATGGACTCGCCGCGCGGTCGCATCCATCTGATGAGTGGGCTCGTCGACGGCACGATCGATCTCACCGAAACGGTCGTCGAGCACTTCGACCGTTGCCTCGGGTGCATGGCGTGCGTTCCCGCCTGCCCGTCCGGCGTGCAGTACGACCGGCTGATCGAGACGACGCGCGAGCACATCGAGAAGCGACGCCAGCGCGGCGTGGGGGAGCGGCTGCTACGCCGCTTGATCTTCGAGGTCTTCCCGCATCGCCGGCGGCTGCGGGCGGCACTGGCGCTGCGGCGCCTCCCGGCTCCCGGCCCGCTGCGACCGCTTCG
>Ga0136846_1231997_pt1 | contig 10119 bp, 11 predicted proteins | sample HopSoiMetagenom2_FD_96841 | JGI IMG/M metagenome (GOLD analysis project Ga0136846, IMG submission 96841) | Grasslands soil microbial communities from Hopland, California, USA - 2 Assembly 2016 (version 4) | ecosystem: Environmental > Terrestrial > Soil > Grasslands | place: USA: Hopland... | reverse complement strand
GAGTGGCTGAAGACCCTGCGCAAGAAGAACGCCTCGGTGATCTTCGCCACCCAGTCCCTGGCCGACATCGAGGCCAGCGCCATCGCGCCGGCCATCATCGAAAGCTGCCCGACCCGGCTCTTCTTGCCGAACGAACGGGCGCTGGAGCCGCAGATCGCGGCCATCTACCGGCGCTTCGGATTGAACGACCGGCAGATCGAGATCCTCAGCCGGGCCACGCCCAAGCGCGACTACTACTGTCAGTCCCGCCGCGGCAACCGCCTGTTCGAGCTGGGCCTCGGCCCCGTGGCGCTCGCCTTCTGCGCCGCCTCCGCCAAGACCGATCAGTCCGCTATTGCGACCACGCTGGCCGAGCACGGCGCGGCGGGCTTCGCGGCGGCCTGGCTGCGCCGGCGAGGCCTGCCCTGGGGCGCGGACCTGCTGGCCCACACGACACCGCCTCAACCCTCCGATCCCTCCCTGGAGCTTCAGCCGTGACCCATCGCCCCTTTCGCCGCGTCCTCCTGGCCGCCGTCGCCGTCCTCTCCCTGGCCGTCGCCGCGCCACCGGCCATGGCGCTGGGGGGCATTGTCTATGACCCCACCAACTATGCGCAGAACCTGCTGCAGGCGGCGCGAGCTCTGGAGCAGATCCAGAACCAGATCCGCTCGCTGCAGAACGAAGCCACAAGTCTGCTCAACGAGGCCAAGAACCTCCAGCAGCTGCCGTTCTCGGCCCTGCAGGCCCTGCAGCAGGACATGAGCCAGATCACCGGGCTCCTCGGCCAGGCGACCCGCGTCGCCTACGACGTCCAGGCGATCAAGCGCGAGTTCCAGCAGAACTATCCAACGACGTTCAGCGCCAGCGCCACCGACCAGTCCCTCACCGCCTCGGCCCAGGCGCGCTGGCTCAATTCGATCGAAGCCTTCCAGCACGTGCTCGACGTCGAGGCCGGCGTGGTCGGGACCCTGTCCTCCACCCAGGACCAGGCCGGCGCCCTGGTCGGCCAGAGTCAGGGCGCGGTGGGAGCGCTTCAAGCGACCCAGGCCGGCAATCAGCTCCTGGCGCTGCAGTCCAAGCAACTGGCCGACCTGACCGCGCTGATGGCCGCGCAGGGTCGGGCCGACGCCCTGGAGCAGGCCCGTCAGGCCGAGAGCGCCGCCGAGGCCAAGGAACGCCTGCGCCGCTTCCTCGGGACCGGCCAGACCTACCAGTCGCAGCCCGTGCAGATGTTCTACCCGTGAGCCCGCTCGATCCACCCAAGCTGGCGCGCCTCGGCGCCATCGCCCTGGCCATTTCCGCCGTCCTGGCGGCGGCGCTGGCCATCGGCCGGCACGGCCCGCCTGCCGGAGCCACACCGCCGGTGGCGGCCGCGACGTCACTGTCGACCGAGCTGGACCGCTGCCGGGCCATCGGCGCGGCGGCACAGGACGACCGCCTGTGTCGTGAGGCGTGGCGGATGAGCCGCGAGCGGTTCCTCGGCGTGTCGCCGGAGGCCCGGCCATGAACGACACCGGTGTCGTCGATCAATTCCTGGCGGTCTTCACCCGCTACATCGACTCCGGCTTCGGGCTGATCGGCGGCGACGTCGGCGCGCTGGCCCAGGTCCTGGTGGCCATCGACGTGATCCTGGCCGCCCTCTTCTGGGCCTGGGCGCCGGGCGAGGACATCCTGGCCCGGCTGGTCAAGAAGGTCCTCTATGTGGGCTTCTTCGCCTTCCTGATCGGCAACTTCAATCGCCTGGCTAAGATCGTCTATCTGAGCTTCTCGGGCCTCGGCCTGAAGGCGGCTGGCGCGGGGATGTCGGCGGGCGACTTCCTCCACCCGGGCAAGATCGCCCAGGCCGGCATCGACGCCGGCAAGCCGATGCTCGAGGCCGCCGGGCAGCTCGCAGGGTTTCCGGGGTTCTTCGAGAACTTCATCCAGATCGCCGTGCTGCTGCTGGCTTTCGTGATCGTGCTGATCGCCTTCTTCATCCTGGCGGTGCAGCTGTTCGTCACCCTGATCGAGTTCAAGCTCACCACACTGGCCGGCTTTGTGCTGGTGCCCTTCGGCCTCTTCGGCCGGACCGCCTTCCTGGCCGAGCGGGTGCTGGGTAACGTCGTGGCGTCCGGCGTCAAGGTGCTGGTGCTGGCCATCATCGTCGGTATCGGCTCGACACTGTTCAGCCAGTTCGTACAGGCCTTCGCCGGAACCCAGCCCAGCCTCGAGCAGGTGTTGGCCACCGCGCTGGCCGCCATCTGCCTCCTCGGCCTCGGCATCTTCGGGCCCGGCATCGCCACAGGCTTGGTCTCCGGCGCGCCGCAACTGGGCGCCGGCGCCGCGGTCGGCACGGCGCTGACCGTCGGCGGCCTGGGCATGGCCGGGGTGATGGGTGCGCGAGCGGTGGTCGGGGCGGCAGGCTCTGTCCGGGCTGCCGCGGCCGGCGCTTCGGCCATGCGCCCGGGCCCAAGCGGTTCGGGCGGAGGCGGCCAGCGCCCGCCGCCGCCTGGCGGACCATCAGGTGGTTCGGGCGGCGCAGGCTCATCGGCCGGTGGAGCGTCTGGCGGCGCGCCGCGTCCTCCGGGTGGTGGTGGAACGCCCTCAGGTGGCGGCGCCTCCCAACCTGACACCGCCGGTGAAGGCGAGGTCCCAGCCTGGGCGCGGCGCCTGGAGGCGCTGCGAGCCGCGACCCACGGGGTCGGGACCGCCGCCCACGCCGTGCGCTCCGGCGATCACGGCGGAGGATCGACCTCCGTCTCCCTGTCCGAGGAAAAACCATGATCCCGTTCAAGCGAAATGACGTGCGCTACGGGCGCACGCCGCAACCCGAGACGCCCTATCAGCGCGCCGGCCAGGCCTGGGACGAGCGCATCGGTTTAGCCCGCGTCCAGGCCCGGAACTGGCGGCTGATCGCGTTCGGCTGCCTGGCCCTGGCTAGCGCCACGACCGGCGGGCTGCTCTGGCAATCGGCGCGCGGCACGGTGACGCCCTGGGTGGTGCAGGTCGATCGGCTGGGCCGCGCCCAGGCGGTGGAGCCGGCCGCCTATGGCTATCGCCCCGCTGATCCGCAGATCGCCTGGCACCTGGCCCAGTTCATCCAGGATGTGCGCGGGATCCCGGCCGACCCGGTGGTGCTGCGCCAGGACTGGCTGCGCGCCTACGACTACACCACCGACAAGGGAGCCCAGGCGCTCAACGACTATGCGCGGGCGGCCGACCCGTTCGGCAAGATCGGCCGCATCCAGGTCGCGGTCGATGTCTCCAGCGTCATCCGCGCCTCGCCCACCAGCTTCCGGGTGGCCTGGACCGAGCGCCGCTACGAGGACGGCGCCCTGGCCGCCACCGAGCGCTGGACCGCCATCCTCACCATCGTCCTGCAACCCCCTCACGACGCCGACGGCCTGCGCAAGAACCCGCTCGGCGTCTTCGTCCACGCCCTCGACTGGTCAAAGGAGCTCAGCTGATGCGCCGCTCGTATTCCCTGCTTCTCGCCTCCGTGGCCCTCTCAGGTTTGACAGCTTGTGCGGCGCTGCATCCGAAACCCACGCTCGCCGCCGAGATCCCGGCGGTGCTGCAGCCTGATCCGCCACGGCCCGCGGTGATCGTGGCGATCCCCAAGCTCCTCCCGTTGCCGGGCCAGCTCAAGCCGCTGCCCCCTGTCCCGACCGTGCCGCCGGATCCCCGCGTCCCAGCCTTGCGCGTGGCCGCGGCGAACGCGGCAGCGCGGGTGGAGCCCAGCCAGGCCGGCTACGTCAACGCCGTGCAGGTCTATCCCTGGTCCGAGGGCGCGCTCTACCAGGTCTATGCGTCGCCGGGCCGGGTGACCGACATCACCCTGCAGGCCGGCGAGCAGCTCGCGGGCTCGGGGCCGGTGGCCGCCGGCGACACGGTGCGCTGGATCATCGGCGACACGGAAAGCGGCGAGGGCGCCGCCAGGCGGGTCCACATCCTGGTCAAGCCGACCGATCCCAAGCTTGTCACCAATCTGGTGATCAACACCGACCGGCGGACCTATCATCTGGAACTGCGGGCAACGCCGGAGACCTACATGGCCTCGGTGTCCTGGCGCTATCCGCAGGACGAGCTGATCGCGCTGAAGGCGGCGGTGCAGGCGGGTGCGGAGGCCGCGCCTGTCGCCCAGGGCGTCGACCTCGATCGGCTGAACTTCGGCTACCGCATCGAAGGCAAGGCCCCGTGGCGGCCGGTGCGGGTGTTCGATGACGGCCAGCAGGTGTTCATCGAGTTCCCGCCGCAGATCGGCCAGGGGGAGATGCCGCCGCTCTTCATCCTGGGCCCCAAGGGCGGCCAAGCCGATCTCGTGAATTATCGCGTCCGCGGCCGCCGGATGATCGTCGACCGGCTGTTCGCCGCCGCCGAGCTGCGGCTGGGTGGCAAGGGCGACGAGCACCGCGTGCGCATCGTCCACGCCGAAAGCCGGTAGCCGCCAATGACCCAGGACCATGACTCCGAGAAGGCCGTCGCGGCCGAGCTGCGCCTGCGGGGAGACCCGCCGAGGGTCACGCGCCTCTCCCGAAAGGCGCTGATGGTGTTGAGCGCGGGCGCCGCGGCGGCGATCGCCGGCGCCGTTGCGATCGCCATGCACGACCACCCTGGCAAGGGGCCGAAGACCGAAGTCTTCGCCACGGACTCCAAGCCGCCGGCCGACGCCCTCGCCGCCTTGCCGAAAGACTATGCCGGCCTGCCGAAGGGCGCCCCCAAGCTCGGGCCGCCGCTGCCGGGCGACCTGGGACGTCCGATCCTCAGCGCCCAGGGCGCGGGCGGCGCCGACGTCCCGGCAGTCGCCGGCCCGGTGACGACCGCGACCGCGCCGCCGGACCCGGTGCGCCAGCAGAGGGTTCAGGAGCGGCAAGCGGCGCGCACCAGCCGGTTGTTCGCGGCCAACGAACAAGCTGGGGCAACTGGAGGAGGGGAGGGTGGCGCCGTTCCGGCCCTTTCGCTTCCATCATCCGGACAGGCCGCCGCGCCGACATCTACCGACCACAAGCAAGGCTTCCTGGCCGCGGCCACCGACTTGCAGACCGCGAGCAGTCATCGATTGGAGGCGCCGGTCTCGCCCTTTGTCCTGCAGGCCGGCTCCGTCATCCCGGCGGCGCTGGTGACGGGGATACGATCGGACCTGCCGGGCCAGGTCACCGCGCAGGTGACCGAGAATGTCTATGACAGCCCCACCGGCCGGATTCTCCTCATCCCGCAGGGCTCGAAGCTGGTCGGGCTCTACGACAGTCAGATCGAGTTCGGCCAGAACCGGGTGCTGCTGGCGTGGACGCGCCTGATCCTGCCGGGCGGCCGCTCCATCGTGCTGGATCGTCAGCCAGCGGGCGATCCGCAGGGCTTCGCCGGCCTCGAGGATCGTGTCGACCGGCATTGGAAGCAGCTGGCTTCGGCCGCCATGCTCTCAACCCTGCTCGGTGTTGGCGCGGAACTCGGCTCCGGCAGCGGCGACAGCGACATTGTCCGCGCGCTCCGGCAGGGTGCGGCGAACTCCGTCAGCCAGGCCGGTCAGCAGGTGGTCGCCAAGAGCCTCGACGTGCAGCCGACGCTCACGGTCCGGCCGGGCTTCCCGGTGCGCGTCCAGCTGACGCGGGACCTGGTGCTCGAGCCCGTCTGGAACTGAGGCATGGCTAAGCTCAAACTCTCCGCCATCCTTGACGACAAGCCAGTCCGAATTGCCATCGACCTGCCGGCCGACACCCACCGGATGCTCGTGGCTTACGCCGAGGCGCTGGCGCGGGAGACCGGCCAGCCCGTCGCGCCGAACCGGCTCGTCGCGCCGATGCTCGCCCCGTTCATGGCGACGGATCGCGGGTTCAACAAGTGCTGGAAGGCGAGATGGAGTTAGCGCTGCGATTCAAACAGAAAAAGCAATCGCGAGCGACGAGGTCGCCGCATCTATGCATCCCGAGGTGCAAGATCGATCGGATAGCGCACTTGCCGCAACCAGCACGGAGCCGGACATTACTCTAGAGCACCAGCGGCGGAAGCTTATCGTGGTTCTCTCCCAACCATCCCCGCGTGATTGCAAGCAGTCTCCGGAGCGGCGGATTGTCCCGGTCGCGTCGGTACATGACGCACATCGCGACTTCTGCCCCGGGCTCATCAATTCGCGCAAACCGCACGCCTGATCGGCCAAGGCGGGCGAAACTTTCAGTCATGATGGCCACGCCGTCGCCCTGTGCGACCAGAGCCATCAGGCTCTCGCGCGAGCAGTCATGGAACTGAACATCTGGTCGTGCGACCCCCGCCTGCTGAAGCGCCGAATAAAGCAGGTCGAGCTCTGCCCCTGGCCGAGCCAGCAGTACCTGGTTCGAAAGTTCCGACCAAAGCACAGTTTCGGCCGTGCGCCGTGTCGTCGGCACTGCAAGATAGAGCGGTTCCTTCCAGAGGACCTCGCAAACCAGGTCGGGGCTGGGAGAGCGCCAGCTGGCGACCCAGGCGCAGTCGAGTTCGCGATTGATGACCTGTCGGCTGAGTTCAGTTGCACCAAGCTCAGTAAGCTGGAGTCGGACGCCCGGCTGCAGGCGGCGGTACCGGGCGAGGATGTCGGCCGCTGGCGAAGTCGCGAACGAACCCACGAAGCCAAGGCGCAGCCGGCCCGAACGGGCTTCGCCTAGATCACGCGCTTCCTGTACCGCCCGCCGGGCCAACGCTGAGATTTGTTCGAGCCGCGCGGCGACCCTTAGGCCGGCATCCGTCGCCCGAGTTCCGGCGGCACATCGCTCGAACAGCGAGACGCCAAGGCGATCCTCCAGCGCTCGAACCTGTCGGCTGATCGTGGACTGGCGAACGCCCAAAACGCGGGCTGCTTCGCTGAAGCTGCGCGCGCGCAACACGGTGATCAGGGTTTGCGACGAGGCGAAGAGCAGGGCCTCGGCGTCCTCAAACCGCTCCTTGATCTTCGAATCCGAGGGAGGCCTGGATTTGACTACCATTTGCCCAATGCGCGCCTTCGGCAATCTCGAGGCGCGGCGCGCGAGGCTGACTCAAAGCAGCTCTGGCGCCGCGTCGACGATTCGCGGTTAGAACGCTGAGGTTGCGGCCCGCCGCCTATTCAGATCCGCCCGGCGCAGCCGACCTCCGTGATAAACCAACCAGTCGGTAGCGACCTTGTGAAGCCGCCCCGCAGCGCGGCCGCGTCGAGTGCTTCGCTGACGCTCCGGCGTTCGAGCCCCGCGAGCGGCGCAGTGCTGTCGGCGCGAGAGCACATGAAATATATGGTGGCATGTTCACCCGGCGCTCGCGATGATTACAGCCCTTGAAAAATAAGCTGAATGATCTGCTGCGTCATTTCTTCCCGCTTTACGGGGCCGCGGTCTTTATACCAAACCGCGATCGAGTTCAGCATCCCGATCATCGCCTGGTACGCGATCCTGATGTCCTGAGCGCGGAAGGATCCGTCGTCGATGCCTTCCTCGATGAACGCCTGGATTCGAGCTTCGACATCTCGCGCGCGGACCTGGATCTTGTTCCGGCTCTTTGGCGTCAGGTCGCGCGAACTGACGGTGATGAGGCAGCGACAGTCGTTGCTGGAGGTCACGGCGATATATTGCTTCAGGAAGAGTTCCAGTCGTTCGCGGCCTGTGCCCTTCAGGCGTTCGGCTTCCTCCAGCCCCTCGATGACGGCGTCCTGTGCGCGACGCTGAATCTCCAGCAGGAGATCGTCTTTGGACGAAAAGTAATAGTAGAGCGTCGGCTTGGTGATGTTCAGGCTTTCGGCCAGTTCGCTGAGTGAGACCGACCCGTAGCCCTTGTCCGCGAACAAGGCCGCCGCGCGCTCCAGAACCGCTTCGCGCTTGTCTTTGTACTGCGTGTCGCGCGGCTTGCGTTTGCGGGTCCACGGTGTGGGGTTGGCGTCGTCCATCAATCCTCGGCTCTAACCTTCCTGAATGCGCGTCCTGGTGGTTGCGCGGCGCCCAACGCCTCAGCGGAAAAGGGCGGCCGGACGGTATCACGTGACGCGGCGAAGGCCGACAGGAAATCGCGCTTGCAATCTACCGACCGGTCGATAATATTTTGCCCAGTCCGTCGTGAAGTCGACCTGTTGACCTGCCGAGGTTCCAATGTCCCCCAAGCCCTTGATCGCCGGTGTCGGCATGATCCCGTTCGCCAAGCCCGGAAAGAGCGAGTCCTGGGATGTCATGGGCGCAGCCGCGGCGCGTGCAGCATTGGACGACGCCGGCATCGCCTACGATGACGTGGGCCAGGCCTATGTCGGCTACGTCTATGGCGACTCCACCGCCGGCCAGTCCGCTCTCTACGAGGTCGGCCTGAGCGGCGTCCCGATCGTCAACGTCAACAACAACTGTTCCACCGGCTCGACAGCGCTCTTCATGGCGCGCCAGGCGGTGGAGGCCGGCGTGGTGGATGTCGCCCTGGCGCTGGGATTCGAGCAGATGAAACCGGGCGCTCTGGGCGCGGTGTTCCCGGACCGCAAGCCGGTGATGTCGAAGTTCACCGAAAGCATCCTCGCCTGCCAGACGCCGGATCCGCAGGCGCCCTGGGCGGGCCAGCTCTTCGGCGGGGCGGGGCTCGAGCACCAGAAGCGGTTCGGCACCAAGACCGAGACCTTCGCCCAGATCTCGGTGAAGGCGCGCAAGCACGCCGCGAACAATCCGTTCGCGATCTTCCGCGATCCCCTCAGCCTGCACGATGTTCTGCAGTCGCCGCATATCTACGGTCCGCTGACCCGCTACCAGTGCTGCCCGCCCACCTGCGGCGCCGCCGCCGCGGTGATCGTCTCGGCGGACTACGCCAGGCGTAAGGGCTTGAGCGGACTGGTGGAAGTCGCCGGCCAGGCGATGACCACCGATCGCGCTTCGACCTTCGATCCGCCGAGCATGATGAAGGTGGTGGGCTACGACCTGGCCCAGGAAGCCTCACGGCAGGTCTACGAACAGGCCGGCGTCGGGCCGCAAGACGTGCAGGTCGTGGAGCTACACGACTGCTTCACCGCCGCCGAGCTGATCACTTACGAATCCCTCGGGCTGTGCCCGGAGGGCGGGGCGGAGCAGTTCATCGAGGACGGCGACAACACCTATGGCGGCCGGGTGGTGGTGAACCCTTCGGGCGGGCTGCTTTCCAAGGGCCACCCCTTGGGCGCGACGGGCCTCGCCCAGTGCTACGAACTCGTCGGGCAGTTGCGCGCCACGGCGGAGGCGCGCCAGGTCGAAGGCGTCACCCACGCTCTGCAGCACAACATCGGCCTTGGCGGCGCCTGCGTCGTCACGATGTACCGCCGCGCGTGACCGCGGCGATGCGGAAACTGGAGGGCAAGGTCGCCTTGGTGACCGGCGGGGGCCGGGGCATCGGCCGCGCCGTCGCGCTGAAACTGGCGTCGGAGGGCGCCCGCGTCGTGGTCAACGACCTCGATGAAGCGCCCGCGAGCGAGGTCGCGCAGCTGATCCGGGCCGGCGGCGGGGAGGCCCTGGTGGTGGCGGGGTCGGTGACGGCGGAGGGCTTCGGCGAACGCTTCGTCGGCGCAGCCATGGACGCCTGGGGCGACGTCCACATCATCGTCAACAACGCCGGCTACACCTGGGACAACGTCGTCCAGAAGATGAGCGACGAGCAGTTCCAGGCCATGCTGGACCTGCATCTCGTGGCGCCGTTCCGGATCCTGCGCGCCGCCGCCGAGCCCATCCGGCTCCTGGCGAAGCGCGAGGCGGCGGAAGGCCGCGAGGTGATCCGCAAGGTGGTGAACATCTCGTCCATCGCCGCAGGCGGCAACCCCGGGCAGGCCAATTATGCGTCGGCGAAGGCGGGCCTCATCGGCCTGACCAAGACGCTGTCGCGCGAATGGGGCCGCTACAAGGTGGCGGTGAACTGCGTCGCGTTCGGCTGGATCCGCACCCGGCTCACCGAGACGTTGGCGGATATGACCATTGAAGGCCGCGAAATCCAGGTCGGTCTGCAAGGGGCGACCCTGGCGGCGATGGACCAGATGATCCCACTTGGCCGCGGCGGGACGCCGGAGGAGGCCGCAGGGTCGGTCTACCTCTTCTGCATTCCGGAGTCCGACTACGTCTCGGGCCAGGTGGTAATCTGCGGCGGCGGCATGGGGTCGATCTAAGGCGCCGGTCTCTGCGCCAATTCGTGGAGTTATGACGTGTCGGTAGTCCCCTTGGGTGACATCCCGCGCAT
>Ga0136846_1217096_pt1 | contig 10120 bp, 11 predicted proteins | sample HopSoiMetagenom2_FD_96841 | JGI IMG/M metagenome (GOLD analysis project Ga0136846, IMG submission 96841) | Grasslands soil microbial communities from Hopland, California, USA - 2 Assembly 2016 (version 4) | ecosystem: Environmental > Terrestrial > Soil > Grasslands | place: USA: Hopland... | reverse complement strand
GCGCGCGCGCCGAGCTTGCCGAGGCCGAGCACGCCGAGCGTCTTGCCCTCGATGTCCATGCCGAGCGTGTTCTGCCAGAGCACGCCGGATTTCATCCGCGCATGTTCCCAGCCGATCCGGCGGGTGAGCTCGAGGATCAGGCCGAAGGTGATGCCGGTGGTCGGATTGCCGAAGCCGCCGGTGCCGGAAACCACGATGCCGCGCTCCTGACAGGCCTTGATGTCGATCGAGGCGTTGTAGGCGCCGGTGGTGATCAGGAGCTTGAGCTTCGGCAGGCCGTCGATCACCGCGCGCGGAAACCGGGTGCGTTCGCGCATCATCACCACGATGTCGAAATCCTTGAGGTCGTTGATGGTATCGGCGTCACTGCGGCGCACCGCCTCGGTGAACACCTTGATCTCGACGTCTTTCGTCACCTTCGGCCAGTCGGCGAGCTTGAGCGCCACGTTCTGGTAGTCGTCGATGATCGCGCAGCGATAGGCCATGTCAGCACCCTTTGTGTACTTCGTTCGGGGCGCACCTTAGAGCATGAGCTGGAACAGTGTGAACCGGTTTTCGGCTATCGCGCGGCGTCGAGATAGCTCGGATCGACGAACCGGCCGATGTCGAACGGCATGTCTTTGGGCACGAGTCCGGCGCGCTGCAGTGTTTCATAGACACGCCGCATGCCGGGTTCGGAGGCGGCAAGGCCGTCCGGCATGAGCTTGAATTTGAGCGCATCACCGATAGCGCGGCGGGCATAGTCGGGCGTGGTGCCAAGCTCCTTGACCAGGACGGGTACAGCCGCGTCCGGATCGGCGGTCATTGCGGCCTGGCCGCGGCGTAGTGCGCGGAGGAAGCCCGCGACCGTCCGCCTGTTGGCCTGCCCCCAGGTCGGATCTAGGAACACCGCGGTGAACTCGTAGTCTGGTACGTATTTCGAAATCGGGCCGAGGTTGCTGAAGCCCGCGGCTTCCGATTCGTAGCTCAATGGAAACGGCTGCAGACCGGCGTCGATCTTGCCCTCGCGCAACAGCTTCCAGCGCGTTGGCGCACCGCCGACCGCGTCGATCACGATGTCGCCGCGCTTGAAGCCGATCGCCTTTTCAAGATCCTGCACGAAATAGGTGGTGCCCTCATGGAGCGACAGCACGCCGAAGCGGGCGCCGCGGAGGTCGGTCACCGTCTTGAATTTCGGCTGCGCAATGATGAAGTGCGGCGGCTTTTGCGCCACGCTCGCGACCACGCGGAATTTTCCGCCTTTGAAGGCATCGGTGACCAGCGCCTCGATGCTGGCGATGGCGATCCGAGTCACGCCCGCTTGCATCACCTCGTTGATCTTCTCGGCATTGTCGAAAATTTCGAACTGCGCATCGACCCCCTCATCGCGGAAATACCCGTTCTGCTCGGCGACCCAGACCGGCGCATAGAAGATCGTGCGCGAAACCAGGGCGATCTTGATCGTGGCGGCCATCGGCGTCCCCATCGATTTTCGTTGAGCTTATCCGCCGAACGTGGCTTCGGGCAGCCCGCGCACGCCGACATCGAGCGCGAGCAGGCCGCCGTCCATGGCGCGAAACTCTTGTCCAGGTTTGGGCGCTGGTGTCGCACTGGTGACATAGAGCGTATCGAGGTTCTCGCCACCAAAGCAGCAGCAGGTCGGATTAATCACCGGCAGTTCGATGGTACGGTCGGTTCGGCCATCCGGCGCGTATCGCGTCAGGCGGTGACCGCCGTATTCGGCATTCCAGAGAAAGCCTTCGGCGTCGATGCAAGAGCCGTCCGGCAAACCTCGGCGCAAGGTGAGATCGGCGAACACCCGCCGCTCGCCGATCATTCCGGCGTGCAGGTTGAAGTCGAACGCCCAGATCACATGCCTCGGCGTGTCGGCGAAATAGAGCGTGCGGTCGTCTGGTGAAAACGCGGTCGAGTTCGGCACCGTGACACCGTCAAACAGGCGCAGCACGCCGCGATCGGCGCCGATCCGATAGAAGCTGCCGGAGGCGCGGCGGATGCCGATGTCCATGGTGCCGATCCACAGCCGGCCACGGCGGTCGCAGCGGCCATCGTTGTAGCGATTACCCGGCTCGCCAGGCTCGGCATGGACCAGCAGGTTGAGCTTGCCGGTCGTGGGATCGTAGCCGTGTAATCCGTTGTCCAGAGCCAACACCAGGCCGCCGGACCGCCGCAGCGCCGCGCAGCCGCAGTGCTTGCCGGGCAGGGCATAGACCCGGTGTTCCCGCGTGACCGGGTCATAGGACTGAAGGGCGGGTTTCTGGATATCGAGCCACCAGACCCGGCGGGTGATGGGACACCACAGGCAGCATTCGCCGAGCGTGTCATGCGCGTCGACTACGCAGGCGATCTCGGTCATAGAACGGGCTCCCGGATATTCGGGAGCCCAATCTAGTCGGCTTTTGCGGTCTGGCTACCTGCTCAGGCCGCCGGACGCCGGGTCTGATGTTTGGCCCGCCACTTGGGGCCGGGCCCGCGCATATAGTGCAGTTCCGGGCGGTAAGGGTCGGTGAAGGCCTGCACCAGGTCTTTGCCGATTTGCAAAATCCAGTTCATGACGAGCCTCCGGGTCTTGTTGTTGTTGCTTCAACTTGCCCATTGGTCGGCTGCCCGCCTGTGCAGGTTCATGCCCCGGCATCGGGGTGTGCGTTAGGTCACTGCGGCTTGCCCTCCGCCCCTGCGCTCGCTAAATCAGCGGCAAATCTCCCCAAAAAGCGAAGAGCGCAATGAACGGCCGCCAATTCATCTATCACATGCAGGGTCTGACCAAGACCTACCCGGGCAACCGCAAGGTGCTCGAAAACATCCATTTGTCGTTCTATCCAGATGCCAAGATCGGCGTGCTGGGCGTCAACGGTTCGGGCAAGTCGACCTTGCTCCGCATCATGGCGGGCATCGACAAGGAGTTCGCCGGCGAGGGCTGGGTCGCCGAAGGGGCGAGGGTCGGCTACCTCGAACAGGAGCCGCAGCTCGATCCGAAGCTCTCGGTGCGCGAGAACGTGATGCAGGGCGTGGCGGCGAAAAAGGCGCTGCTCGACCGCTACAACGAGATCGCCGCCAACTACACCGACGAGACCGCGGAGGAGATGGCCAAGCTCCAGGACGAGATCGACTCCAAGAACCTTTGGGAGCTGGATTCCCAGGTCGATCTGGCAATGGACGCACTGCGCTGTCCGCCCGACGACGCCGACGTGACCAAGCTTTCCGGCGGTGAGCGCCGCCGCGTAGCGCTGTGCCGGCTGCTGCTCGACCAGCCCGAACTGCTGCTGCTCGACGAGCCGACCAACCATCTCGACGCCGAGTCGGTGCATTGGCTGGAGGGCCATCTGCGCGACTATCCGGGCGCGATCCTGATCGTCACCCACGACCGCTACTTCCTCGACAACGTCACCGGCTGGATCCTCGAGCTCGATCGTGGCAAAGGCATCCCGTACGAGGGCAATTATTCGGCCTGGCTCGTGCAAAAGCAGAAGCGGCTGGAGCAGGAAGGCCGCGAGGAGGCCGCGCATCAGCGCACGCTGGCGCGCGAGCAGGAGTGGATTTCCGCGTCGCCCAAGGCCAGGCAGGCGAAATCGAAAGCGCGTTACGAGCGCTATGAGGAGCTGCTTAAGAAGGCCAATGAGAAGCAGTCCCAGGTCGCGCAGATCATCATCCCGGTGGCCGAACGGCTCGGCCAGAATGTCGTCGACTTCGATAAGCTGCGGAAGGGCTACGGCAACAACCTCCTGATTGACGACCTCACTTTCAAGCTGCCGGCCGGCGGTATCGTCGGCGTGATCGGTCCGAACGGCGCCGGCAAGACCACGCTGTTTCGCATGATCACCGGTCAGGAGAAGCCGGACTCTGGAAGCATCAAGATCGGCGAGTCCGTGCAGCTCGGCTATGTCGATCAGTCGCGCGACGCGCTCGATGGCAGCAAGAACGTCTGGGAGGAAATCTCCAACGGCCAGGACGTCATCCTGCTCGGCAAGAAAGAGGTGAACAGCCGCGGTTATGTCTCGGCGTTCAACTTCAAGGGCGGCGACCAGCAGAAGAAGGTCGGCTCATTATCGGGCGGCGAGCGCAACCGCGTGCATCTCGCCAAGATGCTCAAAACGGGCGCCAACCTGCTGCTGCTCGACGAGCCGACCAACGACCTCGACGTCGATACGCTGCGGGCGCTGGAGGAGGCGCTGGAGGATTTCGCCGGCTGCGCCGTCATCATCAGCCACGATCGCTGGTTCCTCGACCGCATCGCCACGCATATCCTCGCCTTCGAAGGCGACAGCCATGTCGAATGGTTCGAGGGCAACTTCCAGGACTACGAGAAGGACAAGATGCGGCGGCTCGGCACCGACTCCGTCATCCCGCACCGGATCAAGTACAAGAAGTTCAGCCGCTAATTCCGGACGCACAGGCAAAATGAAACCCGGCGGCGCTTGCGCGTCCGCCGGGTCAGAGTTCAGATCGTCAGCTCGAAGGATCAGCCGGCCGGGCAGAAGAACCGCGGACGGCTCCAGCCGACCACGTTGCCATAGGGATCGCGCAGCGGACGGCGCGCCCAGTAGCCGCCTGGGCAGCCGTAGGCCGGCGCGGCGCCATAGGCATACGGCTCGTAGCCGGCGACCGGATAGTAGGCCCGCGGATAAGCGTAAGCCGGGCTCGAAGCGATCGCGCCGCCGATGATGGCACCGGCCACGAGACCGCCGGCGATGCCGTAACCCACGCCGCGATAGCGCGCGTCGGCGGTGGTCGGCGCGAGGGTGGCCGCGGCCAGCGCGGCGCTGGTCGCGATAGCAAGAACCGTCTTCTTCATAGTCATCTCCCCAGATGCGCCGGCCCAACGCCGATCGCAGATTGAATTGGTTTTAACTTAAGCCACGTCGACCCCTCGTAAACTAGGCCCGGGCAATTTGTCGGAAATTAGATTAAACAATCGTTCAAAAGCCGCTCGTCATCTTGCACTGCAAGATGACGAGCGGCCCGTTGCTTTGTGTCTGAACGAGGGTTCAGATTGTACGCGGCTTAGTAGCAAACCCGGACGCGGCGGATGCGATAGCCGTAGCCGTCCCAAACTCGCTCGCGGCGCCAGCCGCAGCCACCGGATGCATAGGCTCCGTAGTAGGGGCCACCTGAATAATAACCGCCGTCGTAATAGCCGTACGGACGGGCGGCGGCGCCACCGATGATGGCTCCAGCGGCAAGGCCGCCGATCACGCCGGCGGCGACGGCACCACCACGCGCTTGCGCGGGGGCGGGCGCGGCGACCGCGGCGATGGCCAAGGTCGCGGCTGCAGCAAGGGTGGTCAGGGTTCTGGTCATGGCGTTTCCTCTCGATTGATACGCATGACAAAACAACGCCCAATCCCGCATCGGCGTTCCCCGGCAATTCAGGACAAAATGCGGGAATTCCCGCGGCGATCGAGGGAACAAGGGGCGCCGCTAGGTGTTCGCGGGCGTGTCCTGCGATACCAGCGCCTTCGCTCGATTGCGGCTCCGCGTGGCGTGGCCGATCAGCGTCTTGCCGAGCGACCAGATAGCGCCGGGCACGCGATGGCTGCCGGCAATGACCTCATCGAACGCGCGCACGATCCAATCGCAATCCTTGTCGTTGATCACGAAGGCGGGCAGCAGCTTGATGGTGTGGCTCCCATGCCCCGCGACCTGACAGAGGATCTTGTGCTCCTTGAACAGCGGGATGGTGATGAGCTGGCAGAACAAGCCCTTGTTGGCGGTTTCGAGCACGCTCCACGAGGCCTTCAATCGCAACGAGTTGGGGGCGCCGAACTCGATGCCGAGCATCAGGCCTTTGCCGCGGACGTCGCGCATCATCTCGTAATGCGGGACGAGCGCGGTGAGCTCGCGTTTGAGCCGCTCACCCATGCGCGCCGCGTTCTCGATCAGCCGCTCCCGCTCGAGCACGTCGAGCGTGGCGATGCCGGCGGCCATCGCCAGATCGTTCTTGGCAAAGGTCGAGCCGTGCACCACCGCCCGGTCCATGCGGTCGAACATCTTCTCGAAGACCGGCCGGCGCATCAGCACGGCGCTGACCGGCACGTGACCGCCGGACAACGCTTTGGACAACAGCACCATGTCCGGTTCGACGTTCCAATGCTCGACCGCGAGGAAGCGGCCGGTGCGGCCCATGCCGGTCTGGATCTCGTCTGCGACGAAAAGCGTGCCGTGCCGGCGGCACAATTCGGCGGCTGCCGGCAGATAGCCGTCGGCCGGCATATTCACGCCCTTGCCTTGGATCGGCTCGACGATGAACGCCGCGACCTGGCGCGACGACAGCGCGCGCTCCAGCGCCGCGAGGTCGTTGAACGGGATGCGAATGCAGTCCGGCAAGAGCGGCTCAAAGCCGTCGCGGAACACCGCGTCGCCGTTGAGCGACAACGCGCCGTTGGTCAGGCCATGGTAGGCGTGTTCGCAGAAGACGAGGCCAGGCCGTGCGGTCGCGGTGCGCGAGAACTTGATCGCGGATTCCACGGCCTCGGCGCCGGAACTGGCGAAGAACACCTTGTCGAGATAGGGCACATAGGCCAGCAGCCGTTCGGCCAGAACGCCCGCGAGCGTCGAGACATCGAGCTGCACCAGGTTGGGCAGGTCGCTGTCGAGCACGTTCTTCAGCGCATCGCGCAGCGCCGGATGGTTGCGGCCGACGCCGAACACGCCGAAGCCGCTTAACAGGTCGAGATAGCGGGCGCCCGCGGCATCGAACAGATACTGGCCGGAGCCACGGCTGAACCGCACATCGTAGCCGATCGTGCGCAGCACCCGGACCATCTGCTCGTTGAGATGGCGGCTGTGCATGTCATAGCGATCGGCCTCTCGGTCCGCGAACGTCGCGGCGATGCCTTGCGGCAGCGTGTTCTGGATCGAGATGTCGTCGGTCATCCGCGGTGCTTGGCCCCCGGCGCTCGGGGCGCCATCTAATTCACCGTGTCACGGGCGTGTCTAAAGCGGAAAACCCTAACGTGGGGTGCATGAGGCCGCGATGCGGCATGGTGACGTATGTCACCGGCGGACCTCACGTCACGACAGTGGCAGAAAAAGGGACAGGCGCCCTAACACCGGTGTTCCACCCTTACGGGATCGGCAGCAGCGGCTTTTTCCCGGCGTGCAGTTGCATATCCACGGCGCTGAGCAGCGCGGCGGTGCCGGCATAGTTCCCCATCAACATGACGAGTTCCACGAGCTTGTTCGGCCCGAAGATTTCTTTCAGCTTGGCGAACGTCTCCGACTTCACCTTGTGGTCGCGCCACAATTGGCGGCCGAGCTCGATGATCAGCGCGTCAGTCGGGTCGAGGCCTTCGGTACTGCGCCGATATTTGATGACGTCGATGGTGCTCTGCGGCACGCCTTCCTTGAGCGCCTCGGGCTCGTGCGCGACCCATTCGAACTGACTGTCCATCTCGCGCGCGGTGATCAGGATCGCGACCTCGCGGACGTGCGGGGTAAATCCGGCCTCGAAGCGCAGATAGCGATTGAGCGCGGAAACGCTGGCGGCGGTCTTCGGGCTGTAGAGCTGGATGCCGCCCGGACCCTGCAGGCCGGCGATGGAGGCGCCCGGCGCAGAGCTGCGGTCGTAGGCCTTCTGGCCGGCTTCATCGAGCTCCTCTCGCTTGGGCAACGGCAGGCGCATTCCCGATTTCGGGTCGATGTCGGACGGCATGGTGGTTCCTGTGCTTGGCGGATTGACCGCGGTTTGCGCGCTGGCCGGCGCGATGAAGAAGTGTGTTGCAGTGCCGAGCAGGACGAGAGCAAGCGGTACGGACAGCCGGCGCATGACGTTTCTCCCCAGCGTTGCTTGTTTGATCGACGGCGAGCTTACAGGCCGTCGCCGGCGCGGTTCAATATGATGCCGAGAGCGTGCGGCGCTGCGTTCCGCTTCAGCCGTCATCGCCAGTAATCGCCAAGCCATCATTACTGGATGCCCCGCCTTCGCGGGGCATGACAGGCTGTTCTTTGCCGTTGAGGCTTGCCGGATGCTTCCGCCCGAAACCGCCACGTTCTAGACTCGCCCAAGCGGCGCAAAGGACGAATGACAGCCGCCGGGGAGGGACCTCATGGATTCGCCAATCGACCGGCAGCGGCTGATCGTGCCCGGCATGGCCGGCGTCTATCAGCGTTTCGCGCCCTATTCGTACGCTTTCATGCGCTTCGTCACCGGCGCGATCCTGGTGCCGCACGGCATCCAGAAGGTGTTCACCGCGCCGATCGATCGCTACGTCACCAGCATCGGCGGCAAGGGCATCCCGTTTCCCGAATTGCTGGCCTATCTCGTGTTCTTCACCGAGTCGGTCGGCGCGATCTGCCTCGCCATCGGACTGTTCACGCGTATCGCCGCCGCCATGGTCGGCATCCAGATGCTGGTGATCACCTTCCTGTTTCAGTGGCAGTACGGCTACTTCTGGACCAACCGCGGCTTCGAGTTCGCGCTGATGTGGACCTTGCTCTGCGTGGCGATCTGGTTCCGCGGCGGCGGCCGCTATTCGGTGGATCATTACATCGGTAAGGAATTCTGAAACGCTTTGCATCGTGCCGCTACTTGGCGCCGATCTCGTTGGCGAACAGCTCGAGCGCGCGCGCCGCGAACGCCCGCATGTTGGCGCGCCGGTCGCTGCTGCCGGTCCGCAAGGTGAAGGCGCGCTGCGAAGGACCTGCGACCGCGATGCAGGTGTGGCCGGCCGGATCGCCGTAGCGGTTGTCCGATGGCCCGGCGGCGCCGGCTTCGGCGAGCGCCCAGGTGGTGTTGAGCCTTTCGCGGATGCGCTTCGCCAGGAGCGCGGCGTAGGGTTCGCTCGCCGGCCGCAGGCCTTTCATGTCCTCCATGCTGATATCGGTGAAGGCGCTTCGCGCCGCACCGGTGTAGACCACGGCGCCGCCGACGAAATAGGCCGAGGCGCCGGGCACCGCGAGCAGCGCCGCCGAGATCAGCCCGCCGGCCGAGCCTTCGGCGACCGCGACGGTTTCCTTGCGCTCGATCAGGCGGGCCGCGATCTTTTCCGCAAGCGGCAGCAGACTTTCCATCGAATTGTTCCCGTTCAATTGAATTTCAGCCCGGCCGCCTTCACCAGCGCGATGTTGGTCGCGATTTCCTTTTTGATCAACGCATCGAACGCGGCGGGCGACAGCGGCATCGGCTCGATGCCCTGCGCGGCGAATTTTTCCACCACGTTGGGATTCTTCAGCGCCTTCTCGGTCTCCGCGCGCAGCCGCTCGACGATCGCGGGCGGCGTCTTCGCCGGCGCGAACAATCCCATCCAGTAGACATAGTCGGAGTCCGGCAGGCCGGCCTCGACCGTGGTCGGCACGTCGGGCAGCGCCTTCGACCGCGTCGGCGTGCTGACGGCGAGCGCAACGAGCTTGCCGTCGCGGATCAACGGCAGCGCCGCCGACATGCCCATCGAAGTGAAGTCGACGCGGCCGGTCATCACCTCGGTCAGCGCTTCGGGCCCGCCGCGGAACGGCACGTGAATGCCGGTGAACCCGCCCGCGACCCTGATGCGTTCGGCGGCCCAATGCGTTGCGCTGCCGACGCCGGCCGAACCGTAGGTAATCGAGCCGGCCTTGGCCTTGGCGACAAGATCCTTCAGCGTCTTGATGCCGCTTTGCGGCGCCACCACCGTGACATTGGGCAAGGTGCCGAACGGGATGATGGCGACGAAATCCTGGGCGACGTCGTAGGTGATGTTCGGATAGGCCGCGGGCGCGGCCGAATGCGCCGAGGCCTGGATCAGGATGCTGTAGCCGTCGGCATCGGCCTTGGCGACCAGGCCGGTGCCGATGGTGCCGCCGGCGCCGCCGCGGTTCTCGATCACGACCGGCTGGCCGAGCTGGCCCGCCAGCGGATCGCACACCAGCCGGCCGACGATATCGAGCGAGCTCCCCGCCGCGAACGGAATCATGGCGCGGATCGGCCGCGACGGCCACGCCTGCGCGAAAGTTTTTCGCGGCAGCAGCGGCGTTGCCAGCGCGGCCGCGGACATTTGGATGAACCGGCGGCGGGTGGTCATGGCGGGGCGGTTCCTCTTGGTGGTTTCTTTGTTCAGCTTTGGAGGCGCGGGGGCGATCATATCGGTTGGCGCAAGAAAGTGTTGCACGATGGTGCCACACACTCGGCGTCATGCGCGGGCTTGACCCG
>Ga0136846_1236731_pt1 | contig 10121 bp, 13 predicted proteins | sample HopSoiMetagenom2_FD_96841 | JGI IMG/M metagenome (GOLD analysis project Ga0136846, IMG submission 96841) | Grasslands soil microbial communities from Hopland, California, USA - 2 Assembly 2016 (version 4) | ecosystem: Environmental > Terrestrial > Soil > Grasslands | place: USA: Hopland... | reverse complement strand
GCCTGGTCCTATTGGGTGTTCCGCGACAAGGTCGGTGACTCGGCGGGCTATCATTGATGGCTGAGGACGCTGGTCCATTATGGAAGCGTCTCGGCTGGATGGCGGCGATCTGGGCGGCTAGCGTCACGGCATTGGCCGTGGTGGCGATGGCGATTCGCAGCGTTCTGCACGCTTGATCGCTAGTCGCGCCTGGGCCAGTGAAGCGACGGAGTGATGGGGGAAGACATGTCGCAGGAGCGATTGACGCACAAGGATTTCGAACCGCATGTCGGCACCGACTTCACGGCGCCCGCGGAGGACGATTCCGCATTGATTCACTTCATGCTGACCGACGTTAAGGCGCTGAACCATAGGCCCGGTTCCGGCGACTTCCGTGATCCGTTCCAGCTAACGTTCAGGGTAGCGACGCAGGATGTCTTTCCGCAAGGGCTCTATCCGCTGACGCACCCGGTACTAGGCCGGCACGACATCTTCCTGGTGCCGGCCGCAAAGAGCGATGCCGGGATCGATTATTGCGCGACGTTCAACTGAGGCCGTCAGGCGCCCAGTCCATTTCCAGATAGATTTCCTCTTCGCGGATTACCTTAAATCCCAGTCGATCATAAAGCGATCTCGCCGGATTTGTGCGTTCGACGAAGATGTCGACCCCCTTGCCTCGCGCCCGGGCGTAATCCTGAAGCGCGGTGATGATCGCAGTGCCGATACCATCGTCGCGGCTGCCGGGTATTAGCGCGATATCGACGATATGGACGCGGGTGTGCCGCTCGTTGAGATAAAGGCGGCCGACGGGAACGCCATCGCGTTCGAGTACGTCGTACCTCGTATCGGCCAAGAAGGAGCGATAGTGCATCCGTTGCGCGCTGAACTGTTGGATCAGAAAGGCGCGTTTCTGCTCCTCGGACCACGGCACGAGAGCAAGCTCATCGGCGCGCGTGGACGCGAAGAGCTGCATCAGGAAAGGCAAATCATCGTCGGTCTCCGGACGAAGCGAAAGGCCCTTGGACAGCAAAGCCTCCGGCAACGAAAATGCCGGAGGCCCAACGGTTTCGGTCATGATGGGTCGATCAGTTGCGCGCCGGAAAGATGCCTTGCAGCGCTATGATGAAGGTGACTGCCAGATATGGCTGGGCATTGTTGTGCGGCTGCGAACCGCCGGCCAGCGTAATCGACTGGGGTGCCAGCGTAATCTGATTCGTAGGTGCGGCGCCGGCATAAAGTTGATTGGGCGACGAATTGGTGAACAGCGAATTCGGACTGGGCGTTTCGCCCGGGTTCGAATTCGCGACCACCGCGCCTGAAATCGGGTGGGTGTGCGCCGGCATTTCCGTTGCCAGTAGCGTGACGTTGCTCTCACCGCCCGTTTCGCCGAGGTCGCGCGTGCTCAGGCCGGGAGGCGGCCCGCTGTTGCCGGTATGCATCGGCGCACGACCTTGCAGATTGGGCAACTGGAAATTCGTTGTCCCATTGCCGCCATAGGTCGTGCCGAGCAACGAGAACAATGCCGTATTCTGCGCGATTGATAGTAGCTGGCCGTTGCACAGGGCCCAGCCCCTAGGCGCGAAATTGCCGGCGAACATGCGGATCTCGGCAACGTAAGGCTCGGTCATCGTTAGTCCTTCCGCGTCAATTCTGGGAGGGGAAAATGCCTTCCAGCGCGATGATGAAGTTGATGCACAGATAGGGCATCATGTTATCATGCGGCTGGCTGTTTCCCGTGGTGCCGATGATGCCGGCCAACATCGGCTTCAAGTCGCCGGCAACCGGAGTCTTGCTCGGGTCGGTATAAAGTTGCGCCGAATTTCCGCCGACGGCCTGTTTCGGCCGGCACGGCATGGTGTTGGAGGCGGGCGCGTCGTTGGTCGGATCAACGTTGTTCGCTACCGGCTGGTGACCGTGATTTGGCAATTGGCCAAGGGTCAAGGTCACTTGTTCGGTGCCGGACGTCTCTCCGATGACTCGTGCCGAAAGTCCGCTGCCGGTACCCATATGAAGCGGAATCCGGCTTCGAAGGTCGGGAAGATTGAAGGTGTTCTGGCCATCGCCGCCATAGGTGGTGCCGATGAGCGCGAACAATGTGTCGTTCTGCGAGATAGGCGTACTCTGTCCGCTACAGAACGCATAGCCCCGCGGCGGGAAATTGCCGCCGAACATCCTGATTTCACCAATATAAGGATTCGCCATTGTGAGCCTCTCATTCGCGATCTTGCGCGGTTCCGATCAATTGCGCGACGGGAAGATGCCTTGGAGCGCGATACAGATGTTGAGCACCAGATAAGGCTGCATATTGTTGTGCGGCTGGCCGCCGCCCTGGTTGGGCATGCTGAGCGGGTTGAGCGAAACGTAGGAAGAATTGGGTGCGTTGGCCGTCGCGAAATAATCGACCGCCTGCGCATCGACGTCGTCGGCAAAGATGCTGGCATTGACCAGTTTCTTGGTCGCGGGCAGCGTGGTCGCGGCAAACGTATGATTGTGTGACGGCATTTCCGTGCTGGCCAGGGTATGATTTTCTTCACCCGCCAACTGCCCGAGCACAACGGGGGATAGGCCGGAGCCCTGACCCCAATGGATCGGTGCCCGTCCGCGAAGATCTGGCAGCGAGAAATTTGTGACGCCATTGCCGCCATAGGTCGTGCCTAGGATGGAGAACAGAGCCTGGTTCTGATTGATTGGTAACAACTGGCCGTTGCACATCGCCCAGCCTTTGGGCGCGAAATTGAACGAGAAGATCTTGATTTCGCCAAGGAATGGTTCTGCCATGTTCCAGCCTCTCGCTTTTTATTCGGTACGCGGAGGGCGGGCGAGTCGATGCTCTCCCCCCGGCGGCATCAGTTGAGATGGATAGAAGGTTTTCTCGAAGATTCCTAGCTGACCAAGCAAAAAAAACATCCTACGGCGTGGGATGTCTTCGAAATTGGTCCAAAACGGTATGTAATTTCTTTGCCGGAATGTCATCCGACTTGACCAGTTGCGCCGACTGGGCGAAAAAGCACTAATAAACGCGGCGGCGCCGCAGATGCGTTATATTCGGGGGATTTACCATGACGTCTGTCGATCAAACCTCGCGGCGGTCGGGCGATGCCGCAGAGCGCAAACCCTGGGAGACCCCCATGGTCATCGTGGGATCGGCGCAGCACGAAACGCTGTCGACGATCAACACCGGCGGCGTGGACGGTACGACCTCGGGCTCGCCGGTAGGGTCATAAAACCGCGCTGCTTTAGGCAATCTGGTCAGGTCGAGTCCTTCGCCCTTGCCTAGTGCCGCGTTTTATCGGCCACGGACCCGTCAGTTCGAAAAGCTTCTAGCGATTGCTCCGGTCCAGCCACGCCAGAAAGCGTGCCGTCGCCAATGCGTGCATCGCGAAATTGAGTCGGATCCGCTCACTCAGCCGCTCTTCCGACGCGGCCTTGCGCACCATCGCGCCGAGTGCCGCGACGTCAAGATAACGCGACACCGCCTCGTCTTCCTCCAACTCGCGTAATGCGGCGATCATTGCCGGTGCCGCCGCTGTGTTCATCGGAATCATGTCCGGTTGTTCGCGGTCATTGCCCGGCATGCGCGCCACCAGCGCCGGCGGCAGAATATCAGCGAAGGTCGTACGCGCCAGCCAGCGTTCGCGTCCATCGCGGAACAGCAGTCGATCGGGTAGCGCCAGAGCGAGTTCGACGATTCTTTTGTCGTGGAACGGTCGTGTCAGATCGAGGTCGGGCGTCGTCGCACCATAATTGCTGCCGATGCCGTCGGCCGCGGCGCGTCGGCACATCTCGACCCAGCGGTCGCGCCAGCGCGCTCCGGGGCGAAAGCCGTCACGCAACTGACGGCGGTCGACTGTACCGCGCGCAAAGGCACCGAGCGCGAAGTCGCACCTTACTCCGCGGCGACGCCAAGCCGGCGTGAAGCCGTTGACCGCGCTGCGCCACAACGCACGCATCCCGCCGGGGACGAACGCGCTGAGTACGTCGCGGCCGAACACGCGCAGCGGCGACCAACCGGTGAACCGCATCCGCGCCCGGAATTCGCGCGCGAAGCGGCCGATCTCGCCACGCCGCAGGATCGCCCCGAGCATCGCCTGGTCATAGGCGTTGACGGTATAGTCGCCGCCGTGGCCATCGAGGATCAGGCGTGATCCGGCCGCGCATGCCATATCGCCAATGCGGCGGCGGACGATGCTGGGCGGTCTCAGGCGGAACGTCCGGTCGAAGGTGGCTTCGAGATCATCATAGGTGGTCTCGTCGCCGCGTACGTAGAAATGCAAGCCGAGTCCCGGCCATCCACGAAACGCCTCCACCGCGGCGCGGGCATTGCGCCGCGGGTCGCGCTCGGACAGGACCGAGGCGAGGCAGGTTAGCGTCCAACCGCGCGCCGCGACCAAGGGGCCGGCGAGCGCGGCGATGATCCCGCTGTCGAATCCCCCGCTGAACAGCATCGAGGGTGGTTCGATCAGCCGGCGCACCCGGCATGCCACGGCTTCCTCGATCGTCGCGCGATAAACCTGGAGATAATAAGCGTCATCGCGGTCGAGATGTTCGGGCGCGGCTTGCGGCTGCCAATAACGATCGATCCTGACCGACCCGTCGGACGCCAGCCGAAGCGTCGTGCCGCCGGGCAGGACGTGGATGTCGGCGTAAATCAGGTCGCCTTGGGCGCGCTCGGTCGACATCAATAGCCGGCGCGCGAGTTCATCCTCGTTGAGCCGGCGTGGTACCTCATGGGCCGCGAACAGGCCGCCGAGTTCGGTTGCGAATGCCAGGAAGCCGGCGCCGAGATGATAGAAAATGATTCGCTGGCCCATATGATCGCGGCCGAGCAGCAAGGTGCCTTTGGCGCGGTCCCAGATCGCGAAAGCGAAATCGCCCAGTAGGTGCCGCGGGCACTCATCGCCCCAGTGCCGCCAAGCGGCGAGCAGCAGTTCGCTGTCGGATAGCGCAGTCAGATCGGTATCGGCGATGCCGAGCGCGGTGGCGAGGTCATCGCGATTGTCGAGCCGGAGGTCGGCCACCAGCACCGCATCCCGCGCGACGATTGGTTGCGCTTCATTCACATCCTCGCGATTGACGCGCATCAGACAGTGGCCGAGCGCGAGGCGCCCGAGTTCGACGGTGTCGATGCCGTCGGCGCCGCGATGCTTCATTGCATGTGCCATCGCGCCGACAGCGCCAGGCGCGACGTCTGGGCCGTCGAACCGGACGGCCCCGCAGATTGCGCTCATCGGCGCACTATGAGCATCGCGACGGCACTGGAACCGTCTGCCCAGCGCTCATCCATCGTCGTCACTGCGAACTGCATTGTGCTGGCTCAGCGTCGCCAGAAACGCGTCGACTTCCGCGCGGCAAGTCGCCCGATCGATATCATATTCGGCGACCAGCGCATCGCACAGCGATTCGACCGTGCGCGGAGTCTCGATCAACTCCCAGATTCGCGCGCCAACGCTGGAAAGGCCGATATAATTGCCCTTGGCAGCGCTCATCATCACCAGTTCGTCGCCAACCTTGGCGGCGAGCCAGTCGCCGTCGCGGTGAATCATCGTCGCTGCTCCTTTATCGCGGTCGTCCGGATATAGCCCAGCCGATCCATCATGGGGCCATGATCGTGTTCGATTCGGGCGATCTGTTTGGGATCGAGTTCATCATGCCATCCGCCGGCGATGCCGCGTCGGAAGAAGCCGCGTACGTCGCGCGGCGTTTCGCGAAAGCCGCCCACGGCCTCTTGGCGTTGGAGTTCGCCGATCGAGGCGAACTTGACCGCCTGATCGAGCCGCGCCGGATCCGGCCGGATACCGGCAAAGCCCAGCGCGGCGCGTGCGACCGCCGCAGTGTCGGCCAACATGTCCTCATAGCGGACCAAGTGGACGGGGATATCGCGTTGGTCGAGCCAGCTTTGCGCAAACCCGCTCCAGCCGAGCAGGCGCTGGCGGAATTGTCGATCGAGCCGGTCGGGTGCTACCGAAAAGCAGAAATCGGGGTCACCCATGCGGTCGATCGCGACGTCGATCGAACAGCGCAGGTGATGCGCGAACGACGCGGCGACATCTCGAGGGTCGCGGACGAACAGGATCGCCCCGGCCGCGCCCTTCGCGCCCCCCATCAGCGGCTCTCCGACATCGTTGCGCGTGTAAGCGTCGTGCGCCTTGACGAAGCGAACCGGGAAGCATGGGTCGTCCGGGTCGGCCAGCGTGTTGCCGGCGGCGGCATAAGCGTAAGCGGCGGGGCGCAGACGATCGATCTCGTCATTGGTCAGCAGCGCCGAGTCGATCAACGTCTGACGATCGAATGGATTACGCCCGCTAGCGATTGAATCGGTGCTATCGATCATGTTGATGTCGATTGGCTCGTCGAGCTTGGACCACAGATTGGCGACCAGGATCCGGAACCAGGTGTTGCCCGACTTCGGATAGGAAGCGAGCCAGATCGTCGGGATCACGGGGTGCGGCCCGTCAGCCCGAGGTCGGCCCAATGCGCCCGCAGCGTCATGATTGTCGCGGGCATATCGTCAAAGCTGAGTCGCCGCTTCAATCGAAAGATGCCTGACGTCGCGGCGATTGTCGTGCCGCCGCGGAAATAGACGTCACGCTGGCCGAACCGGTGGACCAGCATCGGACGATAGGCATTGGCGGCCAGCAATTTGGTGGCATCGACGACATTGGGACGCTCGATCTCCGGCCCCTCGGAATGGCGTATTTCGGTCAGCGCATAGACCGCACCGATCGGCACCGCCGCGTCACTCGCCGTTGCCGGATCGACATAGAATTTGAGCAGCCGGTTGCGCATCGGGTCGCCGCGGCGTCGGGCAAGCCCGAGTTCGCTGATGCTCTTTTCCCATAGACGCAGCTGGCGCCCATCAGCCTGGATCATTGGTATGCCGTCGTCGCCGATTTCGATCGCGCATTGATCGTCGGCGATCAACGGATAGCCGTGTTCGCCCAACGCTGCCGCCAAGGTCGATTTGCCCGCGCCCGACGCTCCGCAGAACAGGACCGCCTTGCCACCGACCAGCACTGCGCTGGCATGGAGCACGAGCTGGTTGCGCTGGTGGAGCAGCACTCCGAACACGCTACCCGACAGGAACACCGCGACATCCTGCGGCTCGGCGCATTGTTCGGCTTCGAAGGCGATCGAGCGACCCTCTTCGAGCAGGAAGCGCGCTATGTTGGGGATGCGTAGCAGGAATCGGCCGTCGGACCGCTGCCAGGTCGGGCCGACCGCAACCGCGCCGTCGAGCGCCATCGGCACCGACGCGCGGCGAATCGTCACCTCGGGAACCGCGTCGGGATCTCCGAGGATGAGCCCGGGCAGATTCACCTCGCTGGCGACCGCTAGACCCGAGACACGATACCAATACACGTCGACACCCCCCGGCGATTGCGCTCAGGCATACGAAGGACCGCTGAGCCGTTCAAGGAATCAGTGCAGTCCCTTCCGGACTGAAGCGGCATTGAGATCGATCGAGCCGAAACAGGTGTTAGTCACGCTGCGCCAAGGCTCTCAGCTGTCGGTGCGGTTCGTCGAGATGGGCGGTTACCGCGGCACGAATTGCTTCTCCGGCGCTGCGGCGCTTTTCGTCGGCGTCGGGCTCGAAGGCGAAGCTGGGGGACTTGGCGTTCCATTGCGCCGCCGAGCGCAACGCGCCGAGGTCGCCGGGACCAGGTGCGATCCCGAAATGGGGTAGGATCCGCCGTCCGACCGCATCGGGCAGGTCGGCATAATCGACAAACAGTCCCCCGCCGATCTGGGCATAATCCACCGCCGCCTGCGTTACGCGATTGAGCACTCGCGCGATATAATCCTCACTCGAGAGGCTGAGCGGATCGGGAATCGCAAAGACCGAATCGGACTGAGTGCCCACCACTGTCTGCAATCCGCGCATGCGCACCTGAGATACCATCACCTCCGTCGGCTCGCGGAACAAGAACAGCCAGGGCGTATCGGGAAAGGCCGCGCGGAACAGCGGCAGGGCCAGGCTGTGCCAGCTGTCGGTCTTGATGACGTAGTGACGACGATTGCCGAAACGATCGCGGCCAAGCGCGGCGGCGATGCCGCGCAGCAACGCGATGCGCTGTTCGAGCGGCGCGCTTGGATGGCTGTGCGCCAGTTGGACGATCGTATCGAGCGGCGGCGCCTCCGATACCGCTACGAGGCCGGGTATCGCGGCCAGCATCTGCGACACCAGGGTCGAGCCGCAGCGCGACATGTGGAAGATGAGGCCGTCGGGGCCTGAGGCGGCATCCGGCGGAGGTGTCGTGGCAAGTACGGCGAGCGGCGTGCATATGCGGAGGAGCGAGTTAATCGGCAGCCGGCGGGCACGGCTCGAGGACGTTTCGAAGAACGAATCGCTGAGTGCCGTACCGCCAAAATGAAGCCAGTCGACTGCGAGCTGTCCAGGCGCCTGGACTATCGCGGCGGGCAGCCACCCGCGGCCCGGCCACTCCGTCATGGTCACGGGCATTTCGGCAAAACGCTCGATGCCCAGCGGGTCACGTCGCCCGACAGCCAGGATAGCATCGGCCGTGATCGTGATCCCGGCGCCGCAAGCCGCTTCGGCCGCGGCAGCAGCGAACGCGAGGCGATCCTCCATCGCCGCCAGCCGGTCGGCGAGCGCCTCGTCGGCCAGGATCATGGCGCGCAGGCGGGCAAGGGAGTCGAGGTCGGACATCGGGCGCTTGGCAATCGGATGAGAGGAGGAATAGAGTCGATACGGCCGCCCAGGAACATGCGGCCAAGGGGAGCCTATCCTGACCGACTGGACGCAACAACCGGCCTTGACGCTGCCCGACCGCGCCCGGCTGGCGTTGGCGTTCGACCCGGCGCGGTTGCGGGCCGATCTTGCGGAGGTCGAGGCGATGCCCTGGACCGACCATTTCGTCCGGCAGAATTACGAAGGACAATGGGATGTCCTGCCTCTGCGCCATCAGGCGGGCGCGACGCATCCAATCATGCAAGCCGCATCTCCGCCCGACGCGACCGAGTTCGTCGATGCCGCGATCCTCGACCGTACGCCTTACTTCCGCGAGCTTCTGGCGGCCTTCGCTTGCCCGTTGAAGGTCGTGCGGCTGATGCGGTTGACACCGGGGTCGCGGATCAAGGAGCATGAGGATTACGATCTGGCGGCCGACTGGGGGCAGGCACGGCTGCATATCCCGATCACCACCAATCCCGGCGTGACCTTCCTTCTGAACCGCTTGCCGGTGCCGATGGCGCCGGGTGAGACCTGGTATGTGCGCCTGTCCGATCCGCACGCGGTGACCAATGACGGCGACACCGACCGCGTCCATCTGGTGATCGACTGCGTTGCGAACGATTGGCTGATCGAGCAGATTTCAGCGTGACGCGGCGCCGCTTAGACCGGCTGCGGCTGATCCAGAAACAGATCAACGAGCGGCCGCGACTGCGCGAATGGCTGACCCGGCTGCGCCATGGCGCGCGTGACCTGGATGTCGTGCTGTTCAAGCGCAAGGTCAGGATCAACGCGTTGCGTGAGAACGGTTATTATCGCGCATCGCAACTGGCGCACGCCAATAGCCTGTTGCGCGACGAGACGTTGGTGATGCAACGGATCAGCATGATGCTGGGCGACGGTGTCACTTTCGTCGATGTCGGCGCCAATATCGGCATTTTCTCCGCGGTCATCGCCGACGCACAGCGACTGTTCCGCGACTTTCGCGTGATCGCGTTCGAGGCCGATCCGGCGACGTTCGAACGGCTCGCGGTTAACGCCGAGCGCTTCGGGTTCGACGCGGTCAATGTCGCGCTGGCGGCGGACGCCGGTGAGCTGCACTTCGCGACCGGTGCGGTGTCGGGGATCGCAACGCGGCGTGATCTGGCCGGACGCGCGCATATCCCCGGACGCGGCTTCACCGTCGCCGCCCGGCGCCTCGACAGTTTCGACCTGCCGGGTAAGCTGGTGATCAAGATCGACGTCGAACATATGGAGCTGGACGTGCTGGCCGGCGCGGGCGCGCTGTTCGAGGCCGGCCGCGTCGCTGCGGTCTATCTCGACGAGTTCAACGACAAGGGGGCGGTGATCGACTTCCTGACGGAATTCGGCTTCGAGTTGATGGCCCCGTTGCGGCTCCATCCATTCTCACCCGGCCGCCGCTCGCTGTTAGCGGTCCGCCGCCAACACTGAT
>Ga0136846_1240540_pt1 | contig 10122 bp, 10 predicted proteins | sample HopSoiMetagenom2_FD_96841 | JGI IMG/M metagenome (GOLD analysis project Ga0136846, IMG submission 96841) | Grasslands soil microbial communities from Hopland, California, USA - 2 Assembly 2016 (version 4) | ecosystem: Environmental > Terrestrial > Soil > Grasslands | place: USA: Hopland... | reverse complement strand
GTCCGCGACCTGATCGTGTTCTCGGTGCTCCAGGACATGTTCCGCGGCGTGCCGGCGGTGTACGCGACGTTCGCCAGCTACGACGAGGTCGCCCACCACTCGGGCCTCGAACGTCCCGACACCCTCGAGGCGCTGCGTAAGCTCGACCAGCGCTTCGGCACGCTCGAGCGGGCCCGGCGCTACGCCCCGCGGCCGTACGAGATCGTCGTCCTCTCCGACCACGGCCAGACGCAGGGCGCGACCTTCAAGCAGCGCAACGGCTACGGGCTCGAGGACCTCGTCGCGCAGTCGCTCTCCGGCGAGACGAGCGTCGACGCGGTCGCGGCCGGCGACGAGAACGCCACCGGCGTCGCGCGCGCCCTCGACGAGGCGACGGGCCGCACCGAGAAGACCGCCGAGCGCGAGCAGGAGGAGGCGCCCAAGCGCGACGTCATCGTCCTCGGCTCCGGCAACCTGGGCCTCGTCTACCTCATGGAGCGCCCGGAACGCATGACGCTCGAGGACATCGACGAGCGCCACCCCAAGCTGCTGCCGGCGCTCCGCGCGCATCCCCACGTCGGCTTCGTGCTGGTGCGCTCCGCGGTCGACGGACCGGTCGCGCTCGGCCCCGACGGCTCGCGCCGGCTCGGCGACGGGCTCGTGACGGGCGTCGACCCGCTCGCCGGGTTCCCGCCGGGCGCCGCGCACCACCTGCGCCGGGCCGACGGCTTCCCGCACGTCGCCGACATCATGGTCAACAGCTTCTACGACCCGGTCACGGAGGAGGGCTGCGCGTTCGAGGAGCTGATCTCCTTCCATGGCGGGATGGGCGGGCCCCAGACGCAGCCCTTCATCCTCCACCCCGTGGCGCTGCGCGCCCCGACGGAGCCGCTCGTCGGGGCGGTGGCCGTGAACCGCCTGCTCCGCGCCTGGCGGCGCACGTGCAACGAGGAGGCGCCCACCGCGCTCGACGCCGCGCCGGGCGCCGGCACGACCGCGCTTTCGGATGCTCGCCCCCTGGTCGCGTCCGGCGGCGGCGACGAGACTCCCCCGAACGACTGACAGAAGGAGAGCGCGATGTGTCGCTGGATGGCGTGGTTCGGTCAACCCGTCTTGATCGAGGAGGTCGTGTTCAAGACGCAGCACGGGATCGTGGACCAGAGCCTGCACGCCCGCATGGGCGCCGAGCCGACGAACGGCGACGGCTTCGGCATGGGCTGGTACGGCACCGGCGACGGGCCGGGCCTGTACCGCAGCGTGACGCCCGCATGGGCGGACGAGAACCTGCGCGAGCTCGCCGGCCACCTCGAGTCGCCGCTGTTCCTCGCCCACGTGCGCGCGGCGATCGGCTCGCCGGTGCAGGGGACCAACTGCCATCCGTTCCGTCACGGCGAGTGGCTGTTCGTCCACAACGGCTTCGTCGGCGACTTCCACGCCATCCGCCGCGACCTCATGCTCGCCATCGACCCGGTGCTCTTCCCGGACGTCGCCGGCTCGACCGACACCGAGGTGATCTTCAACCTCGCGCTCACGCTCGGCTTCGAGGACGACCCGATCGACGCGCTCGAGCGCACGGTGGGGACGATCGAGGCGGCCGCGCGCCGGCGCGGGGTCGAGCCCATGGTGCAGGCGAGCTTCGGGATGTCCGACGGCGTCACGCTGTGGGCCGTCCGCTACGCGACCCAGGGCACGCCGCGGTCATTGTTCGCCTCGGCGAACATCGACGCGGTCCGCCGCCTCTACCCCGACAACCCGCGCTTGCAGCGGCTCGGCGAGGACGACCGGCTGATCGTGTCCGAGCCGTTCGCCGACCTCCCCGGGCTCTGGCAGGAGATCCCGCCGGCGACCGCGGTGACGGTGCGCCGCGGAGGCGTCCTCGAGGAGCGTCCGTTCGTGCCGCGCCATGACCCCGCCCCGATGGCCCGAAAGGACTTGGCCGGCGCTGTCGATGCCTGAGGTCCCCGCCTGGGCCGACTGGAACCCGGCCGCGGCGGAGCGCCCGTGGACGGTCGGCGTCGAGGAGGAGATCATGCTCCTGCGGCCGCCGCGGTGGGCGCCGGCGAACCGGATCGGCGCCGTCCTCGCGAGCCTCGAGGCCGGGCTGCGCGACTGCACGGCAGCGGAGACGCATGCATGCGTCGTCGAGCTTCGGACCGAGCCGCACGCGACCGTGGGCGCGATGGCCGGCGAGCTGCTCGTCCTGCGCGCGGCGCTGCGGGACGCGCTCGACGCGCTCGGGCTCCGCGCGGCCGCGGCGGGCACGCACCCGCTGGCGACGCGCGCCGAGGTCAGTGTCGCGCCCGACGCGCGCTACCGCCGGATCGACGACACCATGCGCGCGCTCGCGCGGCGCGAGCCGACCATGGCGCTGCACGTCCACGTCGCCGTGCCGGACGCGGCGAGCGCCGTGCGCGCGCTCGACGGACTGCGCGGCGACCTCCCCATCCTGCTCGCGCTGTCGGCGAACTCGCCGTTCTGGCGCGCGACGGACTCGGGCTTCGCCTCGATCCGGGCGCCGCTCTTCGCGATGTTCCCGCGGGTCGGGATCCCGCGCGCCTTCGGCACGTACGCGGCGTACGTGCGCGTCGTCGACGCGATGCTGCGCTCGGACGCGATCCCCGACCCGTCGTTCCTGTGGTGGGACGCGCGGCTGCAGCCACGGCTCGGCACGGTCGAGGTCCGCGTGATGGACGCCGCGTCGCGGGTGGCCGACGTCGCGACGCTCGCCGCGGCGGTCCAGTGCCTCGTCCGCCGCTACGCCGAGTCGGTCCCGGTGCGGGCGCCCGAGCCCGAGATCCTCGCCGAGAACCGCTTCCTCGCGGCGCGCGACGGCATGCGCGCGATGCTCATCGACGGCTTCGCGCTGCGCCCGCGCCCGGCGGCCGCGGTGCTCGGCGAGCTGCTCGCCGCGTGCCGGCCGGTCGCCGCCGCGCTCGGCTGCGCGGCGGAGCTCGGCGCGGCGAACATGCTCGCGGCGGATCCGGGCGACCAGCGCCAGCGCCGGATCGCCGCGCGCGAGGGGGTCGGCGAGGTCCCGGCGCGGCTGAGCGGGGAGTTCGCCACGACCAGCGTGGGGCTCGTCGCGGTCTGAGCGCGTTCGGGCTCGGAGGCGCGCACCACCGCGCGTCGGGGTGCCCATGTCCTTGCCCGGGACCGGTGCGAATGGCACGGTCGATGCCATCGTGCCCTCGCTCTCCGGCATCGTCGACCCCTTGCACCTGTGGCCCCGCGCCATGCGCCTCGGGGGGGCGGTCGCCGAGGCAACCGCGCGCGCGGGGATCGCCGCCCTGGAGCGCGCGCTCGCGTCCGCGTACGTCGCGGACGCGGTCGAGCTCGTCCTGCGCAGCGAGCTCGCGGCGCGCGCGGGCCGCCTCGTCGTCGAGGGCCCGGTCGCGCGCGCCGCGATCGACGCGGCCGTCCGCGAGCGGCTCGTCGAACGCGCCGCGGACGAGCTGCTCGACAGCGGCACGGTCGACCGGATCCTCGAGCGCGCGCTCGAGACGCCGCTGCCGCGCGACGTCGCCGACCGCCTCCTCGCCGGGGGCGTCGCCGAGCAGATCGCGGAGCGCGTCCTCGCCGGGCCGGAGCTCGACCGCGTCGTCGCCGCGGCGCTCGAGGGCCCGGCGGTCGAGCGCCTGACCGTGCAGCTCCTCGAGGACCCGGCGACGCTCCGGCTCGTCGACCGCGCCCTCGACAGCCCCCGCACGACCGCAGTCGCGACGCGCATCCTCGACAGCGACGGCATGGAGCGCCTCGTCGCGGCGGTGCTCGACAGCCGCCTCATCGACGCGAGCGTGACGCGCGTGCTGGCGAGCGACGAGCTGTGGACCCTCATCGACGAGATCGCTCGCAGCCCGTCCGTGACCGAGGCGATCTCGCACCAGAGCGCGGGCTTCGCCACCGAGATGGCCGGCGAGCTCGGCGTGCGCTCTCGGAACGCGGACGCCCGCCTCGAGCGTGCGGCGCGCCGGCTGCTGCGCCGGCGTCCGCGCGACGACGCGGCCGGCCCGCTGCCGGAGCCCTCGTGAGCCTCGCCGCCGGCGCCGACGACGCGCACGCGGCGGCGCCCGCCGCGGCGACCGTCGATGCCGTGGCCGCCCCGGCGACCGCGGGCCCCTACATCGGCCTCGTCACGCGTGCGCTCGCGTTCGCGCTCGACGCCGCGGTGATCAACGCCGCGGCGATCGTCACCGCGGCGGTGATGGCGCTGACGTTCTCGGTCCTGACGATCCCGCACGAGGTACGGACCGTCGCGGCCGCTGTGGGTGCCGTCGCCTACGTGCTGTGGACGATCGGCTACTTCGTGACGTTCTGGTCGTCGGCGAGGGGTCAGACGCCGGGGGACCGCGCGCTGCGCATCCGCGTGCTCCCCGCGTCGGGGCCGGGCCCGCTCCTTCCGCGGCGCTCGGTCCTGCGCTTCGTCGGGCTGACGCTCGCCGCCATCCCGCTGTTCGCGGGCTTCCTGCCCATCCTCTTCGACGACCGCCGCCGTGGCCTGCACGACATGATCGCGCGCACTGTCGTCGTCGACGCAAGCGACGACAAGCCGACGCGCTGACGCCTCAGGCGGTCGCCGCCTCGGCCTCGCCCACCAGCGCGTCGAGCCCGAACTCGACGCCTCGCGCGAGGACGATCACCGGGCACGCCGACTCGGCGACGACCCGGCGCGACACGCCGCCGAGCAGGACCGCGCGCCTCGGCCCGTACCCGCGCGAGCCGCAGATGAGGAGGTCGACGTTCTGCGAGGCGGCGATCAGGAAGTCGGCTGCGTCCTGGACGCTGACGTCGCTCTCGAGGTCGATGCCGCCGCCGTCCGCGCCGACCGCGTCGGCGATGTGGCGCTCGGCGTCCTGCGACTCCCGGCCGGTGACGTCGTAGCCGGTCGACTCCTTCGCCGGCCCGTCGCCGGCGACCTTGCCGATCTCGTGTGGCTTGACCGCCGTCAGCACGCGCAGCTTGGCGCCCGACCGGCGCGCCAGCGCGACGGCGCTGTCGAGCGCGCGGCGCCCCTCGGGCGTGTCCGTGTACGCGACGCCGAGCGTGCGCAGCCCGCCGCCCGCGGTCCAGCCGGCCGGCACGATCGCGAGCGGGCACGGCGCGCCGTGCATCAGCCGCTCGGCCGTCGACCCCGGAAGGAGGCGGCCGGCGCGGCCGCGCCCCGACGAGCCCACGACGAGCAGCCCGGCGTCGCGCTCCTCGGCGGCCTCGTGCAGCGCGTGCGGGGCGCTCCTGCCGGGAGCGGACACGCACTCGACCGGGATCCCCTCGCGCCCGAGCTCGACGCGGATGTCCGCGAGCGCGTCGTGCGCCTCGCCGCCCAGGTCCTCGTGCGTGTGGCCGTGGCCCTTCCGGCCGATGACGGCGGAGTCGGTGAACGCACACACGACGATCAGCGGCGCGCCGGTGAAGCGCGCGGCGGCGACGCCGAACTGGACCGGAGCGCGGTCGGCGCTGCGCGGGTCGTAGCCGACAAGGATGGGCTTCGGCACGGTGCGTCCTCTCGTCGATGCGGCCGGTGCGCCGATCCTCGCGCCTTCGGGGCCGCGGACCATCACCCGTTTCAGGTGATGCGGCGCGCGCGGCGCGTCGTCCGCCGCTCCTCGATCACAGCCCCGCCGGACGCCGCGACGACGAGGACGAACCCGTACCCGACGAGCCAGCTCAGCAGCGCGAACGCAACCCCGATCGTCCCGAACTGCGAGGCCGACGTGGCGACCGAGCGCGGCATCCAGATCGCCGAGCAGATCGCGAGCACACTCATCCCGAAGCCGGTCAGGAGCGCGGTGGGCGCGAGCTGCTGCCACGTGATCCGCCGGCCGAGCAGCACGTACGGCGTGATGAGCCAGACGACACCGCCGAACGCGAGCGACAGCGTCAGCCGCAGGACGCCGTGCGACCAGCCGAGCAGGATCGGCCGGACGGTGAGCGTGATCACGATGACGCCGAGCCACATCAGCCCCCACTTCGCCGCGCGCATGCCGAGCGACGTCTGGTTCCACGCGAGCTGGTAGAGGCGCTGGAGCGCGCGCGTGAAGGCCAGCGCGGAGAAGACCAGCAGGAAGACGCCGAAGATGCTGACGCTGCTCTCGACGCTCGCCGGCGGGGCGAACGCCTGCTTGAGCGTCGCGGCCGCCGCGCCCTTCAGGTCGAACGCGTCGATGAGCTGGTCGGCGAAGTCGCGGCCGCTCCGGTTCGACATGACCGCCCCGTAGACGATCAGCAGCGGGATGAGCGCCGTGAACGCCTGGCCGGCGAGCGCGACCGCCCGGTCGAAGCCCTGAAGCTCGATGAAGCCCTCGAGCCAGTCGCGGACGAACCGCAACGGCGCGCCGATCAGCCGCTGGAGGATGCCCTCGTCCCGGACCGGCTCGACCGTGTCTCCGCTCATCGCGCCGTTGCCCACGCCGTCAGTCCGGCAGGCGCCGGACCTCGATGAGCTCGAGGCCGAGCGCCTGGACGCGGTCGATGATGCCGTGCAGCTCGGCCTGGTCGCGGACCTCCCCGTGCAGGATGGTCTCGACGCGCTCGCTGTCGCTCTCGAGCATGTCGAAGCGCTCGAGCATCGGCTCGCTCAGGCGGCCGCGGATGCGGAACTCGTACTTCGGCGCGGCCATGGGCATGGACGAGGAGGTTCGGACGCACCGCGCAGGTGCGCGGTGCGCCGTCTCCGACGGTTCGGTCCGCGCCTACGCGGGGGCGCCGGCCTTCGCGAGCGCGTCGCGGAGCGCCTGCTCCGAGTCGTCGCTCAGCGACGTCTGGATGACCTCGCCGGGGACCTTCACGTCGGCGAGCATCTTGTCCATGTTCGCCTGACGCACGAGCGCGATCACGGCCGCGCCGCCGGGCTGGAGCTTGGTCCCGAGGTCCTTCATGAACTTGTCGTCGACGCCCGCGTCGCTCATGGCGCCCGCGGCCGCTCCGCTCGCCGCGCCGATCGCCATGCCGAACAGCGGCACGAGGAAGATCAGGCCGATCAGGCCGCCCCACAGGGCGCCGCCCGCCGCGCCGACGCCCGCCATCGACGGCTGGTGCAGCTTGACCTTCCCGTCGTCACGGCGCTCGACGATGACCAGGTCCTCGAGGTCGATGATGTGGGCCTTCCGCGCCTGACCCACGTTCGACGCGACCTCACGCGCCGTTGCCAGGTCGGGATAGGCGATTGCAACGAGATCGCTCACGAGCGCCTCCTCGTCGGATGACAGTACGCGGCGATCGTCCGTGAGCCGGGGGTGAGGCGGCATCACCCCGGCGGGTGATGGGTGCGCCGCCGTATGGTTGGCCCATGACGCGGATCGCGGTGATCGGGAGCGGCAACATCGGTGGGACGATCGGCGAGCAGTGGCGCAAGGCCGGCCACGGGGTGACGTTCACGTCGCGCTCGCCGAAGCCGCCCGAGACCGTCGCTATCCCCGACGCGATCGCGAGCGCCGAGGTCGTCCTGCTCGCCGTGCCGGGCGCGGCCGTCCCGGACCTGCTCGCCGAGCACGGCGCCGCGCTCGACGGCCGCGTCGTCATCGACGCGACGAACGACATCGGCGGCGAGCGCCTGCACCACGCCGAGGCGTACGAACACGCCCCCGGCGCGCGCTTCGCCCGCGCGTTCAACACGCTCGGCTACGAGCTGTTCGCAGAGCCGCACATCGGCGGCGCCGTCGCGGACCTCTTCTGGTGCGGCCCGGAGGACGCGGGCGTCGAGGCGCTGGTCGAGGACGTCGGCCTGCGCCCCGTCCGCGTGGGCGACATCGACGCGATCGACGTCGTCGACGGCGCGGGGCGGCTGTGGCTGACGCTCGTGTTCGGCGGTGGCCACCCGCGGCGGCTCGCGTTCAAGATGCTGACCGACTGACGGGCGAGCGCGCCGCCGCAGCCGCTCAGCCGCGGCGGTCGAGCTCGAACCACACCGCGCGGCCCTCGTCGCGCGTCCCCCAGCGGTCGGCGAGCCGGTCGATGAGCACGAGCCCGCGGCGCGACGCCTCGTCCGGCGGCGGGCGCCGCGGATCGAGGCGGAACCCCGTCCCCTCGTCGCGGATCTCGACGGCGAGCGTCTCGGGCGTCAGGTCGGCGTCGAAGCCGATCGCGTCGGCGGCGTCGCCGTCCGCGTGCCGCACGGTGTTGCTGACGATCTCCGAGACGAGCAGGCTCGCGCGGTGCGCGTCCTCCGGCGCGAGCACCGGCAGCTCGAGCGCGTCGAGGGCGCGGCGGGCGGCACTCGGCGCGGCCGGGCCGCCGCGGAGGCGGAGGTGCAGGACGCCGTGGCGGCGGGACGCGCCGGTGCGTGCGAGCCCCTCGTCACCGCACGCGTCGGCCGGAGCCGCCCGCAGGACGAGCACCGCCATGTCGTCGTTCGACGCCGCGGACAGCGGCTCCGCCGCGCGGTACACGCGCTCGCCGGTGCGGACGGCGTCCTCGGCGCCGCACGTCGCGAGCGCGTCGGTCAGCCCGCTCGTGCCGAGCATGCCGGCCTGCAGCCGCGCCTCCGTCACGCCGTCCGTGTAGAGCACGAGCTTCTCGCCGGCGGCGAGCGCGATCTCCTCGGTGCCGAGCGGCGGGTCGGCCGCGATCCCGAGCGCCATGCCGCGCGCGGCCACGAGCTCGACGCGGCCGTCGGCCCGCACGACGAGCGCCTGCGGGTGGCCGGCGTTGCACACCCGGACGGTCGTGCCGCCGGCCGAGGACCGGAGCTCCGCGTACATCGCCGTGCAGAAGCGCTCGTCGAGGTGCTCCCGCAGCAGCGCGTTGTTGAGCGCCGCCATCACGGCGCCGGGGCCCGGCGCGCTGTCGGCGATCGCGCGCACCGTGTAGCGCACCATCGCCGTGATCGCCGCCGCTGCGGCGCCCTTGCCGGTGACGTCGCCGATAACGGCCGCCCACCCGTTCGCCGTCGGGAAGACGTCGAAGAAGTCGCCGCCGACCTCGACCTCGTCGGCCGCATGGAACCGCGCCGCGATCTCGTAGCCCGGCACGCGCGGCAGCCGCGCGGGCAGCAGGCTGTCCTGCAGCGTGCCGGCGACCCGGCTGCGCTCCTGGTACTGGTCGGCGTTGTCGAGCGCCAGCGCGCAGCGCGAGGCGAGCTCGGTCGCGGCCTGCCGCTCGCCCTCGTCGAACGGCCGCCGGGCGTGCGTCTTGACGAACGTGATCGCGCCGAGCGTGTGGCCGCGCGCCGTCATCGGCACGACCATGACCGCCGCGGGCGGCCGGTCCGCGCGCGCGCCGTCGTCGCCCTCGCCGTCGCCCACGAGCGGGCGGATCGCGGCCCGCAGCGTCTCGGTCGGCGCGTCGGCTTCGGCGTGCGACGCGGCGGCCCACGCGCGCAGCGCCTCGGCGAGATCCTGCGTCGCGTGCGGGCCGTGGGCGACCGCGACGTGGCGTACGTTGCCGCGGCGGTCGAACGTATGGACGGCGCAGCAGTCGGCGAGCCCGCGGACGACGAGGTTCGAGATGTTCCGCGTGGTCGCCGCGTCGTCGAGCGAGGCGCTGAGGACCGCGCCGGCCTCCGCGAGGAGCGCGACGTGGCGCTGCGCCACCTCGCTGCGCTGGCGCAGCCACGAGCTCCAGACGGCGAGGCCGCCGGTCAGCGCGATCGCGGTGCAGCGGATGAGGTGGTCGACGGTGCCGAAGATGTGGTGCGGGATGCCCTCGTAGAGGCCGAGCGCGACGGCGTAGAGGCTGATCAGCGCCGTGCGCCGCGGGCCGACGCGGGTCGCGGCGATCAGCGGCCCGACGACGACCAGGTTGATCAGGACCGCGGCGGTGTAGGCATCGACGACCGCGATCGTCGTGTCGATCAGGAAGGCAGCGAGCAGCACGCCGTCGGCCGGCGTCCGGCCTATCCGCTGACGTGCTGTCAATCGCGCTCGCATGGCTGCCGCAGGAGGCTACGAGGCTACGAAGTGCAGAGTCCTTCCGGCACCCGGCGATCCGACCGGCTCAGTAGGACCCGACGGTCATCGTGGGGACCACCCTCCGCCCATCGGCTGCCCTTCGGGTACCGCCGCAGCGCAACGCACGAAGCCGAGAAGCTCGGCGACGCGACGGCAACCGGACCGAGTACGCGGTCGTGCTGTCGGGCATCGCGATGCCGCTCACGTACTCGCCCTTCCTCTTGGCGTCGAACGACCGCGATTCGGCACGCCAACGGCCCGG
>Ga0136846_1233194_pt1 | contig 10122 bp, 5 predicted proteins | sample HopSoiMetagenom2_FD_96841 | JGI IMG/M metagenome (GOLD analysis project Ga0136846, IMG submission 96841) | Grasslands soil microbial communities from Hopland, California, USA - 2 Assembly 2016 (version 4) | ecosystem: Environmental > Terrestrial > Soil > Grasslands | place: USA: Hopland... | reverse complement strand
CTGCAAGGGTTGTGCCACTGCCGCCCGGATTTGGTGATCCGGAGACGCCGGGGTCAACATCTAGGAGGCTGGACGCGAGATTCGCCGGAAACGCCTGGATGCCACTCGCGAGCGCATCAGGGCGGTCGAGCTCTGCGACAGTAGGCTCTTCCGGCGAGGTTTCCAGATGAGGCAACACTGAAACCTGGTTGCCGCACCGGTTGCGAGCCGTGATCTTTCCGTCGGTGATCAGCTTTTCGCCGGGATGCAGGCTGGCCTGCTTGTGCATCCAGAAAATTTTCTTGCCACGGCGATATGAAAGATAAACCAGCTGCGGCTGCTTCACCTCGACAACGCGAGCGCGGCGGTAGTCAAAGTCTGCGTAGTGCTCGGCGACAGTTGTGTCATGCGCGGCGGCATCGCGCAGGTCATCGGCGGAAGTCACACCACCGGGCACAACTGAATATGGATAGACCAGGCGGTGAGTGCGCGTAGTAACCACGCCCGGTTGCGGGCCCGCAAGAAAAGACAGATCGGTAGCGATAGATGCTGGTTGACGGAGGCCGGAATCCCGGACGCTACGATGAAAATCACCCGCGAAGAAACGAATAGCCGCGACGCAAAGCACAACCAGCAACAAAAATCCCAGGACACGAACTGTCAGTCCCCGTAATCCTGAGCTTTTTCTGGACCGCCTACGCCTGCCCCGGTGACGCGAATACTCCAAGATGGAACTCTCCTCAAAACTTACGTCGGCAAAAACCTGCGAGGGGAGAGACTACAACTTTCGTTGCAGTTGCCCTACCAGAGCGCCCAACCGCCCTAACACTCCTAAATGCCTGAAATCTTTAAGGATTGCGGATAAAGCTGTTGCAGCCGATGCTAGCAGAGTAGGCAAAACCTTGCACAATTTTCGTCTGTTGATAAATTGGATTCGGCAAAGGCACGTAATTCCCATAATGGGACAATAAATCAGCAACTTACGGCCTGCCTGAGCCTGTGAATAACTGGTCAACGACCGTCCGCCTCTCGATTCGCGAGATTGAGCGTCAAGGTATATTGAAACTGCATGAAAGCTGCTGGAAAGTCTCCCAAAAAACCACTTCTACATACGGCGGTCGCCATAATGGCGGCCGGCAAAGGCACGCGGCTCAAGTCCAAACATCCGAAGGTTCTGCACGAGGTTGGCGGCAAGTCTCTGTTGGCACACGTGATTGCGGCGGCACGAAAGGTGGTACCGGTTGAGCACATTTTCGTGATCGTCGGACACGAATCCGACCGCGTCACCATGGCGGTGCAGGAGACTGGCGTCGGATTCGTCTTGCAGTCACCGCAGCGCGGGACCGGGCACGCGTTGATGTGCGCGGAGAATTCGCTCGCGCCATTCGAGGAAGTCATCGTGCTTTCGGGCGACGCGCCGCTGATCACACCAGAGACGATCACCAGGCTGGGTGACTTTCATCGGCAGAAGAAAGCCGCGATGACCATCCTCAGCGCGGAACTCGAAGATCCAACCGGCTATGGGCGGGTGATTCGGGCAGGCCAGAAGTCCGACGAGGTCAAGGCGGTGGTTGAAGAGAAGTCCTGTACGCCGGCACAGCGCAAGCTCCAGGAAATTAACTCCGGCTTCTACGCGTTTTCTGTGCGGGAATTATTTGCCAGCATCGGCAAGCTCAAGACCGAGAACCCGCACTCCGAGTACTACCTCACCGACATGGCTGCGGTTTTGCGCAAGGCGGGAAAACGCGTGGTCGCGATTAAGACCGGGGACGCTTCGGAAATCTTAGGCAGCAATACTTGCGCAGAACTGGTGAATATCGATGCCAAAATGCGAATGCGCAAGTGCCAGCAGTTAATGGTCGAAGGCGTAACCATTTTTTATCCTGAGACCTGCGTAATTGATTCCGATGTTGAAGTCGGCGCGGATTCGGTGATCGAACCATTCGTGCAGATTCTGGGCGGAACGAAAATCGGCGCGGATTGCCGGGTTCGGTCTTACTCCGTCATTCAAAATTCGCAGATAGGGGACGGCGTAACCGTCCGGCCGGCATGCGTGCTGGACGGCGCTCGCATCGATAACGGTGCGGTAATTGGCCCGTACTCGCATCTGCGGCCCGGCAGCGAGATTGGCGAAGGCGCGCATGTTGGCAACTTTGTCGAAACCAAAAAAGTGCGGCTGGGGAAAAAATCGAAAGCCAACCATCTGACCTATCTTGGCGACGCAGAAATCGGCGAAGGCGTGAATATCGGCGCGGGAACCATCACCTGCAACTACGATGGCGTAAATAAATATACGACCGTGATCGAAGACGGCGTATTTGTCGGAAGCGATTCGACTCTGGTCGCTCCCGTGAAGCTAGGCAAGGGCGCGTATGTCGCGGCGGCTTCGTGCATTACTGAAGACGTTCCCGAAGGATCGCTGGCACTCGGCCGTTCCAAGCAGGTCGTAAAAGAAGGCTGGGCTCGCAAGAAGCGAAGTTCTTAGCCGAGTCTACGCTTAGCGTGAAACCGCAGCGAACAGACTTGTATGAATCAGCGATTGAAATTGTTTGTCGTCAGCTTTGAAGTGCATTTGCAGCTTTGAGCTGTCGGAGTTTACGGTTACATCTTCCAGCGCGGCTTTCTCCACGGAACTTGCGGTCATCTTGCGGTAAAGAACCCCGGCTTTCACCAGCGATGACAGGGTCGCCGCCGTCACGGTGTCGGTGGTGATTACGTCGAGATCGAAGTTCACGCCGTTGGAAAAATTCATGGTGTAGCGCGAGCCGAGAATCCGCTTCTTGACCGTGTCGTAATCGGCCAGCCGCGAGGCATCGCCCATCGCTGAAATCAGCATGTTCTGCGTGCCCTTCTGGTCCAGAATGCTCCACACCGTGCCGGATTCGACGTCTCCGATCAAATTCGCGATTTCGGGATTGCTGTCGAGGGTCGGAACATATCCGTCACGAGCGTCAATCGCTCCGCGCAAAGCCTGACTCTCGCCGAACAGCAGAGTCGTTTCATCGAGGAATGACATCTCCATGCCGCCGGACATGGGATAAATGTCGGCACTGTGATACTTCACCGGACGCACTTTCTTCAGCTTCAGCTTTCGCAAAACCGCTTTGTTGGCGAAAATTCCCTGGGCCGCGCCCACAACTTGCACTCCCTGCTTAGGATTACGGTAAGAAATGAATGCCAACTGATCTACATCGCGATCCGGATCGATTCCCGCACCCTTCAGCGCAACCTCAAACTGCTTCAGGTTCTCGGGTAATACCTGCGCTTTGAGCTGCTGAGCGGTGTCGGAATTTTTGAGCGCGCGATAGTCCACGCAAATGAGCTGCTGCACTTCCGCGGGGATCGCCGGACGCACCGACGAAGGCAACGCCGCCGCGAATGCCGCAGTCGGAACTACCGCCATGGCCACAACGCACACACTCTTGCGCAGGAAATCAGACATATCAACCTCGGGGATTCTATTACTTGGATGCAGGGCCGAATCCAGCAGTCACCCTGCTGGTACGGTCATTGTAGTCGAAGGACAGCGGAATTCAGTACGTTCTAAGGTATCTGGTGCCTGGCTGGCTCGATATCGAGGAGGTTATCTCGATTGCAATGCTTGGGTGCGCAGACGAACCTGTGCCACAAAGCCTTCATCTTTCAGCGATTCCAGATTGATCTCAACATTCGCCAACGCACCTTCGATCGCCGCCTTTGCCAACGCCGACGCAGTGGTCAAATCAGACTTCATATTGGGATTGGTGATCGGCCCCAGTGCCTCCGCAATGCGCTGCACTTCCCTCGCCCGCTCCGCGACATTGAGTGGAATGCTGGTGGCTTGCTTTAGAGCGGCATCGACGATTCCATCGCTGGCTGCGGCTTCGCGGGATTTCTTGTACGCCTCCATTACCGATTTGTACGATTCAGCGTCGGCATCAATCGCCGCCTTCAATTCGTCGCGCAGTTGTGACAAGCGCGAGATGGCCTCGCTTAATTGCGCTTCGAATTGTGCGTAGGCCTTCTTGCCGCGGGACATCGAGGCCACCATGTTAGCCAATCCCGCAGCCATAGCTGAGCTTGCGGCAGCCGCACTGCCTCCGCCGGGAGTTGCCGTGGGCGCAGCCAGTTGCTCAATGAATGGCTCCACTCCGGCGCGCAATCCGCCGACTGCCATTTTTCCGCCCATGACTGAAGCCAGGCGCGTTTCAAGAATAAGCGACGAATCGAAATTCTCCACCTGCAAAAACCACTCCGCCGCCTGCTCCAGCGCCTTCTTCGGGACCAGACCGACGATCTCGCTGCTGACCGGAACCACGCCATATCGCGCCGCCTCGGCACGAACCATTTCGAAGACGCGATGAATCGGCGTCTGCTCAAAGTCTGTCAGGTTCATCGAGACCTGGGCCTGGCCGCGCACCAGAAATCCTGCGGCCTTTACGAAGCGCAGGCCGCCAGTCGAAAAGCGGACTGCCTTCGCGATTTTCTTCGCAATGCTCACGTCAGCAGTGCTGAGAAAAATGTTGTACGCGATCAGAAATTTACGCGCGCCAACCACGCACGCCCCCGCGCTCGGGTGCACGCGAGGATCACCGAAGTCAGGCTTGCGCGCGGGATTCGTGGCAATCTCATCCCGAATGCCCTCGAACTGTCCGCGGCGGATGTACTCCAGATTCTGCCGCTCTGGAATCGTAGCTGCCGATTCGTACAGGTACACCGGAACCTGATGGCGTTTCCATATCTGCTCGCCCACGTGCCGCGCCATGGTGACGCAGTCCTCAATGCTCACGCCTTCGATTGGAATGAACGGTACCACATCGGCCGCGCCGAGCCGGGGATGCGCGCCCTGATGCTGGTTCAGGTCAATCAATTCGGCGGCCTTACCCACCCCGCGTATTGCCGCTTCCTGAATCGCCTCGCGCTCGCCGACCAGCGTGATCACGCAGCGGTTGTGGTCGGCGTCCATTTCGCGGTCGAGCAGGAAAACGCCGTCAAGCTTCATCGCCTCAACGATGGCATCCACCTTGGACTTATCGCGCCCTTCAGAAAAGTTAGGGACGCATTCAACCAGAGTTTGCATAAGCGAGAAGCATATCCGCCGGAGATTTCGGGCGCAAGCGAAGAGCGGCTATGCCGACGCACCCTTCGCCTTTGACATCAGGCGGCGCGCATTCGCGATGAGGTCGCCAACTTCGAACGGCTTGGCGAGAAATGGGATGTTGTTCCGCTCGAGGAAGGTACGAGCTTCAGCATCCGCCAGACTGGAAAAGGTAAACAGAAAATGCCCGGTCAGTTCCGGCCACTTTTCCACGATCCAGCCGCGGATTTCCGGAATGCTTTCCGCGCCCGGCATCTTTCCATTCATGATCAGGCCATCGAAGGAATTATTTTCCAGCATGGCCTTCATTTGCGCGATGCTGGTAACGCTGGTGACTTCGGCGCCGGCCCCGGCCAGCACATCGCGCTCGAATTCCAAGACCACTTCTTCATCTTCGACCAGAAGAATTCTTCCATGTAACGCGTTCTCTCGCTTGGGCGATGGCTGCGCAGGTTGTGGCTCAACGGCATGCCCGGCCGACGGCAGATGCACTTCGATAATCGCCCCGCCGCCGTCTGCGTTCCTGGCTGAAATATCCCCGCCATGTTCTTTAAGAATGCCGTAACAAATGCTCAGACCAAGCCCTGTTCCCTTGCCCACGTTTTTGGTCGTATAAAACGGTTCGAAAATTCGCTTTGGTTCCTTGAGGCCCGGGCCTGAATCCTGGAACTCGATCACTACCTCGGAATTGTGCGTGTGCACCCTCACCTTCAGGACACGGGTTTCGCGCTCCATCATGGCATCGAGCGCGTTGTTAATGATGTTCAGGAACACCTGCTCGACCTGATGCGGATCGCCGGAGACTGCGGGAATGTCCGCGGCCAGCTCCCGCTCCAGCCGGATGCTGCTCACTTTCATGTCGTAGTCGCGGAGCAGCAGAGCTTCGTCCAGAATTTTCACCACGTCGAAGTCGTGCTTTTCCGGCTTGCGCTGCCGCGCAAAGGAAAGGAGATTCTGTACCACGCGATGAGTACGCTGCGCCTGCTTGAAGATGCGGTTTACGTACTCCAGGGCCCGGTTTTCCAGTTGTTCAGATTCGAGCAGTTGCGCATACCCAAGAATCGCGGTGAGCGGGTTATTCAACTCATGCGCGACTCCCGCGATCAACTGCCCGACGGCCGACATCTTTTCGCTTTGCAGAAGCTGTTCCTGGGTGTGCCGCAAATCGTCGTAGGCTTTGCAGGCTTCTTCGTAGAGCCGGACTTTCTCAATCGTAGTCGCCAACTGGCGGCCGATTGCGACCAGCAGATTTTCGTCATTGCTGTTGTACTCCCGAACCTGGCTGCGATTCACGCCCATCAATCCGATGGGATCGTCTTTGCCCCAGAGCAGCACCCAGATCGACGTTCCCGTGTCGCTGGTGTTGATGAAGTCCGAAACGCTCTGCGGCAAATGCGGCAGATACTCTGCGGTGAGCACCTCGGCGCGTGAACGCATCACCAGATCACCCAGCCCCTGCGGAAACTCGACTTCGGCCAGACGCTTGCGTTCGGTGATGCTTTGTCCCCAGGAGGCGCGGCGGCGGAAATGGCTGGAAGATTCCGCCAGGTAGACCGATCCGGCTTCGGCCCCGAACAGCGAAATCACTTGCCGCAACGTGAGGTTCAGAATTTCGTCCAGATCAAAGCTTTGCGTAGCGATAATGGCCATCGCATTCAACGCATTCAATTCGCGGTTGCGCCGCCGGATCTCATCTTCCGCCTGCTTCTTGTCGGTAATGTCGAGCAGAAATCCCTGGTAGCAGTCTATGTTGCCGGCTACATCGCGAGTGGCAAAGCTGCTCTCCAGTGCGATAAACGAGGTACCGTCTTTCCGCTGCAGGTTGACTTCAAAATTCCGCACGAAGTTGTGCGCTTCCACTTCCTTACGAAATGTTTTGCGCTGGTCCGTCGAGGAATAAAATTCAGCGTCCACGTTGCGGCCGAGTAACTCGTCGCGCCGCGCATATCCCAGCATGCGCACAAAAGCATCATTGCAGTCGAGCAGCTTGCCTTCGGGGGTGGTTACGAACACGCCTTCCTGCACCTGCTCGAAAAGCGACCGGTATTTTTGCTCGGCGGCATGGCGCTCGGTGATGTCCCGGACAACGTGAATGGTCCCCTTCTGCTTCGTGCCCTGATCGGTGTAGGTTGACGTCGAGGCGACGGAGAAGCCTCCCAATGGGTCGAGGCCTTCGTAGAAACCGTCTTCCTCGCCGTGGCAATACGGGCAATTCTCCCAATCCAGTTCGGTCTTCGGCAAAATCGCATCGCAAGGCTGGCCCACAACTTCCGACTGCGATTTGCCCAATCTCCGCAGCAACGCGGGGTTCGCCTTCAGCACATGAAAGTTGGAGTCGTGCAGAAGCACCAGGTCCTGAATGGATTCGAAAGTATTGCTCCACTGGCGATGCGAGCGCAAAATCTCTTCGACCAGATGAAGGTTTTCCAAAGCCAGGCCAAGCTGTTGCGCGCAACTCACCAGAAAAGCCAGTTCATCAGGCGCATAAGATTTTCCGCGACGGCTGCCCAGAACCAGATTTCCCGCCACTGACTTTCTGCCGGGCACGCCAACTACGACGACCTGTTGAAGCTTCTCCCGCTGGAAGGCCGCAATCGCCAATTTGCCCAGCAGCCTGCGACCCAGCACCACCGGCCGCGCGTCCTGCGAAATACGTTCGGCAGGATCGTCGAGGCTGACCGACGCCCGCTCCCGAAGAAAATCCGCCGACAGTCCGATCTGCTGAAATACGGTCAATTGACGGCCATTAATCAGCCGGAACCAGGCGGCGTCTGCGCCCATGAGTTCTTTCAGCTCCTTCAATGCGGTGGCCGCCATGGGGCCATCGTGAGCGGCGCGCGAAATACTTGTAGTCAGGGCGTTCAGCGTTCCCAGGCGGCGGGTGTTTAGGCGGGATTCATCAAACACCACCATCAACATGCCGAGGCCGAGCATTACGTCAAGCAAGGTCCCCAGATCGTCAGGCAGCGGCGTGGTGATTGGCCACCAGTTCAGATGCAGACACAGCATTCCCGCGGCCAGCACCCACGGGCCTATCTCTTTCCGCGCGCGCCGGAAGCGCAATATCTGAATCACAGCGGCCAGAGCCACAAGGCGGTAAGAAAGTTCGAGGGCGAAGCGGACCGGGACCGATCCGGAAAACATAATTCCCTGAACCAGCGCCAGCCCGATCAGGGCAACACTGATTCCCAGCAGCGGCGCCAGAAATTCGCGCGCACCCGCGTATATAAACGCTCCAGCGGCGAACAAAGTGACGGCAAGCGCGAACTCGGCGTGCTGAGCGGGAGTTGCGTAAGGACTACCTTGTCCGGCCGAGACCAAAGCGTCGTGGGAGCCCAGATAGGCCAGCCAGCCCACGATCCAGACCAGCAGGTAGCGCTCGCGCAAGGTGCGGAATACGAGCAGGCTGGCAGCCAGGATGAGCAGGACCGCCATCTCTCGGGACACGAATTTGGGAGCGGCCAGCCCGCCCAGGACGTCCCAGGCGTGCCATACGACCCTGTCCATACACTTCGCCCTCTGAACGCAACCTTTTAGGTTTTAGCACGCTAACGTGGTTAATCAGGCGGGTTTCCCCCCTCCCTTAGTTACTTTGGGTATGGGGCGTGAGTAGTACAATCAGCGATACTCTAACGCTAAAAGCCATGCCAGCCGATCGTATTCTTATCGTCGACGACGAAGAGCCTATCCGCGACTTCGTTTCCACCATGCTGAAAGCCGCCAATTACGTGTGCAGTCAGGCCGCTTCTGGAAAGCAGGCTTTGGCTTTGCTCGACTCGGGCGAGGAGTTCGAGTTGATGCTGTCAGACCTCATGATGCCCGGTATGGATGGCATCGCCCTGCTAGAGGCCGCGAAAGAGCGCTTTCCCGATATGCCGGTGGTGATGGTTACAGCTGTGACCGACGTCTCGGTCGCGCTGGGGGCGATCCGCAACGGGGCCTATGACTATCTACTGAAGCCTTTCGAGCGGGAGCAACTACTGGCCACCGTCCGCCGTGCGCTGGAAAACCGCCGCCTGAAATTGGAAAACCGCGCTTACCAGACCAACCTGGAAGCCCTGGTCACTGCCCGCACTGAGCAACTGCGGAAAGCCATCAAGGAACTCGAAGAGTCTTACGACATCACACTGGAAGCGCTGGGCGACGCCCTGGACTTGAAGGACCGCGAAACTGAAGGTCACTCTAAACGGGTTACGGCTTTCACCATCGCCATTGCCAAGAAAATGGGATTACCCTCGGACCAGATTCGCGTGATTGCCCGCGGCGCGTTTTTGCATGACATCGGCAAGATGGCCATTCCTGACGCCATTCTCAAGAAGCCGGGCAAGCTCGACGAACAGGAATTCGAAGTCATGCGCGAGCATCCTTATTGCGGATACCAGATCGTAAAACGCATTCCGTTCTTGTCCGAGGCCGCGGAGATTGTCTATTCGCACCAGGAAAAATTTGATGGAACCGGCTATCCGCGAGGCTTGAAGGGCGATCAGATACCTCTGGGCGCACGCATATTCTCCATCGCCGACACGCTGGATGCGATGACCTCCGACCGTCCCTATCGTGCAGCGTTGCCCGACACTGCCGCCCGCGAAGAGATTTCCCGCTGGTCAGGCCGCCAGTTCGATCCCGAGGTCGTTGAAGTGTTCCTCAGCATGCCTGACAATATCTGGCCAGCGCTGCGTAAAGATGTAGCCGCCCAGATCCGCACCTGATTCGGCAAACCAATTCGTCACGAATAAAGCTAATCCGCAGAGCGCCTTCCGATTTCGATTTCATTCGTGAACCTTCGTGTCCTTCGTGGTTAAAGCTCTTAAGATCTTAGCCACCACGAAACCTTAAGCTTCACGGAGAAAAGCCAGGGAACGGTTCTTTCGGACTTCCCGCTGCATCTAAATTCTTAGGCACATTGACTTCCCCTCTTGATCCACTAAGATTGGAAGTAGTTCTTTGAATGGTCCATCCCACGAGGTCCCGATGGCAGGGACTTCAGCCCCAAAACGGGGTGAAAAATGGGGGCGTCACGGCTTCGACGGAGATGCTTGCGGCCAAGAGGCATGCCAGGGTGCTCG
>Ga0136846_1229907_pt1 | contig 10122 bp, 12 predicted proteins | sample HopSoiMetagenom2_FD_96841 | JGI IMG/M metagenome (GOLD analysis project Ga0136846, IMG submission 96841) | Grasslands soil microbial communities from Hopland, California, USA - 2 Assembly 2016 (version 4) | ecosystem: Environmental > Terrestrial > Soil > Grasslands | place: USA: Hopland... | reverse complement strand
CAGGGCGACCGGCACATGGCGCGCAAGGATTACCTCGGCGCCTGGCGCTATTACAGCTTCGGTGCCTGGCCGACGCAGAACTCGGACGGCAAGCGCGAAGCGCAGCGCCGCGCCACCGCCGCGTTTCGCGCCCATGCGGCGGCGGCGCAGCCGCCGATCGAGGTGCTGCGCGTGCCTTTCGAAGGCAAGGAGATCAGCGCCTATCTGCAGCTGCCGCCGGGCGCTCGCCCGGCACCCATCGTGATGAGTGTTGGCGGCCTCGACTCCTATAAGGAATACGTCGTCGAGCAGTACGGACCCGACTACTTGGCCGCCGGTCTCGGTTACCTTGCCATCGACATGCCGGGCACGGGGGAAGCGCCGATCAAGATCGACGTCGGCGCCGAGCGCGTCTTCAGCCGGCTCCTCGACGCGCTCGGCGCGCGGAAGGACATCGATGCAAAGCGGGTCGGCTTCATGGGCGTCTCGTGGGGCGGGCACTGGGCGGCACGGGTCGCCTACGCGGAAAAGGACCGGCTGCGCGCCGTGGTGGACTGGGCGGGGCCGAGCGACGTCTACTTCTCGCGCGAATGGCAATCGAAGGCGCTCGCCACGCGCGAGTATCTCTTCGAACTCTTCGCCGCACGCGCCGGGGTGTACGGCGTCTCGACGCTCGACGAGTTTTACGCCTACGGGCCGCGCATGTCGCTCAAGAATGGCGACTGGCTCTCCAAGCCTTCGGCGCCGATGCTCCTCGTCAACGGCGAGAAGGACTCCCAAGTGCCGATCGAGGACCTGTACCTCGTGCTGCGCAACGGCACGCCGAAGGAAGCCTGGGTGAATCCGCAGGGCGGCCACATCGGCCGCGGCGCCGGCTGGCCGGATACGCGCATCTTCAAGGAAGTGGTGGTGCCGTGGCTCGCCGCGCGGCTGAACGCCGCGCACTGATGCACGGCGACGACGCTTTCTTCCGCGAACGCGGTTTCGGCCTCAAGCTGGGGTTCGGCCGCAAGCCCGTGCTGCTGGTCGTCGACCTTGCCCATGCATTCACCGACCCGGGGAGCCCGCTCGGCTCGAGCCTCGAGCGCGAGCTCGAGCAGTCCAACCGCCTGATCGACGCGGCGCACGCGAAGCGAATGCCTGTCATCTTCACTACCGTCTGGTACGAGCAGGAGGATTTCAGCGACGCCGGCATCTGGGCGAAGAAGCAAGCCGGGGTCAAGCACCTGCGGGCCGGCACGCGGGCGGTGCAGCTCGACGAGCGCCTGCACCGTCAGGCGGGCGATGCGCTGCTGGTGAAGAAATACGCGTCCTGCTTCTTCGGCACGGACCTCATCTCGCGCCTCAACTCGCACGGCGCCGATACGGTCGTGATCTGCGGCTGCTCGACCAGCGGCTGCGTGCGCGCCACCGCCGTCGACGCCTGCCAGAACGGCTTGCGGCCCATGGTGGTGCGCGAGGCGGTCGGCGACCGCTCGCAAGCGGCGCACGAGCAAAGCCTGTTCGACCTCCATTCGCGCTATGCGGACGTGGTCGGCGTGGAGGAAACCCTAAGTTATTTAAAGGCGCTGGTTTAGACTCGGCTCCCCTACCTTCGGGAGAGACGAATGAAGAAAGCTCTGGTTTTCGTTGCGGCGCTGGCCGCGTGCGGTACGGCGCAGGCCACCGGCGTGGGCGTGCGCATCGGTACCACCGGCCTCGGTGTCGATGTGGCGACGAAAATCGCACCGCTCCTCGACGCACGCGTCGGCTACTCCGGCGGCAGCTGGGGATACGACGCCAGCACCTCCAACGTGAACTACACGGGCGACGTCAAGCTCTCCAACCTGAATGCGCTGCTCGACTTCCATCCGCTCGGACCGCTGTTTCGCCTCTCCGGCGGCGTGATCTTCAACAAGAACAAATACGAGGCGACGGGCACGGTGAGCGGCCAGCCGGGCAGCTTCGACGCCAAGGTCGAGTCCGGCAAGACCGCGGCGCCGTACCTCGGCATCGGCTGGGGCAACGTCGCCGGCGCGGGCATCAACTTCTATGCCGATCTCGGCGTGATGTTCATGGGGACGCCGAAGGCCACCATCACCGCCAATTGCGCGGGCCTGAGCGGCGCGCAATGCAGCGCGCTGCAGAACCAGACCGCGACCGAGCAGCAGAACCTGCAGGACAAGCTCGATCGCTTCAAGGCCTACCCGGTGCTGAACATCGGGGTCACGATCGGCTTTTGACGAACCGGCTGATGCGCTCCAGCGCGTCGCGCGATGCGCTGGAGGCCGGGTCTTTCGCGATGAAAGTGTGCGGCTGGCCGTCGAACTTGACGAGCTCGACCGCGCCGCCGGCCGCGCGATAGGCATCCGCGAAGCGATCTGCCCGGAAGTGCTCGACGTTTTCGTCGGCCGTGCCCTGCAGGATGAGCATCGGCGGCTTCGCGCTCGCCTCGCCGCGTTCCAAGACAAGCTGCGGGTTGCCCTCCTTCATCGTCGCCTCATCGGGCCAGAAGGCATGGTGGGCGTCGACGAGGTTCTTGAGGCCCTTCGCTTTCGCCATCTGATAGCGCGCGAGCGGGTCGAGGATCGGCCAGCAGGCAACGACGAAATCGAGCCGCGCATCTTCCTTTAGATCTTCGCCGGCGCATCTTTCCGGCTGCAGCGCCGACAGCACGACCTGCTGGCCGCCGCTCGAGGTGCCGAGGCCGCCGATCCTTTTCGGCTTCAGATTCGCCTTCGCCCAGCGAATGCCGTAGTTCACGTCCTCGATCGCCGCGGGATAGCGGTGCTTCGGCGCCAAGCGGAAGTCGAGCGCGAATACAGCGATGCCGTTCTCGGCGAGGTGCCGGTGGATCGGAGCGTTCGTCGTGCGATCGTTCAGGGTCCACGCGCCGCCGTGCACCTCGACGACGAGCGTGTCCGTGCCGCCCGCCGCCGGGCGGTACAGCCGGCCGAGCAGCTTCTCGCCGGCGATGGATCGATAGGTCAGGTCTTCGAACATGAGCTTCGCATTATCGGCGCATCGCTTATCATCGCCGCACGGAGGGATCACCCATGTTTCGCACACTGCTCGCGGCCGCGCTCGCCGCTTTCTCGCTTCACGGCGCCGCTCAAACCAAGCTCGTCGTCGGCTATACGCCGGCCAACGCCTTCATGCCGGCCTTCGTCGCCAAGGACAAAGGGTTCTTCGCCAAGCGCGGCCTCGACGTCACGCTGCAGACCGTGCCGCAAGGCTCGACCATCGCCGCCGCCATGGCCGGCGGCTCGATGCAGGTGGGCACCCTCACCGCGCCGGTCTACCTGCTCTCCGTCGAGGGCGGCATCGATACGCAGATCGTCGCGGCGTCGACCTATCAGGTGAAGTCCAACCCCACCATCGGCCTCATGGCGCGCGAGGGCTCGAACATCAAGAGCGCCGCCGACATGAAAGGCAAGCGCATGGGCGTGCCGGGCCTGAACGGCGTGAACCACGTCGTGGCGATGAAGTGGCTGGAGAACAACGGCGTGCCGCGCAACCAGGTGACCTACGTCGAGACGGGCTTCGCGCAGATGGGCGACCTCCTGAAGGGCAGCCAGGTCGACCTCGTGGTGCCGGTCGAGCCCTTCATCACGCGGCTCGAGCAGACCAAGGTCGGCTACCAGGTCGCGGTGCCGACCATCACCGAGTCGTACCTCGAGTCGTTCTACATCATGATGCGCGACTTCGTGCAGAAGAATCCAAAGGCGGCGCGCGACTTCCGCGAGTCGCTGCGCGAGGCGGTGGCCTACATCAAGACGAACGAAGCCGAGGCGCGCAAGACCCAGGTCACCTACCTCAAGCTTCCCGAGGCCGCCGCGGCGAGCATCAAGCTGCCGACCTTCGCCGTCGACGTGAAGCGCGACGACGTCGACTTCTGGGTCAAGCTCCTCAAGGACTTCGGCGTTACCAAGGGCAGCGCCACCGCGGAGCAGGTCGTCTTCCAGTAAACGGTGCTCGAGGCTCATGGGCTGAGCGTCGCCTACGGCGCGCAGACGATCCTGCGCGACGTGAGCTTCGACGTGGCCGAGCACGAGTTCGTCTGCCTGGTCGGCCCGTCCGGCTGCGGCAAGACGACGCTCCTTCGCACGCTCGCCGGGCTCACTGCGGTCTCGAGCGGCAGCGCCCGGTTCAAAGCGCGCTCGATCGACGGACCGCAAACCGAGCTTGCCGTCGTCTTCCAGGACTACGCACGCGCCCTCCTGCCGTGGCGCAGCGTCCGCGGGAACATCGCGCTGGCGCTGGAAGCGCGCGGCATTCCGAGCGCCGAGCACGCTGGTCGCATCGCTCCGTTGCTGGAAAAGCTCCGGCTCGCGCAACACGCCGACAAGTTTCCCTCGCAGCTCTCCGGCGGCATGCAGCAGCGCCTGCAGATCGCGCGCTGCCTTGCGCAGGAGCCGCAGGTGCTGCTGATGGACGAGCCCTTCGGCTCGCTCGATGCCATCACGCGGCAGGAGCTGCAAGACGAGGTGGCGCGGCTCGCAAAGGACGAGCGCCGCACGGTCGTCTTCGTCACCCACGACCTCGAGGAAGCGATCTACCTCGGCGACCGCGTGATCGCGCTCGCCGCCAATCCTGGCCGCATAGCCGAGATCGTGACCATCCAGCTCCCTCGGCCGCGCAACCAGCTCACCACGCGCGAAGATCCGCGCTTCCTGGAATATCGCCACCGGCTGTACCGGCATCTCGGGCATTGATGGGCGCGCTTCTGCCGGTACTGGTTCTAAGTCTCTGGGAAGCGCTCTCGCGCGCGGGCGTGCTGTCGGAAGACGGGTTCTCGCGTCCCAGTCGCTTCTTCGTCGCCGGCGCCAAGGCGCTCGCCGACGGCACCCTGCTCGTGCAGACGGCGCAGACGTTCGCCGCCGCCGGGCAGGCGCTCGCCATCGCCGCGTTCGCCGGCATCGTGCTCGGCGCCATCCTCGGGCTCTTCCGGCCGCTCGAGCGCGCGGCCAGCCTCACCATCGAGTCGCTGAGGCCGATCCCGTCGGTCGCGCTGATTCCGCTCTCGCTGCTCCTCTTCGGCTTCAGCCGCGACATGAGCGCGGCCGTGGCGGCCTTCGCTTGCTTCTGGCCGATCCTGCTCGTCACCATTTCGGCCGTGCGCTCGGTCGATGTGCGCCTGATCGAGGTCGGCCGCCTCCTGGGCTACTCGTTGCCGAACATCATCGCCAAGTTCGCCCTGCCCGCCGCGCTGCCCGCCATCCTGGTCGGCATCCGCGTGGCAGCGGGCATCGCGATCGTGGTGACGGTGACGACGGAGATCGTCACCAACCCGCGCGGCCTCGGCTTCGCGATGACCATGGCGGCGCAATCGCTGCAGGCGGATCTGGTCTGGGCGACGCTGATGTGGGTCGGCGTGATCGGGTACCTTTTGAACTGGGGCCTCGAGCGCCTGGAGCGCCGCTGGCTGCGGTACCGATGAAACGCGCATTTACCAAAATGAGCTGGTCGCTGGTCAGCGTGGCGTTCTTCGCCGGTCTCCTAATCGCGTGGAAGCTCGCCGCCGACGCGAAGCTCCTCAACCCGCTGTGGTTCCCCGCACCGGACCGCTCGTTCGCCAAGCTGTGGGAATGGATCACCAGCGGCGCGCTTTGGTCCCCGCTCGCCGACACCGTCTGGCGCATGTTCGCCGGCTGGCTCGCCGCGTGCGTGGCGGGTGTGTCGATCGGCGCACTCATCGCCTCATCCACGGCCGGCCGCCGGTTGTTGCAGCCCACGGCCGAATTCCTCCGCCCGCTGCCCGCCTCCGCGATCCTGCCGCCGGCGATCCTGGTGCTCGGATTCTCCAACGCGATGATCGTCTTCGTCGTCGCCTTCGGCTGCGTGTGGCCGATCCTCCTCGGCGCCATCCATGGCTTCGGCAGCCTCGATCAGCGGCTGGTGGAGGTTTCCCGACTGTTGAACCTCACCGCGTGGCAACGGGCTTGGAAGTTCCAGCTACCCAGTGCCGCGCCGTACATCTTCGCCGGCATGAGGGTATCGATCGCCATCGCGCTCATCGTGACGGTCGCCTCCGAGATGCTTTCGTCGCAGCCCGGCATCGGCTACCTGATGCTGGTCGCCGCTCGCGCCTTCCGCAGCGCCGACATCTTCGCCGGCATCATCGTCCTCGGCGCGCTCGGCTTCCTTACCAACTACGCTACGCAGAGGGTCGAGGACTGGCTGCTGCGCTGGAGATGATGCGCCGGATCATGGCAGCGGCGGCATCGGCAGGCCCTCGCGGATGCGCCTGGAGAAATCGTCTCCTTCGGCCGTCTGCTGCGCACGCTCGTTGACGTGGCTCATCGCCTTCAGCTCCTCGAAGGGCCGGCTGGTGTCGATCATGCCGCGGCGGTAGAGAAGCTCGGGAAGATACGCATTGGCGTAGTACTGCCAAGCGAGCGGCAGACGTCCGCCGGCGTGAACCACGCGCTGGCGGATCACCGTGGTGCAGTTCGCGACGAGCGCGTTGTACCAGAGCGGCTGACGAGCGATGGCGTTCATCGCGTCGAAAAAATTCAGGAGCAGCGCCCGGGCACCGGCCTTCGACGTGCGCACCCGGTAAAGCCAGACCTGCTCGCGGCGGTAGTTCGTCCGCAGCTTGATCACATCACGCTCGTCCGCCGCGATGTAGATGAGCTCGTACTGGCGAAAGAACGCCTTCCACGCCGAATACTTCTGGCCTCGCCGCTTCCTGACCTCTACGGAGATGGCGAGGCGCTGCCCGTCGGCGAATGACCAGCTGAGGATGGTGTGCGCGATGAGCGGCGCACCCCAGTAGATGAAAAAGACGTCGAGCCCTTCGATGCGCCCGAGATCGTAGGTCCGCTCCTCCCAACGCTCGTCGAAGTCGTCGACGCTGCGATAGCGGAAGTTGCGGACATTGCGCACCGTCACCCGCTCGCCCCGCTTCTCCGCGGTCGCAAGCCGCGCGACTTCCGGACGCCAATCGCGATCGTTCGACGGCCGCAAGCGGAACCACCATCCCGCCGCAAGCGCCGCGACCAGCACCATCGCCCCCGCTGCCACCATGGGCGCATGGTAGCCTCGCCGCATGCCGCTCTACGATTACGCGCCCGCGTCCGGCGTTTGCGATCGCTGCCACGGCCGCTTTGAGGTGCATCAGCGCCTCGCCGACGCCAAGCTCACGCAATGTCCGACCTGCAAGCAGCGGGTCGAGCGCCTCATCAGCGCGGCAAAGGTCGGCGGCAAGTACTCCACCTCGGATAGCCGCGTGAAGGAGCTCGGCCTCACCAAGTACAAGAAGGCCGGCGACGGCGTCTACGAAAAGACGAGCGGCAAGGGCCCCAACCTCATCGGGCCGAAGACAAAGTGAGAGTTATTTAGGTAGCAACAGCACGAAGACCGCCACCGCTACCAGAACGGCGGCGGCCTTGCATACGCCGTCGATGAAGTCGTCGTCCATCGAGCCTATTAAGGCTTTTGCTTGAAGTGCTCGGACCAGTTCGGATCGAGGTCGGTCAGGATGTCGACCAGCTTGAGAAACTTCCGGTCGGGCATGCTGGCGTGGCCCATGCGCCACGTGCGGATGGTCGAATCCGGCGCTCCAAGCTGCCGCGACAGCTCGTCCATCCCAAGGACTCTCTCGGCGATCTCAAGGCCTCTGCTAATGAGCGGACTGGCGGGGATGCGATTCAAGTGAAGAAGACCTAACCGACTTAACCGCTCGAATCCTCGTCTGCCGCGTCTGAGCGCCCGCCGCCAGGGAACCCCGGGGCGCCGTGGGTGAACTTGGTCGAATTGAGCAACAGGTCCGTCGCCTTGACGAAGGTCGCCGCGGGCATCGGTTCGGCGCCCCTGAGCCAGCGAGACATGTCGGCGGTCGGCACCATCAGCTCACGACGCACCGGTTCTATCCCACCGAGGACTTGGGCCAGCTTGCGCAGTAAGCGCGAGTGAAGCGTGTCTGCGCTGCCGGCGAACGCGATCGATTGAACGACGTCCCGGCTCCGCCGCGACCTGTAGTCATGGATCCGGTCGTGCACCAACGTCAGCAGATCATTCGGCTCGTAGGGCTTTCCCACGTGCTCATCGAACCCGGCCGCGCGGGTCAGAATCTTGTCCGTTGGGCTATTCCACGCCGTGACCGCTATAAGGACAGGAGCCTCGGCACCAAAGCGATCGCGCAACTGACGCGCCACATCCAGGCCACTCATGCCCGGCATCATTAGGTCGATGAGGGCGACGTCGGCGCCAAACTCGACGATGGCGGCGACGACTTGGTCGCCCCGATAGACGCCTCGCGTCTGATGACCTTCGCCGCGTAAAATCTCCGACAGGCTGAGGACGGAATCGTGGTCGTCATCCACGATGACGATGCGCAACGGTTCCCGAGGGGCCCCCTGAGGGCTCCGCATTTCATCGGGAAGTTTTGTTCTTGGTGACATTAGAGCAACCAGCCATCATCAGACTTCGAGAGAGATTTGTCTGTCATAAGCGCACTACACGCGTCATATTTCCGTCGACACGGTACGGAGGATGTACACCCCGTGGTTCTTATCCGAAACGTAGATGTTGCCGCGTGCGTCGATGACTACGTCTTCCGATTGGGCGACTAATCCGGTCTTGGGCAGAGGCCCGCGGCGCACTTGCGGGTCGGGCGGCAGGAACCAACCCACTTCGCGCGGGGCGCGTTCGTCCTGGATGTCGTACACGCGAAGGCCGGCGTTGAAGTACGTGACATAGATGTAGCGCTCGTCCCGCCAGAGCACGTCCTGATATTGCGGCTGGTGCTGGTTGTGCGGACCGAAGCGGCCGGCGCGGTGGCAGAAGCTGGTGAGGCCGAGCTCCTTCGGCGGCACCGGGAGCGGGAACAGCGAGATGAGGCGCGGGCGGTCTTCCTTCGAGACATCGACGATGCCGACGAAGCCGAGCGGCTCGTCGCAGCGCTCGGAGATCGCTTCGGAATTCACGATCACCAGCGGCTTCTTCTGCAGCGGGACGGCGCTGTGGACGGCAATGAAGGACTGGAATGGCGGTGAAAACGGCAGATCGCTGACGAGCTTCGGTTTCGTGACATCCGAGATGTCGAGAATGACGAAGCCACCCGCGCTGTAGGGCAGATACGCGCGCTCGCCTTTGACGTACGCGCCGCCGTGCAGCAGCACGTCCTTCGTCGCGCCGGTCTCGCCGCCGCCGACCCACTGGCCTTTGCGCCACCAGCGCGAAATCTCCTTCGGCTTTGCCGGGTCGGAGATGTCTACGATCTGGTAGATGTGGCCCTCGTAGCCCTTCGGCAGAGCGGTGGTGTGGACGTATCGCCCGCCCGCGTAGAAGTTGCGATGCGTGCCGTCGCCGCCGGTCTTGTAATGGCCGAGGCGGCGCGGGTTTTCCGGATCTTCCAGGCTCCAGATGAGGAAGCCTTCGCCATACTCACCGCGCTTCGTCGCCTCGTCGTCGCCGCCCCAGCCGGCAGGAATGCGTTCCATCGAGGTGATCATCTGTGCGTCGGCGATCTGGATCTGCAGCGTCCAGGAATTGGGTGGGCCTTCTATGAAACGCACGAAACGCGGCTTGCGCGGATCGGTCACCTCGACCACCGACCATCCCGATTCCCACAGGTGCGCGCAGTACCAGTACCAGCGGTCTCCGGCCTTGTGGATGGCCATCTTGAAGGCGGGCTTGTCCTGGAGCGGCAGGTAGCCAATCGCCTCGATGTTGTGGGAGCGTGCTTGCCCGGCGGGGAATGTCATGGTGCTACTCTAGCTTCCACCAAAGGGGAGGAACCATGATGATCAAGATAGTGAAAGCGGTCGCTGCGACGGCTGCGCTGGTTTGCTGGGGGCCGCTCTTTGCGGCGAGCTTCGTCTATGTCTCCAACGCGGACGACGGCGACATCAGCATGTATGCCTTGCAGCCGGACGGGACGCTGAAGGCGGGCGAGCGCTTCAAGGCCTCCAAGGTCGTCATGCCAATGGCCGTCAGCCCGGACAAGCGCTTTCTCGTCGCCGCCGTGCGCGCCAAGCCTTTCACCGCTTACACCTATGGCATCGACCGCTCGAGCGGCGCCCTGAAACAGCTCTCGACCGGGCCGCTGGCCGAAAGCTACCCGTACATCTCCTTCGACCGCACCGGGCACCACCTCTTCGGCGCCTCCTATGGCGCCAACCAGGTCGGCGTGAATCCGGTCGGCAAGGACGGCAAGGT
>Ga0136846_1210255_pt1 | contig 10122 bp, 6 predicted proteins | sample HopSoiMetagenom2_FD_96841 | JGI IMG/M metagenome (GOLD analysis project Ga0136846, IMG submission 96841) | Grasslands soil microbial communities from Hopland, California, USA - 2 Assembly 2016 (version 4) | ecosystem: Environmental > Terrestrial > Soil > Grasslands | place: USA: Hopland... | reverse complement strand
GCGATACGAACGCCTTCTTCGACCCTGCTGGTCAGTACCAGCTCTCGACGATCGGGCGGCAATTCGTCGCGGGCCTGCTGCGGCACGCTCCCGAGATCACCGCGGTGACCAACCAGTTCGTCAACTCGTACAAGCGGCTGTGGGGCGGCGACGAGGCCCCCAGCTACCTGACCTGGGGCCATAACAACCGATCGGCGCTCGTGCGGGTGCCGTTGTACAAGCCCGGCAAGGGCAACAGCGCACGCGTCGAGTACCGTGCGATCGACTCGGCTGCGAACCCGTACCTCGCCTTCTCGCTGCTGCTGGCGGCCGGGCTCAAGGGCATCGAAGAGGGCTACGAATTGCCTCCCGAGGCGGAGGGCGACGTCTGGGCCATGAGCGACGGCGAGCGCCGCGCGCTGGGCTACGACGGGCTTCCGGCCAGCCTCGACGCCGCCCTGGTGCTCATGGAAGAGAGCGAACTCATTGCGGAGACGCTCGGCGAGCAGGTCTACGAGTACGTGCTGCTCAACAAGCGCCGCGAATGGGCGGGCTACCGCGCGCAGGTCACGCCCTTCGAATTGACGAGCAATTTGGAGATCCTGTAGCGCGGGGTCCCCGACGGACGGCCGGTTGCGGAACGTGACTCAATGACGAGGGCGACGACGACTCTCACCGAGCTTGCTCGGCTGGGCTTCGCCGACCTCGATGCGGCGGGAGCCGGCCTCGCCGCTGTCCCGCGAGACCGCGTCGAGCTGTTCGCCCTGGTCGCCGATCCCGACCAGGCTCTGAGGCTCCTTCGGGGCCTGATCGAGTCGGCTCCGGATGCCGTGGCGCCCCTGCTCGCCGACGAAGACGCCTCGCTGCGCCTCTTCCGCGTGCTGGGCGCTTCCTCCGGGCTCGCAGACTTCCTCGCCCACCACCCGGAACAGCTGAGCGTGCTGCGCACGCCGTTGCGCGGCCCGGGCGCCCCGGCCAAGCTTCGTGCGACGTTGCTCGCGGCCGCACAAGGTCTCGATGGCGAAGCCGGCTGGAACGCGATGCGTGTGGCGTACCGGCGCGAGCTTCTCGCCCTTGCGGCCTGGGATCTCGAGCAGCCAGACGGGATCGCGGTCGTCGATCAGGTGGCCGCCTCCCTCGCCGACATGGCGGCCGCCGCCCTGGATGCCGCGCTTGCCCTGGCACGGCGCGCGAGCCGCTTTCCCTCCGAGCAGGTGGCGGCCACCCGGCTCGCGATCATCGGAATGGGCAAGGCGGGCGCGCGCGAACTCAATTACCTGAGCGACGTGGATGTCATCTTCGTGGCGGGTGCGGACGCGGCATCCGGTCTGGACGATGAGAAGGCCGTGGAGATCGCGACCCGCCTCGCCATGGACACCATGCGCGCCATTCACGAGCTCGCGGTCGAGCCTCCGCTCTGGGAGGTGGACGCCAACCTGCGTCCCGAGGGCAAGGACGGCGCCCTGGTGCGCACCCTCGACTCGCATCTGGCGTACTACGAGCGCTGGGCCAAGAGTTGGGAGTTCCAGGCGCTGCTCAAGGCACGCCCCCTCGCCGGCGATCAGGAGCTGGGCGCCGAGTACGTGGAACGCATCACCCCGATGGTGTGGTCGAGCGCCTCGCGCGAGAACTTCGTGGAGTCGGTGCAGCTGATGCGCGAGCGCGTCACGGCGAACATCCCGCTCGATGAGGTGGACGTTCAGCTCAAGCTCGGCCCCGGCGGGCTGCGCGACGTGGAGTTCACCATCCAGCTGCTGCAGCTCGTGCACGGGCAATCGGACCACGAGGTCCGTCAGCGCGCCACCCTCGACGCCCTGGCCGCCCTCGCGGATCGCGGCTACATCGGGCGGGTCGAGGCGGCCGAGTTCGGGCGCGACTACCGCTTCCTGCGCCTGTTGGAGCACCGCATCCAGCTCTCGCGCCTTCGACGCACCCATCTGATCCCGCGCGATCCCGATGCGTTGCGCGCCCTGGCGCGCGGGTCCGGGCTGGCCACCACGTCGGATGGGCTGCTCGAGGCGTGGCAGCGGGTCAAGCAGACGGTTCGCACCCTGCACGAGCGGCTGTTCTACCGCCCGCTGCTCTCGGCGGTGGCGGCACTGCCCGAAGACGGCTATGCGCTGACCAGCGAGCAGGCCGAGGCCCGGCTGGCGGCAATCGGGTTCCACGACCCGCGGGGCGCCCTGCACCACATCGCGGCTCTGACGAGCGGGGTGTCGCGGCGCGCGCAGATCCAGCGCAACCTGCTGCCGGTCATGCTCGCCTGGTTCTCGGAGGGCGCCGACCCCGATCTGGGGCTGCTGAGCTTCCGCCGCCTGAGCGACGACCTGGGGGAGACGTACTGGTTCCTGCGGATGCTGCGCGACTCGTCGGGCGCCGCGCACAGGCTGACCCAGGTGCTCTCGGGCTCCCGGTTCGTCGGCCTGCTATTCGAGCGCATCCCCGAGGCCGCCGCGTGGCTGGAGACCGACGGCGAGCTGCGCCCCCGCCCGCTGGTCGACCTGCTCGACGAGACGGCCGCGACGGTCGCGCGGCATTCGGATGACGTGGATGCCGCGGCTCTCGCCCTGCGCACCGCGCGACGCCGTGAGGTGCTGCGAGCCGCCATCGCGGCCATCATCGGCATGATCACCGTCGAGGAACTCGGGCTCGCCCTGAGCGACATCACCACGGCTCTCCTCACCGGCGCCCTCGCGCTGGCCCACCGCTACGGGGACGGCATCGAGTTCGGGATCATCGCGCTCGGCCGCTACGGCGGCCAGGAGCTCGGCTTCGGAAGCGACGCCGACGTGGTGTACGTGTACCGGCCGGCCGGCGCCGACCCCCAGCAGGCCCAGGAGCGCGCCGAGGGCATCGTCCGCGAGCTCAAGCGGCTCACCGAAGACATGCGACTGCCCCTCGATCTCGACATCGGGCTGCGGCCGGAGGGCAAGAACGGCGTCGTGGTGCGATCCCTCGAGTCCTACCGCGCCTACTACGAGCGCTGGTCGCTCACCTGGGAGGCCCAGGCGCTGCTCCGCGCCCGGGGCGCCGTCGGCGACCAGGAGCTGCTGCGCGCCTTCGAGCAGCTGGCCGACGAGGTGCGGTACCCGGCATCCATCTCGGAGACCGATGTGCGGGAGGTCAAGCGCATCAAGGCGCGTGTCGAGGCGGAACGCCTGCCCCAGGCCGCCGATCCCGCGCGGCACCTCAAGCTCGGCCGCGGATCGCTCAGCGACGTCGAATGGTTCGTGCAACTGCTGCAGCTGCAGCACGGAGCGCGTCTTCCGGGACTGCGCACCACCTCGACCCTGCGCGCCCTGGATGCCGCGGTGGCCGCCGAGCTGGTCCCCGGTCCGGACGCCGCCAAGCTGCGTGCCGCGTGGCTGATCGCCTCGCGTGCTCGCTCGGCCATGACCCTGTGGACCGCCAAGACCGCCGACGTGCTGCCCACCGATCGCCAGCAGCTCGAGGGCGTCGCCCGTCTGCTCGAGTACCCGCCGGGCGGCGCCCAGGAACTCGAAGAGGACTACCTGCGCACGACGAGGCTGGCGCGCCAGGTGTTCGAGCGACTGTTCTACGGTGCGCGACGATGAGCATCCGTTCGGCTTGGTTGACCTTCATCAGGCACACGATCAACCCGGTCGCGATCCGGGCGGCGCGCAGGGGGAGCGGGCCGTTCTCGCTGGTCGAGCACATCGGCAGAAAGTCGGGTGCCCGGTATGAGACCCCGCTCATTCTCGCTCCGGTCGCGGCAGGGTTCGTGGCGGAACTCACCTACGGGCGGTCCGTCGCCTGGTACGGGAACGCGAAGGCGGCAGGCGGGTGCGTCATCCGGTACCACGGACGCCCGTTCACGATCGATCGCATCGACGACCTGGATGCCGCTTCGGGCATGAAGGCATACGGCGCGCCCCGCTCGTGGATTCTGCGGCTGCTGCGACGCCACGACTTCCTGCTGCTGCACGTCGCGGGACGGTGAGCCGAGCCGGCGGGCGCGACACGCCGTCGGGTGTGCACGAACGAGATTCTTTTTGACACGAATTTCCCGTGCCGATTCGTGTACCCCGAGCCTTGCTGTGATGTACCCCGTTCGAGGCACGAACCTGATCCGTCAGCAGGCGAGGCGCCGTGTCGTCGTCGCGGACGAGTACCGATGCGGGTGCGGTGCTACGACCGCGCTGATCAGGGCTTTCTGTGAACGCTGAGCCCGGCGGCCTCCTGCGTCGGACCCCACGGGATGCGGCGTCCCCCGAGTCACCGACGGTGAGCGGGAGAGAAAGCGAGGAATAATCGTGACGCCGGGGCAGGTCTCGAGACATCCCGCCCGATGCGGTTGCGGCTTTCTGGGAAGCCGTTCAGACTCGAGAACCAGGCGCACCACACAACCGCTCCCCACCGTCGCGGACTGCCTGCCGATCTCGCCGATCGGCACGCTCGACACGAACGGGGGACGACGTGTTCATCTTCTTGCTCCAGATCCGGCACATGCTGGAGGGCCACGCGGAGTTCTATCTCTTCGCGCTCTACTCGGCGATCATCTGGGCGCTGTGGCTGCTCAAGGTCGTGCTGTCATCCCGGTACCGACCGGTCACTCGGCGTTTCGACGTGAGCACCAGTGTCGTCGTCCCCGTCGTCGACGAACCGCTCGACCTGTTCCGCGACGTGCTCGGGCGCATGGTGGAGCAGCGGCCGGGCGAGATCATCGTCGTCATCAACGGGGCGCCCAACCCCGGGCTCGTGACCGTCTGCGAGGAGTACGCGCCGCTCGTGCGGTGGGTGCACACGCCGATTCCCGGAAAGCGCAACGCGGTCAAGATCGGCACGGAGCTGTCGAGGGGCGAGATCACGGTTCTGGTGGATTCCGACACGGTGTGGACGGATGGCACCCTCGAAGAACTCGTGAAGCCGTTCGCCGATCAACGGGTGGGTGGTGTCACGACGCGGCAGCGCATCCTGGAACCGACTCGGAGTTGGATCACGCGCTGGGCGGACTGGCTCGAGAACACCCGCGCGCTGTACTCGATGCCCGCGCAGAGCGTGCTCGGACAGGTCGGCTGCCTCCCCGGTCGGACGATCGCGTTCCGCCGCTCGATCCTGACGCAGGTCATGCACGACTTCATGACCCAGAAGTTCCTCGGAGTGTTCCTCGAGGTCTCCGATGATCGGACCCTGACCAACCTGACGCTCAAGGCCGGCTATCGCACGGTGTACCAGCACACCAGCCTCGTGTACACGGATGCCCCGCTCCAGATCAAGAAGCTGTTCAAGCAGCAGCTGCGGTGGGCCCGTGGCAGTCAGTACAACACGCTGCGCATGCTGCCCTGGATGGTGGGCCACGCCCCCGTTCTCTCGATCTTCTTCGTCATGGACATCCTGCTGCCCTTCATCCTGTACGGCGTGGTGCTCGGCTGGATCTACCGCGGCATCACCCACCAGGGCGAGAATCTGTACGCGGGGATCCTGCGCGAGTACGGCTTCTCCAGCGGGCTGCTCTGGGTCGTGGGATTGATGGTTGCGTCATCCGTGCTGAGCATGGCCATCCGGCAGATGCGTCACCTCGCCGAGAAGCCATCGGACTTCTTCCGGCTGCCGATCTTCATCCTGGTCTCGACCTTCTTCCTGATGCCGGTGCGGCTGATCGGGTTCTTCCGCCTGGGGCACGTCAGCGGCTGGGGCACCCGTGCCGGCGCCTACTCCGGCGGCGCATCGTCGGAGGATGCCGCGGGAGTGGACGCGCAGCCGCTCGCCGTGCGGGCAGAGGAGCCACTGCGGTCGGGGAGCGCGACGTCCGGTCCGGGTGCCGTCGCCCTCCTGACCCGGGAAACGGTCATTGCCGGGCTGCAGCCGAGTTCGGTGCAGACCGCGCCCCCGCCCACCGCACGCGCCCGTCGACGGCTCAATCCCTATGCCGCCATTCCGTACCTCATTGGAATCGTGATCTTTGCTGTGGAGGCGTTCGCCATTGTTTAGTCCCCGTCATCCCTTCGCCTGGTGGGCGAGTTCGCGCCGCAACGCGCGCGGAGCGTTCCTCGGCGCCGTGACGCTCGTCCTGGCCTTGACCGGAACCAGCGTCGTCGTCTGGACCACCCCGAGCATCTCGCCCGTGACCAGTGCCGCCCGCGTGGTGAAGACGATCACGCATGCCGAGCAACTCCGAAGCGAACGCGATCGACTTGCGGCGCGCGTCGCGCAGTTGACGGCGCAACTGAACAACAGGTCCGCGAGCCTCGGGTACACGAGGTCCCAGCTCGATGCGGCGTCCCAGTCCGTCGCCAGCCTGAAGGCCCAATTGGCGCAACTTCAGGGGGCTCAGGGCGCTGGGGCGAAGCCGGCGGCTTCGTCCGCGCACGCATTCACGAGCACCGGCGGCAGAGTGACCGCGCCCTCCAAGGAACAGCTGCTGAATCCTGCGAGCCCGTACTTCGGCATGTACACCGAGCAGGCGCCGTTCAACTTCGCCAGCTTCGATGCCACGGCGACGGAGGTCGGCGCGCGCCCCTCGATGGTCGGCTACTTCACCGGATGGGACCAGACCTTCCGCGCCGACGCGGTGACGAGCGCCTGGAAGCGCAACATGCTGCCGATGATGACCTGGGAGTCGCGCCCGATCAACGACCCGAACGGCGTGGTCGACGCCCCGAGCTATTCGCTGCCGAACATCATCGCCGGCAACTTCGACGCCTACCTGCACCAGTACGCCAAGGACATCGTGACGACCGGCCTGCCCATGGCGATCCGGCTCGACCACGAGATGAACAGCACCTGGTATCCGTGGGTCGAGGACGACGGGCACGGCAACTCGATCAACGGCAACGGCGCGGGTGACTACGTGAAGATGTGGCAGCACGTGCACGACATCTTCCAAGCAGAGGGCGCGAACCAGTACGTCATCTGGGTGTGGGCGCCGAACCGCGTCGACAACCTGACATCCAGCCACCGCGCGCTGCCCTACCTGCAGAGCCTGTATCCCGGCGACGACGACGTCGATTGGGTGGGGATGTCTGGCTACCTGCGGCCGCCGTTCACCGCAGGTCAGCAGTACACGTTCGACGAGACCTTCGGGGCGACACTCGGTCAACTGCGGGCGATCGCGACCAAGCCGATCATCTTGGCCGAAGTGGGAGCGACCGAAACCGATGGCCACAAGCCCACCTGGATCGCGAACTTCTTCTCCGGGCTCAACGCGGATCAGAACAAGGACATCATCGGCTTCTCGTGGTTCGACCTGGCCATCTCGACGTATGTGCAGGGAACGCTGGCGACCAACGACTGGCGCATCGATTCAAGACCGGAGTCTCTCGCGGCGTTCAGCGCCGGCCTGCTGGGAACAGGCAGCCGATTTCATCCGGTCACCGTGAAGTAGCGAGGGGAAGGGAAACGCAATGGCGAAGTCGCAGGCACAGCAGGAGGACGTGATTCCCGAGTCGACGGTTCGACCCCGAGTCAGCGTGATCGGAACCGGATATCTGGGGGCGACGCATGCCGCGGCGGTCGCGGAGCTCGGATTCGAGGTGATCGGGGTGGACTCCGACCCGGCCAAGGTCGACGCCCTCGCCGCGGGACGCCTTCCGTTCTTCGAGCCGGGTCTCGCCGAGCTGATCCAGGTGCATCTCGGGAACGGACGCCTGCGGTTCACCACCGACCTGGCGGAGGCGGTGGGGAGCAGTGACATCCATTTCATCTGCGTCGGCACGCCTCAACGAGCCGGCAGCCACGCCGCCAACACCGACTACGTCGAGGGGGCTGTCGCCGCGGTGGCGCGCGCGATGACGCATGACGGGCTCGTGGTCGGCAAATCGACCGTCCCGGTCGGCACGGGAGCGCGATTGCGCGAGCTGCTCGGCGCACTGGTTCCGGACGGGATCGCGGCCGAGCTGATCTGGAACCCCGAATTCCTGCGCGAGGGCAAGGCCGTCGACGACACGCTTCGACCGGACCGCATCGTCATCGGCGGGGCGTCGCCGAGGGCGGAGAACGCGCTCCGCGAGCTGTATGCAACGCCGATCGCGAACGGCACCCCGGTGATCGCGTGCGATCTTCCGACGGCGGAGCTGGTCAAGGTGAGCGCCAACGCCTTCCTGGCCACGAAGATCTCGTTCATCAATGCCATCGCCGAGCTGTGCGACGCGGCGGGCGCCGACGTCGCAGTACTGGCGGACGCCCTTGGCCATGACAGCAGGATCGGTCGCAGGTTCTTAAACGCCGGTCTTGGCTTCGGAGGCGGTTGCCTGCCGAAGGACATCCGAGCGCTGACCCACCGCGCCGCAGAACTCGGCGCCATGGGGGCCGTCGGGCTGCTCGGACAAGTCGACGACATCAACATGAATCAGCGGCAGCGCGTGGTCGAACTCGCGCTCGAGGCGGTCGGGGGATCCCCTCTTCTCGCACGGATCGGCGTGCTCGGCGCGGCCTTCAAGCCGCACACCGACGACGTGCGCGACTCGCCGGCTCTCAACGTCGCCGCGGCACTCCATCTTCGCGGCGCGCAGGTGGCGGTCTACGACCCCGAGGCCCGCGAGACCGGAAGCCGCACATTTCCGACCCTCGGGTTCGTCGACTCTCTCGACGAGGCGGCGAGCGGCGCCGACGTGCTGCTCGTCCTCACCGAGTGGCCCGAGTTCATCGATGCCGACCCCGAGGCCGTGGGGCGGATGATGCGTGGCAGGACGATCATCGACGCGCGCAACTGCCTCGACGCCGAAACCTGGCGAGCCGCCGGCTGGACGGTGCACGGACTCGGACGCGCCGGCGCGCCGAGCGAATTGCGGCTCCCGGCGTTCGTCTGACCCAAGCAACGCGTTCGGGGGAGCGGGGCATATACCGATAGGGGCATGGGCGAGACGAAACTGCAACAATTCTGGGCGGCGCGTGCATTGACCGGAGGATTGCTCGGCCCCATACTTTCCGCATGATCAGTGCAGTCGGCCGCATGGCGGCCCTATCGCTCCTCGTCGCCGGGCTCCTCGTCGGAGGTGCATCGGCGGCATCAGCCGCTGCGCCTGCCGACTGTTCGACACCGGGCAGCCCGGTGAGTGTCGCCGGCGTCACGGCGACCGGGGGCGTCGAGACCGTGTCCATCGCGATCGACGCCGTGACCGTGAACCCGTGCTACTCCAGCGTCGACATCACGCTGGAGCGGATGGATTCCGTCACCAGCGACTACCACCCGCTTCAGGACTTCTTCTATTCGGCCGACGCGCACCACGTGAACTGGAGCGGTGCGACATCCGTGGGATTCGCCACTCTTCAGCTCGTCGCGCGCGGCACGCTCCCCGACGGGACGTCGAGCGCGTCCGTCGACCTGTTCTCGGCGGGGGTGGACGTCACAGCGTCGTCGTGCGCGACGCCTGCCCCTCCGGTCGTCGCTTCCGGCGCCCGCCTGACGACAGCGGAGGGAACGGTGACGCTGACGATCGACAGCTACTCGATGTCGGCCTGCTACAGCGACGTGACGCTGACGATCGGACTGACGTCCGATGTTCACGCGGGCTACCTGACCGCAGACGACGTGCGGGTCCAGGACCACTCGACTCATAGCTACTCGCGCACCTTCACGGTCCCCGCCGGTTGGGTCGGGGTGACGTTCGGGGCGACGGGCCACCAGGAGGGCAACTTCGTTCAGCTAGTCAGTCTGGGTACCCTGACGGCGACCGTGCCGCCCGTGGCATCCGACGCGAGCCCCGGCGGGTCCAGTGCGCCGTCCTCGCCGGCGGAGACCGGCGCTGCCGCAGGGGCGTCCTCGCCCGCAGCGGGGCCGACCACGCAGAGCGTCGGCACGCCGCTTCCCCTGGCGCCGGCGTCGACCGTCAGCCCGTTCTCGGCCGGCTCGCTGATCCTGGCCATCGTGCTGATCGCCCTGCTCGCGCTCATCCCGTTGACGATCATCTTCGTCCGCGGGTGGACGGCCGCGCACCCGCGAGGGCAGCAGTAGCTCGCGAGGAATCGCTTCACGACAGAGGGGCCGCATCCACCGATATGGATGCGGCCCCTCCGTGCGGTCGGTTACACCCCGAAGTACAGCTCGTACTCGAAGGGGTGCGGGCGCTGGGCGAAGGGCAGAAGCTCCTTCTCGCGCTTGTAGTCGATCCAGGTCTGGATGAGGTCCTCGGTGAAGACCCCGCCCTCGAGCAGGAAGTCGTGGTCGTTCTCGAGAGCGACGAG
>Ga0136846_1224035_pt1 | contig 10123 bp, 9 predicted proteins | sample HopSoiMetagenom2_FD_96841 | JGI IMG/M metagenome (GOLD analysis project Ga0136846, IMG submission 96841) | Grasslands soil microbial communities from Hopland, California, USA - 2 Assembly 2016 (version 4) | ecosystem: Environmental > Terrestrial > Soil > Grasslands | place: USA: Hopland... | reverse complement strand
GCGACGCGGCCGTCCGGGCCGCAGCCGACCCTGCAGGCGTTCGCGAGCCACGGCGACGAGGCCGCGTTCGTCGTCCGGCGGATCCGCGAGCTTGCGGCCGAGGGGGTCGCGTTGGAGGGCATCGCCGTGCTGTGCCGGACGAACGCGCGGCTCGCCGACTTCGAGGAGGTCTTCCACGACGCGCGGATCCCGTTCCAGGGCGCGGCGCTGCTCGGCCGCGAGGCCGCGCGGCGCTTGCTCCGCCGCATCCGGGAGCTGAATGCAACCGCCGTCGGGGCCGCGGTCCGCGGCGCGGCAGAAGACGCGGGCTGGCTGGAACATCCGCCGGACAAGCTCGGGGAGCGGGAACAGGTCCGCCAGGCTGACCTGTCGCGCTTCGTGCGGCTCGCGCGGGAGTTCGACGACGGAACGCGGACGACGCGCGATTTCGTCGACGACCTGGAGCGTCGGTTCGGCTCGAAGGGCGCCGAGCGTCGAGGCGTGCATCTGCTGACGCTCCACGGCGCGAAGGGGCTCGAGTTCGACGCCGTGTTCCTGCCGCGCGTCGAGGAACGCGAGCTCCCGATCCGCGCTGCGAAGCGCGACGAGGAGATCGCCGAAGAACGCCGGTTGTTGTACGTCGGCCTCACGCGCGCGCACCGTCACCTCGCGCTGACGTGGAGCGGGCGCCCGAGCAGGTTCTTGCGCGAGCTCGGCGTCGACGCGCAGGTGGAGCGCACGCGGACGGCGCGCGAGGAGCCCGACGATCCCCTGTACGCCGCGCTGAAGCGCTGGCGGCTCGACCGGGCGACGGCCGACGAGAAGCCGGCATACGTCGTCTTTCACAACAGCACGCTCGCCGAGATCGCGGCGCGCCGGCCGCGCGACCTCGCCGAGCTCGGCACGGTCCCCGGCGTCGGCCCCGCGAAGCTCGCGCGCTACGGCAGCGACCTGCTCGCCGTGCTGAGCGCCGCGTGACGCCTCAGCCGCGCGCCGACAGCAGGAGGTCGAGCATCAACGCGGGATCGCGGCGCACGCGGTCGTCGGCTGCCGTGTCCGCGCGCTTTCGGAGCTCGAGCGCGCGCGGGTCGGTGAGCGGTTTTAGCCGGCCCTGACGGATCAGCTCCTCGTCCACGCCGCCGAGACGCCCGCCGTACGTCGTCCAGACGGGCACGCCGAGCGCCGCGGCCTCCCGGTTCATCGTCCCGCCGGCCGAGACGACGAGATCGGCCAGCGCAATCAGACTCTGCGCGTCGACGGCGCGCTCCGGCAGGATGATCGACGGAAGGTCGAGCGAGCGCACGTAGGCACGCTGTTCCTCGGTCCGCGGCAGCACCACTGCGTGCACGTCGTCGTGCCGGCCGAGAAAGTCGACCGTCTGCGGGAAGAGCGGGTTCGAGTGGCGGTGGTAGAGCGAGACGTCCGGCGGAGGCCGCAGGACGACGAGGACGCGGTTCGGGTCGGCTCCCAGGGCATCGGCGACCGATCGGTCGGGCTCGAAGTCGGCGAGGTAGTACTCCTCCTTCAAGCCGTCGTAGGAGATGAGCTTCGGCGGCTCCGCGCCGTACTTCGCCAGGCGCTCCGGCGGGATCGCCTTCGGCACGACGACCTTCGTCGCCGCGCGGCACCCGAGCTGGTGCTGGAGCCATGCGAACTCGTAATCGAACGTCGTCGAGCTCGGAATGCCGAGCCGGCGTGCCGTCATCGTCAGCTCGTGCGAACCGTGCGCGAGCGCGACGTCGAAGCTCCGTCCGCGCGCCCAGCTGCGCAGCGCGTGCAGGCGCGACTGCAGCGAGCGCAGCTTTCCGGCTCGCGACCGGCCGCCGTGCTTGCCGATCACGTCGGCGTCGATTCCATGGAGCTCGAGCAGCTGGAGCGTCTGCGCATAGTCACGTGCGGTGACCTCCACGTCGTCACCGCGCTCACGGAGGATGCGGATCAAGGGCCGGAAGACGAGGACGTGCGCCGACGCGGTCATATCGATCCAGACGCGCACCGGCTGTTACGTGACGGCTGCCTGCACGGGCAACGCGCGCGGTGCCGTCGGCGTCCGTTCGACGTGACGCTCGTGCCACAGCGTGAACGCGAGCAGCCCCCACAGCTGGCGGCTCAGGTCTTCGCGCCCCGAGACGTGCTCGTCGAGGATGCGCGTCACGACGGCGGAGTCGAAGAACCCCTGGCGGCGCATCGTGTCCGGCGACAGCGTCTCGCGCGCGAACGGCTCGAGGTCGCCCCGCAGCCACGCCGCGGCAGGGATCGAGAAGCCGCGTTTCTTCCCGTGGACGATCTCGCGCGGGAGCAGCGGCTCGGCCGCCTTGCGGAGGAGGACCTTCTTGTCGAGCCCGCGGACCTTCAACCGCGTTGGCAGCGCGAGCGCCAGATTGGTGACGGCCGTGTCGAGGTACGGCACGCGCGCCTCGAGCGAATGCGCCATCGAGGCGCGATCGGTCTTCACGAGCAGGTCGTCCACGAGGTACGTGCCGAGGTCGACGTCCTGCAGCCGCGCCAGCTCGTCGGCGCCGGTGGTCTCGGCATACCTGCGCCGCAGCACGTCCACCGGGTCGAACCCGTTCATCCGCCCGGTGAGCTCCGCGCGGGCGTCGGCGGAGAAGATCTCCTTCCAGCCGTGATGCCGTTCGAGCGGCGGTAGATGCGCCGCACGGACGAAGCGCTTCGCCTTGTAGTCGAAGCTCGCCTTCGCGTCGGAGCTCGGGAGCAGGTCGACGAGCGGGCGCGCGAGTCGCGCCAGTCCGCCGACGCGCGCTGCGAGGAGATCCGCGACGTACGTGTAGTACCCGCCGAACAGCTCGTCGCCGCCCTCGCCCGACAGCGCGACCTTCACGTCGCCCGCCGCGAGCTGCGAGACGAGGTACGTCGGGAGCGCAGACGAGTCCGCGAACGGCTCGTCGAATGCATCGGCCAGCGCCGGCAGCAGCAGTGCCGCGTCCGGCCGCAGGACGAGCTCGCGGTGCTGCGTCCCGTAGCGCTCGGCGACGCGGCGCGCGTCGGCGAGCTCGTTGAAGGACCGCTCTTCGAACCCGATCGAGAACGTACGGACGGGCTCGGCCGTCTCCTCTGCTGCGAGCGCGGCGAGCAGCGCCGAATCGACGCCGCCGGAGAGCAGGACGCCGACCGGGACGTCGCTGACGAGATGCGCGCGCACCGAGTCGCGCATCCGTGCACGGAGCTCCTCGACGAGCTCCGCGTCGTCGTCGGTGCGGACATCGGCGGCGTCGACGGGCGCCGGCCGCGCGAAGCGCTCGACGCGCACGTGACCGTCGTCGTACCAGACGAGGATGTGTCCCGGCTCGAGCTTGCGCGTGTCGCGGAAGATCGTGAGCGGCGCGGGAATCGCGTTGAACGCGAGGAAAGCCGCCACGGCGTCATGGTCGATCTCACCGCGCGGGAGCGCGCGCAGCTCGGACGCAAACGCGAGCTCGCCGTCGACGTGGCGATAGTAGAGCGGCTTGATCCCGAAGCGGTCGCGTGCGAGCACGACACGGCGGCGTCGGGCATCCCAGATCGCGATCGCAAACATCCCGCGCAAGCGTGACGCGAACGCGTCACCGTGCTCCTCGTACAGGTGGAGAAGAACTTCGGTGTCGCCGTGCGTGCGGAAGCGATGCCCGCTGCGCTCGAGCTCGCGCCGAAGCTCGCGGTAGTTGTAGATCTCCCCGTTCTGGACGACGTGGACGGAGCCGTCCTCGTTCCCGATCGGCTGGTCACCGGTCTCGAGGTCGATGATCGAGAGACGCCGCGCGGCGAGCGCCACCGGCCCGTCGACGTGCTCGCCGAAGCTGTCCGGGCCCCGGTGGACGAGCGTCTCGCTCATCGCCGCGAGCCGGTCGACGTCGGCGGGGCCGTGCGCCGAGGCGATTCCGCAGATCCCGCACATCCGGTCGAGTCTAGAGAGACACTCGAACGAGGGATTGTCGAATCACCCTTCCGGGTGAAGACTTGCGGACGTCGTTCGTTTCAGGGATATGAGTTTCGACCCCAACACCCACGCGTTCGTCATCGTGACCGCCGCCGTCACGGCCGGCACCTTCGCGATTTCGGTGATGAACGTCCTTGCGGTCGTGCTCTCGCACGTGCTGCGCTAGCGCCCCCGGCCCACCAGGCCGCGGAGGAATTGGCCGAGCACACGCCATCCGGTCGTCGCGAGCGTGCGGAGGTAGAGACGAACGGACCGGTCGGCGATCCACTCGAGGTCGTGCGCGAGCTTCTCCGCCATCGACGTCTCGTAGCCGCGCCGGACCTGCGCGAAGCCTGTGAGCCCCGGCGGCACGACGAGCCGCTGCCAGTACGCAGGCAGGTCGGCTGCGAGCTCCTCGAAGAAGCGGGGTCGGATCGGCCGCGGCCCGACGAGGCTCATGTCGCCGCGGAGGACGTTCCAGAGCTGTGGGATCTCGTCGAGCTGCGTCGCGCGCAGCCATCCGCCGAGCGCCGTCGTCTCGGCCTCGGTCCGCCGGACGAGCTCCTCGCCGAGGTATGGCCCGAGTCGCTCTTCCGCGCCGCGGCGTAGCGTCCGGAACTTGAGCATTTCGAAGACGCGGCCCCCGCGGCCGACCCGCGCGCCGCGGTAGAAGAGCGGCCAACCCGACGTCAGCAGCAGGAGCACCGCGAGCGGCAGCGAGAGCGGGAGCGAGACGAGGAGGAAGGCCGTCGCGAAGATGACGTCGAGCGTTCGGAGCACGACGTCGCGCCGCCGTCGCGGTGTCGCGGTCGCGAGCTCCTCGAACCGCCGGCTGAACGACTCCGGCGGTCGCTCGGTCCGGGGCAGGGGAGCGCTCACGAGTGGATCGTAGAGAGCGCCGGCGAAAGCGCCCCTCCGGGCACCTTCACGCCTCCGACCGGTGGGGCACGCGGCCGCATAAGATCGCCTTATGGACACGCGCCAGCTTGCCGCGTTCTGCGCGGTCGTGGAACGGCGCAGCTTCTCGCAGGCCGCGGAACGGCTCGGCGTCACGCAGCCCGCGGTCAGCCTGCAGATCCGGTCGCTGGAACAGCGGCTCGGGGCACAGTTGCTCGACCGGTCCGGGCGCCGCGTCGAGCCGACCGAAGCCGGCCTTCGCCTGTACGCATCCGCGCAGAAGCTCCTCGCGCAGGAGGAGCAGCTCCTCCGCGACGTTGCCGGCGGCGACGGCGGCTCGCTGACGGGAACGCTCGAGCTCGGTGCCTCGACCGGGCCCGGGGGCACCGTCGTTCCGCTCCTCCTGTGTGAGTTCGGAGAGCTGCACCCGGACGTGCGCATTCGCCTGACGGTTTCCGACACGCAATCGGTCGTCGACCGTGTCGCCGACCGGGAGCTCGAGCTCGGCGCCGTCGGCGCCGCGCGCCGCCACCGCGGCGTCGTGTTCGAGCCGTTCTTCCGGGACGAGCTCGTGCTCGCTGTGCCGCCGGGCCACGCCTTCGCGGGACGCACGATCTCGCTCGACGACCTCCGGTCGGTCCCGCTGCTCGTGATGCAGGACGGAGCCGGTGTCCGGCAGGTGATCGAGGACGAGTTGCGCGGCGTCGGCGTTCGCCTCCGGGATCTCGACGTGCGCGCCGAGCTCGGGCTGCAGGAGTCGGTGCGGAGCGCCGTCGCCGCCGGTCACGGCGTCACGTTCATCTCCCGCACCGCGGTCGAGGCCGATCTTGCGGCGGGAACGATCGCGTCCGCGCGCGTGCGCGGGCTCGAACCGGTGCGGGAGATCTTCCTCGTCCGCTCGAGTGGACGCGCCGAGACCCGCGCCGCCGAGGCCTTCGTCGACTTTGCGCGCACGCGCCTCCCGTCGTGATCGTCCGCTGGGGCATCGCAACGCTGCCGAAGGTCCTCGGCGAGCTCGGCATCCGTCGGCCGCTTCTCGTCGCGAGCGAACGATGGCACGAGCGGCCGCTGCCGATCGAACCGGCCGCGCGCTGGTCCGAGGTGCCGTCCGACCGCGTCGCCGACGCCGCCGCCGAGGCCGGCGACGGCGTCGTCCCGTTGGGAGGCGGGAGCGCGATCGACCTCGCCAAGGCGATCTCGGCCGAGAGCGGCGTGCCGGTCGTCTCGATCCCGACGACATACGCCGGCGCCGAATGGACGGCGTTCTTCGGGATCCGCGACCCGGGACGGCGGATGACCGGAGGCGGCGCGGGCGCGCACCTGGCCGGCGTCGTCTACGAGCCCCTCCTCACGCTCGACCTGCCGCGCGCCGAGACCGTGGGGACGGCGATGAACGCGCTCGCCCACTGCGCAGAGGCGCTCTATGTCGAGGGGCACAACGCAGATGCAGACGCGCACGCGCTGACGGGCGCGCGGCTGATCGCGACCCATCTCCCGCGCGTCGTCGAGCGGCCGGGCGACCTCGACGAGCGAACGCGCCTGCTGCAGGGCGCGATGCACGCCGGGATCGCACTCGGGAGGTCGATGCTCGCGCTCGGTCATGCGATGGCGCAAGCGCTCGGCGGGCGGTACGGGATCCCGCACGGCGCGCTGAACGCGATCTGCCTCGCGCCCGCGCTGCACTTCAACCGCGACGTTGCCCCGGATGCGTACGTGCGGCTGAGTGCGGCGCTGCGCGGCGATGCCGAGGAGCGCGTGCGGCAGTTGGCGGGCCTCGGCGGATTCGAGCGGCTCCGCGATCTCGGCGTCCCGGAGGACGAGCTGGGGACGGTCGCGGCCGCGGTCGTGGAGCGCGCCGGCGCGAAGGCGAATCCGCGCCCGGCCGAGCCGGCCGACGTCGAGGCGCTCCTTCGTTCCGTCTGGTGAGTTACATAAGTTTCGCTTATCTAATGAATTAACTCAGGCTGGTAAGCTGGCGCGGCATGGCCGAGCCTGTTTCCGTCGACGTGCTCGTGATCGGGAGCGGCGCCTCCGGGCTTGCCGCTGCGGTCTCGGCTGCGCATGCGGGCGCGGCTGTCGGACTCGCGACGAAGGGCTCGCTCCAGTCCTGCAACTCCGCCAAGGCGCAGGGCGGGATCCAGGCCGCGCTCGGGGAGGATGATTCGCCCGAGCAGCACGCCGAGGATGTGTGGCGCTCGTCGCACGAGACGGCCGACCCGCGCCTCGTCGAGATCCTGACGTCGGAGGCGCCGTCGGCGATCGGCTGGCTCGAGGAGCTCGGTGTCGAGTTCACCCGTGAAAACGGCGGATATCGCCTCGCGCGATGCGGCGGTGCCTCGCGCAAGCGGCTCCTGCAGGTGGGCGACCGGACCGGTCACGCGATCACGAGCGCACTCCGAGATGCCGCGGAGGCGACGCCGCGCGTCCGGACATTCCCCAAGTCACCGCTGCACGAGCTCGACTCGACGCCGACCGGCTGGCGCGCGCGGTGCGGCGACCACCTGATCGACGCGACGGCGGTCGTGCTCGCCGCCGGTGGGCGCTGCTGGCGCGTCGCGGAGGAACGCGGCGAGCTGTGCACGAACCATCCCGGCGCGACCGGGGAGGTCACACAGATCGCCGTCGACGCCGGTGCGGAGCTCCGCGACTTCGATGCGCTCCAGTACCACCCGAACGGCGGCGCGTGGCCGCCGAACATGCAGGGCTACTCGATTCCGGAGACGACGCGCGCATACGGCGCCGTGCTGCTGAACGCCGACCGCGAAGAGTTCACCGACTCGCTCGGGCCGCGCGACGAGGTCTCACGCGCAATCGTCGACGAGGTCGAGAACGGGAGGGGCGTGGAGACGCCGGACGGGCGTCCCGCCGTCTATCTCGACACGACGAGGATCTCCGCGCACGACGCCGAGCTGTCATTGCCGTACATGCTGCGCCGCTACCGCGCCGGCGGGATCGATCCGCTGCGCGAGCCAATCCTGACGTTCCCGGTATTGCACTACCAGAACGGCGGGCTCGTGATCGACACCAATGCCAAGACGACGATCGACGGAATGTATGCCTGCGGCGAGATCGCCGGCGGAACGCACGGGAGGAATCGCATGATGGGGAATTCGTTGTTGGAATGTTGCGTCTTCGGACGCCGGGCCGGCCGCGCAGCGGCCGAGACGGCGCGCGCATGATCACCACAGATCTCGAAGGCGTCGTCGAGGACGCTGCGGCGCATCTCTACGTCTGGGCGCTCAAGGACATCCCGCAGGACCTGCGCGACGCGCTTGCCGACGCGGCCGGCCGCGAGACGTCGGTGCCGGGACAGCGCGTGCTGTCGACGATCCTCCGCAACATCCAGGTCGCCGACGACCAGAAGAACCTCGTCTGCCAGGACACCGGCATCGCCGTCTACACGTGCCGCGTCGGCGAGCAGTTCCCGCTGCATCCGGCGCGCATCCAGGCGGCGCTCAAGGCCGGGACGGAGCGCGCGACGGTCGAGCACCCGCTCCGTTCGAACGCGGTGCACACGATCACTCGCGAGAACACCGGCCCGAACACGGGCTACCGGCTGCCGATCGTCCACTGGGAGTTCATTCCCGAGTGGGACGGGCTCGACGTCAAGTGTGTCCCGAAGGGGAGCGGCAGCGAGAACATGAGCTTCCTGAAGATGTGCGTCCCCGCCGACGGCGTGAAGGGCATCAAGCAGTTCGTGCTCGAGTCGATCGTCGGTGCGGGCGGCAAGCCGTGCCCGCCCGGGATCGTCGGCATCGGGATCGGCGGAAGCGCGGACTACGCCATGTACCTCGCAAAGGAGGCGATCGCGCGCCCGATCGGCACGCGCAACCCCGATCCGCACGTGGCGAAGCTCGAGGAGGAGCTCTATGGCCTCCTGAACGAGACCGGGATCGGGCCGATGGGCCTCGGCGGCGACGTGACCGTCCTGCAATGCCACATCGAGCACGCCGACACGCACATGACGCTGAACCCGGTCGCCGTGAACTACCAGTGCTGGGCCGCGCGGCGCGCGACGGCGCATGTCAGCGCCGACGGCGTCGTCGACTACGACCGGGAGGCGTGATGGCGACGCACGAAGTCACGTTCCCGGTCACCGACTCGCAGGAGATCCTCAAGCTCCGCGCCGGTGACGAGGTCGTCGTGCAGGGTCACATCATCGGGATTCGCGACCGCACGCAGATCCGGATCTTCGACCAGGGGCAGGAGCCGCCGATGGACTTGCGCGGCGCGTTCCTCCTGCACACGGCGCCGAACGTCCGCAAGCGCGACGACGGCGGGTATGACCCGATGTGCATCGGGACGACGACGTCTGCGCGGATGGTTCGCTTCACCGAGCCGCTCGGCGCGCAGTACGGCGTGCGCGCAATCTGCGGAAAGGGCGGCTTCCCCGACGAGGCGATCGAGCCGATGCAGCGACTGGGCATGGTCTATTTCGCGATCGTCGGCGGCGCTGCGGCCCTCGAGACGACGCAGATCGAGGAGATCGAGCAGGTCGAATGGGAAGACCTGATGCCCGAGTGCCTGTGGAAGTTCCGTGTGAAGGATTTCGGGCCCTTGACCGTCGGGATCGACGCGCACGGCGGCTCGCTCTACCGCGACGTGCAGGACGCGGCGAAGAAGAAGCTCGAGGAGCTCTATGCCCGACTTTGACCTCGGCCTGCGGCGCAGCGGCGGCCTGACGCACGTGATCGACAAGGGGCTCGGGCCGCGCGCGTGGGAGGACGTGCTCGAGACGTGCGGCGACTACATCGACATCGTCAAGCTCGGCTGGGGGACGGCGTACGTCACCGCGAACCTCCGCGCGAAGCTCGACGTGCTGCGCGACAAGCCGGTCGTGATCGGCGGCACGTTCTTCGAAGTCGTCTACGCGAAGGGCGGCCTGGACGAGTACAAGCGCTGGCTCGCGGACCTCGGCCTGACGCACGTCGAGATCTCGGACGGCACCGTCGAGATCCCGCGCGAGCGCAAGCTCGAGCTGATCACGGATTTCGCGCGCGACTTCACGGTGCTCTCGGAGGTCGGGTCCAAAGACTCCGCCGTCGACTACGCGCCCGAGTTGTGGGTCGAGTGGATCAAGGACGAGCTCCGCGCGGGTGCATGGAAGGTGATCACGGAGGGGCGTGAGGGAGGAACGGCCGGGATCTTTCGTCCGTCCGGCGAGATGCGCACGGGGCTGGTCGACCAGATCGTCCACGAGGTCGACCTCGGGTCGCTCATCTTCGAGGCGCCGACGAAGGCGTCGCAGGCGTGGTTCATCAAGCAGTTGGGGCCCGCGGTGAATCTCGGCAACATCCCGCCCGACGAGGTGATCCCGCTCGAGACGCTCCG
>Ga0136846_1231277_pt1 | contig 10124 bp, 7 predicted proteins | sample HopSoiMetagenom2_FD_96841 | JGI IMG/M metagenome (GOLD analysis project Ga0136846, IMG submission 96841) | Grasslands soil microbial communities from Hopland, California, USA - 2 Assembly 2016 (version 4) | ecosystem: Environmental > Terrestrial > Soil > Grasslands | place: USA: Hopland... | reverse complement strand
GGCGTCAACGCGCCGACCTTCCCGGTCCATCCCATGAGATCCGCCGCGTTCACTGTGGCCATCTGGATCATCTGCATGCTCGTGAGCGGCAGCTGGCGCAGATAGCCGAACTGCTTCGCGTTCAGTCCGTGCGGGTAGACGCCGGCGTCGGTTCCGAACGCGAACTTCACGCCCGCCTTGATCGCGCGTCCCCAGTTCTCATTCTGGTGTCGGCGCAGCTCGCGCTCCTTGTCGATGATCTTGTCCGGCAACCCCATCTCGTCCTTCCCGTGCGCGAGGATCCACTCATCGGTGAGGATGTCGGGCACGAGATACGTCCCGTGCTCCAGTGCGAGCTTCACGCCTTCCTCATCGACGAGTCCGGCGTGTTCGACGCTCGCCACGCCGGCCTTGATCGCCCGCCTGATCGCCTCGGCGCCATGGGCATGCGCGGCCACCTTGCGGCCCCACATCCGCGCCTCGTCGACCAGAGCGTTCAGCTCCTCCTGCGAGTACTGCGGGCCGCCGGCGGATTCTTCCTCGGAGAGGACGCCGGCGCCCGCCAGCACCTTGATCACGTCGGCGCCGTACTTCACGTCGTACCGCACGCGCTTGCGGATGGCATCCACGCCGTCGACTGGTCCGCCTAACGTCTGGGACGATAGGTACGGCGAGAAGCCGTTCAGGTCTCCGTGCCCTCCGGTGGCGGAGAGCGGCATGGTGGCCACCTCCATACGTGGACCGTCGACGTCGCCGCGCTGGATGGCGTTCCGGAGGGCCACGTCGACGAACTCCGGCGCGCCGACGTCGCGCACCGAGGTGAAGCCGGCGTCGAGCGTGCGCTTCGCGTTCGTCGGCGCGCTGATCGCGACGTCGATTGCCGACCGCCGGAACAACCCTTCGTAGTAGTCGGTCTGCTGGCTCGTGAGATGGGTATGGACGTCGATGAGGCCGGGGAGGACAGTGGCCGAGCCGAGGTCCACGACGGTGTAGCCGTTAGGCACCGCGAGCTTTGCACCGACCTGCACGACCGTGTCGCCATCGATGAGCACGACGGCGTCGTCGATCCGTCGACCCTGGCCTCGCGGGTCGATGAGGTGCGCTGCCTTGACCGCCACACGTACGGGCGCGGGTGAAGCGGGGCGGGTGGCCGGGGCCTGCGCGACGAGAGGCGATGCGGTCGCGACCAACGCGAGGAAGAGTGCAGTGCGCATGGAGTTCGGCGTGTGGTGGAGTCGACGACAGGTGCGTGACGTGCAGGGGCCAGGTACGTTGAGACGACCGATTCCCGCCACCAAACAATGGCATCACATCCTGCTCGCGCGCACGAGGGAAGGGTGCTTCCGGCGCCGCCGAAGGCACTGGTATTCGACGTATTCGGCACCGTCGTCGATTGGCGGACGTCGGTCGTGCGTGAGGTCGAGGCCCTCGCGAGCCGGAAGGGGCTCCGCGTGAATGGTCCCGCCTTCGCGGATGCCTGGCGCGCCGGATACGCTCCGGCCATGGACCGCGTGCGCAACGGCGAGCTTCCGTGGACGAAGCTCGACCGGCTGCACCGGATGATTCTCGACGGGATCGTTGCGGGCTTCGGCCTGGAGGGGTTGTCGGAGGCGGAGCGGGAAACGCTGAACCACGCATGGCACCGGCTCGAGCCATGGCCCGACGCGGTGCCCGGCCTCACTCGGCTCAAGCAGAGGTTCATCATGGCGCCGCTGTCGAACGGCAACATCTCCCTGATCACTGATATGGCGAAGAACGCCGGGCTGCCGTGGGACTGCGTATTGGGCGCGGAGCTCGTGCGGCACTACAAGCCGGATCCGGAGGTCTACCGGTCGGCGGCGGATTTCCTGGACGTCGAGCCGGCTGAGGTGATGATGGTGGCGGCACACCTGAGAGACCTGCGTGCCGCGAAGGCCGAAGGGCTGCTGACCGCATTTGTCGTTAGGCCCGACGAGTTCGGACCTGATGGCAATCCGGATCTCGCGCCGGACGATTCCGTGGACGTCACCGCGATGAGCTTCGATGATCTCGCCAGTCAGTTGGCTACGTGATCCACACTGGCGGCAGTCGAGTCTCTCTCGGCTCGTCGGCATCGCGGCGGGGCAGCGCGTTCGCCGCCAGAATCATTGAGGCGTCGCTGTAGCCTTCGGTGCATCGCCCATGTGATCCTGAACGAACCCGACGATCCGGCGCGCCGCATCTACCGCGTTAGGCCTCGTCCACTCGTAGATCACGTGGCCCATGCCACCATACGTCGCGAGCTGCACCGGCCGGTCCAGCCGCCGCAGCGCCGTGAACAGCTTCTGCGCGTCGTGATAGGCCATGTCCTTGTCGCCGTGGATCAGGAGCAGTGGGGTGTGGATTCGGTCGGCGCGGTAGTACGGCGAGTTCTCCAGATACCGCATGACGTTCGCCCACGGGTGCGTGCCCATGCGCGCCTGGCCGGCTTCGGACCATCCGATCCAGAACGATCCGCCGTTCTCATCCAGGTAGCCATACGTGCCGGCGAGGTCGTAGATGCCGCTCACGGCCACCGCCGCTCGGAACAGGTTCGTCCCGCTGATGATCGCGCCGGTGCCGTACCCGCCGAACGATTGGCCCGCGATCGCCAACCGGTTCACGTCCACGTATCCGAGCTCCGCGGCGCGGTAGACCTGCGGCAGAAGCTCGTCGATCATCTCGTTGAGCGGGTTGCCGGCTTCGCGATTCGGGCCTAACGGCAGGCTCGCCAGCACCACCGCGTACCCTCGGCTCGTGAAGAGGAGCGTGGGAATCGTCAGGTCTCCGCCGCCACCAAACACTTCCGCCTGACGCGAACGGTCGCCGCCCGGGTACATGAGCACAACGGCCGGTAGCCGGTCGCCGCGCTTGGCGCCCGGCGGAAGCAGCACGGCCGTCCTCGCCTTGGCGATCGCACCGTTGTATCCCGGGATGACCGTCTCGAACACATCCGCCGAACCCACGGCGACGGCGTCGAGGCGCTCGTCGGCGTGGGAGATTCGGTCCTTGCTCGCGAAGTTGGCGGGGAACCGGTAGACGTTAGGCGGCGTCCGGATGTCCTGGTAGAGCGCGAAGATCGACTGGTGCGTCGTGTCGCCAAACGCGTTCGCGAGTCGCGCCCGTCCCTTCCACAGCACGGTCGGCTTCCCTGACCGCATGTCGAACCGTACGGCGCCTCGCTCGCCGGTAGCGACTTCGGTCATGAGCGCCGTGATCGACGCGCCGTCGGGTTGCCAGAGTGTTCGCGGGTCCGCGCGGACGAGGTCATCGAAGCTCCAGGCCGAGTCGATGGCGAGTTTTGTCGGCGCACCGCCGTCGAGCGGGATGACCGCGAGCCCGCGCGGCCGCACGTCTCCATAGCCTTTGTCGTCGATCGGGTCCGTGCCGACTACGACCGCCTTCCCATCCCGAGTGAACCAGTGCAGCGTCGGTGCCAGCGCACCTAACGACTCGCCGATTCGACGCGGGCTTCCGGGACCGTCCTGGCCCATCGTCACGAGAAAGAGCTGGCCGCTCTTCATGTACACGAGCGCGTCATCGGTCGGGTGCCAGGCGTAGTTCCGCCCGTGATAGTCGTTGAGCAGCGGCAGGTCCGCGACCACGAGCTTCGGCGCTCCGCCGCTCGCCGGCACGACGGCGAGATCGACCGAGCTCTCCTGATTCGTGATGCCGTGGTCCTTGAACACCGACAGGTAGGTCACCCAACGCCCCGACGCGGACAGGCGGAGGACCGACGGGCGCGGCTCGGCCGTCGCGCTCACGAGCGGACGCGCGGCACCCGTGCGGGCATCGATGGCCGTGATCGCCGCGTTGTTCTCGCGATAGTAGAACGTCTGTCGCGGCGTCGATTCGCCGGGCTTCGCCGTTTTCGGCTCCTCGCTGCCGCCGCGCAGCACTGTGACCGCGGGCTCTTTGGCGTCGGGCTTCGCGACCGCCTTGGTTTCTGGCTCGGGCAGCCAAGCGGCATCGCCTGTGTCTGGTGCGGTGGGTACGTAGACCGTGCGACTGTCGGGCGACCACTGCGCTTCGTCGCCCGTCCAGAGCTTTGCCTTGATGCGAATCGGAGAGACCTTGCGGGTGCGTCCCGTCGCGACGTCGAACGCCCAGAGCTGCGGTGGGCCGTCCTTGTCCGAGTAGAACGCGACGATCTCCCCGTTAGGTGACAGCGATGGTCCCCAGCAGTTGCCGCCCGGGCACACTTCCGTGGTCTTACCGCCGGCCGTTGCGCGATCGGTGACGTAGACCTTGGCTCCCACCACCGAGCTCGGAGTGCCGTTCGGCTGGTACCGGGTAGACGTGTTCACGTCTGCCCGCGGCCGCCGGACGACGTAGGCCACGCGTCGCCCGTCACGCGAGACCGAGAGCGTCGAGCTCCAGAGGAACTCCCGCATGTCGAACGCAAGGTCGAACGGGAGGGTGCCAGCCGGATCCGCGACGGGCCTAACGGGCGCGCGGTCCGATGGCGAGTTCTGCGCGCTGCTCAGGCCGGCCGCGCCGAGGCAGCACGCCAGGCTCACGACGACCGTGCGTGCGGCTCGAGGAAACAGCTGTGAGAACACTGCGTACGTCATGACTCCCGCCGAGTTCTGGTTGGGCTGGCTGATTCACTCCACAACCTGGCACCAACCCCAGGGTTCGTACAGGTTGGTGTACTACTGACCACACTTCGAAGGGGGCGAACCATGACGGCGATCAAGACGATGGCGATCAAGACGACGGCCAGAGAGTTCTTCGACGCGTGCGAAACGGGCAAAGGATGGGTTGGGTGTCAGCAGTACTGCCATCCCGCTGCGACCTTCTCCGCGCAGGCGGGCGCGCTTGCGGGCGTGGACACGGTGCAGGCGTACACGGAGTGGATGAAGGGCCTCTTCACGCCGGTGCCGGACGGCAGCTACGAGGTCCGTTCGTTCGCCGTCGACGACGACCGAAACACGGTGACGGCGTACGCCGTGTTCCGTGGCACGCACACGGGCGAGGGCGGCCCGGTGCCGCCGACCGGGAAGCGTGTCGAAGCCGACTACGTCTACTCCATGCAGTTCGATGGTGACCGCATTCGCCATCTGACGAAGATCTGGAACGACGGGATCAGCATGCAACAGTTAGGCTGGGCGTGAGAGTTCGACGCCTCGATCACCATGGCCCGGCATGGCGTTAGGGCTGGCTTGACAAACAAGGAGACACAGAACGCACCGACCGCCCGCTGACGCGGCGGCGCAGAAGGACTCAGAAAACCGCTCGGCAATCTGATAACGGATCCAACGAGCCGTTCTTGAGGGGAACTGCCCCGGGAAGCCACGAGTACGCGCGTCCCGAGGTCGTTCCCCTTTCAGGAAGGCCGTGGCGCTGGGAACCGTGGATGGCGGAGGAGCCCCGGACGATGTTGTCTTCTGTTACGTGGCGCTCATGTGCGCGGGCGCGTTCATCACCGCGTTCTTGATGCGCGAGCCGCGGCGCGTCACGATGCGAACGTAAAGAAAAGCGTGCCCGGTCGAGTGAGGCGTGAATGATCGAGCGGTTGACGACGAACCTGGGCGCCTTGGCGCGGATGTCGCCTGCGGAGTTGGCGACGGAGCGGGGCGGCCGCGTCGCCGCCGACTGTGCCGACGCGATCCGCCTCGAGCTTGACTGCCCACAGCAGGAGCTGACGTCGGATCAGCGCGAGCTGTTGTCGGCGTTAGGTGACCTGCTGGACACCTCGCCGCGCGACGAAAGCGTGGTCCGGCTGGCGTCCGCCGTGTGCGGAAGCCTGGGCGTTCGACCGGATTTATGACCCGCCCTTGTACGTTGCGGCGTCCAGGATCGACCAGAGATGGATGAGCCAGCCCATCAAGAAGAACCACAGGACAGCCGCGAGGCAGAACATGAACACCGCCTTGAACAGCCGGCCCTGCAGCAACTGACCGAGCCCCGGGACGAAGAAGCTGCACAGCGCAGCAATGACGTTCCCCGCAGAACCTTGGCCAGCCATAGCGACCCTCGTGAAAGAAGAATAAGAACCACTACGGAACCCGCCACTTATTCGATTCGCAGCAAGCCAGTTGCCGTTGCAGCATAACGCGCTTGGTTGCGATACTTGGCGGATGTTCCTTCGATACGCTGCCTGCGCGGTCATATTGGCCCTGCCTCACATCGCCAGGGCTCAAGTCAGCATCGTCAAGAGCGCCCGCGCGGCGCGCCTGACCGGGGCGCCGCCGCACATCGACGGCGTCCTCGACGACCCCGCGTGGGCGCAGGCGCCGGTCATCGCCGACTTCGTCCAGAAGATTCCGGTTGAAGGCGCATCACCCAGCGTACCCACTGAAGTTCGCATCCTCTACGACGACCACGGGCTCTACGTCGGCGCTCGACTCAAACGGCCCGATCCGAGCGCCATCCGAACGTCCATCACCCGCCGCGACGGTGACAGTGACGCCGAGGTGTTCACGATCTCGCTGGACCCGTACCTCGATCGGCGCACGGCGTACAGCTTCTCCATTTCGTCAGGCGGCGTGCGTGGCGACGCGTATCACTCGCAGGACAGCGAGGATAGCGGACGCGAGGCGCAGTACGATCCGGTGTGGGACGCGCGCGCGCGCGTCGACGCCGACGGCTGGACGGCGGAGATGCACATCCCGTTTTCGCAGCTTCGCTTCAACGCCGCCGCCCAGCAGACGTGGGGACTCGAGCTGACGCGCGCCATCCCCGACAAGAACGAGCGCCTGCAGTGGATTCTCATTCCCGTGTCGGCCGCCGGGTTCTCATCGCACTTCGGCCAGCTCGAGGGCATCGCCGGCATCCCGCGCGCGCGGCGGCTCGAGCTCATGCCGTACGTGGCGGGCGACCTCACGTATCACGCGAACGTGGACCCCAAGGATCCGTTCGACGATCGGGTCGGCGGTCGCGCGGGGGGTGACCTCAAGTATGGGCTCGGACCGAACCTCACGCTGGACGCGACGATCAATCCCGACTTCGGCCAGGTCGAAGCGGACCCCGCGGAGGTGAACCTCACGGCGTTCGAAACGGTCTTCGAGGAGCGTCGCCCGTTTTTCATTGAAGGCGACGAGTTGCTGACGGGACGAGGGCAGAGCTTTATCGGGCGACCGAGCTGGTTCTATAGTCGGCGCATCGGCGCGTCACCCCGCGGTTCCGCGTCCGGCGATTTCGTGGATTCGCCGGCGAACACAACGATCCTCGCCGCGACGAAGGTCACGGGCCGACTCGCATCCGGGCTGTCGATCGGGGCACTGGCAGCGGTCACGCCGCGCGAATACGCCCACACGTTCGACACGACCGGCGCGGTGCGCGACAAGGTCGCCGTCGAGCCGCCGTCGTCGTACGGCGTGCTCCGGCTGCAGCAGGAGTTCGGGACGCGCCAGTCGAACGTCGGAGCGTCGCTCACGCACGTCCATCGCTGGCTCGATGACCGCGGCGGGTTGCAGCAACTCCTGCCGAGCAGCGCTGTCGCTGGCGGTGTGGACTGGCGCCTCCGATACATGGAGGGGATGTACGAGATCACCGGCTGGTTAGGCGGGAGCCGCGTGGACGGGGACACGACGGCGATCGCTTTGCTCCAGCGGGGAAGCGCGCACTACTTCCAGCGTCCGGACCAGGATCACATCACGTACGACCCGACTCGGACGTCGCTCTCCGGTGGCACCGGGTCGATCCGTTTCGACAAGAACGCGGGCCGGTTCACGCTCGCCGGTGCGCAGATCTCCTTCCGGTCGCCGGAGTTCGACATCAACGATGCGGGGCAGATGCGGAGCGGCGACGACATCGACTACAACGCCGACTTTCAGCTGCGCGACACGAAGCCTAACAAGTACCTGCGGTACTACCAGTTCGGCACAGCGGTGCAGGGTGGCCTCAACTACGGCGGGATCCAGCAGTACCTGCGCTTCAGCGAGAGCTTCCAGTTCACCTTTCACAGCTTCTGGCGACTCACCGGCGGCGTTCAGGTCCAGCGTCGGTCCCTGAGCGACGACCTGACGCGTGGCGGCCCGCTCATGGGTACGCCCAGGGCGTACGTGCTCACGACGCAGGTGACGAGCCGGCCTAACGTATCGAGAACGTGGACGGCGCGGACGCAGTATTTCAACGACGAGTTCGGCGGATGGCGGTGGGACCTGAGCGCCGGGGTAGCCATACGTCCTGCGTCGCGGTGGCAGGCGTCGGTCGATCCGACGTACTCGCACTCGGTGGACAGCCGGCAATACGTGACCACGCGGACTGACGGCAGCGCCGAGACGTATGGCGGCCGCTACATCTTCGGCTACATCGAGCGCAGCACCCTGTCGGCGCGGTTTCGCCTGAACTATGCACTGACGCCGAGCTTCACGATCGAGGGGTATGCCGAGCCATTCGCCGCGAGTGGCCGCTACTTCGACTTGGGCGAGCTTCCGGCACCGCGGAGTCGCGCGCTCCGGATCTACGGCGCGAGCGGGACGGGGACGATCATTGAGAAGGATGACAACGGCGTGAGCACGGTAACCGACGGCGCGACGACGTTCACGATCCCGCCGCTCGACTTCAATGCGCTGTCGTTCCGGTCGAACCTGGTGCTGCGGTGGGAATGGCTGCCGGGCAGTACTGCCTACCTCGTCTGGCAGCAGAACAGACAGAGTCAGACGCCGTCGGGGGAGCTGGTCGGTCCGAACGAAATGTGGAATTCGACTCAGATACCGGGCGACAATTTCTTCGTACTGAAGATCAGTTACTGGTTGGGAATCAATTAGCCGGGGACGGGCGACAGGCGGCAGGAAAGCGCGTCATTCCGAGCGCAGCGCCGAAGGCGCGGAGGCGAGGAATCGCCGTCGTCCCGACAGAGAGGCCCAGTTCCCAGTTCCCAGTTCCCAGTTCCCAGTAGTCGCCCGTCGCCCGTCCCCGGCTTTACTTCGGCCACAGCCATCCGAACGTTCCTCCCACCAGCGCGGCGTATATGAGCCCGTCGACCGTCGCCTTGACTGTCGTGCTCCACGCACGCCGATACCAGATCGACATCTGCCAAAGCGCAATCGCGAACCCGAGGAACGCAGCGGTGCCGACGAACCGAAACACCACGAGGTAGTGCGTACCGGCCGGCAGCGCGCGGCCCGCCATGTAGGCCGCGAAGAGGGCCACGACGGCCAGGTATGCGAACCACAGCCCGAGATTTCGGCCCATCGTCCACGGCCCGTTAGGCAGCACGGTCACGACGAGGTTCGGGCCTTCGTTGACCCGCGCCATGAACTCGGGCGTACGCATCTCGTCCCGCGTCCGGGGACGCGGCACCATGTAATCCCCGGGCGGGATCGCGAATGGCCGCAGCGCCGCGCGGACCTTCTCTTCCTCCGGCAGCCGTTCATAGTCCGTCTTGTGCCACGGCGACATCATGTGGATGATCGAGCTGGCCACGAAGACGATCACGGCCGAGAGCAGGATGGGAAGCCACAGGCTGGTGAGCGGCACCATGACGACCTCCGGAAGCAGGAACCCGACGAGAAGCTCGGACGGATGACGGCGGCGTCGCCGCTATCTTACACTTGGCAGTCCGCGCGACGCCATGACGTCGACCTTCTCCGAGGCGACCAAGACATGCACGCATCTCGAGACTCGGTCGTCGTCCCCGCAGCCGCGATCACCGCTCGCGACCTCATTGGCGTTCACCCCCCGGCGAGCATGCGCTCGAAGCCGGGGTGCCCGCGCAGCGGAGCCCACGACGCGTCGGCGCGTAGCAACGTGCGGGAGATGAAGATCCCCGCCGGCAGCCGGAGCGCCTCGGCGAGCCGCGCGACGGCATCGTCGCGCCGCCCGGCGAGAACGTCGACGTAGGCTGCGTTGACGAGCGCGTTAGGCACATCGCTGGGGTGGTGCTCTGCCCGCGCTTCGGCGACGTAGCGGTCGATCTCGCGCCCGGCGTCGGCGGCGCGCCCCAGCCGCGCGTACGCCTCGGCGAGGATGGCCCGCCGGGAATACGTCTGGTACAGCGTGACGTCTGCGGCGCGCCGCAGCGCCGGCTCGAGCTGCGCGACCGCCGAGTCGGCGTAGGCACTCACGCGCTCCGGCCGGTCAGTCAGCGCAAAGTGGCGCATCTTCATCAGGAGGTAGAGCTCTGGCGGCAACCCACCGTCGCCGGCCGAGTAGCCCGCGAGCGAGAGCGTATCCCTCACCCGCCACACCGCGGGGCC
>Ga0136846_1236182_pt1 | contig 10125 bp, 8 predicted proteins | sample HopSoiMetagenom2_FD_96841 | JGI IMG/M metagenome (GOLD analysis project Ga0136846, IMG submission 96841) | Grasslands soil microbial communities from Hopland, California, USA - 2 Assembly 2016 (version 4) | ecosystem: Environmental > Terrestrial > Soil > Grasslands | place: USA: Hopland... | reverse complement strand
TCGCGCGACCTTTTCAGGGGTGGAAAAACTCGCGTGCATCAGCCGGGCGATGAACGTAGCCATGTGCCGATAATGCTCGTAATAGGGATTATTCGGATCAGCGGCAGCCTCCCTGCTTTTTTCGGTATAGACGGTATTTTGGAAGGACTCGGATTTGATAAACCCGGGCTGAACCAGGCTGACTTTGATATTCCATGGCCGCACTTCATACCAAAGCGCTTCCGTAGCGCCTTCGAGGGCAAATTTAGAAGCGCTGTACAAGGCCATGGTTGGCATCGCCATCATTCCTCCGACCGACGAGATATTGAGGATACGGCCGTTTCGTTTTTCGCGCATGCGCGGTAGCACCAGCCGGATCAATTCCATGGGAGCGCGGAAATTAATCTTCATCTGGTCGGCTCGGCCATCCTCCGTGAAATGTTCGACGACCGACCGGTACGCAACACCCGCATTATTGATAAGAATATCCACTCCGCCCCATCTGGCGCAGGCTTCCTCGATAACCGCTTCACGCTCCTCTTCTAAGGATACGTCCAAAGGCCGCACCCAAACATTTTCGCTTTCAGTGATCCCAAGTTCCTCGAAACGAGCGAGCGAACCGCGGCGTGCGGTCAGGATGAGGCGATAGGGCTGTTGCAGCAGAAGTCTGCCAAGGGCTAAACCAAGCCCGGTACTGGCTCCCGTGAGCAGCACGACCTCGGGCGTTCCGGTTGCTTTGTTGCTTCCCATAAGGCTCCATTCGCGTCTCCAAAACCCGCGAAAGGGTTTACCGGGTTACGAATAAAGATGGGTTAAAGCATCCCCATCGGTCAAGGGGCAGGAACTGCCGAATCGCGCTAACTCATGTAAAGAACGGATTGTTCTCTTTTTCCTGCCCGACCGTAGTGAGAGGCCCATGTCCAGGGCAGATCAAAGTCTCCGGAGGAAGCGTGAAAATCTGTTCCCGAATCTTTTGTTTGAGAAGGTCGGTGGAAACAAAACCGCGGCCGATCGATCCGGCGAAGACGCAATCACCCACCACGGCAACGCCCGGCAGATCCTCCGGAAAGTTGCCGATGATGTAGGTCACGCCATCTTCCGCATGGCCCGGCGTTTCGCGATTGGTAATGCGAAGACTGCCCAGATGAATGAAATCGTTGGCGCGATTCCGCTGATCCGGCGGCGCGTTTTTCGAACCTGAATGCAGCTTCACTTTCGGAAAGTGTTCCCGAAATTTCGCCAGAGCAGCAATATGATCTTCATGGGCGTGAGTAATGAACAGGTGCTTTAGCTGAAGCTGATGCTCATCGATAATCTCAAGCGTGGGCCGCGCTTCCCAGCCTGTGTCGAAGAGAGCTGCTTCGCGCGTGACTTCGTCCCAAACCAGATAGCAATTCACGCTCAAGCGAGCCGTTGTGGTGATCTGCCGGAGCTCGCGCCAGTTGCTTAACTCCACCTGCTTGGGCAGCCAGCCATGGGCGATCCGCTCGAGCTTTGCCGGATTCAAGCCAATCAGCGGAGCCAGTGCTTTGAAATTCGGTTCCTTGCTGGTCTTGCCGTTCTCCTCAAGTTCAGCCAGTTGCGTCCTGCTCAATCCTGCCGCTTCGGCGGCTGAATCGGGCGAAATGTTCGCCGCCGTTCGCGCTTTTCGGACGATATCTCCAATATGATCTTCCAACGTCATCAGCCCTCATTCTAAACGAGGGTTCGATTTCTTCAGCACAAAAGAATTCTCAGGGGGATAGAACGTTTTTTTAATTTGTGATACGTTGACGCGCGTCCCGGCAATTCGCTGGGGATGTAAGGAGAGGGAAGAAAACTATGGCTGATACGAATGTAAAAGTAACGCGGGAGGAACTGGTTCGTTTATTGAACGAAGATCTGGAACGGGAATACCAGGCAATTATCGCCTACGTGATTTATAGCCAGACGATCAAAGGAGCAGCCTACAACGACATTGCCAAGGAACTGCAGGTCCACGCCGGCGAAGAACTGGCGCACGCGATTGAAGTAACCAAGCAGATCGATTATCTCGGTGGAACGCCGTCCAATCGCCCAAAGGAAGTGAAGCTTTCCGAAGATCCGAAGCAGATGCTGCAATTCGATCTTGAAAACGAGCGGCAAACCATCATCAATTACAAACAGCGGATCGCACAGGCTGAGACTTTAGGAGAGTACGCGATCAGTGAAGCGCTTCGAAAAATCATCTCCCAGGAACAGGAACATCTGATTGATTTGGCTGACGCCCTCGGGATTGACGCGCCGCAAACCTAAGCGCGCAGACTTAAGCTTAGGCTAGCCGCCAGACTCCTCGCTCGGCACCATCGATTGGACGCCGAGGCTGACCAGCACACGACGCGTGTCGGAAAGGTCGCCAATCAACCGCCGTTTTGGAGGGGGTGCTTTGCGCAATAAGGTGGGAATCGCAAGAATATCTTCTGCAATGGCGATTTCAGGATCCACGGAAATATCGATTACCCGCAAGTTGTAGCTGGCGCTGGGAAGATGCTCTTCGCAGATCTGCTTCAGGTTCGCGTAAGCGGCAACGGATTTAGGATTTTGTTTCCCTGCAATGAAGAGGGTAAGATTCCAGAAATCTTCCGTCATCTGTTGTTCAGGCAAACTCATTCACCGCGGTATTCCACCTTAAATGACAATACATTTTCGCAGAAAACCCATCAGGATGCAAATGCCCCGATCAAAAAAAATGGCCGGACAGGCCGGCCACTTAATCACGAAAGCATCGATTAAATTCTCACCTCACAGGCGCGTCTGCAGCAGCGGGGCTTTCTTCAACCTTGATGTGCACGGGTTTGTACCCGCCCTTGCTCTTAAAGTAAAAGATCAGACCCAAATATATAAGCGCCATGGCGGCCGGAATAAATGAATCGGCTTTCAACGTGTGGCGATCGCCGTTCATGTTCGCGTCGAGCACCGTTTGCTCCTCTTTGCTTCGTTGGTTGGCGGGTTTGGCTGCGGCCGCGCCTACCTTCGATCCATCCAGGCCATGCACTTGCCCGAAGATAAGCCACTTGCTCGCGCTCCCAGCTTTGTACTCGGAATAAAGAGCCGGACTTGCTTTGCTCAACTCCTCCCCTGCGAAACGATCCTTCGCATAACCTAACCCGGGTGAACCGATCAGCCCGGCCGACATCATGCCGATGCCGCCCATGATGCTGATCGCGACCGCCCCAGTCCGAGGGAAACGGTCCGAAGTAACAGCCAGCATCGTCGGCCAGAAAAACGTTTTGCCTATAGCATAAACTAGGAGAGCCGCCACGGCCGGGCCAAATGCATGAACCCCGGCAACAAAATTCAATCCCAGGCACGCCAATGTGGCGCAACTGAAGAGAATGCCTACGGGCGAGAGCTTCAGGTTTCTCTCAATCCAATTAGTGCAGAAGCGCAGGGCCAGCATCATCGCTGAGGTGAAAATGAACAGGATCCGTCCTTGTTGCGGCGAGAGGATGTTGCCGGTGATGTTTTGAATCCAGCCGTCCGTCCCCAACTCAACAGCGCCAACCAGCGCATGCGTGATGAACAGCACGAAAAGCAGCCCGGCGCCCATCGCCCATTTTGACAAATTACTGAAGGCAAGCCAAACCACGACACCCACGCCGATGGAAATATACGTCCAGGTCTGGTTCGTCGTACTATTAAAGAAATCATTTCCGGTGAAGCCCGCCAGCAGAGGCCCAAGCCCGTCCCTGATAAAATAACCAATGAAAAATCCTATCAAGGCGCTTCCCAGAACACCCACATCGCGGAACATTTCACCAAGGCTGAGACCCTTTTCCGACGCTTCGGAGCGTGGGAAATGCTGTCCCAAAAACATCAGCCCGTAAACCGCGGTCGGAACCAGAAACAGCGCCAGTTGAGCTTTCCATCCCCAATTCAATTCTCCTCCCAGATAGGTTCCCGCCAGGCCCCCCAGAACCAGCCCCGCTGGCCAGCTCGCATGTAATATGTTGAGGTAGTGAGTGCGATTACTCGGAAACAGCGTCGCGACTAACGGGTTGGCAACCGCTTCCAGAGTCCCGTTTGCCACCGCGAACAGAAACGTGCCGCTCCAGAGATAAACGAACGCCGTTTTTGTGGCCATTCCGTCCGTCGCGCCAAATGTGACCGCAGCCGAGAGGACGTGCAGCAAAAACGCCGCGATCACGAGTTTTCCGTAGCCGATCTTGTCTGCGATGATCCCGCCGATAATAATTCCAAAGCAAAATCCAGTGAAACCCGCCCCGTTCACGAGACCGACTTCAAGACCCGTAAAATTAAATTTCGTTTGCCATATCGCGAGGAGTCCACCGCGAATGGCCATACCGACTCCCGCAGCGAGGATGGCCATAAAGCCAGCGCAAAGGAGTCGTTTTGAATTCGGGGCTATACCGTTTTCTTGCATACTGTTGTACTATTCGATTTCAGGGTTGATGCCTCTGCTCGCCGGCGCGCTCTCTTCAAAACGCGATGCTTCTGAGGCAAAAAACATTGGCAATGCGGCAGATAACACAATTTTGGCCCCGAACTGTCAATGCTAATCAAAAGAGCCCTTCACAACGAAACAACTTGCCCGACAGAAGCAGTTTCCCCTAAAAACCATCGCGATGTCACCCGACGGTAGCGGGGTTCGCCCTGCGGAAGAGTTCGATATTTCTGAGTACCTCAAGCATTCGACCGATGCGGTCAATGCGGCCCTGGATCGTTTCCTGCCCAGGGCGAAAACACGACCGGCGACCATTCATTCGGCGATGCGATACTCGCTTTTTGCCGGGGGAAAGCGATTGCGCCCGGCGCTTTGCCTCGCGGCCGCGGAGGCATGCGGCGGCAGCCGGGAGGCGGCCCTGCCTTTCGCCTGCGCCGTCGAGTGCATTCACACCTATTCATTGATTCATGATGATCTCCCGGCGATGGATAATGACGATTTCCGCCGCGGCAAGCCGACGAATCACAAGGTTTATGGCGAAGGGATCGCGATTCTGGCGGGCGATGGGCTTCTGACTCAAGCCTTTGAAATAGTTGTGCAAGGGAAAGCGACGTCACGCTATTCTCACCAAACGATCGTTCTTGAACTCGCGCGCGCTGCCGGCTCCTTGCAGCTCATCGCCGGGCAGGTTGCGGATCTGGAGGGAGAGGGCAAACCGCTTTCCCAGCGGGAATTGCGCTTCATCCATGAGCGGAAGACCTCGGCGTTGCTCTGCTGCTCGGTGCGTCTTGGCGGAATGAACGCGAATTGCACTCCGGCGCAACTGAACGCATTGAGTGACTTCGGCTATTACGTGGGGCTCGCCTTTCAGGTGATCGATGACATTCTGGATGTAACCCAGACCAGCGAGCAACTCGGCAAAACTGCTGGCAAGGATGTGACAGCCCAAAAGGCAACTTACCCCTCGATCGTCGGGCTGGAGAAATCGCGCAAGATCGCAAAGCAACTGACCGACAAAGCTTTCAGATCATTGCAGCCGTTCAAAGGCAAAGCGGTTGCGCTCGACGCGCTGGCGAGATATTTATTGGAACGAAATAAATAAAGACCGGGAGGGAGAGCAGCAGTTAATCTTTGCGCAATACCCGGTTTGCGTCAAAATTTCTCGTATTGAATGGGTTCTGACACGCTGGTCATAGTCCCCACGTATAATGAACGGGATAACCTGCCACAGATCGTGGGCCGGTTGATGGCGCTTCCAGTCGAAGTCGATTTGCTCGTAGTGGACGATAATTCCCCGGATGGCACCGGACGGGTCGCTGATGAATTCGCCGCACAAAATCCTCGAATCCACGTTTTGCATCGTAAAAACAAGGAGGGACTCGGCCGGGCGTATTGCGCGGGATTCGTTTGGGCGCTGGAGCATGGGTTTGAGTTCGTCTTCGAAATGGACGGCGATCTGTCACACAATCCCGCGGATATCCCGCAATTCCTCGAGGCTGCGCGCGATGCCGATTTGGTCCTGGGCTCGCGATATTCCAACGGAATCCGGGTAATTAACTGGCCGCTGAATCGATTGATGCTGAGTTTAATGGCCGCCAAGTACGTTCGCGTGATCACCGGAATGCCCTTCACCGATCCAACCGGCGGATACAAATGCTTTCGGAGAAAGACACTGGAGGCCCTGGATCTGGAGAATATCAAGTCCAACGGATACAGCTTCCAAATCGAGATGACCCACAAGGTTTGGAGGAAAGGCATGAAAGTGGCGGAGGTGCCGATTATCTTTACGGATCGATTTCAGGGCCGTTCAAAAATGTCCGGCAAAATTGTGGAAGAGGCTCTGCTGATGGTTTGGCGGCTGCTGGCGCAAAACGGCCTTCGGCGGAAGCCGCGGCCTCCAACATAAATCGAAGGTTTAAGTTAACGACTCTGAAACTCAGTTCTTTGATTCTTCCATCAAAGGCGCCGTTCTCCGGCCTCTCTTCGGATTTCCATTCCCATTTCGCTTACCGTTCGCCCTTCGCGGCTTCGCGTCGCCGGCCAGGGGAATTGCGATCTTTGGTGTTTCGGATTTCGCGGCGCGGCGCGGTTTGATGTTGGGAAGCGGCTTGTCGTGAATGAAAGCTTCGGTGAGTTCGTGGGCCTCGTAATCGGTGAATTGGTAAGGCGGAGATTTCATAAAATAACTTGAAGGCGCGACCAGCGCCCCGGACAGATTGCGATCCAGAGCCAGTCTGGCGCAACGTATCGCATCGATCACCACCCCCGCTGAATTCGGCGAATCCCAAACCTCCAGTTTGACTTCGCAATTTAAAGGAACATTGCCGAAGGTCTTTCCTTCCATGCGGATATAGCACCATTTGCGATCGCTCAGCCACGGAACGTAATCGCTCGGGCCGACGTGACAGTTGTCATTGCTCAGCCCGTAATTCAACTGGCTCGTAACAGCTTTGGTCTTCGAAATTTTTTTCGATTCGAGCCGCTCCCGCTCGAGCATGTTCATGAAATCGGTGTTGCCCCCGAAATTCAGTTGATACGTCCGATCGAGCCGAACGCCCCGCTCGCGGAAAAGATTCGTCAGAACGCGGTGAGTGATCGTTGCCCCCACCTGCGATTTAATATCGTCGCCAATTATCGGAAGCCCCCGTTCCTCAAAACGTTTCTGCCAGTACTTTTGCGAAGCGATGAAAACCGGGATGCAGTTGATGAACGCGCAGCCGGCCTCCAGCACCTGTTCGACATACCATTTCGTCGCCATTTCCGAGCCGACCGGCAGGTAGTTAATCACCACGTCCGTCCTGGTTGATCTCAGAATATTGACGATGTCATCCGTCGGGCCGGGCGCCTTCACAATGACCTCATCGAGATACTTCCCGATCCCGTCGTGGGTCATCCCGCGATGGACCTTGACCCCAAGACGCGGCACATCGGAAAACTTAATCGTGTTATTCGGTTCTGCGAAGATCGCGTCCGACAGATCTTTTCCAACTTTTGAGTGGTTCACGTCAAAAGCGGCCACGAATTCTATGTCGCGGATATGGTACCCGCCCAGATTCACGTGCATCAGACCGGGAACGAATTGGTCCTCACGCGAGTTTTTGTAGAATTGAACACCTTGAACAAGAGAAGAAGCGCAATTACCGACGCCGATAATTGCCACCCGAATTTTTTTTCTCATGCTTTGCTCCGATATGCTGCGCTGGCAGCAAGATCAGCGTAGCCCATTCTTTTAGGGGGATGGATGGGGTGACCTCCTTAAAAATCCCTGAGCAAAGACATTATCCCGCCAAACCGCTCAATTCTCGTCCGGCGGGCAGCAATCTTCGTTGTGCCAGATCGCGCCGTAAGCGAAAAGCGCCAAAACCAAAATTCCGTATATCATAACTCAAAGCTGAGAGCTAAATCCCAGTGGCCGCACGCTAACGGCTCTGGCCCACCCGGTAAATGGAACCAAAGTGCCACCGCGTTTCAAGCGGGTTGCGAGCTGCATCTCACTTTCCATTTCAACGCTGAACAGGTACAACCCTCGCGCCGAACATGAGAATCCTCTCCATTCACGCGCACTTTGATGATTTCGAATTTGTCGCCTCAGGAATTTTTGAGCTCTGGCGGCGCAAATTGGGAACCGATCTCCGCGCGCGCGTTCTGGTCAGTACCGATGGAAAAGCTGGCCACCATTTCCGGAGGCGCGAAGAGACCATGAGCATTCGTGTCGCCGAGCAGGAAGCCTCAGCCAAAGCCGGCCAGTACGATTTCCAGCTTCTGCGTTATCCCACGGGCGAAGTGCCGCGGGAAGCCTGCCTCCAGGTCACCGTTCCGCTGCTCGCCGCCATGTGGAAAGCGATTCGTGATTTTGAACCGGATTACATTTTCGCTCCACCGATCCCGAGCGATGCCCGGGCCGGCATTCACGTAGATCACGTCGGTGTTTCCGAAGCCGTGCGCAAAGTGGCTTACATGATCAATGTCCCGCACGCCTTCACTCCGGAGTACCCGGCCGATGAAACCCGTTCCGAGCTTTGCAAAGTGCCGGTGATTCTTACCGTCCATGACGCCTATATGGCTGGAGCGAACGCCGTTGACCTTGTGGTCGATGTTGAAGAAGCCTTCGAAGCTATGTGCCAGATGACCTGGTGCCATCAATCCCAAATCCTTGAATGGATTCCCTGGGTCGGACGCCATGCGATGCGCGTTTCCAAATCGTATGAGGACTGGCACAGCGTGCTGCGCGACCGCTTCAGAAAACGAAATCGCGAAATGGGCGTTGATTCCGATCGGGTGCACGAGTTTTTCACCGTCACAGCCTGGGGGGAAGTGCCGGCCATCGAACAGATTCTGCGCGACCTTCCCAACGTCTCGCAAAAGTACTCAAATCTTTCTGCCCTGGAGCAGCGTTTAAAACGGTGGCGCGGCGAATCATGAGAACCCTTCTCCTATTTCTTCTCTGTGCGTTCGGAGTTCACGGCGCCGATTCTTCCGATACCTTCATTTCGAAATATCGCCCCAGCGCGGAAAAAATAATTTCAGCCGCCACCAATTCGACTGTCGCCTGGGAGCGCCTCGCTTATTTCTGCGATCATTTCCCGGCCCGGCTTAGTGGCTCCGCCAATCTCGAAGCCGGCATCGACTGGATGCTCGAGAAATTGCGCCAAGATGGTTTTGAAAATGTCCACGCCGAAGAAGTGCAGGTTCCCCACTGGGTGCGTGGCGCAGAATCGGCTCTCGCGATGCAACCGGTCAATTACAAGCTCCACATGCTCGGCCTCGGCGGGAGCATCGGCACGCCGGAAGAGGGGATTACCGCGGAAGTGTTGACCGTAAAAAATTTCGAGGAATTGCGCTCCCGCACGAACGAAGCGAAAGGAAAAATTGTTTTGTTCAACCTCCCCTTCACCGGTTACGGCGAGACCGTTTACATCCGCTCGCGAGGAGCCATTGAAGCCGCCAAAGCCGGCGCGGTCGCGAGCCTGATCCGCTCCGTCACCCCCTATTCGATGCGCACACCGCATACCGGCGCGATGAAATATGACGATGCCGTGCGAAAAATTCCGCATGCCGCGATTTCCCCTGAGGACGCGGATTGGATTGCGCGGGCCCAGGCCCGAGGCGAGAAGGTGATTGTGAATCTGAAGATGAGCGCGCGCACCCTCCCTCCGGCGCGTTCCCGAAATGTGATCGCGGAATTCCGCGGCACGGACGAGCCGGAAAAATATTTCCTGCTCAGCGCCCACTTGGATTCGTGGGACGTCGGCCAGGGCGCGATGGACGACGGCGGCGGCTGCCTCGCGGTTTGGGAAGCCTGCCGCGTCCTGAAAACGCTTAACCTGCGGCCGAAACGTTCTCTCCGCATGGTTTTCTACACAAACGAAGAAAACGGACTCGAAGGTGCCCGCCAGTACTTCGCGCGGCACACCAACGAAATCGGCAATTACATCATGGCCTTCGAAAGTGATGAAGGCGTCTTCCAGCCGCGCGCATTTAAGTTTACCGGACCCGAACACGCCAAAGGCATCCTGCGCGAAATCCTCTCACTCCTGGAACCGATCGGAGCAAACAAACTCGATCAGGGCTCGGACTCTTCCGATCTGATCTACCTGCGCGACGCAAAAGTGCCGTCGCTGGATCTAATCGTGGAAGGCTCGAAATACTTCTGGTTTCACCACACCGATGCCGACACCCTCGACAAATTGACCCCGCTCGAACTCAACCGCTGCGCCGCCGCC
>Ga0136846_1235143_pt1 | contig 10125 bp, 12 predicted proteins | sample HopSoiMetagenom2_FD_96841 | JGI IMG/M metagenome (GOLD analysis project Ga0136846, IMG submission 96841) | Grasslands soil microbial communities from Hopland, California, USA - 2 Assembly 2016 (version 4) | ecosystem: Environmental > Terrestrial > Soil > Grasslands | place: USA: Hopland... | reverse complement strand
GTCGGCTACGACGCCACCGAGCAGCGCCTGATCGACCAGGCCATGTTCGACCTGGACGCCACCGACAACAAGGGCTCCCTCGGCGCCAACGCCATCCTCGGGGTCTCCCTCGCCGTCGCCCACGCCGCGTCCGAGGCCAGCGACCTCCCGCTCTTCCGTTACCTCGGCGGCCCGAACGCGCACCTGCTGCCCGTTCCGATGATGAACATCCTCAACGGTGGCTCCCACGCGGACTCCAACGTCGACATCCAGGAGTTCATGATCGCGCCCATCGGCGCGGAGTCCTTCTCCGAGGCGCTGCGCTGGGGCGCCGAGATCTACCACACCCTCAAGAAGGTGCTGAAGACCAAGGGCCTGTCCACCGGTCTCGGCGACGAGGGCGGCTTCGCGCCGAACCTGGAGTCCAACCGCGCCGCGCTCGACCTCATCCTCGAGGCCATCAAGCAGGCCGGTTACGTGCCCGGCGAGCAGATCGGCCTCGCGCTCGACGTCGCCGCGTCCGAGTTCTACAAGGACGGCAAGTACGAGTTCGAGGGCAAGTCCCGTACGGCCGCCGAGATGACCGAGTACTACGAGGAGCTCGTCTCCGCGTACCCGCTCATCTCCATCGAGGACCCGCTGTACGAGGACGACTGGGCCGGCTGGAAGACCATCACCGACAAGCTGGGCGACAAGGTCCAGATCGTCGGCGACGATCTCTTCGTCACCAACCCGGAGCGCCTCGCTCGTGGCATCGAGGAGGGTTCGGCCAACGCCCTGCTCGTCAAGGTCAACCAGATCGGCTCGCTGACCGAGACCCTGGACGCCGTCGAGCTGGCCCAGCGCAACGGCTTCAAGTGCATGATGTCCCACCGTTCCGGCGAGACCGAGGACGTCACCATCGCCGACCTCGCCGTCGCCGTGAACTGCGGCCAGATCAAGACCGGCGCCCCGGCCCGCTCGGACCGCGTCGCCAAGTACAACCAACTGCTGCGCATCGAGGAGATCCTCGACGACGCGGCGGTGTACGCCGGCCGCTCGGCCTTCCCGCGCTTCAAGGGCTGAGCCTTCCCCCACGTCCGCTCCGCGGACCATGGACACAGCAAGGGCTGACCCCGACCCGGGGCAGGCATAGCCAGTCGTACGTACGTCCCCGTACCCGGTCCCGTACCGTGTGCGGGGACGTACGCGCGTGTGAACGGGAGGCGGGGAACATGGCTGTGAAGGACCGGGACCGGTTCTCCACCGCGACCAGGATCAAGCTGCTCGGCGAACAGACGGCGGCCCGTGTCTACCGTTCGCAGACCAAGCGCCAGGCCCGCCGCTCCCGCCTGACCGGCCGGGCGGCCCTGCTCGTCCTGGTCCTGTGCACGTTGGTCGTGGCCCTCGCCTACCCCATAAGGCAGTACGTCTCCCAGCGCGCCGACATCGCCGAGACGGAACGCGAACGCGACCAGGCCAGCCGGCGGGTCGAGCAGCTGCGCGACCTGAAGGCACGCTGGCAGGACGACGCGTACGCGAAGCAGCAGATCAGGCAGCGGCTGCACTATGTGATGCCGGGCGAGACCGGGTACATCGTGATCGACCCCGACGCGGCGAAGCAGTCGCGCGCCGACCTGGGCGCGGCCGACCGCCCCTGGTACGCGAACGTCTGGGACGGCGTCGACAAGGCCGACGCAGCCGACCAGTGAAGTGAACGGAACAGAGAAGACAGGTATGGACACGCCCCCGCCTCCCACCCCGCGCACCGAGCCGACCGACGCGGACGTCGAGGCCTTCCAGCAGCAACTGGGCCGCCCGCCACGCGGGCTGCGCGCCATCGCGCACCGCTGCCCCTGCGGGCAGCCGGACGTCGTCGAGACCGCGCCGCGCCTGCCGGACGGCACGCCCTTCCCCACGACGTACTACCTGACGTGCCCGCGCGCCGCCTCGGCGATCGGCACGCTGGAGGCGAACGGCGTGATGAAGGAGATGACGGAACGGCTCGCCACCGACCCCGAACTGGCCGCCGCGTACCGCGCCGCGCACGAGGACTACATCTCACGCCGTGACGCGATCGAGGTCCTGGAGGGCTTCCCGAGCGCCGGCGGCATGCCGGACCGCGTGAAGTGCCTGCACGTCCTCGTGGGCCACTCGCTGGCCGCCGGCCCCGGGGTGAACCCCCTGGGCGACGAGGCGATCGCGATGCTGCCGGAGTGGTGGGCCAAGGGTCCGTGCGTGATGCGGTCCGGGCCTCCGGAGGGGGAGGGCTGGGAGGTGCACCGGAACGACTCCGGCGGCCACTTCGCGTTCAAGCCGGTGGACGCGGCGGAGACCGGGGAGGACGGCAAGTGACCCGCGTCGCCGCCATCGACTGCGGTACGAACTCGATCCGCCTCCTCGTCGCCGACGTGGACCCGGAGACGGGTGAACTCGTCGACCTGGACCGGCGGATGACCATCGTCCGCCTCGGCCAGGGCGTCGACCGTACGGGGCGGCTGGCGCCCGAGGCCCTGGAGCGGACCTTCGCCGCGTGCCGGGAGTACGCCGCCGTCATCAAGGAGCACGGCGCCGAACGGCTGCGCTTCGTCGCGACATCCGCCTCGCGGGACGCGGAGAACCGGGACGAGTTCGTACGGGGGGTGCTGGACATCCTGGGTGTCGAGCCCGAGGTCGTCTCGGGCGACCAGGAGGCCGAGCTCTCCTTCACCGGCGCCACCAGGGAACTGGCGGGGCGCGACGACCTCGCCACGCCCTACCTCGTCGTGGACATCGGCGGCGGCTCGACCGAGTTCGTGGTCGGCGACGGCCGGGTGCGCGCGGCGCGGTCCGTGGACATCGGGTGCGTACGGATGACCGAGCGGCACCTGGTCCGGGACGGGGTGGTCCTGGACCCGCCGGGTGAGGAGCGGGTCGCGGCCGTCCGGGCCGACATCGAGGCCGCCCTCGACCTGGCGGAGCAGAGCGTGCCACTGGGCGAGGCGCGCACCCTGGTGGGGCTCGCGGGATCCGTCACCACGGTGTCGGCGATCGCGCAGAACCTGGCCGCGTACGACTCCGAGGCCATCCACCACTCCCGGATCTCCTACGACCGCGTCCGCGAGATCACCGAGACCCTCCTCCGGTCCACGCATGCCGAGCGCGCGGCGATTCCGTCGATGCATCCGGGGCGCGTCGACGTGATCGGCGCGGGGGCCCTGGTGCTCCTGTCGATCATGGAACGGATCGGGGCGTCGGAGGTCGTGGTGAGCGAGCACGACATTCTGGACGGCATTGCCTACAAAGTGGCAGAAGGAGCCGAAGAGGGTAGGAAGGGGGACTGACCTGCGGTGACGCGTTGAGACTAGGCGCGCGACGGCCCCGGTACCTCACTCGGAGGTATCGGGGCCGTCGCATGGGCGGGACCGCGCCGCCCCCGCGGGGGATCAGGGGCGGCGCGGCCGATCAGGGGGAGAGGGCGTGCGCGCCTGTCTGGTGCCCTCTCTCGCGGTGCGTGGCCCAGGTCTGGGCGGCGGCGGTGAGGGCGGCTCTGTGAGGCATGGGGCGTGTGCGTTCCCAGTTTTCCCACGCGGCGTAGACCGTCCGCGCGAAGGTGGTGACGGTGGCAGGGCCGGCCGCTCGGTACGCGGGAACCTGCCGGGCGATCGTCTCGGCCTGTTCTGGCGTGTGGCCGGCGGAGATGAGTCGGGGCACCGTCAGCGCGGTGTCTGCCCACGCAGGGGCGGGGCAGGAAAGGGCCCAGTCGAGTAGCAGCAACTCGCCGCCGGGGGTCCTCAGCATGTTGTGCGGGGACATGTCCGTGTGGGCGAGTCCTCGGCCTTGCAGTCCGGGCGGCACGTCCTCGGGCAGGAACTCAGTCCACCGTGTGTGAAGCGGCTTCTTGTTCAGTGCCTCGGGCCATGCCGCCTGGGACATGACGGTAAGCGTGCGCAGCAGAGGGGCGAGATCGTCGGACCCTGGAGTCAGGTCCGGGTGTCGACCCTCGATGTACTCGTACCCGTAGAGCATCCACCCGCTGGCCTCGACCTCCCACAGCACGCGGGGTGCGAGGGGTGCGCATCGTGTGACCCGCGCCTCGTGGCGGTACACCCATGCCTGTGGGTCGTCGTGCCGAGTGCCCTTGATGAACGCGCGCCCCGCTGGTGTGTGGACGGTGCAGGCGAGCCGGGACATGACGCCGTGCGGCGCGGTCTCGGCCGTCTCGACCGGGCCCGTATGCCGCTCGACGGCGGCCCGGGTCGTTGCCGGTAGGTCGTGCCATTCGATGCGGTCCACCTGCGGTCTCCTGCGTTGGTCGAGCGAAACGGGGTCGGCCCCCGACCTGGCCACAGCGTGGCACAGACCGAGGACCGACAGAGGGGAACCGCTACGGGTGGTTCGGGCTGTCCGAGCAGTTCGCGTGACACTGCGAGCAGTCGGCGAGGTCCAGCTCGGGCCAGAACTCCATGTCGATCTCGTACCCGGCGAGGGTGATCGAGTCGACGGTCAGCGCGCGCAGTGCCTTGCCACCGCCGTGCTCCTCCTTGTCGAGGAATCCGGGCTGGTGGTGCAGGAAGCGGCCGAACCGCTGCTCGCAGAACTCGGCGTACGCCTTGGTGTGGAGCAGGAATGCGTGCCAGAAGTCATCGACGAGCGGTGACGGGCTGAGCGGGCGACCGGCGTAGTTGCACGCCGCGAGGAAGGCGAGCATCTGCCCGACACCTCGGTCTGCCTTGTCCTCGCTGAGCTGCGGGAACTTGTCGATCATGTTGGACACGAGGGTTGCCCGCATCTCCGCGCTGAGCAGCGTGCGCGCGTCGGTTGCGGGGTGTTCCTGCATCGTGGTCACGTGCTTGCCTCCATGACTGGTGGATGGTTGCTTGCACTTGCTGACCGCCCCGCCCACTTTCGGCCTTGCTCCTACTTGGTGGGCGGGGCGGGGCTTCAGGCCCGTTACGCTCGACCTCTGGCGGGTCGGCCCGGGGTCCATCTCACCTCGGGGCGGCCCGTTCTTCCGTGTATGGCGGGTAGGTCAGACGTGATACGTCGTGCCCCAGCGCATCGCGCCGCGCTCAAAGCACTCGCGTACGTGCGCGTCGATCTCTGTTTTTCCGGCCCCGGCAGCAAGCGGCTCGAACACGACCAGGATGCGGACGGGCCCGCCGGCTTCGACAACGTCCAGCCAGGAGCGGGCGGCGGGTAGTTGTAGGCGGTGTGCGCCGTCGCCGTAGTCGAGCCAGGGTGAGCCCCGCCGTATGCGGATACGGTGCCCGATGGGCGGCGGGGGGCCGTCGTGCGGGCCGAGGTGCAGCCCTTCGGCGAACGCCTGCATGCCCTCGCGGATGCTGTCGACGCTCTCATGGCCGAGGTGCGGCGGCGCGTGATAGGCGAGCAGTTGGGCAACCGGGAACACGTAACCGCGGTGCACTCCGGTCCCCAAGCAGATGCCGGCGACGAACCTGGGGCCGGGGGGTGCCTTTATCTCGGGCACGATCACGGTGCCTTCACCTCCGCCCATACGGCCTTGCCGAGGGGGATATCGGTCACGCCCCACCGATGGCACAGGAAGTCAAGGATGAGCAGGCCGCGCCCTCGGTCGCGCTGGTCGGATTCGGGCCGTACGCGCGGGCGGCGCCGGACGGGGTCGTGTACCTCGACGCGGGTTCGGCCGTCGTCGGCGTCGATCACGACGCGTACGAGGTCATCGGGCTCGGTGCCGTACCGAATGGAGTTGGTGACCAGCTCGCACGTGACCAGTACGACGGTCTCGACGTGGTCCTCGCTCGCCTCCGGCACGTGGTAACCGACGTACTCACGTACGAACTTGCGGGCTGCTCTTGCTGATTCGGGTTCGCTCGCTAGCAAAAGGATCGGCGGCGGGCCGACTTGAAGTGTTGGGTATGTCCGCCCGCTGTCCTGGATCGCCTTTTTAGTGATGCCAGCGTCGAGAGGCGGTTCAATGTGTGCGGCGTGGCGTACTTGCTCGCCTGTGCCGGACACGCGCTCTTCAGTCATGGTCAAACCAGGCCCCCTAATAGGCCGAGATCATTCGGGGTTCGGTGAAGAGGTAACCGCGCGGTCACCCTCCGCGGGTACCGTTGGAAGCCGATGGGAACGTGAACGCCATGAATGTCGTCGGGAGATGAGGCATGGCCAGGAACAAGCGCACGCCCAACCCTGCCCTTGCGGGGTTACTTGACCAGGCAAATTTGACTCGGACGCAGCTCGCACAGCGCGTGAACCGCCTGGGCGTACAGGCGGGATTGGATCTCCACTACAGCCAATCCACCGTTTCGCACTGGATCGCCGGTGCGCGTCCGAAGCCCGAGGTCAGGGCCCTGATCGTCGAGGCACTCTCGGCACAGCTGGGCCGGCCCGTCACCCACGCCGAAGCAGGGCTCACCCCCGCCCCGTCAGTTCTGGGGTCCGAACAGGCCGACACTGTCGAGGAGTTGATCGACCTCGGAAGGGCGGATATGGACCCATCGCGGCGCGGCGTGCTCGCTACGGGCCTGTTCTCGGCGGCTCTTGCTGTCCCTGGCTTTTCCAACCCTGCGTACGCCCAGGCCCTAGATCAGCCGGTTAGCCCCGGCAAGAGGACGATCCGTGTGGGTGCCTCGCAAGTAGCGGCGGTGCGCACCATGACGGAGCGCATCGCGGACATCCTTGACGAACTCGGCGCGGGCCACGCCCGGCCCATGGCTGCTGCGTTCCTCGTCAACACGGTGGGGCCGTGGCTGCGTGCACAGGCGAGCGAACAGGTACGCCTCGACATGCTCGCCGCAGCATCCGACCTGACGTATCTGACTGGGTGGATGGCCATGTACGAAAAGGCCCATGGCCTTGGCCAGACCTATTACGTCAAGGCGTTGAAGCTGGCGAACGAGGCGCAAGACCACGTGACCTATTGCCGAACGCTGCGCGGCATGAGCTTGCAGGCGTCCAATCTCGGCTACGGGCGAAAGTCGTTGGAGCTTGCCGACTCGGCTGCGGAGGCCGCGCCGGCCGCGGGGCCTCGCCTGGTGGCGTTCCTGCGGGGACAGCAGGCACACGCGGCGAGCATGGTCGGCGATCGGGACATGGCGCACAGCCGGTTGAGGGAGGCCGAGGCCGCACTGTCTAAGGCGGACAGCCGGCGGGACGCGATCGGCGGGTACGACCAGACAGCGTGGCTGTTTCACCTCTCTCATGTGCTGTACGAGGAGCGGGACCTACCGGGCAGCATCAAGGCTCTCCAACAGTCGATCAAGGTGCAGCCGAAGGTGGAGAAGCAAGGGCGCGTGCATTCGTACGCGCTGCTGGCACAACGGCAGTACGGGTATGGGCATCTCGACGCGTCGTGTGATTCGTGGGGGCGTTTTCTGGACGAGTACGAGCACGTTTCATCGGCCCGCGGTGATGACCACTTCGAGACGATGCGCACACAGCTGCGGAGGCACGTGACGGCGCGGCCGGTGCGGGAACTGGCCGGACGCGCGCGGGAGGTCGCGGCGTTGAAAAACTGACGTCCGTACGCGCTGAAGGCACGAACCGCCCCCGCCCCCGGCATAGGCCGGCGACGGGGGCGCATCTTGGTCTACTGGTGGGCGAGCTGCCACACGGACAGGGCGAGGCCGATCACGCCGACCAGGGCGGCCACGGATGGCAGGGGCCACCGGGCGCGTTCGAGGGCGTCGAGGCGGGGCGTGTCGCGTTTCTGTCGTTCGGTCTCGCCGCGTTCGAGGGTGTCGAGGCGGGCGTCGTGGTCGTCGAGCCGTCGGGCGTGGTCCTTGATCTGTTCGTCGCTCTGGTCGTGGCGCTGCATGAGCAGGGCGAGGGCGCCGTCGGTGCGGGTGAACCCGACCTCGATCGTGCGCCGGATGCGTTCCAGTTCGACGGCGACCGTGGCCGGGTCTGACGGTGGCGGGTTGGTGGTCACTTCGGGGTGTCCTCCGGCGCGGTGTCGTCGACCAGGCCGAGGCCGAACCGGTCGAGTAGCTGCTCGACGGCGGGCAGGGCCATGACGCGGGCGAGGCCGCCGGCGAGGGCGAGGGCGCCAGCCACCCAGGGAAGCGGCTCGGGGATGCCGGACGCGTTCACGATGGCGGGCAGGGCGACGGCGAACATGACGACGCCCTGAATGACGGTTCCTACGGCGCGCGTGTTGGCGGGGCTCATGGATGGTCCCTCATTTCAGGTGGGGAAACGCCAGGGCCCGCCCTGGCGCGGTGCCGGGGCGGGCAGGGTGCCTACTTGTCGTAGGCGAGGCGGAACAGGGCGGCCCAACCCTGCGGGCCGATGGCCGGGTCGGACTTCTTGTCGGCGGCGCGGTAACCGTCCTCGACGGTCCGCAGAATCGACCGGTGCCGGTCGGTGAGCAGGTCGACGGTTTCCTGTGCGAGGCGGTCGACGGCCTGCGCGTTCGGGGTGTCGTCGACCAGTCGGCGCGCGTCGTCGGACAGGGCGCCCAAGGCGGACCGGTGCCCGGTGTTGTACGCCTCGGCCACGGCGTCGAACACGTCCAGGGTGACGGCCTTGCCCACCTCGTCGACAACGGCCTGTGAGGCGGTGGGTAGGGCCTGCACGGCAGACGGCTTGCGCTCGGCCCAACCGGGGGCGTCGAGGCCGGCGGCGAGCTGCCGGGCGATGACGCCCAACAGGCGTTCCTCGGCCTGCCCGTACAGGTCGCGGGTGCCTGCGGCGAGGTCTTCAACCATGCCGGGGTGGAACGTCACGGACACCCCCATGACCTTGATCTTTCTTTATGCCAGGGGCGCGGCCCTAGAGAGTTAGGCCATACGGACGATCGCTCTGAATCGCCGATGGTCGGGCGTGTCGCGGACGATAGTGGACGCACTCGCGGTTCCCGTATCCGCGCAAAGCGTAAGAGGATCTTGACTGAAATTCGAAAAGAAGCTCTTCCGGCGGGATTAATTCGAAAACTCAGAAATTAAAGAATACTAGTAATATGAACGCCGATGCCCTGCGTACTCTTGCCCGTCTGTCAAGGGGCGTCCTGATGGCGCTTCAGCGCATAGGGGTCGCTCGCGTTATCGGTGGTCATGCATATAGTGGACGAGAACACGATGGGTGGCTCTACCCAAACCCCTCCGGCCTGCCGGAGGTGCTGCAAGGTGCAGCGATCGGGCCATCCGTTGGAGGTTCTTGATGAAGGTTCGGCGACGGTGGAAGCGATGTCTCAGGTGCTCGCGAAATCTTTGTAATAAGTGTCGCCCTTGTCTGGAGGATTTGCTTCTCCTTCTTCTGCGAATCAGCGTCGATTGGCTGCTGCACAACCGATAGCGTGATCGCTTCGGTTCGAACCGGCTGTTCCGTCGGGACTCCACCTTGGGGCCCGGCCGGATCGTAGACGGCCGGGCCCCAGGCAGCACACCGGGCGATTCGGCCCGACGTTCGGTTGCATCGGATGTCGGGCCCTTCGTCGTTCCGGACCGCGTCCGGTTGGTGTGACATGTGGAACATTACCGTCGCCTTATGCCAGTAGGGCAATTTGTGTCCATTGTGTTCACCCGATGTGAAAGTGTGATAAGCGCTCCGTTACATTGGAAACGTTCCGACGGGATCTGGGGCGCCAGCGCCGGTCTCGGTGAGGATGAGCGTCACCTCGGCCTTAACGGCGGAGTCGTCCCACTCCGGGTGCAACACCTTGACTTTCGTCGAGGTGGAGACGGCGCCGGCGCGGGCGAGCAGGTCGAGTGTGGTCCCGATCGACTGCATGGACTCGGCCACGCCTGAACCGAACTCGACGGTAGGGCGCTGCGTTGTGACCCTGCTGCCGAACATCAGGCGGTCGAGCATGAGTTGTACGTGTAGTTGCTCGGTGAGGCCGTGCCGCCGGTGTCCTGCCTTCTTGGTCCGCGTGATCGTGCTGCGTTGCCTGCGGGCGTCAACCTCGGTGGCGGTCGCCGGTTGTCCGTCGGCGTCGAGGCCGAACGAACTGGGCGAGTAGCCGGCGGCCTGCGCTGCTTGCTTCACGAGACTGTCGGCGGTGGATCGGTGCTCGTCGACTCGGATTCCGAATTGGGTGAGGGTGAGGCCGTTCCCGCCCTCGGTGGGTGGGATCTTGAGGCCGGCCCATACCTCGGCTTCCTCGTACTACAGCAGCAGATCTTGTGACGGTTGATCGGTGCTGTCGTTGAGTGGTCATGCTGGTGGATGTGACTGAGGAGCATCTCGGCCTGTGGGCTG
>Ga0136846_1226396_pt1 | contig 10125 bp, 8 predicted proteins | sample HopSoiMetagenom2_FD_96841 | JGI IMG/M metagenome (GOLD analysis project Ga0136846, IMG submission 96841) | Grasslands soil microbial communities from Hopland, California, USA - 2 Assembly 2016 (version 4) | ecosystem: Environmental > Terrestrial > Soil > Grasslands | place: USA: Hopland... | reverse complement strand
GCTTTTCGCGTGCCCTAGAAGGTGAACACGTCGCCGTCGGCGGCGCGCTCGAGACCGTCCTCGAGCGGAAGCTCGTCGGGGCGGTGGATGATGACCAGCCGCTTTGCTCCCGCGTCGTGGAACGCGGCGACCGCTTCGTCCGCCGACAGATGCCCTCGTAGCCCGTTGCCGCCCTCGAAGCCTTCCTTCAGCGTGGCCTCGCACAGGAAGAGGTCAGCGTCGCGCGCGACCTCGGCGAGCTGCGGGCTCGGAGCGGAGTCGCCCGAGTACGCCAGCGTCGACTTCCCGTCGCTCACGCGCAGCGAGTACGTCTGCAGCTGGTAGTGCGGCACGCGTAGCGGCGTCACGGTCAGACCGCAGGTCTCGAACGGCTGACCGTCGACATACTCACTGGCCTGGAACCCCTCGGTGAACATGCCGGGCACGCCGAACTTCTCGCCGAACCGCTCGAGCTCGTCGAGGCCGCCGGGAGGGACCCAGAGGGCAGGCTTCGGGAGCTCACGGCCCGGCCCGAACATCGCGCCGAACGTCCACGGGACGAGGTCGCCCCAGTGGTCGAGATGGAAGTGTGTGATCACGATCGCGTCGACGCGCGGCCATCCGTCCTGCTCGCGCAGCCTGGGCAGCACGCCCGGACCGCAGTCGAGCAACAGCCGCCCCGACCCCTCCACGAGGTAGCCCGACTGCGCGCCGCCGGGGTTGGGCCAGGCCGGGGAGCACCCGACGACCGTGAGTCTCACCGTTCCAGTGTGGCATAGTCCTCGCGTGGCAGACGGAGCGGTCAACCTCCTCCAGCGCGTCCCGCTCTTTTCGGACCTGGACAAGAAGGAGCTCGAGCGGGTCGCGGCGTCCATGAAGGAGAGGACGTTCAGTGCCGGCGACAAGGTGACGAGCGAAGGCTCGACCGGTGTGGGCTTCTTCGTGATCGAGTCCGGCCAGGCCAAGGTGACGGTGGGGGGCGAGGATCGCCGCCGGCTCGGCCCTGGCGACTACTTCGGAGAGGTTGCGCTGTTGAACGAGAGCGCACGCACCGCGACGATCGTCGCCGAAAGCGACCTCAAGTGCTACGGGCTCACCTCCTGGGAGTTCCGTCCCCTCGTCGAGACGCACGGCTCCATCGCCTGGAAACTGCTCCAGGTGATGTCCAAGACGTACCAGAGCTAGCCGAGCGCCAGCGTCTCGTCGGCCTGCTCGATCAGGAGCGGATCGTGGGTCGCGCAGACGAGGGCCGTGCCGTATTCGCGGGCGAGCTCGACGAAGAGCGTGCCGATCGCCACCGCGTTGCCCTGGTCGAGTCTTGAGGTGGGCTCGTCCGCGAGCAGCAGCGCGGGGCGCGGCGCGAGCGCTCTCGCAATCGCGACGCGTCCCTGCTCGCCGGTCGAGAGCCTGGCGACGCGCTGGTGCACCCGGTCCTCGAGCCCGACGGCGACGAGCGTCTCGCGGGCGCGCTCGGCCGGCAAACCGCGCAGCGTGAGCGCGAGCTCGACGTTCTCGAGCGCACTGAGCGTCGAGACGAGACCCGGCTGTTGCCCCACGTAGCCGATGTGCTCGCGGCGGAAGTCCGCGCGGTCAGTTCGATTCAGTTGCGTGATGATCGTTCCGAGGACGTCCACGTCGCCCGAGTCGGGAAGCTCGAGCCCCGCGAGCAGGTGCAGCAGCGTTGTCTTGCCCGACCCGGACGGACCGGTGACGACGGCCATCGTCGACGAGCGAAAACGTGCGTCGAGGGCATCGAGCACGGTCCGCGAACCGTAGGTCTTCGTCACTTTGCCGAGAGCGGCAACGTTCGTCGGCGCGTCGGCGCGCGCGGTCAGCGGTGCTGCGCTCATCTCCGCGGCCGGCTCCTCGCCGGAGAAGACGACGATGTCGTGCCCCTCGAGCCGCGCGTTCGCGCGCGTCGTGATCCCCGAACGGCGCAGCAGCTCTTCGGGCAGACGAAGCCAGCCACCCTTTCCGACGACGATCGCCGACTCGCCGAGCCCGCTGCCCGACTCCTCACTCACCCTGCCGTCACGGATGCGCACGACGCGGTCGGCGATCGTCGCCGACTCGGGGTCGTGGCTGACGATCACCGCCGTGCAGTGCTCTGCACGCATGAGCTCGCCGATGGTCTCGTACACACGCTGCGCACTGGCGGCATCGAGCTCGCCGGTCGGCTCATCGGCGAGGAAGAGTCGCGGCCGGTGCGCGAGAGACGCAGCAACGGCCACACGTTGTTGTTCTCCGCCGGAGAGATCGGACGGTCGCGCCGCACGCCGGTCTCCGAGCCCGACGCGTTCGAGCAGCTCGTCGGCACGCCGGTGACGCTCCGCCGGAGTTGCGCCGGCGAGCCCGAGCTCGAGCCCCACGAGCTCCCGCGCCGTGAGCTCCGGCGCGAGTGCGCGTGCATAGTGCTGATCGGCATAGCCGATCGTGTGCGTGCGATAGCGGGTGACCTCCCGCGCCGGGAGCTTGCCCAGCTCGGTGCCGAAAACTCGGACGGTTCCCGCCGACGGACGGTCGAGCCCGGCGAGGATCCGAAGAAAGGTCGATTTGCCGGAGCCGCTCGGGCCGAGCACGGTCACCGTCTCACCCTCGAGCACGGTCAGCGAGAGCCCCTGCAACGCCGCGGCGTCGCCCTCGCTCGTCTGGTGGACGCGAAAGACGTCACGCAGCTCCACGGCGACGCTCACGTGCCGACCTCTGCGAAGCGACCAGCCACCTCTGCGCGGAAGGCGCGCCGTGTCGCCGCCCCGACGAGCAGTGTTGCGACCGCGAAGTAAGCAACCGCGCCGAGGAGCACGACGGTCCAGTCGACGTCGACGAGCAGCGGCAGGCTCATGGATCCCGCGCCCGCGGTCAGGGTCACGAGCGCGACGACGAGGGCGGCGAGCACAACACCCGCCGCGATGCCGCCGAGGAGCCCGAACGTTGCGACGAACGCAGAGCGAAGGCGCAGATGCCGGCGCAGAGCTCGCGGTGCGGCTCCCTGTGCCTCGAGATCGAACAGCTCACCGCGTTCGTCGCGCAGATCCGAGACCACGATCAGCAGCAAGCCGAGCAGCGCCAGTGCGAGCGCGGCCAGAGCTGCGCCCGCGAGTGTGACGAGCGTGCCGTGCGCGAGCGGCTGCGAGCGGAGCTCTGCCAGCAGCGCGTCGTGACTGCTCAACGCGAGTGCGTCGAACGGCGGCCGCCGCAGCTTCGCTGCGACGGCGTCCTTGCGTCCGGACGGCGCGTCGAGCCAGACCTCGTTCGCCGTTCCTCTGCCGGGCGCAACCGCGTTCAGTGCAGTCGCGAGGGTGGCGCCGTCCGCAACGACGACGTCCTCGTCGACAGTCGGGAAGCGCGCGACCGTTCCGACGACACGGCCGAGCACCGGTGCTCCAGCGAGGTCGAGAGGCAGCACACCGCCCGGCCCTGCCGCGTCCGCGAGGGCCGCCGACGCGACGACGGGAATGGGCCGCCCGTCCGTCGGCTGCCGCGCTCGCAAGCGGGCGACGTCGTTCCCCGTGACGACGTAGCGCAGCCGCCCCGGTTGCACGACTTGGACACCTCCGCTTCCCTCCCAGCGTGCGAAGCCGGCGGGAAGTGCGGCTCCGTCGACCCGCGGACGTCCGAATTCGAGGGTGCCCTGCGCAGTCGCGGCTGCGTTGATGCCGCCGTTAGGCACGCCGTGAAGCCCCGTGGCCGTGAGGTCGAAGACGAAGGAGACGAGCAGCCCGCCGCGGGCGGCGGCCGGCACCGCGGCTGCAAGGCGCCGCGTGCCCGTCGTACCGAGCGGGATCCCGACCGAGCTCCCGGCTCGACTCAGGACCACTGCGCGGACGGCGAGCTCGTCTCCCGTCGCCCGGATCGGCACGACGAGCCGCCGCGAATCGCCAGGCAACCGGACGCCCTGCAACGAGACGTCGCGGCCCGGTCTCAAGCGGCGCGCGATTTCGGAGAGAGAGAGCGACGAATAGTCCGAGCGCCAGCGCAGCCGGGTGAGGTCTTGCGCCGGAATGCCGAGGAGCGTCAGCCCGGGGGAGCCTTCCAGGCGGTGCACGTTCGCGGACTGCCGCAGGACGGGAAGGGCATGCGCGAGCGACTCGTACCGTTTCAGTGGCGCGGCCTGGAGCACGGGGACGAGCTTCGTCAGGTCTTCGCGCAAGACGAAGTCGGCCGGGGCCGAAAATGCAGCCTGGTCGGTCTGACCGCGGGCAAGAGTTGACCGGTAGGTCTCGGCGAAGAGCGCGAGCCCGAGGCTGACGACGAGGAACGCCACGGCAACGGTGGCTCGCCCAGGGTTCCGAGCGAGCGAGAGAGCCGCCAGCCGAACCGGGACCGCGGCGGTACGGCCACGGCGCTCCAGGAGGCGAAGCGACGGCGTCAGCAGGCGTGCCCAGAGCACAGCGGCGACGAAGACGATCAGCGCGGGCAGCAGGAGCAGGACCGAGCCGGTGCCGCTCTCGTTCGCGAGCGACTCGGCGTTCGCGCTGCCGCGCGCAAGTGCCAGGATGACGGCGAGCAGTGCGCCTGCCGCGGCGACGTCCACCAGTGTGACGCCGAGAGACCCGACCTTCGTTCCGCTCCCACGTAGGCTGAGGAGGACGACGAGCGTCGCGGCCACGGCGATCGAGGCGCCGAGCACGAACCCGCGCCCGGCGGCGACGGAATGTCCGAGCACGTCGCCCGCGGAGACGCCGGCGCGGCGGGCGACGAGGGCGCCGATCGCGCTTCCTGCCGCCCAGCCGAGGACGGCTCCGACGATCGCGACGACGCCGATCTCGGCGGCCGTTGACGTAACGAGCTGCCAGCGCCGCGCACCGAACCACGTCAGCCGGCGCCACTGCGCCTCGGCGTCGCGGCGAAGACCCGTTGCCGCGAGCACGGCGAACGCAAGGAGCAGGGCCGCGCACTCGCCGCCGATCAGCAGCAGTCGCCGTCCCGCGACCTTGCCCGTCTCATTCGCTGCGCGCAGCTGCGCGATCGGCGCGGTCAGGTCGAACAGCAACGACTCTGCCTGTAGCGCCGAACGCGTCTGCGTGACATTGCGCGCGAGGCTCTCGATCGTCCAGGGATGAACTGCGCCAGGACGCAGTGGCGCGGCCCACGTGTAGCTGCGGAACGTCGGCACGAACGCGTCGACATGCGCGAGCCCGGCGACGCCCTCTGCGAGCAGGAGGGGAGGAGTCGGTGCAGTGTGATAAAGGAGCGCCGAGCTGAGGACCGATGCATACGTCTCGCGCGTGATCAACGTCCCGAAGGGAACAGGCGAGCTCAGCGTTGCCCTGCCGACGACCGCGAGCGCAAGGCCGCGCACGGGAGGCACCGGCCCCGACCCGCCGAGCTCGAGCACCTCGCAGCGTTCGGGCGTACACGGTCGCGGCAATCGTCCGCTCCGTAGCTGCACATACCGTGCGAGGTCGTCGATCGCGCCTAGGTCGAACAGGTGGCCGTTGGCCTGCGATGTGCGAAACAACATCGCGCGCGTCGACGCACCGACGATCGGGCCGAGTGCTTGACGTGCGATCCGGTCGAGCTGCCGGGGGTCCGCGCCCGCTCCGGCGGCGACGCCACCCCACACGAGGCGAACTGTGCGATCTTGCGGCGGAACATGCGAGGTCGCCCGCTCGAGGCTTCGGTCCTGTGCGACGAGGCTTCCTGCAAGCACCGCCGCCAGTAGCGCCGAGCCTGCAGCGATCCCGAACGCGACGAGTAGGAGGCGTCCGCCGCTGCGCGTGACTCGCGCCCACGCGAGACCGATCGGATACAGAATCCGTCGGAGCACCGTCATCGCGCTTGAAACTACCCTCGGCGGCGCGCGAGCACGAAGCCGACCGTCATCCCATACGCAACGTGATCTGCGAGCTGCGGCAGCAGCGGCAACGCACGGATCCGCGGGAACAGCGGTCCCATCACTCCGAGGTCGAGTGCGGCGATCGCGAGCCCGGCGGCCGCTCCGCCGGCCAGCTCGCGGCCACGCGGCAAAACGCGTTCGAGCACGACGGCCCAGCCGAACGACACCCCGAGGTGGACCGGCACGGCCGCGGCGAGGAGACGACCGCGGCGCGATTCACCGGGCAGCACCATCGAGCCGGCCGCCAGCGTCGCCTCGAGCGGATCACTTCCCGCGAACAGAGCCCAGAGGGTGGACGGCACGCCGCCGACGACGGCCGCGGCGGCTCCCGCGGCCGCAGCGTCGGAGCTCACGGCCGCTTGCCGAGCCCCGTCGCGAACTCGCGGATCCGCGCCGGGCCGCTCGTTCGCGGCGACAGCGGCGGCGTCTCGAGGCCGGCGGCCTCGCGCATGCCCGCAAGGAGCTCGGCGATGGCCTCCTCGCCCGTGTGGCGCGGTATCCAGGCGAGCTCGTCCTGCGCACGCGCAGTGTCGAGCAGGGGTGCGGCGAGACCCATGTCCACCCAGCTCGAGGGCACAGGGATCAGACGTGCGCGCCATGCGAGCGCCGCGAGACCTCGTGCGGCCTGAGCGGACATCCGGAACGTTCGGGCCTCGAGCAGGCGCGCGATCGTCGTCGTGTCGAGTGGCTGCTCGGCCGCGATGTTGAAGGCACCGCGCACGTCGCGGACGGCCGCGAGCCGGTACGCGTCGCCAACGTCATCTGAATGCACGGCCTGGAAGGTCAGTCCGGCGATCTCCGGGACGAACGGGATCAGTCCGGGGCGCAACAGCGAGCCCGGCAGCAACGGGCCGGCGAACAGGCGTCGCTGCTCGGTCGCGGACTCACGCTTGAAGATGAGCGTCGGACGAAGGCGCACGACACGAACATCCGGGTGCTCGCCTTCGAAGTGGTCGAGCCGGCGCTCGACCTCGCATTTTTGCTGCGAGTACTCGTTCGTGCGCACACCGTGTGTCGGCCAGTTCTCGTCGACGCGTCGGTCCTTCGGGCCCGGGGAGTAGGCTCCGATCGACGACGCATGGACGAGGGCCGGGACGCCCGCGTCAGCGACTGCACGGAACACGCGCGTCGACCCTTCGACGTTGACGCGCCACAGCAACTCGCGGTCGCGAGTCGGCTGGATCAGCCAGGCAAGGTGAACGACGGCGGCGGCGCCGCTGAAGAGCTCGACGAGGTCGGCGCTCGCGACGTCCGCCGTGACCCACTGCGTCTTTGCGAACTCCAGCTTCGGCCTGCGCCGGGCAATCCCGACGACCGATTCGATCTCGGGATCCGCTGCGAGCGCGCGGAGGAGACTCGTCCCGACGTTCCCGCTGGCTCCGGTGACCACGACCCGCACATGGGTGTGATGCCTGGGGTCGGGAAGGCCGAAACTAGGAGGGCCGGCTGGCGAGCGTCACGGAAACGGTGTGGCGCTTGCCGCCTCGCGTGTAGACGAGCGTGACGCGGTCTCCCGGCTTGCGCGTGTTGATCGCCGCGCGCAGCTCGTCCGACGTCGACACCGAGGTGCCGCCGATCGACTTGATCACATCGCCGGCGCGGAGGTGCGCCTTTGCCGCGGGTGTGTTGGCGCGGACTGTGACCACTCGCGCGGCTCCGTCGCCGAGCTCGACGCCCAGGTACGCGTGCTCCGCCTTGCCGCTCGAGAGCAGCTGCGAGGAGATCGACTTGATCGTGTTGGCAGGGATGGCGAAGCCGACGCCGTCGCTGCCGCCGGAATCGCTCTCGATCTGTGCGTTCACTCCGATCACGTGGCCTTGCTCGTCGAGGAGCGGCCCGCCTGAGTTGCCGTGGTTGATCGCGGCGTCGGTCTGGATCGAGTCGTCGATCGAGAAGTTGTTGGGAGACGTCATCTCACGATGGAGCGCGCTGACGATTCCGGCGGTGACCGTCTCGGCGAGGCCGAAAGGCGCTCCGATCGCGACCACGTTGTCGCCGACCTCGACCTTGCTCGAGTCGCCGACCGTGAGCGGGAAGAGCACTGACGACGGCGCGTCGACGTCGAGCACCGCGAGGTCGGTGGAGGGATCGGTGCCGACGACGGTCGCGCTGTAGGTCTTGCCGTTCCAGAACGTGACATGAACAGAGCTCGCGTTGTCGACCACGTGCTGGTTCGTGATCACGTGGCCCTGCGTGTCGAGGACAAAGCCGGAGCCTTCGGCCGTCTGATTGCGTGAGCCGCCGAACGGGTCACTCGACTGGGAGTTGACCTTCACCTCGACGACGCCGCGGTGGGTAAGCCTGTAGATGGCGTTCACCGACAGACCGCTCGTGCTGGCTGCCGGCTGCGCGTCGCCCACCTGAACCTGCCGGACGACGGTTTTCGTGTCGCGGGACGAAAGCGCGGCGTAGGTTCCCGCGCCGCCGCCGGCGCCGATCAGAGCGCCGGCGACGACTGCCGCTATGAGGGTGAGGGGAGAGCGGCCTTTCATGCCGGAGATCTCATCAGTTGTCCCTAAGACGAACCTGAGAGGTGGGTAAGAAGTCGCTAAGACCGCGGCTCACAAAGTTCTTACGACCGTCTTAGGCCGGTCTTAGGCCCTGCTGACACTCTCCCCTGGTGGCTTCGCGGCAACTCGAACCCGACGCAAGAGTCCAACCGCGTCGCCGAGCTCGGGCGGAACGTTCCCCCTCCGCCCGATGGCTGATGCTGTGCGCCGCCGCTGCCCTCACTGCCCTCACGGCAGCGGCGGTTGCGCAGTCCGCACCGGCACGCTCGCTCAAGTCTCCGCGCCTCGACGCCGTCGGAGAGGCGGCGGGCCCGATCCGCGACTCGCTGATCGCGCCGCGCGGCACGCTCGCGCTGGCGCCGAACGGCTACTGGGGCGGCCAGTACCGCACCGCCGCGGGCGAGCTCGTCACGATCTATGCCTCCAACAGTTATCCAGTGGACCCGGCAATCGGCCAGCGCTGGGCGGACTTCCTCGCCTCACTGGTGCACGGGCGGGAGCTCGCGACCGTCACCGTCCTGCTGTCCACGTCGCAGCAGATCGACGGCATCTGTGGGCGGCAGGCACTCGCGTGCTACAGCTCGCGGGGCGCGTTGCTCTATGCACCCGGTGAAGACCCGGACGCGGCGTTCTCGGCCGAGGCCGTCGTCGCGCACGAGTACGGACATCACGTCGCGGCCAGCCGGCTCAACCCGCCGTGGGACACGGTCGAGTACGGGCCGAAGCGCTGGGCCTCGGCGATGCAGGTCTGCCTGCGCACGAAGAAGGGTGAGCTCGCGCCCGGCGCGGAGGACCCCGCGCACTACCAGACGAACCCGGGCGAAGGCTGGGCCGAGACCTACCGCGTCCTCAATCAGCGCAAGCTCGGCGTCCCGGAGAGCCCGTGGGAAATCGTCTCTCAGTCACTGTTTCCCACCGACGCGGCACTGAAGGCCGCCGAGCTCGACGTGACGACGCCGTGGCTGTCGGATGCGACAACCTCGCGCACCGGCTCCCTTACCCGCACTTCGCGAACGCGGACGTTCACCGTCGCGACACCCCTCGACGGCACGCTGAAGGTGACTCTGAGATCTTCGGCCGGCCTTCGCGTGGCGGTGGACGTCTTCGCTTCGACCACACGTGTGGCCCACGTCACGGGTAAGGGGACGCTCACGCGCTCGGCCGCGGTCTGCGGTGCGCGCAACTATCGCGTGCGCGTCCAGGAGCTTGCCGGCCGGGGCACGTTCCGCCTCGCCGTGGCCACGCCCTGAGCAGGGCTTCTTAGCCCACGTTCAGTTTCACGCGCCACAATGGGCGCGTGAAGATCCTGGTCGTCGATGACGAACGCGCAGTGCGCGAGTCCCTGAGGCGGGCGCTCGAGCTCGAGGGCTACGAGATCGACCTGGCGGGCGACGGCGACGAGGCGCTGTCCGCCTTCCGGGGGGAGAGCTCTGAGCCGGACGCGGTCATCCTGGACGTGCTCATGCCCGGCGTCGACGGGCTCGAGGTCTGCCGCCGGCTTCGGGCCACGGGCAATCACGTGCCGGTGCTGATGCTGACCGCGCGCGACGAGGTCGAGAATCGTGTCGCCGGTCTCGATGCAGGTGCCGACGACTACGTCACCAAGCCGTTCGCGCTCGAGGAGCTGCTCGCGCGCATCCGCGCGCTTCTCCGGAGGACCTCCAACGGGGACGGCTCGGACAGCGCGGAAGTGCTTTCGTTTGCCGATCTCGAGCTGGACCTCGGGACGCGCGAGGTTCGTCGAAACGGCCGCCAGATCGAGCTCACGCGAACCGAGTTCGCCCTGCTCGAGCTCTT
>Ga0136846_1223374_pt1 | contig 10125 bp, 7 predicted proteins | sample HopSoiMetagenom2_FD_96841 | JGI IMG/M metagenome (GOLD analysis project Ga0136846, IMG submission 96841) | Grasslands soil microbial communities from Hopland, California, USA - 2 Assembly 2016 (version 4) | ecosystem: Environmental > Terrestrial > Soil > Grasslands | place: USA: Hopland... | reverse complement strand
GTAGATGAGCCCACCGCCGAGCGCGTACTCGACCCGGCCGAGCTGCGTGAATCCGAGGTTGCCGCCCTCGCCCACGACCTTGCAGCGCAGGTCCGCGCCATTCACCCGGATCGCGTCGTTGGCGCGATCGCCGACCTCGGCATTGCTTTGCCGAGACGACTTCACATACGTGCCGATGCCGCCGTTGTAGAGCAGGTCCACCGGCGCCCTGAGGATCGCCTTCAGCATCTCGGGCGGCGTGAGCTCGGGGACCGCGCCGTCGAGGCCGAGTACCGCCCGGACCTCCGGGGTCACCGGGATCGCCTTGGCGCTGCGTGGATAGACGCCGCCGCCCTTCGAGATCTTCGACTTGTCGTAGTCGTCCCACGACGAGCGCGGCAGGTTGAACATGCGCTCGCGCTCCGCGAAGCTCGCCGCGATGTCCGGGCTTGGGTCGAAGAAGATGTGGCGGTGGTCGAACGCGACCACGAGCTTGATGTGCCGCGACAGCAGCATGCCGTTGCCGAACACATCGCCCGACATGTCGCCGATGCCCGCCACGGTGAAGTCCTGCGACTGGATATCCACGCCCATCTCGCGGAAATGGCGCTTCACGCTTTCCCAGGCGCCCTTCGCGGTGATGCCCATCTTCTTGTGGTCATAGCCGACGCTGCCGCCCGAGGCGAATGCGTCGCCCAGCCAGAAGCCGTACTCCTCGCTCACCGCGTTGGCGTAGTCGGAGAAGCTCGCGGTGCCCTTGTCCGCGGCGACCACGAGGTATGGATCGTCCGGGTCGTTTCGCACCACGTCCTTCGGCGGCACGACCTTTCCCTGCACCAGGTTGTCCGTCACGTCGAGGAGGCCGCGCAGGAAGTTGCGATAGCACTCCACGCCTTCCTTCAGGTACCCCTCGCGATCGGACATCGGTGGCGCGGCCTTGAGCACGAAGCCGCCCTTCGACCCCACCGGCACGATCACCACGTTCTTCACGTTCTGCGCCTTGACGAGGCCCAGCACCTCGGTGCGGAAGTCTTCCGGGCGGTCGGACCAGCGAAGCCCCCCGCGCGCGACCTTCCCGAAGCGCAGGTGGATCGCCTCGAAGCGCGTCGAGTACACGAAGATCTCGAAGAGGGGGCGCGGCTCCGGAAGCTCCGGCACGTCCTTCGACTGGAACTTGAGCGAGAGGTACGGCTTGCGCCGGCCGCTGCCGTCGCGCACCCAATGGTTGGTGCGCACCGTGGCGCGCATGAGGTGCAGGAAGCGTCGCAGGATGCGGTCTTCGTCCGCCACCGCCACAGCGTTCAGCGCCTCGCGGATGTCGTCGTTCAGCTTCTGCTGCAGCTCCTCGCGCCTTTCCGAACGGCCCGGATCGAAGCGCGCATGGAAGAAGGCGACCAATTTCGAGGTGATCGCGGGGTGCGCCGCGAGCGTCTGGTCGATGTAGCTCTGGCTGAAAGTGAAGCCCGCCTGCTTCAGGTACTTCGCGTACGCGCGCAGCACCATCACGTCGTCGGCCGGGATGGCGGCAAGCGGGGTCAGCCGGTTGAAACCGTCGTTCTCGATCTCCTTGCGGGCGACGAGGCCGAGGGCCTCTTCGGTGATCGGCTTCACGGCCTCCACGTCGGAGATCGGGCGGGCGCTGCGCATGCCGAAGTCGTGGATGAAGACCGACTCGCCCTCGCCGCGCTGGATCTCGTACGAGACTTCGTCCAGGACCTCGAGCCCCATGTTCTCGAGCACGGGCAGGCTGCCTGAAAGCGGCACCGGCGCGCCGAGGCGGAAAACCCGCAGGCGGACCGAGCGCTCGTCGCTTTCGACCGGGCGATAGAGGCTCACGCTGTACGGGTTCGCGGCATCGAGCTTGTCCATCACCGCGAGGTCGCGCACCGCCGCGCGCGCCGAGACGGTGTCGCGATAGGACACCGGGAAAGCCCCGGCGTAGCGGCGCAGGGCGGAAGTCGCTCGCTCCTCGCCCAGGGCATCGACCATGGCGCCCTTGAGGTCGTCCTCCCAGCGCCGGATGGCCTGGGCGATCTCGTTCTCGATCGCCTGGATGTCGTAGTCCGGCGCTTCCTTCGGCGACGCGCGCACCAGCAGGTGCATGCGCATGAGCACCGTCTCGGAGAGCTGCACGGTGAATTCCACGGTGGTGCCGTTCAGGTGCCGGCGCAGGATCTCCTGCACCTTCATGCGCACGTCGGTGTTGAAGTTCTCGCGCGGGATATAGACGAGGCACGAGTAGAACCGGCCGTACACGTCGCGGCGGATGAACACGCGGGTCTTGCGCCGGTCGCCGAGGCGCAGGATCCCGAGCGCGGTCTCGAGCAGCGTCTCCTCGTCGATCTGGAAGAGCTCGTCGCGCGGATAGTCCTGCAGGATCGAAAGCAGGTTCTTGTACGCGTGGCTGTACTGGCGATAGCCGGAGCGCTCGACCACGCGGGCGACCTTGCGGCGCAGCAGCGGCACCTGGCGCGGATCCGCGTGATAGGCCGACGACGTGTAGAGGCCCACGAAGCGGCGCTCGCCCACGACCTGGCCGCTCGCGTCGAATTTCTTCACGCCGATGTAGTCGAGGTAGCCAGGGCGATGCACGGTCGCGCGCGCGTTGGCTTTCGTGAGCACCAGCAGGCGCGGCTCGCGTGCCAGCTGCCGAAGCTCCTTCGGCAGCTCGTTGAAGCTCGCGGACACCCCGCCCAGCCTGGGCTCCCGCAGCACGCCCAGGCCCGAGCGCGGCACGATCTTCAACTGGTCCTCGCCGTTCACGCTGGAAAGCTCGTAGTCGCGGTAGCCGAGGAACGTGAAGTGATGGTCCGCAGCCCAGGCGAGGAATGCGTGGATTTCCTCGGTCTCCTCGTTCTTCAGGAAGGCCGGCGGATTGGCGAGCTCCTTCACGACCGCCTCCATGCGCTCGCGCATGGCTTCCCAATCCTCGTAGGCCGCGCGCACGTCTGCCAGCACGTGCAGGATGCCGTCGCCCAGGGACTTCAACTTCGCGGGGTCGATCTCGCGGTCCACTTCGACGTGGATCAGCGACTCGGCCTTGCCCTCGCCGCCCGCCGGGCCGAACGACTGGAGCTGGCCCTCGGCGTCGCGCTTGGTGGTGAAGAGCGGGTGGTTCAGGAGGTGCAGCGTGTAGCCCTGCCGGTTCACCTCCATGGTCACGGAATCGACGAGGAACGGCATGTCGTCGTTCACGATCTCGATCACGGTGTGGGGGCTCGCCCAGCCATGCTCCTCGCTGCGCGCGTTGTACACGCGCAGCTTCGGGGTGCCGGTATTGAAGCGCCGGGCGAAGGCGAGCTGCGCCAACGCCGCGCCGTAGAGATCCTCGGGGTCGCGGGTGGCCATGTCCTCCGGATCGACCTGGTCGTAGTACTGGGTGATGAAGGCGCGCGCCTCCTTGGCGGCGGCCGACGCGAGGCGCTGGTCGGCTATCCTCAGCACCTGTTCCAGGAGGGCCTGCTTCTGCTCGTGGCTCGGGAAGTGCATGGCGGGGGATCGGCGATTCGGAACCGCCATTGTCCTCCAAAGCGGGAAACGCTATCCTGCGGCCACAAGCGGTCACGTCCTCTTGGCAGCGCCCACCAGGCCGCGCGCAACGATAATTTCAACCAGCGGGAGGTTTTCCTCATGATTCGCATCACGAAGGCCGCCATCGCGGCCCTGGCGCTCGCGTTCGTCGCGATCCCTGCCACGGCCCAGGAGCTCACCGGCACACTCAAGAAGATCAAGGATTCCGGGAGCATCACCATCGGCAACCGCGAGACCTCGGTGCCCTTCTCGTACCTGGACGACAAGCAGCAGGCCATCGGCTACTCGATGGACATCTGCGCGCTCATCGTCGAGGAGGTGAAGAAGGAGCTCGGCATGTCGCAGCTCGCCGTCAAGTACAACCCGGTCACGTCGCAGACCCGCATCCCGCTGATGGCCAACGGCACCATCGACCTGGAATGCGGCTCGACCACGAACAACCTCACGCGGCAGAAGCAGGTCGCCTTAGCCCCGATCACGTTCATCACCGGCACCAAGCTCCTGGTGAAGAAGTCCTCGAAGATCAAGTCGTACAAGGACCTCAAGAACAAGACCGTGGTCGTTACCCAGGGCACGACCAACGAGCGCGTCATCAAGGCGCTCTCGGACAAGGACAACCTGAACATCAAGTTCCTGAACGCCAAGGACCACGCCGAGAGCTTCCTCACGGTCGAGTCCGGCCGCGCGGTCGCGTTCGCGATGGACGACATCCTGCTCTATGGCCTGGTCGCCAAGGCGAAGGCGCCGAAGGACTTCGAGGTCGTGGGCGACTACCTGTCGTACGACCCGTACGGGATCATGTTCCGCAACAACGACGACTCTTTCGGCGTGGTCGTTCGCAAGGCCGTCGCGCGCTTCTACGGCGACCCGGGCCAGTGCAACGGGCCGATCAAGGTGACCTACAAGAAGTGGTTCGTGGACAAGCTGCCCTCGGGTGAGTCCATGGGGCTGCCGATGAGCCCGCTGCTGGAAGCCGTCTGCCGCACCAACGCGTTGCCGGACTGACGACCTAGGACGAAAGGGGGAGCGGCGCTCCCCCTTTCCCATCCATGGATTGGAGCGTATTCCTCCAGAAGGCCCCCTCCGGGGGCATGACGTACCTCGGCTGGCTTGCGTCCGGCACCATGTGGACGCTGCTGGTCTCGATCTTCGCGTGGCTGATCGCATTCACGCTGGGATCCATCCTCGGCGTCCTTCGCACCACGCCGCTCAGGATCCCGCGCGCGATCGCCACGGCGTACGTCGAGGTCTTCCGCAACGTCCCGCTGCTGGTGCAGATGTTCATCTGGTACTTCGTGATGCCGGAGGTCGTGCCCGAGTCGCTGGGCAATTACCTCAAGCAGGACCTGCCGAACCTCGTGGAGCTGCCCTTCGCGCAGTTCTCCATGTGGGAATTCACCGCGGCGGTGATCTGCCTGGGCATGTACACGGCTTCGCGCGTCGCCGAGCAGGTTCGCGCGGGCATCCAGTCGCTGCCGCGCGGCCAGACCAACGCGGGCCTCGCGATGGGCTTCACGCTGCCGCAGGTCTACCAGTTCGTGCTGCTGCCGATGGCGTACCGGCTGATCATCCCGCCGATGACCTCGGAATTCCTCACGATCTTCAAGAACTCGTCGACCGCGCTCACCATCGGCGTGCTGGAGCTCACGGCCCAGTCGCGACAGATTTCCGAGTACACGTTCAAGACGTTCGAGGCATTCACGGCGGCCACGTTGATCTACATCGTGATCACCCTCACGGTGATCTACTCGATGCGCTGGCTCGAGGGACGCCTCGCGGTGCCGGGGTTCATCTCCCAGGCGGCGGGAGGCCACTAGTGGACTTCGACTGGGGGATCATCCTCAAGAGCAAGGACGTGCTGTGGGACGGCATGAAGCTGTCCCTGTGGCTCTTCGGCGTGGCGCTCGCGGGCGGCATCTTCTTCGGCACCCTGCTCGCGCTCGCCCGGCTGTCGTCCTTCAGGATCCTCTCGATCCCCGCCACGGGCTTCGTGAACCTGATCCGCTCCATCCCGTTCATCATGGCGATCTTCTGGTTCTACTTCCTCACGCCGATGATGGTGAGCAAGTTCACCGGCCACCAGGGCGAGGCGGTGGGGCCCATCACCTCCGCGATCGTCGCCTTCATCATGGTGGAGAGCGCGTACTACTCGGAGATCATCCGTGCCGGCATCCAGTCGATCCCGCGCGGCCAGCCATGGGCGGCCTATGCGCTGGGCATGACCTACTCGCAGGCGATGGGCACGGTGGTGCTGCCGCAGGCTTTCCGCAACATGCTGCCGATCATGCTCACCCAGGCGATCATCCTCTTCCAGGACACTTCGCTCGTGTACGTGGTGGGCCTCAAGGACTTCCTCGGCGCGGCGAGCAAGGGCGGCCAGCTCACCGGGCGCATCGTCGAGCTCTACATCTTCACGGCCTTCGTCTATTTCGTGATCTGCTTCGGCGCCTCGTGGGCGGTGAAGCGGCTGAACGAGCGAATCGCGGTCATCCGATAGGACATCCCACGTGAATGCGACTGCACAACCGGCCGCCGGCCCGATGATCCAGGTGAAGGGCGTGAGCAAGTGGTATGGCGCCTTCCAGGTCCTCACCGACTGCACCACCGACGTGAAGAAGGGCGAGGTGGTCGTCGTTTGCGGGCCCTCGGGCTCCGGCAAGTCCACGCTCATCAAGACGGTGAACGCGCTCGAGCCCTTCCAGAAGGGCGAGATCCTCGTGGACGGCGTGGCCGTGCACGACAGGAAGACCAACCTCGCGAAGCTGCGCTCGCGAATCGGCATGGTGTTCCAGAACTTCGAGCTCTTCCCCCACATGCGCATCGTGGACAACCTCACGATCGGGCAGATGAAGGTGCTCGGGCGCTCGAAGGCGGAAGCCGTGGAGCACGGCCTCAAGTACCTGGACCGCGTGGGCCTCATCGCGCAGAAGGACAAGTTCCCGGGCCAGCTTTCGGGCGGGCAGCAGCAGCGCGTGGCGATCGCGCGCGCTCTCTCGATGGATCCGATCGCGATGCTCTTCGATGAGCCGACCTCGGCGCTCGATCCGGAGATGATCAACGAGGTGCTCGACGTGATGGTGCAGCTCGCCCGCGAAGGCATGACGATGATGTGCGTGACGCACGAGATGGGGTTCGCGCGCACCGTGGCGAACCGCGTGATCTTCATGGACCGCGGCATGATCGTCGAGGATTGCACCAAGGACGAGTTCTTCTCCACGCAGCGCTCCGAGCGCGCGCAGCAGTTCCTCTCGAAGATCCTGCACCACTGAGGGATTCTGCTATGCGGAACCCCGGAGCGGCTTACCGGTTTTGCCAGTTTTGGCCCCTTTGCGTCACTTCCGGGAACCCAGAAAGCATTGACGTAACAGTGGTTTTGGCCGAAACTCCGGGGTTATGAATCGCCTTACGGCCATTGGCCTGGCCTCGCTGGTCGCCTACGGACTGCTCATCGCGACCAAGTACACCGGCGTTGTGTCCGCCGCTCGCGAGGATCACGCTGCCTCCCCGGATTCGAATTCGGTGCAAGTCGGCAGCAGCTCCGGCGTGCACGCCCTCGCGGGCGAGCCCCGCCAGTCCACCTTCGCGTCCCTTCCCGCGCCCGTGCCCCAGGCCAATCCGTCGCGGCTTGGCGGCATCGCGCTCGAGTTCCGCAAGGCCCGCGACCTGAAGGCCTTCGCCGATGGCCTCGCCGCCCGCGCGAGCGAGCTGCGTGGCGACGAGCGTTACTACCTCGCCAAGGCGCTGGAAGAGTGCCTCTTCGCAACGACGGTGAACGAGGACCTCGCCGCGTACAGCGCGAAGCAGAAGAAGCAGTTCCTCGCCGGGCTCACCGTCGGCGACGCGAACAACGAGCGCCGCATCGCCGCCTACGAGGCCGCGGACAGCACCCAACGCTGCCTCGGCTTCCAGAATGCGAAGCTGTCGCAGAAGGACATCGACGCGCTCTACAGCGCCGCTGCCCAGCAGGGCGACCCGCGCGCCCAGGCGCGAATCATCACCGCCGAGCTTTCCAAGAGCGTCGGCAAGCCCTCGGGCGATCCCGCCGGGCCCACGGGGCCGGTGCGCTTCCCGCAGGACGATTTCGCCGCGCTCGTGGGGCTGCTGCAAAGCCGCGATCCGGAAGCGATGATGTACGTCGGCCAGTTCCTCGCGCAGAGCGCGGTGAGCCAGAACCTGCGCGTGGGCCCCAACGGCGAAGTGCCCGAGCCGTCCGCCCTCCTCGGCGCGTTCACGCTCGTGGCCTGTGACGTGGGCCAGGACTGCACCACCGCGGCGATGAACCGCGACCTGCTCCAGGCGTGTGCGTACGGCGGATACTGCAACGCGCAAACCTTCGAGGACATGTACCAGGACTTCCTCGCGTCGCCCTGGGTGTACTCGCAGGCGATGCGCTATCGCGCGATGATCCACTCCGCGATCGACCAGCAGAACTGGGGCCTCATCGGCATCACGCCGAAACTGATGCAGGCGACCGCGAAGTAACTAGCGGTTCACGAGCACATCCAGGTGCTCGACCACGCATCTTCCTAGCGCCACCACGTTGTAGCCGCCCTCGAGCGTCGACACCACGCGCCCATCGGCGTGGCGGTCGGCGACTTCCACCAGGCGCTCCGTGACCCACCGGTAGTCCTCGTCGCCCAGCTTGAGGTACGCGAGCGGGTCCTCCTTGTGCGCGTCGAAGCCGGCGGACACGAACACCAGCTGCGGCTTGTAGCCGTCGAGCGCAGGCAGCCAGTGCTTCTCCACGGCGGCGCGGAACCCGCGTCCATCGGTCATCGCGGCCAACGGCACGTTGATGATGTGCGCATTGCCCGAATCCGCGCCGCTATAGGGGTAGTACGGGTGCTGGAAGGTGGAGCACAGCATCACCCGCGGATCGTCGTGGAACTGGTCTTCCGTGCCGTTGCCGTGATGCACGTCGAAGTCGAGGACCGCCACGCGATCGAGCCCGTGCGCCTCGAGGGCATGCGCCGCGCCCACCGCCACGTTGTTGAACACGCAGAAGCCCATCGGGCGCTGGCGGGTTGCGTGGTGCCCCGGCGGGCGCACGGCGCAGAAGGCGGCGTCCGCTTCGCCTCTCATCACCATGTCCGTGCCTGCCACCACCGCGCCCGCTGCGTGCAGCGCGGCCGAGAGCGACTTCGGATTCATCGAGGTGTCGGGATCGAGGTAAGCGTAGCCGCGGTCGGGCGCCGTGCTGAACACGAGGTCCACGTGCTCCGGATCGTGCACGCGCTCGAGATGCCCGCGCTCGGCGAGCGGCGCCTCGCGTGCGATCAATCTCGAAGCCAGGCCTGAATCACGGATCGCCTGCAGGATGGAGCGCAGGCGTTCCGGCGACTCCGGGTGGCCCTCCCCCATCTCGTGCAGCGCGCAATCGGGATGGGTGATGAGGGCGGTGGGCATCGACTCCTAGAAGCTCTGGCGCTGGATCGACTTGGTGCCCGACATGTTGGGCAAGTTGTACGCGGGGTCGGCGGGCGACAGCCCCGACGGCGCCGAGATGTTGTACGAGAACTGCGCGGTGCTCGCGGTGGTGAAGTTCACCGTGAAGGAGCCCACCGGCGTGATCCGCAGGTTCGAGCCGGGCTGGTTGAACGGCATCCCATTGGCCACATAGGCCGTGCCGGTGATGGTGGTGGGGCTGGTCCATGTGCCACCGGTCATGACGATCCAGAGCGGCTTGTTGTTGCCGGTGCTGCCCGTTTCCCGCGGATCGTAGGTGTACCAGACCGCGTAGGCCTGGTTGCTGCCCGCATGCTGCGTGAACGAAAGGCCCCATCCCGACTCGTTCGGATTGAACCAGAGGTCGGTGTAGTTGGCGGCCGGCGTGGCCTGGGCCGCGGCGCAGAGCGTGGCGGCACAAGCGATGGCGGCGAGGATGCGTTTGGTCATGGCGAGTAGTCCATTGCAACTATTGTGGGGGAGGAGCCTTCCAAGCTCCAAGCGGCGGGGATGCCCCAGGCACGCGTGATATCCTCCAGAGCCCTAACGGGATGGACCCCTAACTCGCTGACAAGGTTCCGGTTTTCATGCTCCTCGACACCCGAAGCCGCATCGCGGCGAGCCCCACGGAAGCCGTCATTTCCGCCGCCGGCCAGGTCATCCTGGGCAAGGAAAGGCAGATCCGGCTCGCAATGGCCTGCATCCTGGCGCGCGGGCACCTGCTGATCGAGGACGTGCCCGGCGTCGGCAAGACCACCCTCAGCCATGCGCTCGCGCGCCTGCTCGGTTTGGACTACCAGCGCATCCAGTTCACTTCCGACCTGCTTCCCGCCGACATCATCGGCGTGTCGATCTTCGACCGCGACAGCTCCGCGTTCCGCTTCCACCCCGGGCCGATCTTCGCGCAGATCATCCTTGCCGACGAGATCAACCGCGCGAGCCCCAAGGCGCAGAGCGCGCTGCTGGAGGCGATGGAGGAGCACCAGGTCACCGCCGAGGGCGAGACGCGCCCGCTGCCCGAGCCTTTCTTCGTCATCGCCACCCAGAACCCCCTGCACCAAGTAGGCACGTTCCCGCTGCCGGAGTCGCAACTCGACCGCTTCCTCATGCGCATCAACCTGGGCTATCCCGATGCCAAGGCCGAGCGCGAGCTGCTGCGCGGGCTCGAGC
>Ga0136846_1224970_pt1 | contig 10127 bp, 10 predicted proteins | sample HopSoiMetagenom2_FD_96841 | JGI IMG/M metagenome (GOLD analysis project Ga0136846, IMG submission 96841) | Grasslands soil microbial communities from Hopland, California, USA - 2 Assembly 2016 (version 4) | ecosystem: Environmental > Terrestrial > Soil > Grasslands | place: USA: Hopland... | reverse complement strand
CGACCGGGATCCCGGCCGGGACTTCGTCGGGAGCCGCGAGCGTCGGAGGTGCCACGTCGAGATCGACCTCGCCGTCGGCGGCGGCGAGCTCCGTCGCGTCCGGGCCGTGCGTCGCCACGACGTCTGCCGGCGCCTCGGACTCGAGCGCGACCTCCGCCTCGGCCGGCAGGCTCTCGGGGCCGATGCTCTCCGCCTCAGGCGGCGCGAGATCCGAAAGCCGCTCGAGCTCCGGCTCGGCCTCGACCTCGATCGGCTCGGTGTCGTCGGTGTCGTGCAGCGCCAGCTCCTGGTGCGCGGGCAGACCGCAGTAGCGCGATCCGGGCAGGGCCTCGTTCGGGCAACGCTTGCCGTTCGACAGGACAGCCGCGCAGCGGCCGGTGAACTCTTCTCCCTCGCCGCCGCCGTATGCCGCCGCAGCTTCCGCCTGCGCGAACTCGGTGTCGGACTGGATGTCCACCTTCCAGCCGGTCAGTCGCGCGGCCAGGCGGGCGTTCAGCCCTTCCTTGCCGATCGCGAGCGCGAGCTGGTCGTCGGGAACGATCACCGTCGCGTCCTTCGTCTCGTCGTCGACGAAGACCTCGCGCACGCGCGCGGGCGACAGTGCCTTCGCAACGAAGCGGGCCGGCTCGGAGTTCCACGGGATGATGTCGATCTTCTCGCCGCGCAGCTCCGACACGACCATGCGCACGCGCGAGCCACGCGGGCCGACGCACGCGCCGACGGGATCGACGCCCTGCGCGTGGGACTCGACCGCGATCTTGGAGCGGTATCCCGGCTCGCGGGCGACACCGCGGATCTCGACGAGACCGTCGGCGATCTCCGGGACCTCGAGCTCGAACAGCGTCTTGATCAGCTCGGGATCGCGACGCGAGAGGATCACCTGCGGGCCCTTCGTGCCCGAGCGCACCTCGGTGATGACGGCCTTGATGCGCGAGCCCTGCTCGTAGCGCTCGCCGTCCACCTGTTCGGAGCGCGGCAGCAGCGCCTCGACCTTGCCGAGGTCGACGAGGACGTTGTTGCGGTCGCCGGCCTGCTGAACGATGCCGGTGACGACCTCGCTCTCGCGGTCCTTGTACTCGTCGTACATCATCATCCGCTCCGCTTCGCGGATCCGCTGCAGGATGACCTGCTTCGCCGTCTGTGCAGCGATCCGGCCGAAGTTCTCGGGGGTGACGTCTTCGCGCTTGACCTGATCCGTGGGGACGTCGGACCAGTCGATGTCCAGGTCGTCGTCGGAGAGCAGCGTGTGCGAGCGCTCGCCGTTCTCGGCCTCGATGCGCTCGAGCTCCTCGAGTGCACGCTCGCGCGCCTCGTCCAGCAGACGCACCTCGATGTCCGCCGGCAGCTCGATCGAGTAGACGCGGAAGTCGCCCTGCTCGTCGATCTCCACAGTGGCATGGCGCGACGCGCCCGGCGTCTTCTTGTATGCAGCGAGCAGGGCGTCCTCGAGCGCCGAGACGAGCGTCCCGCTCTCGATGCCCTTCTCGCGCTCGATATCCCTGACTGCGTCGACGATCTCTTGCGTCATCTCGTCCCCACTTCCTCGATCAGGTTGCCCCGAACGATGGCGTCGTACGGGATGTCAACGGATTCGCCGTCCGTGCTCACGGTGACGCTGCGTTCGCCGGCGGCGACGATCTCGCCACGCACGCGGCTGCGCCCTTCCATGCGGAGCGCGACGCGGCGCCCGACGGCGTTGCGGAAATGTGCCTGCGTTCGGAGCGGCCGCTCGAGCCCGGGCGACGACACGTCGACGGAGTACTCGCGCAGGTAGTCGCGGAGCACGTTCGTGACGCGTGCGCACAAGGCGTGGTCGACGCCGCCGACGTGGTCGACGAAGACCGTGAACCGGTCGGGGCTCGTCAGCTCCACGGCGAGGACCTCGGTGCCCGGCAGTGCGCCCTCCACCTTGGGCGTGATCTCCCGCGTCAGTTGGCGTTCCTTCTCATGTGTTGCTGCCATCGCTCCTGTCCCGTCACAAAAAATGGGCCCGCAGGCCCATTTCGCGAACCGCTCGAAAATGGTCTCAGGAGGATAGCAAGCCGCTGCCGGCGCGCTTCGCGCGCCGGCGGGATGAAGCGTCTGCGAGCGGCGCTAGACCGGTTGTGCAGACGGTCTCGGACGCATCACTGCGCCGATGATCCAGAGCACCGGGAAGAAGATGCCGAAGATGAAGAGCATCAGGTGACCCTTCCTCAGGGTCGTGATGCCGAGCGTGATCATCAGGACGATCCACAACAGAGCCAAGCCACCGCCGATTCCCCACCACATGAGTGCCTCCCAACGTCGTCGTCGGATCGAGTGTCGCGGGAAGGCGGGCCGGCCGCATCGTCCGAATCGGATGAGGGTCTGAGCGCTCAGATGTCGAGCACGATCGTGACGGGCCCGTCGTTCACGAGCTCGACGGCCATTCGCGCACCGAAGACGCCGCGCTCGACCGGGACGCCCTCGCGCTCGAGGCTCGCGCAGAAGACGTCGTAGAGCGGCTGCGCGTCTGTCGGCGGCGCAGCCGCGGCGAAGCTCGGGCGGTTGCCCTTGGCCGTGTCCGCAAGCAGCGTGAACTGGCTGACGACGAGCGCCGCCCCGCGCGTGTCGAGGACGCTTCGCGCGAACTTCCCTGTGTCGTCCTCGAAGACGCGGAGGCGGGCGACCTTCCGCGCCGTTCGGCGGGCGACCTCGTCCGTGTCCTCCTGCGCGACGCCGAGCAGGACGACGAGACCCGCCTCGATCTCGCTTGCGGTCTCCCCCGCGACGCCGACGCGCGCCCGCGAGACCCGTTGGCAGACCGCGCGCATCGCCGTGCCATCATCCATCACCACGGCCGTGCGAGGGCCCACGTCGTCACTCGGTGGATCAGCGGTCTCTGCAAGGAGATCAGCGGTGTATCCAGGTACACGCGCGCGCGGCCCCACCCGGGTGGGGGACTCACCCACCACCCGCTGCGCTGGACGCTACTGCCGAACGGCGCGCGCGTCCGTGACGAACACGCGCCGGTTGTGTGCCGTTCAGTCGGCGGCGGGTGGAGCAGGCTCGCCGAGGTCGAGGATGCGCGAGGCGTAGTGCTCGTTCTGGGGACGGAGCGAGCTCGCCAGCTTGTAGTGGCCGTTCGCCTCGGCGTCCTTGCCCTGCTTCTCGAGCGCGCGTCCGAGCGCGTAATGGGCGTAGTGGTCGGCGGGCGACAGCTCCAGCATCACCCGGAACTCCTGCTCGGCCTCCTCGTAGCGCTGGATTCGCAGGTAGGCGATCCCGAGCGCCTCGCGGATCGACGCCTTCCGCGGCTCCCGCCGCTTCGCCTTCTCGAGCGCGACCGTCGCCTGTGCGGCGCGTCCCTTGCGGAGATGCGCCTGGCCCTGCTGGAAGAGGTCGTAGGTCTCACTCATGTGGTTCTCAAATAGGGAAAGTTCTCCTCCACCAAGTCAAGCGGATCCGTCAAATCGCGCGTCTTCCCGATCTCGATCGCGAAAACCGGCTCACCGGCGTCGATGGCCGATTGGTAGGCGTTCTCGAGCTCGTACGGCTCGCGGTCGAGGCAGAGGCGGGCGGCGACCGGCGCGCCGAGGCCCCATAGCGGCGCCGGAGTCCAGGCCGAGCGCGCCGCATCGTCCCGCATGCGCACGATCCGCCGGCCCTCGCGCCGCACCGCCACGCGCCCGGCCCCGGGGCCCGGCTCAGTGCGCACGGCGACCGCGCCGGCAGCAGCGGAGCCGGCGAAGCGCGACGCAAAGCGGCCGACGTCTCCGGCGGCGAACACCGTGTCCGCGGCGGACACGATCGCGGGCAGCGCGGCCCCGTCGTCGAGCGCGCGCTGGACGGCGTCCGCCGAGCCGAGCACTCCAGGCTGGCGGACGAACCGGACGGCCAGCCCGAACGCGCGGCCGTCGCCGACGAGCGCCTCGACCTGCTCGGCCAGGTGACCGGTGACGACCCACACGCGCTCGCAGCCCGCCGCCGCGAGCTCGCGCAGCAGCGTCGCGATCACGGGGCGTCCGTCGATCGGCAGGACCGGCTTCGGCCAGCGCTCGGTGAGCGGCCGCAGCCGCGTCCCGAGGCCGGCCGCCATCACGACGGCGTTCGCCGCTACCCCAGCCCGAGGGATCGCACGGAGACGAGGCCGCGCGCGCGGTCGAGCACGAACAACCCGCGGCGCAGCTTTCGCTTCAGCTCACGCAGCTCGACGCGCGCACGCCGCGCGGCCGCGCCCGCTTCGTTCGCCGGGCCGTAGCGCGCCACGGCCGCAGCACGCGCGAACGGATCCGCATCGACGCCGAAGCGATCCGCGACCGTGTCGCCGAGCTCGTGCAGCGTCGCCGAGCGCGATGCCGGCACACGCTGGTCCTGCAGGAAGTCGGCCAGCTCCAGCGCGCACGCGGACGCGATCCGGCGCGGATCGCGCGTCAGGTAGCGCGCCTGCCGACGGGCGACCTTCAGCAGCACGATCGTCGCGCCGACCCCGGCCGCGAGCAGCAGCAGGAACAGCAGCAGGCTCGGAGTGTGCCGCTCCGCGGGAGGCGGGATGCGCAGTCCGCGCACCGGCACGTCGGCGGCGGATCGCGGGTTCCGGATTCGGTCGTCGTGGCCGATCACAGCCGGGACGCCGTTCCCGAACACCTCCCCGCCCTTGACGACCGCGGCGAGCAGCTTTGCGGCGGCCGAGGGGTCGAACCCGACGGACGTCGAGCTGTACGAGCCGGCGAGGCGGCCGCGTCCCGGAGTCGGGTCGAAGGCAAGCCAGCCATACCGCGGAAACCACACCTCGACCCACGTGTGCGCGTCGTGATCGGTCACCGTCCAGGTGCCGTCGTGATAGTGGCCGGGCACGAAGCCGGCGGCCACGCGTGCGGGAATCCCGAGCAGCCGCAGCATCAGCGCCATCGCGCCGGCGTAGTGCTGGCAGTAGCCGCTGCGCGTCTGCACGACGAACCCGACCAACGGCGGCAGGCCGGGCGTCGGCCCGGGTTGCTCGGAGTACGTGAAGCCGCCCGTGACGCGGAACCACCGTTCGAGCGCCACCGCGGCCGCGTACGGCGAGCGCGTCTGCCCCGCGACCGCACGGGCGCGGTCGTACAGCTCGGCGTACGGCTGCAGCTTCCCGGTCAGCAGCGCGAACATCCGCTGCGCGCGCCCCGGCGCTCCGAAGGGCGGAGCATTCGCTCTCGCGTCGAGCTGGAGCTCGCGGCCGGGCTTCGTCAGCTCCCGCGGATAGCTCGCCTGAACACGAACGAGCTGGGCCGGCGTCGGCCGCGCGATGTAGCTCCACATCGTGTAGCGCTGGTCGCGGTGCAGCCCGTCGCCGGCGCGGACCACGCCTTGGCCCTTGATCACCGCAGGCTCGCTGACGTTGTAGGCGACGGGGATGCTCGCGCCGACGAGGTGGTCGTCGTCGAGGGCGCGCACCCTCACGTCCTGCTGAATCCAGTGGCGCTGGTCTTCGGCGCCGCGGGGCAGGAGCACCTTGGAGGTGTCGCCCCACAGGTGCTCGCGCCACCTCGTGCCGTCGAACTGGTCGAGCACCGTCGCCCGCCAGTACATCGAGCGACGCGGCGCGCGAATCGTCAGCACGGTCGTGACCTTCTTCGGGAAATGGACGCCGGCGTAGTTCGCATCCCAGACATAGCGAACGCTGACCGGCTTCTGCGGACGCGTGTAGAAGTCCCAGTGCTGCCAGTCGAGGAAGCCGCTCTTCGCGACGGCGGCCGAGCTCGACAGCGCGAAGGCGCCGAAGAGCACCACAGCCCCTGCGCCGAGAGCGAGCCGGCTCGGGCGCGCCGTCAGACCTGCCAGCAGGAGCAGCGCGACGGCGAGGATGACGATGCCGCGACCGAGCTCGTTGCCGCCCGCGAGGAGCGTGGCCGGCCAGCCCGCGCCGACCAGGAACACGATCACCGCGACGACCGCCCGGCGCGCTGCGATCGCCAGCGCGACCGCGAGCGCGAACGCGAAGATCGCGATCAGCACGACCTGGTGCATGCGCACGTTCCGGGTCGGGTCGAACGGCAGCCTGAAGTCGTAGAAGTCCAGAAAGCCGCGGTCGAACCGGCCGCCGGCGTGCCCGACGTGCAGCGGCGCTACCGAAAAGGCGATGCAGACCGCGAAGAACGCGGCCGCACACGCAGCGACCAGCCGCGCCCACCACGGCCGGACGAGCACGGGCACGATCGCGAGGGCGGCCAGCGCGAAGGGGCGGCCGCCGCCGGAGCGCGGGTCCTCGAAGCGCAGCCAGTCGACGGCGATCACCAGCGCGGCGACGCCCGAGAGCGCGAGGCCCCTAAGCATGGACGGCCTCCGCGACCGGCGAGCCGTCGAGCGCGGCACCGAGATCGTCGCCGGATCGCACGATCGCCACGGCGATGCCCGCACTCGCGAGGCGCAAGAGCAGCGGCTCGGGACGGCGCGGCGCCCCGCTGAAGCTCGAGGCGTCGACGTGGACGAGCGACACCTTCCGGCGCGAGGCGGCGCGCTGCACGAGCCGGTCGACGAGCGGAGCCTCGAGGCGCGCGGTCACGACCGCGAGCTCGAGCGCGCGTGCGGCGGGCCCGTCTTGCTCGCCGAGCAGGCGCGCCGCCGGCGTGCGGCCGGTCGGTTCCGCGGCGGCGAGCAGCTCGAGCGCGCGGTGCCAGTCGGCTGCAGCGGAGTGCACCTGCTGCACGTCGCGCTGCTCGGAGTTGACGACGAGGACCGCCCGGCGGCCGCGGCGGACGTACGAATCGAGGATCGACCCGGCTGCGCGCACCTGCACGTCGAAGCTCTCGCCGACGACGGCTGACGCGTCGGCGTCGAGCAGCACCGCGATCTCGTCCCGCGGCGCGTCCTCCAGCTCCTTCACCATCAGCTGCCCGCGACGCGCGGTGGAACGCCAGTGCACACGCCGCAGCGACTCGCCCTGCTCGTACTCGCGCACGCCGTGCAGCTCGAAGCCGCTGTGACGGCGCAGCAGCAGCCGCCGTCCGTCGTGCGAATGCGCGCCCGTCTCGGAGAAGAGCCGCTCGAGCCGGGTCAGCCGGGGGTACACGAGCAACGCTCCCGGCGCAGGCAGCGGCACCGCGACGCTCTCGAGCCCGAACGGGTCGGCGATCTCCACCCGCACGTCCTCGAATGCGTAGCGGCCGCGCGGCAGCCCGGCGAGCACGTAGCGGACGCTCAGGCGACGGCCATGGCGGCGCAGGACGTGGCGTTGCTCGCCGAGCCGGCCGACACGCTCGACGAGTGTCGCCGCGGCCGGCGGGACACTCGCGGGCGCATCCAGCTCGACGGCGACCGGCACGTCGTCGCCCTCGACGTGCTCGCTGTCGCCCCAGCCACGGCGGACCCGGAACGGCCGGTTCGCCAGCCGCACCCACACCCACGCCAGGCCGACGACGAGCAGCAGGCCGGTCGCCACGGGATACAGCGGCGTCGACCCGAACGCCCACGCCGCGATGTAGACACCGAGGCCGAGCCCGAGCATGCAGCGCCCGCGCGAGGTCAGCACTTAGACCGGGACGGGAGTCTTCTCGAGCGTCTCCTGCACGATCTGCTCTCCCGTCAGACCGGTGGAACGCGCTTCGGGCGCCAGGATCAGTCGGTGAGCGAGCACCGGCACGGCGACGGCCTTCACGTCGTCGGGCTCCAGGAACGTCCGCGCGGCGCCGAGCGCACGTGCCTTCGCAACGCGCAAGAGCGCGATCCCTGCGCGCGGGCTCGCCCCGAGGTAGAGCCGCGAGTCGCCGCGAGTCGCGCGCAGCAGCGCGACGACGTAGCGGTTGAGGCTCTCCTCGACGTAGATGCCCTTCGCCTCGTCGGCGAGCGCGATCGCGTCCGCAGCGTTCGCCACGGGCTCGAGAGCCTCGAGCGGTGGATCGGCCGTTTGCTCGGTCAGCATCTGCGCTTCCTGCGCGAGCGGCGGGTACCCGATCGAGATGCGCATCGTGAAGCGGTCGAGCTGAGCCTCCGGCAACGGGTATGTCCCCTCGTACTCGATCGGGTTCTGGGTCGCCATCACCATGAATGGGCGCGCGAGCTCGTACGAGGTCCCGTCGATCGTGACCTGCTGCTCCTGCATGCATTCGAGCAGCGCGGCCTGCGTTTTCGGCGATGCGCGGTTGATCTCGTCGACGAGCAGGAGGTTCGTGAACACGGGACCGGGACGGAACTCGAACTGGTTCGAGCGCTGGTCGAACACGTTGACGCCGGTCACGTCCGACGGGAGCAGATCCGGCGTGAACTGCATGCGCGAGAACGAGACGTCGAGCGAGCGCGCGAGCGCCTTGGCCAGCATCGTCTTCCCCACTCCCGGAAAGTCCTCGAGGATCAGGTGGCCCTCGCTGACGAGGCAGAGCACGCAGAGCCGCAGCGTTTCCTCCGGCGCGTGCAGGACGCGCGCAAGGTTGTCGGTCAACGCGCGGACCGCCTCCGCGGCGGCGGTCGTCTCGACTCGTTCCCTATGAGGCTCGCTCACGCAACAGCTCCTCGGCGGTGTCTACGATCGTCGCGGCGATTCGGTCTTTCGGAGCCTTCGCGACCCGCCGCGTCCCGGACGCCGTGACGAGCACGACCTCGTTCTCGTCTGCGTCGAAACCGATGTCCTCTCGCGCCACGTCGTTGTAGACGACGAGATCGACTCGTTTGCGGGTGAGTTTCTCGCGCGCGCGCGCGAGGCCGTCCGGGCCGGTCTCCGCGGCGAACCCGACGAGCACCTGTCCATTCGTCCGTCGCTCGCCGAGCGACTGCAGCACGTCGGCCGTCGGCTCGAGCTCGAGGCGCCAGCCCTCAGCGTCCTTGGGTCGCTTCACGTCGAGTCGCTCAGCCGGCCTGTAGTCGGCGACAGCGGCGGCCATCAGGACGAGATCCGAATCTCCGCGCGCGAGCGCGGCGTCGAGCAGCGCGCCGGCGGTCGGCGTCTCGACGACCTGCACGCCACGCGGCGTCGGCACCGCGACGTTCGCCGCCAGCAGCGTCACGTCGGCGCCGCGCTTGCGGGTCTCGTCCGCGAGCGCGACGCCCATACGCCCCGACGAGCGGTTCCCGAGGAAACGCACTGCGTCGAGCGGCTCGCGTGTGCCGCCGGCGCTGACGAGGACGCGCCTGCCCGCGAGGGAGTCGCTTTCGCCGAGCAGCTCGCGGCAGCGCACGTAGATCTCGTGTGGCTCGGACATGCGGCCTAGGCCCCACTCGCCCTCGGCGGTCTCCCCTTCGTCCGGCCCGACGACGATCGCGCCGCGCGAGCGGACGGCGTCGATGTTCGCCTGGGTCGCCGGGTGAGCCCACATGCGCGGGTTCATCGCCGGCGCGAGCAGCAGCGGGCCGCGATGCGCGAGTGCCGCCTCGGCGACGAGGTTGTCGGCGTCTCCGTGCGCGAGCTTCGCGAGCGTGTTCGCCGTCAGCGGCGCGACGACGAGCAGGTCGGCACGGGTCAGATGCACGTAGAGATCCTCAGCGGGCGACCGCCGGGCGAGTGCGAAAAAGGTCTCCGCACGCACGAACCTCTCGGCGGCGGGCGTGACCAACGGAACGACGTCGTGCCCACCCTTGACGAGCAGCCGCACGAGCTCGCAAGCCTTGTAGGCCGCAATCCCCCCGGTGACGCCCACAAGAACCCGAGCCATAGCCCAATTCTGCCTGGAAACGTCAGACCCGCCAGACACGCGCAGGCCGGAGGTTAAGCCAGGCGCAGCCGGCTTAACCGGAGGCGAACCAATGCGGCGCGGGCACGCGAAGCATGGCCGCGTTGCACGGCAGAGAACAATCGCCCATCACCAAGAAGCTCGCGAGCTCCGCTCGCGAGCGTTCCCCGCGCAGCGGCGTACCTCCAAGTACCCGAAGGCTACTTCTGGTACTTGTACTTGAGCTTGCCCTCGGCGACTTCCTCGAGGGACATGGTCAAGTAGTTCTTCGAGCGTGACTCGATCAGGGGCGGCGGAGCCGCCTCGAATCCAATCCCCTCGCCGAGCTGGTGGTGGTAGTCGTTGATCTGGCGAGCCCGCTTGGCGGCGACGATCACGAGCGCGTAGCGCGAGTCGACGTTGTCGAGGAGCTCATCGATGCGTGGATGGATCATGGACGGCTCATGGTACCTGCCGTCTGCAACTCCCTCTGGACGATGGCCTGAAGCTCGTCTGCGGCGCGCTCGACGTCGTCGTTGACGACGACGT
>Ga0136846_1211769_pt1 | contig 10127 bp, 9 predicted proteins | sample HopSoiMetagenom2_FD_96841 | JGI IMG/M metagenome (GOLD analysis project Ga0136846, IMG submission 96841) | Grasslands soil microbial communities from Hopland, California, USA - 2 Assembly 2016 (version 4) | ecosystem: Environmental > Terrestrial > Soil > Grasslands | place: USA: Hopland... | reverse complement strand
GTGTCGCGGGTGGACATCGACCGCAAGGGACCGACGTACACGATCGACACCCTGCGCGACCTGCACAAAGACCTGCCCGACGCCGACCTCTACTTCATCACCGGCGCCGACGCGCTCAGTGACATCTTCACCTGGCGTGACGCCGACGAGCTGTTCGACCTCGCGCACTTCGTCGGGTGCACCCGGCCCGGGTTCTCGATGAACCGGGCGGTCCTCGAGGGCATCCCCACCGACCGGGTGACGATCGTGGAGATCCCCGCGCTGGCGATCTCGTCGACGGACTGCCGTGCGCGCCACATGCGCGGCGAACCGGTGTGGTACCTCGTGCCGGACGGCGTCGTGCAGTACATCAGCAAGTACGCCCTGTACGTTCCCCAACAACCGATGTCGAAGCTAGGACCCGTATGACCGCCACCGACCGCGCCCTCGAGCTGGTTCGCACCGCCGCACAGGCTGCCTCCGACAAGCTCGCCGACAACATCGTGGCCTTCGACGTTTCCGAGCAGCTGGTGATCACCGACGCTTTCGTGCTCTGCTCGGCTCCCAACGACCGGCAGGTCCGGGCGATCGTCGACGAGATCGAGGACCAGCTGCGGGACATCGGCGCCAAGCCGGTACGCCGCGAAGGCGAGCGTGACGGCCGCTGGGTGTTGCTCGACTACGCCGAGATCGTCGTGCACGTGCAGCACGAGGAGGAGCGCTCTTTCTACGCGCTCGAGCGCCTATGGCGGGACTGCCCGCTGATCGCGCTTCCCGACACGGTGAGCTCCGGCCGCGGCCAGTGACCGCACGCACCGGGTGATCGAGCCATACCGGGTGATCGAGCCATACCGGGTGATCGAGCTTGTCGAGATCACTCCCCCACCGTGTGCGGTCGATCATCGGTTTCGCCGGGCCCTCAATTCGCATCCACCAGACCCGTTGGCTAAGATTCCCCGAGTTGCCCGGGCACGACCGCCGGGTGGCGGGGCTGTGGCGCAGCTGGTAGCGCACCTCCATGGCATGGAGGGGGTCAGGGGTTCGAATCCCCTCAGCTCCACCGACAACACTGGGCCCGGGGCCCACCTCGACCACACACGCCGCGTCCTCGCCCAGGTCGTGTTACGAAAGTCGTCTGAGCCATCTGTCGATGTTTGCGACCCTCGCATCGCCGTGGCGCGCCGTCCGGCGGGACATCGAGCACGACGAAAGGGAGCCATCTGTGAGCCAGCCCAACGACCCATCGCAGGAACACCAAGACCCGCGAGCGGTCGGAAGCGAACCGCTGCGGCCGGCGACCTGGTACTTCGAGGACTTCGAGGCAGGCCAAGTATTCCGCACCCAGGGCCGAACCATCACCGAGTCCGACCTGGTGATGTTCGCCGGCTGGAGCTGGGACACCAATCCGCTGCACACCGACGCGGCGTACTCGGCCACCCAACGCTTCGAAGCACCCATCGCCCATGGCCTCCTCGTGATGTCGGTAGCCATGGGACTGGCCGCACGACTAGGCGTCTTCGAGTCGTGCTCGGTTGCCCTGCTCGGCGTTGACCGGTGGCGGTTTCTGCGGCCCATTCTCGTCGGTGACACCGTGACCTGCGAGGTCGCCATCACCAGCACGCGTCCGACGTCGCGAGGCGACGCTGGCGTGCTGGACCGGGAGTTCCGCCTTTTCAACCAGGACCACGCACTGGTGCAACAAGGGTCGATCGGCCTCCTCGTAGCTCGCCACCCCACGAGTTGATGACTAGGGTCGCGGGCCCGTCAGCCCGTCGACGACTGCGGCAGCGTGCTCATGTCGACCGTGCGTGCCGCACCCCACCGCAGGCGAGGCCGGCTCCGCCGAGCACGAGCGCGCCACACGTGCCGAACAGCAGCCCCGAGGAGGTGTGACTGAAGGCGTAGCCGCCGAGTGAGGCGCCAACAATGGGCGCTACGCCCATCAGGGTCGTCTGGAGTAACGCCTGCCCGCGCGCCTGCAGCCCCGGCGGCAGAAGCATCCCGACGGTGAGAACGAAGCCCACGTAGACGAGCGCGTAGCCCGCGCCCCTGACGGCGCAGGCCGCCACGATGCCCGAGGCGACTCCCAGGACGCCGTAGAGGAGCATCGCGACGGCGAACAGCCCGCCGCCGAGCAAAAGCACCGACCGCGCACCCCACAGCCCCCGGAGCCGGTCGCTGAACATCATCAGCGGCACTTCCCCGACCGCCCCGACGACGCTGGCGGCACCCACCATGCCGACCCCGCCGCCCACGGCGGTCAGCCGCAGGGGGAGGACCGTGATGGACGCTCCCATCCCGATGCCGAACACGAGGGCTCCACCGAGCACCCACAGGAAGGGGCCTACGAGAACTCGGCCGTTGTCGACAGGAGCGGCGTTCGGGATGGTGGTCGAAGAAGTCCTCGGCGCGGGGACGCGTGCGCGGACTGCACCCACGGTTCCGGCCGCCACGAGCATGGCAGTCGGATAAGCCACCAACACGAGAGCCAGGCTCGTGCGGCTCAGGACAAAGCCCCACACGGCGACGGCCACCGCGAAACCGATGCTCGCCCACAGCCGGACGCGACCGTAGAAGCGGGTGGCCGCGTCGCGGAGGAGGACCACCGTGAGGGTGTCCGCCAGCGCCTCACCGGGGGCCCGGACCGCCGCCAGTGCCACCGCCGACAGCGCGATCAGCGGCGTCGACCGCCCGGCCAGCAGCAGGACGACGCCGCCCGCGGCGGCTAGGAGGAACGACAGGCGAAGCGCGCGGGTCACTCCGAGCACGCGGTCGGCGAGCAAGCCCCAGGCGGGTACCGCGAGGACGCCCACCGCCGACATCATCCCGATCACGAGGCCGGCCTGGGTCGGTGAGAGGCCGCGCCACGTCAGGTACAGCACGAGGAAGGGGAGCAGGCTCCCCACCCCGGCACCGATCGCGGTGTAGATGACCTGCAGGCGAGGCAAGTCCCGCGGCGACGGCTCCGGCCGACTGCTGAGCGTCATCGCGGGACCGACGTCTCCGGTCTTAAAACGCCGCGACCTGAACAAGACCGTCTCCATTCATGCAGTCTCGCGCACCTCAACTCGCTCGGATGTGGGCTGCCAGTGGCGGCACGCTGGCCGATGGCCAACAGCATTCCGTTGCTGTACGGCGTTGCAGAGGCCCGATGTTCGCAGAAGCTGTTTTGACGAAGGTCTTGTGCGGGCCCGCAAGGAGATGTCACGATACCACGCATAAAACGCCATCTGCTCAATAACGAGCAGAAATCAATGACTGCAAGGGACGGGACCTGATGCAGCAAACCACCTCTCGGCGACCGGGCATGCACATCGCTAGCCGAAGCCGCACAACGAGGTCGAGCCGGTGACCGCCGAGCTCGGCTCTCAGCCTCGAATCGTCGACCTCCCCCTCCGCGAGTTCATCCCGGAACCGATGGTGCGGCTCCCACAGCATCGTCCGGCCGTCTCACCGGTCCCTGCCGTCGACGTGCACAACCACCTGGGACGGTGGCACGGCGGCGACTGGTCGACGCCTGACGTCGGAGCGCTCATCGAGGTGATGGACGCCTGCAACGTCGCCACCATCGTCAATCTCGACGGTGGCTGGGAGCTGGAGCTCGACGACAACCTCGATCGGTACGACCGGGCTCATCCCGGCCGCTTCCTCACCTTCTGCCGGCTGGACTGGTCGCTGACCCGCGAGCCGGGTTGGGGCGACCAACTCGGACGATCGCTTCGTGACTCTGCGGAGCGAGGTGCAGGTGGCGTCAAGCTCTGGAAGGACATAGGACTCCGGCTGCAAGACGAGCACGGGGAGCTCTTCTTCCTCGACGACGCTCGGTTGGAGCCAGTCTGGGAAGCGGCGGCCGAGACGGGTACACCCATCCTGGTTCACACGGCCGACCCCGCCGCGTTCTTCCGGCCCCTGGACGAACGCAACGAACGGCTGGAAGAGCTGCTGGCGCACCCCGACTGGCACTTCCACGGTGACGAGTTCCCGAGCATCGAGCGCCTGCTCACTGCGCTGGAGAACGCCGTCTCGGCCCATCCAGAGGTGACCTTCATCGGCGCCCACGTGGGCTGCTACGCCGAGGATCTGAGCTGGGTCGACCGCATGTTGACGGCGTACCCCAACTTCAACGTCGACATCGCCGCGCGCATCGCGGAGCTGGGGCGTCAGCCGCGCGCGGCTCGTCGTCTGGTGCTCGCGCACCCCACGCGGGTCTTGCTCGGCACCGACGCGTTCCCGCCGAGGGGCGAGGACTACGCGACCTACCTCCGATTCCTCGCCACCGACGACGAGTACTTCCCGTACTCCGACGAGGTGCCCCCGGGGTCGGGCCGGTGGACCATCTCGGGGCTCGACCTGCCCACCGCGGTGCTCGAACTGGTCCTCGCCGGCAACGCCCGCAGGCTCATTCCCCGTCTCGGTGAGCAACGGTGAAGCCCGATCTGCCGGTGGCTCGTCGAGGCTACGACGTCGTCGTGGTCGGCCGGGGCATCGTCGGCTCGAGCGCCGCCCTGCGATGCGCACGGGCCGGCGCCCGCGTCGCGGTGGTGGACTCCTCGGCACTCGGACAGGCCACGGCCGCGGGGGCTGGGATCATCGCTCCAGTCGGACTGGGCGGTGACGAGGTCGGCGACTCCTGGACTGCACTCGTCGGCTCGGCCATCGACTCCTACCGCCGGCTGCTGGACGGTCTGGAGAACAGTGATCATGGCGATCCGGGGTTTGCGCGGGTCGGCGAAGTCGTGGTCGCGACGCGAGAGGAGGACCATCCCGCCCTGGAACAGCTCGCCGCGCGTCTCGAGCTGCTCGGCGAGCGGGGTGTCGACCTCGGTGGCGTGAGTCGACTCCGCGGCAGGGACCTGACCGGGGCATGGCCCGAGCTCTCGCCAGACCTGCAGGGTCTCCACATCGAGAACGTCGGACGCGTCGACGGACGTCGTATGCAGGCGAGGCTCGAGGCGGCGGCGACCGCCGCCGGCGCGGTGTTCCTTGCCGGGGACGCAACGCTCCGGCTCGTCGGCAACCGGACAGAGCTGCGCGTCGACGGCCGGACGATGCCTGCCGGTTCGGTGGTGGTCGCCACGGGTGCATGGTCGCAGCCGGTCCTGCGGGAACTCGGTGTCGAGGTCTCCGTCCGGCCGGTACGAGGCCAAATCATGCATCTGCATATCCCGGACGCCGACTCAGAGCGACGACCGGTCGTGAACACCTTCGAAGGCCACTACTTCCTGGGCTTCCCCGGGCAACGGATCGTCACCGGGGCCACGCACGAGCCGGAGGCCGGCTTCGATCATCGCGTGACGGCGGGGGGGTTGTGCTCCGTCCTCGAGCGGGTGCTGCGGATCGCCCCCGGGCTGGCCGGCGCAACGGTGGTGGAGACACGAGTCGGCTTCCGTCCCCAGAGCTCGGACGGCTACCCGATTGTGGGCCGTTCGCCGGCAACGAGGGACGTGGTCGTCGCCACCGGACTCGGCGCGTGGGGACTGACACTCGGCCCGCTGATCGGGCAGGTCGCGGCCGAGCAGGCGCTCGATCTTCCGGTCAGCTTCAACGCGGACTTCCTGAGCCCGGCGCGGGACCCGATCACTTCACCACCTCTTGTGCCTCATGCACCCATGACGACAGGGGCGAAACTCGCCCAGAAGAACCTCGAAGGGACAAGGTCATGACCAACTCAACGCGCTCGGGCCACTCCGGCGCTGTGCTGCGGAAACCGCGTTCGCGCCGCCACATGCTCACCACTTGGCGAGTTGGCGCAGTGGTGCTCTGCGTACTGGCGCTCGTGGGACTGGCTGGCTGCGACTCCTCGGGCGACGACGGGTCGTCGGGCGGCAAGGTCACCCTGTCGTACGCGGTCTGGGACCAGCCCCAGGTGCCCGCGACGAAGCGGATCATCGCGGAGTTCCACCGTAGCCATCCCAACATCAACGTGAAGGTCCAGGTGACCCCCTGGGACGACTACTGGACCAAGCTCCGCACGGCCGCTACGGGCGGCAGTGCTCCCGACGTGTTCTGGATGACGCTGGCGTACTTCCAGTACTACGCCAAGGGTGGTGCGCTCATGCCGCTCGACTCCCAGATCCATTCCGACAACATCGACATGTCGAAGTTCGTCCCGGCCATCCGGGACGCCTACCGCTTCGACGGCAAGACCTACGGCATGCCTCGCGACGTCAACTCGTTCGGGCTGTTCTACAACAAGAAGCTGTTCAAGCAGGCGGGTGTCAAGTTCCCCGACAGCTCCTGGACCTGGGCCGACGTCACCGCGGCTGCCAGGAAACTGACGAACCAGTCTGACGGTGTCTACGGCATCGTCGCCCCCGAGGTCGACGAGCTCGGTTGGTACCTCACGATCCCGCAGGCCGGGGGTGATGTCCTGAGCCCGGACGGCAAGCGCTCGGGATACGACCAGCCGGCGAGCATCAAGGGGATCCAGTTCTGGGTGGACCTGGTGAACAAGTACCACGCCTCACCCAGCCTTCAGCAGATGACGGACACGGACCCGCTCAGCATGTTCACCTCGGGCAAAGCCGCGATGTACTACGGCGGGTCCTGGGACCCGGTCGCCATGTCCTCCGTGCCGTACGCCAAGAAGAACGTCGATGTTGCGCCGCTTCCGCACGACGTGACGCGGAACTTCTACAGCAACGGCCTAGCCAACGCGATCTACGCGCGTACAAAGCACCCGAAGGAGGCGTGGGAGTTCACCAAGTTCCTGGGGTCCAAGCGTGCGGCGGACATCAACGCCACGACCGGCACTGTGATCCCGGCGTACAAAGGTGAGGCCACGAACTACGTGCGGTCGATGCCGTGGCTGCACCTTCAGCGAATCGTCGACCAGCTGCCCAACGCCAAGCCGTTCCCGTCCACGATCGACACCTCAGTCTGGCGCGACAACGCGACCAAGGAGTTCGCCAAGGCCTGGACCGGGCAGGAGACGGTGCCGGACGCGGCGGCGAAGGTAGCCAAGCAGATGGATGCCGCCCTGTCCGACGAGCGCAAGTGAGGGGGGCACATGTCGGTCTCCGTCGACAAGAGTGAGCCCGCAACAGTAGCGACGGACTATCGTCCCACCCCCGCGCGGCGGCCCCGGCGCAGTGGGGTCCATCGCGGCGAGGCCTGGTGGGCACTGGCGATGCTCGTGCCCACCCTGGTCGGGCTCGGTGTCTTCTCCTTGTGGCCGATCTTCCAGACCCTCTACTACTCCTTCACGACCTGGGGGGCCTTCGGCGGTCACGAGTGGTCAGGGCTGGAGAACTACCGGTCGCTGCTGTCCGACTCAGAGCTGCTGCAGGCGTTGCTCAACACCGTCATCTTCACCGCAGTCACGCTCTCGAGCGTGCCGCTCGCCATCGTGGTGGCAGCGCTCCTCAACCGGCCGGGCATGCGCGGCCTCGCCGTCTACCGCACGCTCTACTTCCTGCCCGTGGTCACGCTGCCGGCCTCGGTCGCGCTGATGTGGAAGCTCCTGCTGAGCGGGGACTACGGCATCGTCAACTGGCTGCTCAGCCTGCTGCACATAGACGGTCCCTACTGGCTGTCGAACCCGAGCACGGCGATCTACGCCTTGGCGGCGGTATCGGTGTGGAGCTCGGTGGGCTACAACATGGTCATCCTTCTCGCGGGCATCCAGACCATTCCCCGCGACTACTACGAGGCGGCCGAGCTCGATGGTGCGGGCAAGATCCGCCAGTTCATGGCCATTACCGTGCCGTTGCTGACGCCTTCGATCTTCTTCGTCACGGTCATCACGGTGATCAACTCACTGCAGGCCTTCGACCTGGTGTTCCTGATGATCGGGGTGAACAACCCGGCTCTCGATCACAGCCAGACGATCGTCTACCTGTTCTACAAGACGGGCTTCATCGACCACGACGGCGGCTACGCGGCCGCCATCGCATTCGTGCTGATGTTGGCCATCCTGGTCTTCACGGCGTTCCAGTTCCGGCTCCAGAAGCGGTGGGTCCACTATGTCTAGGGCAGAATCCGTTGTGCCGTCGTCGCGTCGCCCCCGGGACAAGGGCAGCCATAGCCGTCGGTCCTCCAACGTCATCCCGCACGTGGTGCTCTGCGTCGGGGCAGTGCTCATGGTCGGACCGTTCGTCTGGGAAGTGCTCACGTCGTTCAAGACGTTCGCTGCCTCGATCCACGTGCCGCCGGTGCTGGTGCCGAATCCGTTCGACTGGCACAACTACCTCACGGTGTTCCAGACGCTGCCGTTCGGCAGCCTCTTCCTCAACACGGTGCTGATGACGCTGGCAAGGACGGCCGGGCAGGTGATCTTCTGCTCGTTGTCCGGCTACGCCTTCGCCCGGCTGCGGTTCCCGTGCCGTGGGCTGCTGTTCGGACTCTTCCTGTCCGTGCTGATGGTGCCGTCGCAGATGTTCCTCATCCCGCAGTACCAAATCATCCAACACCTCGGGCTGCTCAACACGGTCGCCGGCCTGTCGCTGCCCGGCATGTTCAGCGCATTCGGCACCTTCTTGATGCGGCAGTTCTTCATGCAGCTGCCGGTGGAGATGGAGGAGGCTGCGCGGCTGGACGGTGCGAACCCCTGGCAGACGTTCTGGCACGTGATGCTGCCCCTGAGCAGGCCCGGGATGCTCGCACTGGGGATCCTCGTCGCGATCTGGTCGTGGAACGACCTGCTGTGGCCGTTGGTGGTCAACACCGACCCCGCGAAGATGCCGCTCTCTGCCGGGCTCGCCTCGCTGCAGGGAGAGCACCTGACCAACTATCCCGTGCTGATGGCCGGAGCGCTCCTGGCGAGCCTGCCGCTGATCGTCGCGTTCATCGTCTTCCAGCGACACCTGATCCAGGGGATCGCCTCCACGGGCATCAAGGGATGATGCAGTCGAGTGTCCATATGCGCATGTTCGCGCACGCGGTGCTACCGTGTGCGCATGCGGAGGGCGGAGCGGCTGAGCGTGATACTGGACCGCGTGGCCGCCACCGGCAGCGTCGACGTCCTCGACCTCGCCGAGGACTTCAACGTCTCGGGCGCCACTATTCGGCGGGACCTGAGCGTCCTCAGTGATAAGCGGCTGCTGGTGCGAACACACGGCGGCGCCTTGGCCAAGGGGCGCCACGACGAGCTCCCCGCCGAGGTGAAGGCCGTCCGCCAGCAGGCCGAGAAGCGCCGGATCGGGCGGGCGGCTGCGGAGCTGGTGGAGTCCGAGACGGTGATCGGCATGACCGGGGGCAGCACGGCTCTGGAGGTGGTCCGCGCACTGCCGATGCGCCGGCCCATCACGGTGGTCACCAACGCGATCAACGTCGCCGCCGAGTTGGTGGGGCGGACCGAGATCCGGCTGGTCGTGATCGGTGGCATCCTGCGCCCGTCGTACGAGGCGGTGGGCCCGGCGGCGGAGTCGATGCTCTCCCAGTACCACTTCGACATCGCGTTCGTCGGCGTGGACGGGATCTCGGCCGAGTACGGCTGCACGACGTACGACGAGATGGAGGCGCAGTCGGACCTCGCGTTCCTGCGCCGGGCGCGCCGCCGGGTGGTGATCGCCGACGCCTCCAAGCTCGGCAAGGTGACCTTCGCCCGGATCAGTGGGATCTCCGACGTCACCGACGTCATCACCGATGCGCCAGCGTCCCACGAGGACGCCGCGGCCATCGCCCGCGCCGGCGTCAACGTCGTCAGTGTCTGAGCGCGCCAGGCCCAGCTTCGATGGCCGCCGTCAGCGCCGCAGCGCCTCCGGCATCAGGTCACCGTGCGCCGCGAAGAGCTCGTCGCACATCTCAACCGTCTGGCTGGTGGTCAGCGTCGCCGCCGTGTTCGGATCGAGCAACGCGGCCTGGTAGACGTGCTGCCGCTCGCCCTCGAGGACTGCCTTGACAGTGAGTTCGACCACGTTGAGGAACGTGCGGTTGAGCGCGGCCAGCTGGGGAGGCAGTGCACCCACGTGCTGCGGGTGGATGCCCTCGGCGTCGACCACGGCGGGCACCTCCACACAGCACTCGTCCGGCAGGTTGCTGATCCGGCCCTCGTTGGGAACGTTTACGTAGAGCTCGGCGCGGTTCCCCGTCTGGTGCGCGTGGATGATCTCCGAAGCCAGCTCCGAGGTGGGGCTGAGGTCGAGCTCGTCGGCGGCCTCGAGCGCCTTGCGGGTGGTCTCGTACTCGTCCATGTTGCGCTCGGAACG
>Ga0136846_1241668_pt1 | contig 10128 bp, 10 predicted proteins | sample HopSoiMetagenom2_FD_96841 | JGI IMG/M metagenome (GOLD analysis project Ga0136846, IMG submission 96841) | Grasslands soil microbial communities from Hopland, California, USA - 2 Assembly 2016 (version 4) | ecosystem: Environmental > Terrestrial > Soil > Grasslands | place: USA: Hopland... | reverse complement strand
GGACCGGCGACGGGGGCGCCGCAGCGGCGGGGCACGGCCGCCTCGGCCGCTTCCGCGAGGACACCCGAGAGGCGCGGATGCGCATTGCCGACGAGGCGGAGGCCCGCTACGGCCGAAAGGTCGCGTGGGGCGCGTCCATCGGCGACACCCGGGCGCTGTTCACCCACCTGGCCGTCCCGGTCATGACCCGGCTTCGGCACGACGAGCGGCGGGTGCTCGACACCCTGGTCGACGCGGGCGTGGCACGATCCCGCTCGGACGCGCTCGCCTGGTGCGTGCGGCTCGTCGGCGAGCACACCGAGGAGTGGCTCGCCGGCCTTCGGGAAGCAATGGAAGACGTCAGCAAGCTGCGCGCCGAGGGGCCGAACCTCAGCAAGGAGTAGTCACCGCGACAGCAGCCGCTCAAGGTCGGTTACCTCGGTCACCGGCAGGTCGCACACCATCCCCCGACAGACGTAGGCCGCCGGCCGACCTCCGATCAGCGGACGGTCGGCGAGCAGCGCAACGCCTGGTGCGTCCGGCTCCGCGGAGACCACGACCGCGCCGGGCGGCCGCCGCCGCCAGGCGGTCGAGCTGATCGGTCCGCACCCGGCCTCGCCGACCACGGCGACCTGCACCGGTCCATCGACGAGCGCCTCCGCGGCGGCGAGCGCCCAGCCGAAGAACCGCGGCTGGCTGCTCGCCATCGCGCTCACCTGCCGCAGCGCGTCCTCAGCAGCGGCTCGGTGCCGTCTCGAGCCGGTCAGCGCCGAGTAGCCGATCAACGCGGCGATCACCGCGCTGGTCCCCGAAGGCGTCGCGTTGTCGGCCGGGTCCCGCGGGCGGCGGACGAGCTGCTCGGCGTCGTCGGCGGTGTCGAACAACCCACCACCGGCGCCGTCGCCGAAGCGCGCCAGCGCAACGTCGAGCAGATCGCCCGCTGAGGCCAGCCATGCCGGGTCGACAGCGGCCTGGTGCAGCATGAGCAGCCCCTCGGCGAGGTCGCCGTAGTCCTCGAGGACGCCGCCCGCCCTGCCGACGACGCCGTCCCGCGATGTTCGGCGCAGTCGCCCGGCCACCCGGTGCAGGTCCAGCAGCAACCGGGCGCAGTCGGTGGCCGCGCGCAGGTACTCCGGTTCGTCGAGCAGCACCCCGGCCTCCGCGAGGGCGGCGATGGCGAGCCCGTTCCAGGCGGTGACCACCTTGTCGTCGCGCGCCGGCTGCGGGCGCGCGCCGCGCCCGGCGTAGAGCCGGGTGCGCAGATCCAGCCACTGCGCCGGGTCAGCCGGATCGGTGAGCAGTTGCAGTGTCGACGCGCCGCGCTCGAACGTCCCCTCCTCGGTCACCTGGAACAACGCGGCGGCCGCGTCGGCATCGGCGCCGAGCACTTCCCGCAGCTGCGCGGGCGTCCACACGTAGGTGAGCCCCTCGACCCCGTCGGTGTCTGCGTCGAGCGCAGACGCGAAGCCGCCTTCGGGCGTACGCAGATCGCGGAGCAGAAAGTCAGCCGTCTCGCGGGCGATCCGTTCGGCAAGCGGCGACGCGGTGCGCCGCCACCAGTGCAGGTAGGCACGCAGCAGCAGCGCGTTGTCGTACAGCATCTTCTCGAAGTGCGGCACGACCCATGCCCGGTCGACGGCGTACCGCGCGAAACCGCCGGCGAGCTGGTCGTACATGCCGCCCCGCGCCATAGCCTCGAAGGTCTGTTCGGCCATCGTCGATGCGGTCGGGTCGCCGCTGCGTTCGGCCTGCCGCAGCAGGAATTCGAGCACCATCGACGGCGGGAACTTCGGTGCGCTGCCGAACCCGCCGTGCTGTCGGTCGAACTGCCGGCCCAGCACGTCGACGGCCCGGTCCAGATCGACCTCGGTCAGCCGTGGCGCCTCCGCCGCGGGCGGCGCGGTGATCTCGGCGAGCGCCTGGACGATCCGCCGGCCGGCGGCCCGGACCTGGGTCCGATCCGCGCGCCACGTCTCGCTGATTGCGGCGAGCAGTCGGCTGAACTGCTGCCGCGGGAAGTAGGTGCCCGCGTAGAAGGGTGCCCCGTCGTGGTCGAGCACGCAGGTCATCGGCCAGCCGCCATGGCCGGTGAGCGCCGTGGTCGCCTCCATGTAGACGGCGTCGACATCCGGCCGCTCCTCCCGGTCGACCTTGATGCTGACGAAGTTGGCATTCATCAGCGCCGCGATCTCGCCGTCCTCGAACGACTCGTGCGCCATGACGTGGCACCAGTGGCAGGCGGCGTACCCGACGGACAACAGGACCGGGACGTCCCGCCGGCGCGCCTCAGCGAACGCCTCACCCGACCACTCCCACCAATGCACCGGGTTGTCGGCGTGCTGACGCAGGTAGGGGGAGGTCGCAGATCCGAGCCGATTCACATCTAGCACCCTGCCACCGGCCGGCAGGTCGGCGCACTCGTCTCGGACAGAGGGACCGGCAGGTCGGCGCGGTGGACTCGGACAGAGAGCCGGGCAGGTCGGCGCGGTGGTATCGGACAAAGAAGAGCCGGGCGGCTGGACGGGCCGCCCGGCAGGTGGAAGTCGGTTCAGTACCGGTCGATCGGGTCCGCCGGATCGAGGTAGGTGGCACCGGGGGTCCGGGTGACGACGGTCGTGCGGCGCCGGCTCGCCCACAGTCCGATTTCGACGAGCAGGCCGACAATGCCGATGATCAGAAGAATGACGCCGACGACCTGCAGATCGATGCCGCTGACGTGCTTGTGGACCGCCCATTTGAGGATCGCGCCCACTGCTATCAAGAACAACCATCCACCGATACGCATGCTGCACTCCTCCGATTTGCCCCGGCGGCTGCACGGGACGCTTTTCTCCGCCGGGGGTATACCCGGAATCGAAGCGCGTTTAACCGCCGTCGTGACACCGCCCAACTGCCGGGCGGCTGCCTAGGGTCCCGATATGGCCGCGCACCGGCGGGTTCGGGGTCTGGACGTCATCGCCTAGTACTGGACCCGGCCGAGCCCGCCGTCGTCCGGCGGGCGCGGAAACCGGGCGGTGCGCTGCTCTCCCACGACCGGCCGGTGCAGCTCGGTCGGCGCGTCCTCGCCGTAGTGCGCCGGGGGCTGCTCCGGTGCGACGTAGGGCACGTCGGCCGACTGGACGCCGGCCGGGGCAGTGGCCGGCCGCCGGGTCAGCACGGCGACCGTCGTCGCGACCAGTGCGACGACGAGGCCGAGCAGCACGCCGGCGAGGAAGGTGATCGGGCTCGGCCCGAGCGGCCCGAACAGCGCGTGGGTGATCCGCGACCCCGGCACACCCACCTCGTCGTTCACCAGTCCGCGGACGTACGTGCCGAACATGGTGGCCACTGTGACCGCGAGCCAACAGGTCACGAACACGCGCCCGAACGTGGCCGGGCCGCGGACCACGACCGCGATCAGCACCGCAGAGAGAACCACCGTCGTCAGGACCAACAGCTCCTGACTGAGCCAGGTGTGCTGGCGGTCGCCGTGCTCCGGTGCGAGACGCCAGTTGTAGGTGAGCAGAGTGGCCTTGACGTCGTGCAGGAACTCGCGCCGCTCGTCGATGATCGACCTGATCACGTGCGGGATGACCCATTGATTGCAGGCGACGCCGATGACGACGAGCTCGGTCAGCACCGCCGCGACGACGGTCGGTCCGGTGCGCACCTGCGCCCGCGCCGGCCGCGGGGTCTCCGGTTCCGGCGCCGCGCTGGCGGGATCCATCCGCACAACGTAGGCCATGAATGTGCGGGTACTGCGCCATACACTCGGGCCATGGCCGACCAAGCCGACGTCCCCGTCGAAACGCAGCCCTCCGAAGCGTCCGCGCACGACGTCCCGTTGCCGCAACACCTGCGCGAAGCGATATCCCGCGACTGGGATCCTGCTCCGCCGATGCCGCACCCGGCGACGACGGGCGTCGCGCCGCATGCGGCCCGCCGGCGCGCCGCGCTCTCCGCGCTCTTCCCCGGACGGCTGATCGTCGTGCCGGCCGGCGTGCCGAAGGTGCGCGCGAACGATACCGACTACCCATTCCGCGCGGGCAGTTCATTTACCTGGTTGACCGGCGAGACGGTCGCCGAGGCGGTGCTCGTGATGACGCCGACGGGCAGCGGGCACGACAGTGCGCTGTACATCCGGGAATACGCGCAGGCCGGTGAGCCGGCCTACTTCACCGGTCGCGTCCACGGCGCACTCTGGGTCGGCAATGTGCCGAGTCTTGCCGACACCGGACAGGTCCTCGGCCTTCGCACCCGGCCCCTCGCCGAGCTCGCCGGCGACCTGGCGGGGTACCGGGACGACAGCGCGGCCGTGCTGACCGGGTTCGATCCGTCCGTAGACGCATTGCTGCCGAATCGCGAGGACGCTGCGCTGGCGCAGGCACTCGACGAATTGCGGCTCACGAAGGACGAGTGGGAGCTCGGCCGGCTGCGGTTCGCCTGCGAGGCGACTGCCCGCGGTTTCGCCGATGTCGTGCGCGAACTACCCCGCGTCGTAGGGCGCGCGGACGTGCGCGGTGAACGCTGGCTCGAGGGCACCTTCTGGCGCCGCGCCCGACTCGAGGGCAACGAGGTCGGTTACACCGCGATCGTCGGCTCGGGCAGCCACGCGACCACGCTGCACTGGTGGCGCAACCACGGCAGCATCCAGCCGGGCAGCCTGCTGCTCACCGACATGGGCGTGGAGACCGACGAGCTGTACACGGCCGACGTCACCCGGACGATGCCGGTCGACGGCAAATGGTCGCCGGCCCAGCTGAAGGTCTACCGGGCCGTCCTGGAGGCGCAGGCTGCCGGGATCGCCGAGGTCAAGGCCGGCGCCGACTTCCAGGCGCCGCACCGCGCCGCCATGTATGTGCTCGCCGACCACCTGCACTCCTGGGGTCTCCTCCCGGTGCCGGCCGATGTCTCCTGCTCCGAGGATGCGGAACGCCCCGGCGCGGGATTGCATCGCATGTACACCTTGCACGGCACCTCGCACATGCTCGGCATCGACGTCCACGACTGCGCGCTGGCGCGTGAGGAGGTGTACCGGGAGGGCACGCTCGGCGCCGGTTACGTGCTCACCGTGGAGCCGGGGCTCTATTTCCAGGCGAACGACCGGTCGGTGCCGGGCGAACTGCGCGGCATCGGAGTGCGGATCGAGGACGACGTCGCGGTCACCGACGCCGGCGCGCAGAACCTCTCCGCGATGCTGCCGCGCGACCCGGACGAGGTCACCGCCTGGATGCGCGAGGTGCAGGACACGCCCGCCACACCCTGAGGTGGACGACCTCTACATCCCGCCGGCCCGCGGCTTGCCGGGCGGGTTGCTGATACCCGACGCAGAACTCGTCGAGCGGTTCAGCCGCTCCTCCGGGCCGGGCGGCCAGTCGGTGAACACCACGGACAGCCGCGTGGAGCTGAGCTGGGATGTGAACGCGTCAGGGGTACTGACCGAGACGCAGCGGCAACGGGTGCTCGCCCGGCTGGCCGGCCGGCTCGTCGACGGGGTGCTCACCGTCGCAGCATCCGAGCACCGTTCGCAGCGTCAGAACCGAACCGCGGGACGGGTGCGGTTGGCGCATCTGGTCGCCGCGGCCCTGGAACCACCGGCGCCGCCGCGGCGCGCCACCAAGCCGTCCCGGGCTGCGCGGGCACGGCGGGTCGAGGACAAGCGCCGCCGCGGTTCGGTGAAAGCGCTGCGGCGTCAGCCGCCGCTCGATTGACCGTGCCCAGGATCCGCCGGACCGTGGCAGGCCATTCCAGGTTGCGCCATGACCGCCTGCGCGACGACCAGATCCTGCCACGACATCCCGACGCTCTTGAAGACAAGTGGCCGATCCGCCGACGCGGCAACCGCACCGGTCACGACGTCGCGCATCGGGACGAGATCGGCAGCGGTCAGCGTGTGCTCGGCGATCGCCAGCACGACGTCCCCGGCCTCGCGCAGCGCGGTCGCGACATCCTCGACGATAACCGTGCCCCGGCCGAGCAGAGCCGCGTCGAGTTCCCTCGCGCCCGGCTCGTGTGCGCCGACCGCGATCACCACGACGTCGTCGCGCAGCAGCGCCGAGTCGAACAGCGGTGACCGCGCCGAGGTCGCGCAGACGACGACGTCGGCGCCCCGCAGTGCCTCGGCGGCGTGGTCGGAGCCGAGACTGATGGCGTCGACCGACGTGCGGGACGGATCCCGGGCCAGGTAGGTGACGGTGGCGAGCGGACGGAATGCGGCCAGCGTCGCGACGTGCGCGACGGCTTGCGGCCCGGCCCCCACCACAGCGATCCGCACCGGCTGATCGGGCAACCGGGCCAACACGGCCGCCACCGAGACGGCCGGCGTGCGCACGATGGTCAGCGCCGCGCCGTCCAGTATGGCGCGCAGCACGAGCGTCTCCCGGTCGAAGAGCAGATAGGCGGCCTGGATCCGCGGCAGGCCGCGAGCCGGGTTCTCCGGCGCCACCGTCACGACCTTGACCCCGGCCGCGCCGACCGCCTCGGAGGGCATGAGCAGGAACTGGCCGTGCGACAGGGTGACCGCGGCGCGGGGCGTATCGGCGGCGGGGTCAAGCCCGTCCCGCAGCGCGTCGCAGATCGCCTGGACCGCAGCGCGGGGTCCGAGTGCGCGGACGGCATCCGCGTCGAGGTACCTCACCGCAGCAGGAAACCCGGGACCAGCGGGTCGTGCGGGTCGATGCGGAACACGTGCTCGCCGGTTCGGTACGCCATTCCGGTGACCTGCGGGATCACCGCCCGGTGCCCGGCCACCTCCACCGTGTCCAGCACCAGCCCGGTGAAGGTACTGCCCACGATCGAGTCGTGCCGGAGCACGGTCCCGTCCGGAAGGCGGCCGTCGGCGGCGAGCACGGCCAGCCGGGCGCAGGTGCCGGAACCGCACGGCGAGCGGTCCACCTCCCCGTCGGCGAAGACGGTGACGTTGCGCTGGTGCACCTGGCCCTCGACCGCACCGAGGTCGTCGAACCAAATTGTTCCGTAGATACCGGACAGGCCCGGATCGGTCGGGTGCACGGCGTGGTCGGTGTCATTCAGCGCCCACTTCACTTCGCGGCCCAGTGCGATCAGCTCGCCGAGCCGCTCCGGCACGACGGCCAGACCCAGCTGGGCGGCCGGCAGGGTCGCATAGATCGCGCCGCCGTAGGCCACCGTCACCGACACGGTGCCGCGGGAGGTCGTCACCGGGACGTCGCGCGCGACCACCCAGCTCGGGACATTGACGAAGTCGACCGCCGTCACGCGGGCGTCCGCCCGGTGCACCCGCGCGCTCACCCGGCCGGACGGGACGTCGATCACCACCTCGGCGTCACCAGTCTCCGGCGCGCTCACCCGGCCGCTGTCCACCGCCCACACGCCCAGCGCGATCGTCCCGTGCCCGCAGGCGGTCGAGAAGCCGTCCTTGTGCCAGAACAGCACGCCCAGGTCCGCACCGTCGTCGTCCGGCGGCACGATCAGCCCGCCGTACATGTCAGCGTGGCCTCGGGGCTCGGAGCACAGCACCAAGCGCAGCGCCTGAACGTCCCGGTTCTCGATCGCCAGTATCCGGCGCTCGGCGACCGTCGCGCCGGAAATCTGCACCGGCGGGTCGGCGACGATCCGGAACGGTTCGCCGCCCGTGTGGTAGTCCGTCGTGGCGATCGTGGACGGCAGCATGGCGTCACCTTGCCATATGGCCGAAGCCCGACCGGCGCAGCGAACGAGCGGTCAGCCGGCGTGGTTGACGGTGATCTGGGACGCCCCGCGCACCTCGCCGACACGGATGGCTTCGGCCTCGATTCTTTTCCAGACTCTCGGCGGCAGCGGCGCGAACGCCTCCACGTTGACGGCGAGCTTTCTCGCCGACGTCTTGGTCCGCCACACACCGGCGACCTCACCGTCCACAAGCACCACACCCGGCCGGCCGAGCACCGGCCAGAGGATCTTCTGCACCGCCTTGTCCGGGACGATCAGGTCCCGATCGCGCGCCTGCAGGTACGGGTCGAACGGACCGAGGAGGCGGACCAGGCCGGCCACCGGAGGCGCACCGCGCAGGGCATCCACCTGCGCCTCGGGCAGCCATGCCGGCCGGCCGTCGACAAAGGCCTCGACCAGGTCGTTCGGCCACGCCGTCGCAACGTCGGCGCGGCGGGCCTCGAGATAGCCGGCGAACTCCCCGACGGCGGCGGGGCCCAGATAGGTCAGGTACCGCGTCGCCAACTCCCGGATCGCACCAGGGTCTGGCTCGCTGGGCAGCTGCGCCCCGTCCCGCGGGACGAGGACGGGCGGCGCGGTGCCCGGTTCGAGTTCCAGCCCGGCAGCGGGTGCGGCCGCGCGCATGGCCGAGTCCGAGATGTGCTGCGTCTTGCAGGCGCGACAGTCATGTCGCATCGGCTTGGGCAGCCGGTTGGTGACCTCGGTGCTCGCGGTGCCCTTGGCGGTCGGCACCGTGACGACCTCGCGCATCGCCGCGACAGCAAGCTGGAACTGTTCCAGCGCCGGGATGCCGGCCTTGGTCACCGACGGTCCGGACTCGTTGAGCCGCCCTGTCGCGTCCGCCTCCGAGAGCGGCCAGAGCGCACGGGCCAGCGCGTCCAGATCACCCCGCCGATGGACGTGCGGCGCCCCGCGGAGGGTCCAGGCGAGCGCTAACCGGTGCCCCGGGCCGATCGCCACGTCTGTCGGGCCGACCGCGACGTCGACCGGCAGTCGGGCTGCGAATGCCAACGCCGCCGGATGGCCCATCGCCTCCTGCACGCCGATGTCGAGGACGCCGAGATCGCGCACCCCCTTCGCGGCATCGCGGTGCAGTCCCTGCGCCGCGATCCGGTATGCGATCACCTTGCTCCGGGTGGTCTTCATCAGCCCATGGTCACGCAGAAGGGATGGCCGGTCGGGTCGAGCAGGCCCACCCAGAACTGCGCGAGCTGCTGCGGGTCAGCGCAGTCGACGGTGACCGACCAGAGCTTGCCGAATGCCATGGCGCCCTCGCTTTCGGTGAGCCGAGCTGCGACCTACCTTCCGGAACAGACGCCGCGAATGGCGTCAGGTGTGACGGCACGATTTCCTCTCCCGCGCCGCCCGGCTGCTCACCCTCTCGGTGCGCGGCCGGGTGAGCGCCACCGAGGTCGCCGACCAGTTCTGGGTGAGCTAATCGAGCCGTCGCTCGCGGTCGGGCGAGTCGGTGTCGCCCCGCCGGGCGGCTCCGTCGACCGCACCGCGGCAGGGGGCTCGGCGCGCCATTCTTGCCCCGGCGACGGTTCCCGGAAATCCTCCCTCACCTTCTTCAGATGCTTCGACATCGACTTGAAGAGCAAGTAGCAGGCGATGCACAGGATCAGGATGACGGCCAGCCCGATAGGGCCGGACTTGGCAGCCTCGCCGCTCTTCGCCAAGACGTCGCCGAGCATCAGGCCTCCATCTCGTTCCTGGCCGCGGCGCCGACCCGCTCACGGATCCCGGCGAACAGATCGTCCTCCGGGATGGTCGAGTCCACCAGCGAACGCACCAACTCGAAATCCTCGGTCGACCACACCTCGCGCTGCAGATCGAGCGGGACGGAGAAGAACCAGCCGTTCGGGTCGACCTGCGTGGCGTGCGCCAGGAGCGCGGCGTCGCGCCGCTCGAACCAGTCGCCGACCGGCACCCTGGTCGTCAGGTTGGGCGGCCGGCGCTTGCCCAGCCACTCCTCACGCCGTTTGAACCACTCCTCGAACGGCGAGTCAATACCCTGGGCGAGCATCGCTTCGTGCAGAGCTTTGGTCCGCTCCGGGGAGAACCCGACGTCGTAGTAGAGCTTCAGCGGCTGCCACGGGTCGCCGGCGGCCGGGAATTTGTCCGGGTCGGGCGCCGCATCGAAAGCCGCCACGCTGATCTCGTGGCATCGGATGTGGTCCGGGTGGGGGTAGCCGCCGTACTCGTCATAAGTGGTGACGACGTGCGGCCGGAAGTCGCGGATCTCGCGAACCAGCCGCTCGACCGCCTCATCGAGCGGGACAAGCGCGAAGCAGCCCTCTGGCAGCGGCGGCAACGGGTCGCCCTCAGGCAGCCCGGAGTCGACGAAACCGAGCCAGTGCTGGCGCACGCCGAGGATCTCGCGCGCGTGGGACATCTCCGCGCGCCGGATCTCGCTGATGTTGTCCTCGATGTCCTTGCGGTGCTGCAGCGCGGGGTTCAGGATGCTGCCGCGCTCACCGC
>Ga0136846_1233533_pt1 | contig 10128 bp, 8 predicted proteins | sample HopSoiMetagenom2_FD_96841 | JGI IMG/M metagenome (GOLD analysis project Ga0136846, IMG submission 96841) | Grasslands soil microbial communities from Hopland, California, USA - 2 Assembly 2016 (version 4) | ecosystem: Environmental > Terrestrial > Soil > Grasslands | place: USA: Hopland... | reverse complement strand
TGCCAAGCTTCACAAATTCGTCGACATTGATCTGCCCCTGATTGTTCGCGAAATTGCTGAAGTGCATCATCGCGGTCTGCGGATTAACCGCTTTGCGCAGTTCGTCAGCTGTCTCGACAACGATGAGCTTCACGCCAGTGGCGCGGAGTTGATGATCGAATGGGTTGCGATGCGTCTTCTGAATGATGACTTCGGATTTCATCCCGGTGAGATCGGGAAGCTGCTCGATGAATTTCGGATTGTTGCCAGTAAGAATTCCGGCTAGACCCGATTGCATGGCGGCAGCGGCGCCGCTGGTAACGAGCGCGGTATAGGCGTCGGGCAACTTGAGCATCTCCGCAATGCGATTGCCGGCCGCGACCTCGAGATCAGGGATGCTGCAGAAGTGCTGCCCCGCCAACGCCATCACTGCTTCGACTTCAGGACGCGCCAGCGATCCTCCGAGCACGGTCATGGTTCCCTGTCCGTTGATTACCGTGGTCACTCCGAGCTCTTCGTATACGTTTCCGGTCGAACCAAAGCCGGTGACTTTCGGTGTTTTGGCGGACGGCTCTGCGGACGCAGCAAATAGGTTGCGCGCGCCGGCCATCGCACCAGTCACAGCCCCGGCCATAAAGCCGAGGCTACTCACGAAATTGCGACGTGTGGATTTCAAATCAAGCATGGCCCTTCTCCTTCACACTGTCGGCGTAGCGCTTACTTCTTGACCACTGCTGCATTGCAGTTGATTTCCACCAGCGAATCTCCGGGCAACGCAGCGACCGCAACGGTTGTGCGAGCCGGACCGCCGTTAGGAAAATAATTCTTAAATACCTCATTCATGCCTTTGTAATCGTCGATGCTGCTAAGAAAAACAGTGAGTTGCATAATCGAATCCATAGTGCCGCCGCCTGCCTCCACTACTTGCTTGACGCTGTCCATCACACTTTTGGTGTGATTGGTGATGTCCTTTGGAAATTCGGCCTTGTTGTGAGAATGCGCGCCGATTCCGGCGATATAAATCACACCGTTGTGAACAATCAATGGCGTGATGAAGCCTGTCTTGTCGGCTGGCTTGCCTTCGGCGTTGAGCTTTTTCGGCAGATGACTGTCTTTCGCGGGCGGCGGCGGAGCCGCCGATGCGGCAGCGGCGATGCCGAGCCCAGGAAGAAGCGATGCGAGACGTCCTGCAAAGGCTCTGCGGCTGAACAGATTGGCGAACATTGTGTAGCTCCTCTCAGTTTTTGGTTCAAGCTCCAGTTTCTACGGCAAAGCAAAAGTGAAAAAGTCATTGCCTGCGGCAATCGCGACGTACTGCTTGCCATTCACGGCATAGCTCATCGGGGACGCGTGCATTTTTTGCCCGGTATTGAAGTGCCACAACGGCTTCCCAGTTTTTCCGTCCACCGCCTCAAAGGATTCGGAGTCGTCTCCGAAAAAGACCAGGCCACTCGCGGTGGCCATAGTGCCGGCCGATGAGCCGCCATCGCCTATTTGTGGGTAACGCCACTGGAAATCACCGGTGTCCAGATTGTACGCAAGAAGAATCTTCTCTTTGGTACCACCGGGCGCACGGCGAACGCCGGTCGCATAAAAGGTTTTGCCCTCGGAGAATTTCTCAGGCTTGCGATGAAACACGCCGCAGTCTTCTAGCGCAATGAAATAAAAAAGATGTGTGGCCGGATTGTAGGAAGGTGAAAACCAATTCGTCGCGCCGATCATGCTGGGGCAAACTTCTGTGCCTTCGAGTGTGGGAATGCGACCGGTGAGCACCGGCCTGCCGTTCGCGTCGATAGATGTAGCCCAAGTGAGCTTTTTCACGAACGGCACAGCAGACAGGAATTTTCCGTTGGTTCGGTCGAGGACATAAATAAACCCGTTGCGATTCGCTTCCACAAGCAATTTTCGCGGCTGCCCCTTATAGACAGCATCAACTAGGACCGGGGTTTCCGTGGCGTCGTAATCGTAAAGATCGTGCGGCACGAACTGAAAATGCCATTTTAGTTTTCCGGTGTCAGCGTCCAGCGCGAGAACGCACGCAGTGTAGAGGTCGTCCCCGGGACGCGGCTCTCCATCAAAATCTGGAGCGGCGTTGCTGGTGCCCCAATAGATGGTATTTAGTTCGGGATCGTACGTGCCGGGCATCCACGTAGTGCCTCCGCCGCGAAGGTACAAATCGCCGGGCCAACTTTCCGAACCAGGTTCGCCGGGAGCAGGAATCGTCCAAAACCGCCACGCCTCTTTTCCGGATTCAGCATTGAACGCCGCCACAAAACCGCGCACTCCATCATCGCCACCGGATGTGCCGACGATGACCTTGTCCTTCACCACGAGGGGCGCGCTGGTCGCGCCGTAATTCTTGTTGTCGTTCGCGTACGCCACATCCCAAAGAAGATGGCCCGAGCGCGCATCGAGGCAAAGCAAATGAGCGTTGTCGGTCTGGATGTAAGCGCGCGTGCGCCACACCGCCACGCCGCGACTGTGGTGCATGGAGGCATCGTCTACAAGTCCTTCGGTAATCGGCCGCGCGTAGTGCCAGATGATACGGCCCGTCCGCGCATCAAGGGCGTAAGCGTCATTGCCAGAACTCACGAACATCACGCCATCGACAACCGTCGGAGTGTTCTCCAGCCCAGTGGACTCGCGAACGTGAAAGACCCATTGCGCGCGTAGCTGCGCCACGTTGTCCGCAGTAATTTGCGACAGCGCGGTGAAGCGGCGGCCAGTGTAGTCACCGTTATAAGAAGTCCAATTTTCCGCTGTTGGAGCGGCAAGGAGATGCTCAAGGCGAACGTCAATCATCGCAGAGATAGGTCCGGATGGTTTGTCCTGAGCGCGCGTTGCGAGCAAAAAGAAAGCGGAAAAGAAGACCACGGTCGCCATGATTGTTCTAGATTTCAAGGAGAGCATGCGCTCAGCAGCCTCCCGTGCACGACCAAATCGAACGCTTCAAATCAATAGCACCGGGGCAGATCACTTCGATCACAGCTCCTAGAGTCGGCCGAACTTCTTCACGGCTTCCTGAATGGATTTGAGTTTCTCGATGGTCGCGTACATGGAGTGTTCCTTGAAATCCATCTCTTGGGCGACCTTAAGAACCTGCGCTGCCGATGCTCGTGGCACAACAACAACGCCATCGGCATCAGCGACTATGATGTCCGCCGCATTGACGGGCACTCCGTCACACACAACCGGAACGTTCGCCCCGGCAAAGCGATAGTGAGACACGGAAGTGGAAGGAACAATGCCGAGCGCGTACACGGGAAAACCGATTTTCTGAAGATATGCGACATCGCGCACACCGCCGTCGATCACCGCGCCCGAGAAATTTCGCGACGACATGGCGGTGCCCATCAAGCCACCCATGCCGGCTATATCGGCGCCGTCTTCCACCACCATCACATAGACAGAGTTGGGAGCACCACTGTCAATGGCCGCCAGCATGCCAGCCAATGCATTGGCATCGTGGTTCGGCTCTTTCTTCAGGAGCACCGTGACCGCAAAGCCTGCGAACCTTGTGGGGAAAATCGGACGCATATGGTGCGTCATATACATCTTCTTGCCCGTGATTTGCTCGAGGGCGTCGGACACCGATGCAGCTTCCACGTGACGGAAGGCGTCCAGAAGCGAACCATCGTCAACAGGCGCGGAAGCTTCGGATTGACGAGCATCGGCAGGTGGTGAGGGCCACGCAACGAAAGTCAAAATTAGCATCCCAAGAAAGGAAACGGCTGTAATGGCGGCGATCCGGCGCAATGATTTCGACAGGCGAAGGCCGGCCAAAGCAGGCATCAGAACTCTCCTTGAGCGCGCAAGATACCGAATGGGGCGACTGTAGCACTTCTTTATTTTTGATGCCAGCGGAGGCGCGACATTAATTCGATTCAATTACGGCCATTGCTGCAGTGTTGCGCTATTTAAATTTGAGCGGAGGTGCGGCATGTAGGAACCCGTCTTTAGCAACGGCGGATTTGCTTTTGACGCCGGAGCCGGAAATAATCTGGGCCATGACACGATTCGTTCAGGATAGGTCGGTAGGTTTTTGGCCATTCGTTTGTATGTGCTGTCTTGGGTTTGGGCTGATGGTGCTCGCGCAAATGGTGTGGAGCAGGCCTGCTCTTGATGCGGCCGCACCTGATCCGAAAGAACAGGAACAAAACAAGGTGGCTGTGCGCGACGCAGGGCAGATTTTTGCGTCGCAATGCGCTGGATGCCACGGCCTGGATGGAAAAGGCGGCGAGCGTGCGCCAGATATCGCAACCAGCGCGAAAACTCAGAGACGCTCAGACGAAGAACTCTTCCACATCATCGAAAAGGGTGTTCCGGGAACCGGTATGCCGGCATTTTCATCGCTCAGCCAGCGCGAGAAGAAGTCTATCGTTGCGCACGTGCGTTCGCTTCAAGGACAAGCCGTCGCGGTAGCTCTGCCTGGTGATCGCAGTAAAGGCCGGTCACTTTTTTATGGAAAAGCGCGTTGCGCAGAGTGCCACATCGTTAGCGGCGCCGGCGGATTTATCGCGGGGGATCTGACCTCCTATGGTGCAAACAAGTCAGTGGACGATATTCGATCAGCAATCGTTAAACCGACCAGCATGCAGCGGCCAGGCACTGGTCGCACCGAGCTAACTACCCACGATGGTCACAAGTATTCTGGCGTAGTACGCAATGAGGACAATTTCTCACTGCAATTGCAAACTCTGGATGGCGCATTTCACTTGTTCGACAAAGCCGAGCTGGAAAGTTTACAGCGCGTCACCGAGCCTCTGATGCCAACGGACTACGGCTCCACTCTTAACGCCGGAGAGCTGAACGATCTGATCAGCTTTCTCATCGCTACCGCACGGGAGACCAAAAGCGCCCAGCCAAAAAAAGCCGCTCATGGCGATGACGAGGAATACGACGACGATTGAAGTTTAATTGCGCCCTCTTGTTCTCGCGCCAGTTTGCTACGCATTGTCCTAGTTCTTTTCCGCTATGGAGAAACCCCGTTCCTCTCTATAATCCCGCCACTCTCGCTTTGAATAAGGTCGGACGGCTCGCAAACTAGATGAAAGAAGTGCGGCATTACGATGAGTGAGCAAGTCCAGATAGACGACCTCTTAGGCCAAGAGCCCGCAGCCGCAGTCCAGCGCGAAGCCGGACTTCATCGCCAGCTCAGTACGCGCCAAGTTGCAATGATCGGCCTTGGTTCGACGATCGGAACAGGGCTTTTTCTCGGCAGCGCCATTTCCGTAAAGCTTGCGGGACCCTCGGTCGTCCTGAGCTTTCTGATCGGAGCGATTATCGCTCTACCCGTAATGTGGGCGCTCGCGGAGATGTCGGCAGCACATCCGACCGCCGGAGCTTTCGGTGTACATGCCCAAATGTATCTGAATCCGTGGGCCGGCTTCGCAGTTCGCTACACGTATTGGTTGTGCCTCGTCATCGTTGTTGGAAGCGAAGTTGTTGCCGCCGCGATCTACTGCCAATACTGGTTCCCGCACGTGCCCGTACTTCTCTGGATTGCAGCATTTTCGGTGGCGATGATCTACCTCAACACGCTAAGCATCGACAACTTCGGCGCCATTGAGTTCTGGTTCGCGATGATCAAGGTGGTCACGATCGTTGTTTTTCTGGTGCTCGGCACATCTCTCCTGCTTGGTTTTGGATTCCCGCGCATCGGTGCAGCCAATTACACAGCGCACGGCGGCTTTTTCCCAGGTGGATGGTCTGGCGTGGGACTCGGTGTGGTTATGGCGATCTTCAGCTACTTGGGATTGGAAATCATGGCGGCCACTGCCGGCGAAGCCGCCGACCCGCAAGTCGCCGTACCGCGCGCGCTGCGGCGCACGCTGTTGACGCTGATGATCTTCTATGTCGCAGGACTGGGAATTGTGGTCGGGATCGTTCCGTGGAACCGGATTGACCTGGGACAGAGCCCATTTGTGCGCGTGTTCGAAACGGTCGGAATTCCGGCCGCGGGACACATCATGAATTTTGTGGTGCTCAGCGCGGCCCTCTCGTCCGCGACCTGCAATCTCTATTTCGGAGGGCGTTTACTGTTCTCGCTGGCTCGCGGCGGGTACGCACCGGCAGCGTTAGGACGCCTGAACAAAAGAGGAATGCCAACCAGCGCGGTGTTCGCGTCCAGCATTGGGATGTTTGCTGCAATGATGCTGGCGCAGCAGCTACAAAACACGAAAGCATTCGAGTACATGATCGGGGTGGCGTTCTTCGGCGGACCTTTCGTATGGATCATGACACTGATCACACACATCGGCTTTCGGCAAAAGATGGGGCGCGCAGGACAAACTTTTCTGCGTATCGCGCCAGGCGGAAGCTGGAGTTCAACACTCGGTCTGGTTGCGTTGCTAGCCGTTTTGATTTCTACGTGGTGGGTGCCAAGCTTCCACGTAACGCTGCTTGCTGGGCCACCATGGCTGGCTTTTATTACCGCGTGCTACTTCCTGTTCCGCCGCGCGGCTAATCGAAATTTTGCAAACGCCGAAAAACAAGGCCGGGTGCAAGCACCCGGCCATTCCTTCCTCTGAGTTCTAGCTAGAAAACTGACTAAGCTCGGGCACTCCGGGCTTTCTTGCGGGGCTCGGGTTGCTCCTCTTCTTCGCCTTCCTCGTCCGCACTCTTCGCTTCAACGTTGATTTGCTCGGAAAGCTCGGTGAGCTTCTGGTCGGTTTCCTTTTCTTCTTCCAGGGTCTTTTCGAGCAGCGACACCGCCTCATTCTCGCCGAGAAGTTCGGCCCATGACCTCACGCAGCCGTAGGCGGCGATCTCGTAGTGCTCGACGCGCTGCGCTGCCGAGATGAGAGCGGCGTCCATCACTTCGCCCTCGAAATCCTCGTCCATGATTTCTTCGCCCTCTTTAACCAGACCTTGCATTCCGGCGCATTTCTTTCCTGTGGGCTTTTCGTCAAGAGCGTCGAAAATCTCTTCCAATCGCTGGACATGCCCCTTGGTTTGTTCCAGATGCGATTCGAACCCGGAACGAAGTTCGTCTGATGTGGAAGCCTTTGCCATTTTAGGCAGGGCCTTCACCAATTGTGTTTCAGCGTTGTAAATGTCCCGAAGTTCGTCGATGTACAGCTCCTTCAGTGCACTGTGCTCCATGGCGCTCTCCTTATTGTTGTGTGTGTTCGACCCTCAAGCTGTGAATGTCTCGCCTTTGTGGCCCGTTGCGAAAGTAAGAGCACGACGCGTATCGGTCCATACGGCGATGTATCTAGTGTCTCCGGTGCTGGAACGGTAGTGCACTGCACGCCTGTGTTAAGTCCCCAAGGTAGCCAGAAAATGAGGGCTTTACCGGATTGCGACGCTGCACACCTCTCGTAAACAGTTGTCGTTGTCCGGCAACCGCATATCGTCGACGACGACTGCTAGTCGCGAAAGGAAGAGCAGATCAATGGCGCAACACGAATTGAATGGACTGCGGGTAGCGATTCTTGCAACCAACGGATTTGAAGAAGCAGAACTATTGGAACCGCGGGCAGCTCTGGAGAAGGCTGGGGCACAGATCAGCGTCATCGCGCCTAAAGGCGGAAAAATTTATGGGATGAAGCATCACGATAAAGCGGGCGAGATATATGTAAACCAGGAACTAGCGCACGCCAGTCCTGAGGAGTTCGATGCGGTTATGTTGCCCGGTGGAGCACTCAACGCAGATGCGTTGCGCGTTGAAAAGCATGCGCAGGATTTCGTAACGCGTATGGATACCAGTGGGCGGCCCATCGCATTCATCTGCCACGCGCCGTGGCTGCTGGTGTCTGCGGGGCTGGTCAAGGGCCGAACGCTTACCAGCTATCACACCATTCAGGACGACATACGAAACGCTGGCGGAAAATGGGTCGACGAACAGGTGGTGCGCGATCGGAATTGGGTCAGCAGCCGCCAACCATCCGACATTCCGGCGTTTAACGAGGCAATGATGGCTCTCTTTGCTGGTGGAAAAGCCCGGGCACGCAGTGCTTCGTAATCTGAGAACGTTAGCCGACGCGGGGCGGTTCAGGGCAGTTAGGCTCAAGAGGTAGAACGGAACTGACTTGTAATTAAGGAGGAATATATGGCCGACCGAAAGAAATGCGCGCACCCCTCGTGTAGCTGCCCCGCAGCTGCGGACAGCAAGTTCTGCAGTACGGAATGCGAGGCAGTGGCGAAGACTCCGGATCTAGACTGCCGCTGTCCACATGCCGGCTGCAAGGGCAAGACGACCTGAGTAAGTTTACAAAAGCTTCGCGGTCAGCGTTCGAGCGGACGTGGTCTGTCTGTGGCGCGGTTGGTGTGGCGCGGTTGGTGTAGCGGGTCACAGCAGAGCCGAATCCCACGCTGGGAGCTCGCGTGTGTCCATCAAAACCTCGGCAGCCCAGGCTCCCAGGTAAACCGACAGCGCTACGCCATGTCCGCTATAAGCGCCCAAAACCACGACTTTGTCGCTTTTCGCATGCCGCGAGAACACCGGCTTCCAATCCTTACCAATCAAAATCGGCCCGCCCCATCGATGTGTTACATCAATGTCGCGCAGCTCAGGATGAAGGTTACGGACTCTGTGTTCGAGATCTTTCATTAGTTCGGCTGGTTGACCAGTCGAGATGTCTAAGGTCAGAAGCTCCCGCCAGTTTGCAACGCTGACCAACCCGCTGCCGAAGATAATCCGCTCATCCTCTACCGTGCGGCCCCACAAATACGGTAGATCCTCTGTGTAAAAGGATTGTCCCGACTCCAACCCTAGTTCGCGCAACTGCCCCGCGGCCAGAGGCCCGGTCATTAGCGCGAGGGTGAATTTTGGGTCAGCACGTCCTGCCAAACCGTTCAACTCCAGCGATTCGGCGTTCGTGGCCATCACAATGTGGTCGGCACGAATTTCCCTTCCGTTCACCGTTAAGAGCAACGGCTCCTCGAAGCGAATTTCATCCACCCGTGCGCGCTCGTAGATCACAGCTCCGTAGCGGGAAGCCGCTCTCGCCAGTCCACTCACAAGCTTTCCTGGGTTGATGCTGCCGCCGGGCACCTCGCTGACGACTCTCAATTCACCCGAGTCTCGCCACTTAATGGGGGAACTCGCCTTCCCTCCCGACCGTGCCAACTCCCAGGCGCCTCTCATACTGAAATCACAATTGATCTCAAGTTCCTCGACAATGCCCGCCACTCCTGTCAGGACATCTCCAAGCCCTGGCATGGCACCCGCGGCAGTTTCGGCCAGCGTCATTCCGCCGGTGTGACCACTGGAACCCGCTCCAATCGATTCCGCCTCGAATACACCTATTTTCGCATCCGGAGCTAACTTTGCCAGGCGAGCCGCCGCCGAAAGCCCGCTGAATCCCCCTCCGATCACCGCAAAGTCAACCCTGTCCGGCAGTGGCTGGGTTCGCGGGTCGAAATCGATCAACCAAGGCGGCTGACCCCATTTTTTTCCTATTGAGCGAGTCACGGCTCTTTGACGACTCATAATGTGACTAGACGAACAGTTCAGATGGCGAGAAGAGGCCCTTTGGTGCAGACCTCAAAGGAGTCCGCGAAATTCGGAAGGGGGTTGGCGCAGGCCTTAACACCAAATGGAGACTAAAGGCTCTATAACTAGGGCCTATAGACCCTATAAATCATCCTCTCGTCCGTAGGACACCGGACCCATACGCCGCAAGCGTTCGGCCTCTTTACTTCTCCCATCCCCGTAGTAACTTCGAAGTACGCGCACGGGTATTCTGAACGAGCGCGCCAAGCTGGAGGCCTCTATGTTGTTGCATTCAAGCCCGACAAGTCGAGTCGCCGAACGACGGACAGCGCTGCGTTATCCGCTGAGGCTTCCTGTAGTTTTCTCATGGCAGGACGAGGGCGGCCACATTCAGGGATGTGACGGCTACAGCCGGGATCTCGGCAGCCGAGGGATCTATGTTTATGCCGAACAGGTCCCTCCTTTAGGGGTATCTGTGGAAATGAATGTGTTCCTGCCCCGCCCCGAACACTCGAGTCGACCGTCCGAGATTCACGCCGTTGGCAGGGTGGTCCGGTCCGAGCGGCAGGGCACGTCAAGGCGAGGAGGCAACGGGTGCGCAGCGATGAACAACACGACTCTTCTCCGCGAAGGCCGGACCCACAAATCGGAACAAACCGCTGCCACCATGACCGACGTTGGAAGCGACGAATCGCGAGAAGAACGGGGTA
>Ga0136846_1225318_pt1 | contig 10128 bp, 9 predicted proteins | sample HopSoiMetagenom2_FD_96841 | JGI IMG/M metagenome (GOLD analysis project Ga0136846, IMG submission 96841) | Grasslands soil microbial communities from Hopland, California, USA - 2 Assembly 2016 (version 4) | ecosystem: Environmental > Terrestrial > Soil > Grasslands | place: USA: Hopland... | reverse complement strand
CTGCCCGTCGGCCTCGACATCTTCTTCATGGTCAGCTCGATGATCATCGCGATCCCGACGGGCGTGAAGATCTTCAACTGGCTCGCGACGATCTGGCGCGGCACCATCTCGTTCGACACGCCGATGCTGTGGGCGCTCGGCTTCATCGCGGTCTTCACGATCGGCGGCATCTCCGGCATCTTCCTCGCCGCGTTCCCGATCGACTGGGCGGTGCACGACACCTACTTCGTCGTCGCGCACCTCCACTACGTGCTCTTCGGCGGCTCGATCTTCGGCATCTTCGGAGGCCTCTACTACTGGTGGCCGAAGATGTTCGGCCGCGTGCTCGACGAGCGTCTCGGGAAGGCGCACTTCTGGTTGACCTTCGTCGGCTTCAACCTGACGTTCTTCCCGCAGCACATGCTCGGCATGCTCGGGATGCCGCGCCGCGTGTACACGTACGACTCGCACGGCCTGTGGGAGGGGTACAACATCGCCTCGACGATCGGCTCGTACGTGATGGCGATCGGGATGCTGGTGTTCGTCGCGAACGTCGTGAAGACGACGCGGAGCGGGCCGCGCGCGGGAAACGACCCGTGGCTCGCCGACACGCTCGAGTGGTACACCACCTCGCCGCCGCCGGCCTGGAACTTCGACAAGGTCCCGTACGTCACCTCCGCGCGCCCCCTGCGCGACCTGCGCCGGCGCCTGGCCGAGACGAGGGGATTCTGATGGGCAGCTGGGCACGGCTCACGGCCGTCGCCGCCGTCCTCGGCACGGGCCTCGCGGTCGTATCCGGCGCCGCCGGCTGGGACACCGCGCACCGAGTGCTCGCCGCGCTCGCGCTGCCGCCGCTCGCGGCGCTCGCCGCGACCGCGTGGGTGACAGCACGCCGTCTGTTGCCGCTCGCACTCACGGCGCTCGTGCTCTTCGGGCTCGCAGCGCTCCTCACCGGACGCGTCCTGCACCTCACGTTCGCATCGCTCGCGCTCGGCGCGACCGTCGCACTCGCGGTCGGCGCGTTCCGCGGTCACGTGACGCAGGGGCCGCTCCGCGACTACGTCACGCTGACGAAGCCGCGGATCATGTCGCTGCTCCTGCTGACCGGCGCCGCGGGCGCGTTCGTCGGCGCAGCGGGCGTGCCCGCGTGGGATGTGTTCGCGCTGACGATGGTCGGCCTCGCGCTGGCGTGCGGCGGCGCGTCGGCTTTGAACCACTACCTCGACCGCGACATCGACAGGCTGATGGGCGCGCGCACCGCATCGCGCCCCGTCGCGTCCGGCCGCGTGCCGGCCGAGCGCGCGCTCGAGTTCGGGCTCGCGCTGTCGGCGTTCTCGTTCGTGCTGCTCGACTCGCTCGTCAACCTGCCGACCGCGCTGCTCGCGCTCGCCGGCAACCTCTTCTACGTGCTCGTCTACACGCGCTGGCTGAAGCGCTCGACGCCGCAGAACATCGTGATCGGCGGCGCCGCCGGCGCCGTGCCTCCGCTCGTCGGGTTCGCGAGCGCGAGCGGCCACCTCGGGTGGGCAGCGCTCGTGATGTTCGCCGTCGTCTTCGTCTGGACGCCGCCGCACTTCTGGGCGCTCGCGCTGATGATCAAGGAGCACTACGCGAAGGCCGGCGTGCCGATGCTGCCGGTCGCGCGCGGCGACGAGGAGACCGCCCGGCAGATCGTGCGCTACACGGTGCTGCTCGTCGCCGTCACGCTCGCTCCCGTCGCGTTCGGCACATTCGGCATCGCCTACGGAGTCGCGGCGGCCGTGCTCGGCGCGATCTTCGCGTGGTACGCGGTCGAGCTGCGGCGCACGCTGGAGCGCGGCGCGGCCGTGCGCCTGTTCCACTACTCGCTCCTCTACCTCGCGCTGCTCTTCGTCGCGATGGCCGTGGACGTGGTCGTCTGATGGCCGAGCCGCTTCCCGAGCCCACACCGCCGCAGAGGTTCGTCGAGCCGCCCGACAACACCGAGGCCGAGCTCGCGCGCCGCAACCTCGCGTGGGGCTGGGCGCTCTTCGGCCTGTTCGTGGTCCTCTTCGCGGGCACGGTCGGCATCGGGCTCGTCTACCTCTGGCTGGATTGAGCCCGTCGGCTCCGTCGGGCCCACGCCGCTGAGCACCGAGATCTTCATCACGAAGCTCGGCGACGGCCCGGCCGGGCGCCGCCTCGCGGTCAAGGACCTCTTCGACACGGCGGGCATCCGCACGACGTACGGCTCGGCGGTGTTCGCCGAGCACGTGCCGGCCGAGACGGCCGGCTGGGTGCGCGAGCTCGAGCAGGCGGGCTGGGTGAACGTCGGGAAGACGAACCTGCACGAGTTCGCCTACGGGGTCACGTCGCAGAACCTGCACTACGGCGTCGTCCCGAACCCGGCCTTCCCCGGCCGGACCGCGGGCGGGTCGAGCGGCGGCTCCGCAGCGGCGATCGTGCTCGGCCTCGCGGACGGCGCGACCGGCACCGACACCGGCGGCTCGATCAGGATCCCGGCCGCCTGCTGCGGGATCGCCGGCTTCAAGCCGACGTACGGCCGCGTGCCCATCGACGGCGTCTTCCCGCTCGCGCCGACCTTCGACCACGCAGGCCCGATCGCTCGCGACGTGACGGGCTGCATCGACCTGCTGGGCTGGCAGGTCGCGCCCGCGTCGCTCGGAGACCTCGCGCTGGGCGGCGCCTGGGCCGACCGCGCCGAGCCGCTCGTGCGCGAGCGGCTGCTGCAGGTCGCCGCGCGGCCGGTCGACTTCCCGACGGCGGAGGACGTCGTGCCGGCGTTCATGCGCGAGGTCGCCGACGTCCACCGGGAGCTGTACCCGGAGAACGCCGACCTCTACGGCGAGAACGTGCGCGGCAAGTTCGAGCGCTGCCTCGCGCTGTCGGACGGGGAATACGACGCGGCGCGGCGGGCGCGCGAGGAGCACCGGGAGCGCGCGCTCGAGGCGCTGGAGGGATTCGACCTGCTCGTGACGCCGACGCTCGCCTTCGTGGCGCCGCCGGTGGACGTGGTCGAGCCCGAGGTGCGGGGAGCGATGACGCTCTTCACCTTTCCCTTCAACGCGCTCGGCTGGCCCGCGCTGGCGCTGCCCGCCGGGCCGGCCGAGCACGGCTGTCCCGCATCGATCCAGGTGGTCGGGCGGCCGGGCGCGGACGAGCTCGTGCTGGCCGCCGGCCTCGCGATCGAGGCCGCTCTCAAGGCCTGACCGCCTCCTGCCGACAAGAGAGACGAATGCAGCGCGTCGCCGCCATCATGGCGGACTTCGTGCTCGCGCCGACTGCGGCGGCGAACATCGATGTAGGGCCGAAGCCGTTCCCGACCGTCACGTCGGCGCCTACGAACCTGCACGCGTTCCTCCTGCGCCCTGACGAGGCGGGCCAGAAGTACTACCCGCGCACGCCCTCGTTCGCCTGGTCGCCGGTCGGCAAGCGCGAGGGCTCCTACGAGTTCGAGCTCGCGACGAGCCGCTCGTTCAACGAGTCGGCAGTGTTGTTCTCGTACACGAACCTGAAGATGCCGGCGGCCTCCGTCGCGCACCAGGTGCCGTTCTCACGTTCAAGCAGAACGACCCGTCGACGTGGTCGTCGGTGCACTGGCGGGTGCGTGCGCTGCGCTACATCGACGACAAGGATCTCTTGAAGAACGGCCTCCCGCGCGTGTCGTACGGCCCGTGGAGCCAGACCTTCACGTCGGTGATCGTCGGCGGCCCACTCGCCCTCCCCGGCTCGACAACGACGCTGACCGACTGGAATGCCCAGCCGTACTTCCTCACCTCGGGCGACGAAGGCAAGACATTCGACGCGACCGGGCATGCGGTCAAGTCGACCGAGGTCGCCGGCTCGTCGGTGTCCACCGGCGCGTCCGGCGGCACCGGTTCTGGTTCCGGCTCCGGTACCGGCGGGTCGTCCACGTCCGGCGGCGCCACCAGCGGCGCCACGGATGCGAACGTCGACCTCTGGGACTCCGGCTGGCCGAACGGGCGCTACTACTGGACGGTCGTCCCGGTCATCGCCGCGTCGAGCGGCAAGCCGACGGCGGGCGCGACGGGCACGAGCATCGAGTACGACGACGCCGTCGTCCCCCAGGACCAGTGCGAGGCGGGGATCGGCATGAGCTTCGGCAAGGTCTCGCAGCCGGTCGTCACGGCCGGCTCGAGCACGCCCTGGGTGTCGGGCCTCGCGCCGAGCGGCCGCGTGATCGCGTCGGCGTCGAAGGTGCCGGCGGTGCACGACTCGCCGCTCGTCGCGTGGGAGCCTGCCGTCGGCGCCACGACGTACGAGGTGCAGGTCTCGCGCAAGTCGTACCCGTGGAAGACGACGTGGTCGACGACGACCGCGGCGACGTCCGTCGTCCTGCCGCTCGGCACGACGCAGATCGGCACGTGGTCGTACCGCATCCGCGGCATCAACCCGGCTCTCCCCGCGGGCGCGCAGGCGATGAGCTGGTCGAAGCCGGTGCGCTTCGGCATCACCGGCGACAGCTTCGTCGTCGTCAAGAAGACGAAGTAGCCGCCGCCGCGAGGCGGCGCCGGAGGCGTGGGTCGCCCTCGTCGACGAACTCGCGCAAGGTGCGCGCCGCGCGGCGACGGCTTGCGGTCGAAAGAGACCCAGCAGGGCTCTGAGCCCCTTCCGAGCCCGCCTCCGACCCCACCTCTGAGCCGACTCAGACGCCGTTCGAGGCCTGCGCGGCTGTCTCGACGGCCTGTTCGTACATGCGGTCGCGTGTGAACTGGTCGAGCTCCGCGCTCAGGAGGTCGCTCGGCGTCGCGTACAGCGGGCGCGGGCGCGGCACCTCCTCGCCGTCCAGCTTCACGGCGAGGCTGTCTGCCTCGGCGACCGTGATGTCGTCGAGCGCGCGGCCGAGGCGTGCGCTCAGCCACCCGCGCAGCAGGGTCGCCTCGGCGCGCGGGCCGCTGACCTCGATCTCGCGGTCGGCGATGCCGGGCCACTCGCGTGCGAGCGCGAAGCGCCACGACTCGGTGCGGCGCCACGCGATGTCGGAGACCGCGGTGCGGTCGAAGACCTGCGCGAGCTCGGCATAGCGCAGCTCGTCCCACTCCTGCGAGTCGACGACCAGCCGGTCGACGACGCCGACCATCTGTTCGAGCTCGCTGGAGCCGAACGGCGGCTCGCCGCGCCAGCGGCAGAAGACCGGGAGGTCCGAGATGAGGAGCGGCAGCACGATCGACGCCGGCGCCTCCGCGACACGGCCGCGCAGCTCGAGCTCGAGCACCTCCCCACAGACGGCGCGATTGCCGATCGGGAAGCAGCGGATCGAGACGAGCGCATCGAGCCCGTCGTCCTTCTCCGGGCGCGGCACGAGGAGCAACGTGCGCGACGGGTGCCGCTCGCCCATTCCCGCGAGCGTCTCCTCGGCGGCGACCTGCCACTGCGCCGGCACCCAGGCGATGTGCGTCATCACCGACGTGCGCAGGTTCGGCTGTGCGTCCTCGCCCGCGCTCTCGATGCGCAGCCGCGCGAGCTCGCGCTCGATCTGCGCGATCGTCGCGTCCTCGCCCGTCCAGCTGGACTCGCTGAGCGCCTCGACGCTCAATGCCGCCTCCACGAGCGGCCGTCGCGCTGGATCAGCTCGTCCGACGCCGCGGGCCCCCACGTCCCCGCGGGGTAGTTCGGGAACGACGGACGGTCGCGCTGCCACAAGGCGACGATCGCGTCGACGAGCGCCCACTGCTCCTCGATCTCGTCGGAGCGCGTGAACAGCGTCGGATCGCCGAGCATCGCGTCGAGGATCAGGCGCTCGTACGCATCCGGCAGCCCTTCGCGGAACGCGCCGCCGTAGAGGAAGTCCATGTGGACGGTGCGGATCGTCATGCCCACGCCCGGCGCCTTCGCGCCGATCGCGAGCGACACGCCCTCGTTCGGCTGCACGTGGATCAGGAGCACGTTCGGCCGCAGCTCCGACCCGCCGTCCTCGAAGGGCGGGTGCGGTGCGCGCTTGAACTGGATCGCGATCGTCGTCTCGCGCCGCGCCAGCCGCTTGCCCATGCGCACATAGAACGGTGTGTCCGCCCAGCGCCAGTTGTCGACGTAGAGCTTCGCCGCGACGAACGTCTCGGTCATCGTGCTCGGTTCGACACCCTGCTCCTCGCGGTAACCGCGCACTTCGTGGCCCTCGACGAATCCCGGGCCGTACTGCCCGCGCGCGACGTGCTTCGGGCCCGGCGTGTGCAGCGACTTCAGCACCTTCAGCTTCTCGTTGCGCACCGAGTCCGCCGTGAAGTCGATCGGCGGCTCCATCGCCGTGATCGCCACGAGCTGCAGCAGGTGGTTCTGGAAGATGTCGCGGATCGCGCCTGCCTGCTCGTAGTAGCCGGCACGGCCCTCGATGCCGATCGACTCGGCCACGGTGATCTGCACGTGGTCGATGAACTGCCGGTTCCAGATCGGCTCGAAGATGCCGTTCGCGAACCGCAGCGCCAGCATGTTCTGCACGGTCTCCTTGCCGAGGTAATGGTCGATCCGGAAGATCTCGTTCTCCTCGAACGACTGTTGCAGCAACGAGTTCAGCTCGCGCGCGGAGTGCAGGTCTTGCCCGAACGGCTTCTCGATCACGAGGCGGACCCAACCCTCGGCGCTGCGACGCTCTGCGATCTCCTGGACCAACGTCGCGATCGCGCTCGGCGGGACCGCGAAGTAGTAGACACGGTTGCCGTTCGTGCCGCGCTCCCGGTCGAGCTCCGTCAGCGTCTGCGCGAGCTCGTCCTCGCCCTTGTCGTCGGCGAAGTCGAGCGTCACGTAGTGCATACCGGCGGCGAGCTCTTCCCACACGTCGTCGTCGAACGGGTCGCGCGCGTGGTCCTGCACCGCCTTCTTCATCCGCTCGCGGAACTCGTCGTCGCTCTCCTCGGTACGCGCCGCGCCGACGATGCCGAAATGCTCCGGCAAGAGGCGTCGCACGGCGAGCGCGTAGAGCGCGGGCATCAGCTTCTTCGTGGTCAGGTCGCCCGAGGCGCCGAAGATGACGAGCAGGCACGGATCGGGCCGGCGCCGGATGCGCAGCCCTTCGAGCAGCGGGTTCTGCTGCTCGGTGACGGTCACCGCGGATCCTGGGTCGACGCGTGCGCCGACTCGACAGCCTGCACGGCGTGCCCGCCGAACTGGTTGCGGAGCGCGGCGGTCACGCGCGCCGCGAACGAGTCGTCCTGCCGCGACGCGAAGCGCGCGAACAGCGCCGCGCTGATCACCGGCACCGGCACGTCCTCGGCGATTGCCTCCGCGATCGTCCACCGCCCCTCGCCCGAGTCCTCGACGTAGCCCCGGATCTTCTCCAGGTCGCCGCCCTCCTGCTCGAACGCTGCGTGCAGGAGCTCGAGCAGCCACGAGCGTACGACGGACCCGTAGCGCCAGATGCCGGCGATCTCGTGCAGGTCGAGGTCGAACTCGGACTTCTCCATCACCTCGAAGCCCTCGGCGTACGCCTGCATGAGGCCGTACTCGATCCCGTTGTGCACCATCTTCGTGAAGTGGCCCGCGCCCGCCGGGCCGACGTGCGCGTACCCGTCCTCCGGCGCGAGCGCGACGAACGCCGGCTCGACCTGCGCGACCGCGTCGCGGTCGCCACCGACCATCAGGCAATAGCCGACGGAGAGGCCCCAGACACCGCCCGAGACGCCGGCGTCGGCGAAGCCGATCCCCCGCTCCTTGGCCTCGGCGTAGCGGCGCTGCGAGTCGTGGAAGTTCGAGTTGCCGCCGTCCACGATCACGTCGCCCGCCTCGGCGAGCCCCAACAGGGTCTGGAACGTGTCCTCGGTGATCTTCCCGGCCGGCACCATCATCCAGAACGTGCGCGGCGCGTCGAGCTGGTTGCGCAGCTCCTCGAGCGTCCCCGCGGTCGAGTCCACCCCGGGGTCGTACGTCTTGACGTCGTGGCCGCGCTCCTCGAGGCGCTTCGTCATGTTGCCGCCCATGCGGCCGAGGCCGATCATGCCGAGCTGCATTACGTCTCCTCCATTCGGATCCGCGCGACACGGCGGCCGCGCTCCTGCAACGACGCGAAATCGCCCGCGGCCTGCGCGCGGATCAGCTTGCCGAACCCGAACGGCTGACCGGGGATCGCGATCTCGTCGCCGGTGTCGTCGACGACCTGCAGGAAGAGCCCCGTTTCGGGCCCGCCCTTGTGCAGCTGCCCGGTCGAGTGGAGGTAGCGCGGGCCGAAGCCCCACGTCACCGCGCACCCGGTCGCGTCGCGCGCGCGGCCGGCGAGCGCGCGCAGCCGTTCCTCGTTCGCCTGCGTCGGGTTGACGAAGGCGAGGATCGCGACGTAGTCGCCCGGCCCCGCCTGCGCGAACAGCTCGTCGGCCGAGCCCTGCGGCTCGACCTGCGGATCGTCGCCCGAGGCGAGGATCTCGGCCGTCTTGTCCTTCGCCGACTGCACGTTCGGCTGGTCGAACGGATTGATGCCGAGGATCGAGCCCGCGACGGCCGTCGCGAACTCCCAGCGGAAGAGCTCCTGCGCGAGCTCGTACTCGTCCGAGACCCGCACCTCCTGCCACTGCCGGTCGGGGCCGTCGTTCGGCTCCTCCGGCGTCGGGACGAGCCCCTTGCCGTCCTTGCCCGTCGACTCGGCGATCAGCTGCTCGACCCACAGCCCGAAACCGGCGGGGTTCGGCGAGATGCACACCTTGTCGTGCCCGTCCTTCCAGTTCTCGCCGAGCGACAGGCCGAGCTCGAGCCCCGGGTTGCCTTGCGAAAGCCGGCACGCCTCGGCCATCTCGACCGCGCGCGTCAGGAAGCGCTCGACGTCGATCCCCATCAGCGCGGCGGGCACCATCCCGAACGGCGACAGCGCGGAGTAGCGCCCGCCGATCGTCGGCTCGCCGGCGAAGATCGCGCTGAAGTCGCGGTCGAGCGCGAGTTGCTCGAGCGTCGAGCCGGGGTCGGTGATCGCAGCGAAGTTCTCGCCCTTCGGGTTTCGCTGCCAGAAGTAGTCGGTGTGCGAGCGCGTCTCGAGCGTCGATCCCGACTTCGACGCCGAGATGAACAGCGTGCGGCCAAGGTCGAGCCGCGCCTCGAGGTCGCGAATCGCCTGCGGGTGCGTCGTGTCGAGGACGTGGAACGTCTCTTGCCGGAACGTCCGTTTGATCACCTCCGGCGCGAGCGACGAGCCCCCCATGCCGAGCAGCACGACCGCGTCGATCCGGTCGACGACCAGGTCGGCGAACGTCAGCAACAGCTCGACGTCCTCGCGAATGCGCCACGGCTCGTCGAGCCAGCCGAGCCACTTCGCCTCGTCGCGCCCGGTCCAGACCGCGGGGTCGCGCGCCCAGATGCGCTCGACGATCTCGGTGCCGGCCGGGGTCACGCAGCCGCCAGCGTTCCGCGCTTCTCGCGGATGCTGTCGACGATCTGCTCGAACGAGTCCGCGAACTTCTGCACGCCCTCCTCTTCCAGCGTGTCCGTCACGTCGTCGTAGTCGACGCCCGCCTCGGCGAGCTGCTCGAGCAGCTTGCGCGCGTCGTCGATCCCCTCGCGCACCGTGTCGCCGCGCACCTCGCCGTGATCCTGGAAGGCCCGGATCGTCTCGAGCGGCATCGTGTTGACCGTCTCGGGCCCGATGAGCTCCTCGACGTACATCACGTCCCGGTACTCGGGGTTCTTCGTCGAGGTGGACGCCCACAGACAGCGCTGTTTCGTCGCGCCCTTCCCCTCGAGGTAGGCCCAACGCTCGCCCGCGAACACCTCGAGGTAGTGCTGATAGGCGAGCTTCGCGTTCGCGTTCGCGAGCTTGCCCTTCAGCTCCGGCCGGCCCGCCTCGTCCAGGCGCTTGTCGGCCTCGGTGTCGACGCGCGAGACGAAGAAGGATGCGACCGACGCGATCTTCGACGGGTCGCCGCCGGAGGCGACGAGCCGCTCGAGCCCGCGCAGGTAGGCCTCCACGACCGCCTTGTAGCGGTCGAGCGAGAAGATCAGCGTGATGTTGATCGAGGTGCCCTTCGCGGTGCACTCCTCGATCGCCGGCAGCCCCGGCATCGTCGCCGGGATCTTCACGAACAGGTTCGGGCGCTCGACCTCCGTCGCGATCCACCGCGCCTGTTCGAACGTGCGCTCGGTGTCGTAGGCGATGCCGGGCTCGACCTCCATCGACACGTAGCCGTCGACGCCGTGCGACGCCTCGTACGCAGGCTTCAGCACGTCGCACGCGTCGCG
>Ga0136846_1241316_pt1 | contig 10129 bp, 10 predicted proteins | sample HopSoiMetagenom2_FD_96841 | JGI IMG/M metagenome (GOLD analysis project Ga0136846, IMG submission 96841) | Grasslands soil microbial communities from Hopland, California, USA - 2 Assembly 2016 (version 4) | ecosystem: Environmental > Terrestrial > Soil > Grasslands | place: USA: Hopland... | reverse complement strand
GCGACCACGGCCTCGCCCGCGACGGGATCGCCGGACCGAAGACCTACGCACGCCTGCGCACCACCCAACCACCCAGCCAGACCCCGACGCAGCGTCGGCCGCAGCGGCAGCCCGAGTCGCAGGCCGGCCCCGCTCCGATGCCGCCCTCGACGCACCCGTCGAGCCCGACGCAAACGGCCCCGCCGACCGAGACGACCCCGACCTCACCGACGACCCCGAGCGAGACCCCGACCGCGCCTTCGACCCAGAGCCCACCCCAAACGCAGACCGCGCCGCCCGCCCAGACACCGCAGCAGACCGCGCCATCGCCGGCGGCACCCGCGCAGGCGCAGAACATCCCATCCACCCCTCCGGCGACCGCGACACAGGCGGCGCCACCCGCGCAGACGCCGGCACCCTCGGCGGGGCAAACGCCCGACCCGGCGCCTCCGGCTCCCGGTGGCCGCGTGCGCGTCCACACGGTGCCGGCCGAGGCGGCGAACAACAGCGTTCCATCGCTGGCCGCCGTGGTGGTCATCACGCTGGCGGCCCTCGCCCTCGCCGTCGTCGTGATCGCCGTGCTGCCGTTCCTGCTCGTCTCGGGCATCGGCCGTCGGCATCGGCCGCGCCGGCTGCGGCGCCGCGCGGTCGCCTCGGCCGTCGCGCCCGACTGGCTCGGCGCGCAACGCCCGCCGCCGGTCAACGGCGACGCGCGACCCACCGTCGGAGCGACCAACGGCCAACGAGGGGAGGAATGATGTCTGCTCAGGATCTCACCGCCCCCAACCGATTCTCGTACCGCGGCGGAACGGCAATCGCGGACCGTCGCGAGCGCACGACCTTGAGCGTGATGCTGGCTGACGGCGACGCGCTCGCCCTGCAGCTCGTGACCGGCATCCTGCGCGACGCCCCCGACCTGGTCGTCGTCGCGAATGCGGCTGACGCCTGCGACGCGACCGCCCGCGCCCGTCGGCACCGTCCGGACGTCCTGATCATCGAGAGCGCGCTGCCGGAGAAGGGCGGCGTCGAGGTCATTCGCGACCTCGACGACGAGCTGCCGGAGATGCACGTTCTGATGCTCTGCGCGCACACCGACGAGGATGTGGCGGTCGAGGCGTTGCGCGCCGGCGCGATCGGCTACCTCACGAAGGACGTGCAGCCCGCGGACCTTCCCCACGTCGTGCGTAAGATCGCGCGCGGGGAGCCCGTCATTCCGCCATGGCTGCTGCCGCGCCTGCTGCAGTTGGTGCGCGACGTTCCCGACGCCGGGTGGCGACCGGTGCGCAGCCGCCTGACGACACGCGAATGGGAGATCGTCGAGCTCCTCGAGGACGGCGCGTCGACCGACCACATCGCGGAGGCGCTCGTCGTCTCGCCCTCCACGGTGTACAGCCACGTCAAGAGCCTGATGCGCAAGCTGCGGGTGCACTCCCGCAAGGAGGCGGTCGCCGTCGCCCAGCGGCTTCGCCGAGAGGAGATCGCGGCGCGTCCGGGCGCCGCATGAGCGAGCGGCGGCGGGCGACCGCCGCCCGCTCACAACCAGGCGTCACGGGCGCCGGTGGGCGGCAGGGGGCCGCGCCCCACCGGCGCCTGTGACCCTGCGCATGTCCCGCCCACCCCCGGGCGGCCGTCCGCGTTCAGGTCTCGTAGCTCGCGCCTTCAACCGCGAGCTCCACCGGACCTCCGAGCGCACGCTCGGCCTCGGTCCGCACCCACGCCGGGTCGAGCATGTCGCTGTAGTGCGTCACGACGACGCGCCGCGCCCTCGCCCGCGCCGCGAGCGCACCGGCCTCCGCCGGCGTCAGATGGCCGCGCAGGCCCTCGCGCTCCGGCTCGGCCAACGTCGCCTCGACGATGAAGAGGTCCGCGTCGCGGGCGAAGTCCTCCAGCGCGTCATTCGGCGCGCAGTCGGCGCCGAAGACGATACGCGGACCGGAGGCTGCGGTCGGCGTCCTCAGGTCGACCGCCCACGTCGGCGTGAAGTGCGGCACCTCCCGGAAGCGCAGCGCCGTCGCGCCCACCTCGAGCACGTCCTCGGGGTCGTACTCCCGCACGTCGAAGGCCGAGTCCAGCAGGTGATCGGGGCCCCAGCAATCCACCATCGGCCGCAGCCGATCGTGCGCGCCGGGCGGTACGTAGAGCGGGCACCGGGTCGACGGGCGCTCGCGCGGGGAGTACAGGAGCGCATAGGCGAAGGGCAGGATGTCGACCACGTGGTCGGCGTGGAGGTGAGTCAGGACGACAGCCTCGACCGCGAAGGGATCGATGCGTTCGCGGAGCTTGCCGAAGACGCCGTTGCCGCAATCCAGCAGGAGCGTGGTCGCGCCCTCCTGCACGAGATACCCGCTGCACGCGCCGCCGGAGTCCGTCCAGGCCGGCGACTTACCCAACACCTCGAACCGCACGGCGCGGACGCTATCCCGTCGCGCGGCCGCGCGGCGTCAGCCGTGCAGCACCGCCTGCTCCTGCGCCGACGGGAACGCCCACGCAGCTTGCGTGCGTCGTTCCTGACGAAAGGTGAAGCGCAGCTGGCGCGGCGGGCGGAGGCCCTCGGGGCGATCCGGGCGGAAGGTCGCGCACGGCTCGTCCAGAGCGAGTGCGCAGAGCGTGTTGCGGCGGAAGAAACAGTCCTCACACGAAACCTTCTTCGCCGTCGTCGACCGCTTTGCCATGCCGTGCGCCCTCCCCGATCACGCCTCTGTGCTCGTTGCGGCGAGGATCGAACCAGGGGGCGCAGGGCGGTGCAACGCGCCATCTCGCAAAGCGCAGCTTTTTGCTCGCGGCACCGCGTAAACAGCCCGCAATTGCCGCTCGTTTGCCGACGCTTCGCACACCGCGGGCCACGCATGCACGCTGGCGCGCCCGCGCGCGTCGTTCCGGCAACGTCCGCGAAACGCCGCCATCATGCCCTGCCGTGGAGGTCCTGCTGACCGGGGCCAGCGGGGCGATCGGCGCCGCGCTCGCCCCTCGCCTCGCCGACGCCGGGCATGTCGTGCGCGCCTACGCGCGCGAACCCGCGCGGGTGACCGCGCGCGGCGTCGCCGCGGTGGTGCGCGGCGACGCGCTCACCGGGTCGAGCCTCGACGAGGCGCTCGCCGGCGCGGACGTCGCCTACTACCTGATCCATTCGATGGAGGCCGCGGGCCAGGGCGCCGGAGGCTTCGAGCAACGCGAGCGCGCGGCCGTCGGCCGCTTCGCGCAGGCCGCGCGGCGAGCGGGCGTCCGGCGTGTGGTCTATCTTGGCGGCCTGGTGCCGGCCACTGGGCGCCCCTCGCCGCACCTCTCCAGTCGAGTCGCCGTCGAAGAGGCGCTGCTCGCCGCCGCACCGGAGGCGGTCGCCCTCCGGGCGTCGATCGTGATCGGCCCGACGTCGCGCTCCTTCCGCTTCCTCGTGCGCCTCGTCGAACGGGTGCCGCTCATCCCCCTGCCGGCGTGGCGCGAGCGGCGCACGCAGCCCGTCGACATCCGCGACGTGGTCGAGTTCCTGCTCGGCGCCGGCACGAGCGAGGCGATCGCCGGACCGCTGTCGCTGGACGTGGCCGGCCCCGATCTCGTGACCTACGCCGAGCTCGTCGAGCGTATCCGCGAGGCCCTGCTGGTCGAGCGCCCCGCCCTGCGGCTGCCCTTCTCGCTGACCCCGGTCGCCAGCGTGGTCGCCGCGGCGATCACCGGGGAGGATCCGGCGCTGATCGGGCCGCTGATGGAGGGCCTGGAGGTGGACCTGCTGCCGCGCGACCAGCGCGCGGCCGAGCTCTTCGGGGTGCGGTTGCACCGCCTCGACGCCGCGATCGAGCACGCGCTGCGGGAGTGGGAGAAGACCGACCTCCTGGCCGCGAGATAGGGTCGGCCTCCGCGGATGAGCCAGGTCGTCACGAGCATCGAGATCGCGGCGCCGGTGGAGCGCGTCTGGCAGCTCGTGATGGACCCCTCGCGCCTGCACGAGTGGGTGACGATTCACCGTCGGCTGCACAGCGCGTCGCCCTACCCGCCGCAGCGCGGTGACCGCATGGACCAGACGCTGAGTCTGCACGGCGCGCACTTTCGCGTGCACTGGACGCTCGTGGTGTGCGAGCCGCCGCGACGTGCGCAGTGGCGAGGACGCGGGCCCGCGCGTTCACGCGCCGAGACGGAGTACCGACTCACCGCACTCGACGGGGGACGCACCCGATTTGACTACCGCAACGAGTTCAAGGCCCCGCTCCGCGCGCTCGGGGCGATGGCCAGCCGCGTCTTCGCGGGCGCCCTGCCCCAGCGTGAAGCGGACGGGTCGCTGCGCAGACTGAAAGAACTGCTCGAGCGGTCGTCAAGCGACTGACAAACTGTTAGTCTCGCGCCTCGCGTTACAGTCTGTCTCAAAACGTCGAGGATCGAGGCGACCGTCTCCCGGCGCCGATGATTCGGGCCCCTCCGATCCGTCGCGGTTTGACACAGACTCTTGATCCAAGACAAGGGGGCACACCATGGCTGACTTCCTGGACGAAAAGCGGCGGGAGATCGCCCAGCGGCTCAAGGAGCTCGAGCCGCTCGTGAGTGAATACGAGCGCCTGCGGGCGGCCCTGGACGCGCTCGAGGGCGTGCGGGAGAACGGGGCGGCGAGCGGCCGGTCCTCACGCGGCCGCGCGCGTGCCGGGCGCGGGGGCGGCGGCCAGGGCGAGGGACGCCGAGGCCGCCCGCCCGGGTCGGGTACGCGCTCCAAGGAGGCTCTCGAGCTGGTCCGCTCCCGGCCCGGGATCTCCATCCAGGAGCTCGCCGAGACGATGGGCATCAAGCAGAATTATCTGTATCGCGTACTGCCCGGGTTGCAGAAGGACGGGTTGGTGCGCAAGGAGGGCCGCGGCTGGTTCCCGCAGGAGGCGGCCTAGTCTCACCTCGCGCAGCTCGCCGCATGCCCGGCGCGCTGGGACGCGACTCACCTCGCGGCCAGGCCCGCCCGCGGCGGCAAACGCCGCTGATACGCCTGACCCCGCTGGGCTTCTCAGACAGAACTCGGTTCAGAACCTCGCGGCGGCATCCTCGGCACGCGCCGCGGCAGGTGATCGGGCCGGCGCCGGATCAGGACCGGGCGTGCGCCGATGGCACCGGCACCGGCTGCGCCGCCCGAGCCCGAGACGGTCGCCCTCCATCCGGCGACCTCCTGAAACCGGTCCCCAGCCCTCGGTGCGCCGGTCCTCGTCGCCGCGCGAGAGTCGGGGAAATTCACGCTAGGTTGCGACGAGGCCGAGGTCGCGCACCGCGGCGCGCTCCTCCACCAGCTCATCGGCCGTGGCGTCGATGCGCGCCCGGGCGAACTCGTTGATCTCAAGTCCCTCGACGATCGACCACTCGCCGGCCGAGGTGGTCACGGGGAACGACGACATCAACCCCTCGGGCACCCCGTACGAGCCGTCGGACGCCACGGCCATCGACACCCAGTCACCCTCGCGCGTCCCCTGCATCCAGTCGCGGACGTGGTCGATGGCGGCGTTGGCCGCCGACGCCGCGCTCGAAGCCCCGCGCGCGTCGATGATCGCGGCGCCGCGCTTGGCCACGGTCGGGATGTACTCGTCCTCGTACCAGGCCTGATCGCCGATCAGGTCGTAGGCGTTGCGCCCGCCGACCTTCGCGTGGAAGAGGTCCGGGAACTGCGTCGTGGAGTGATTGCCCCAGATCGTCATGTTCGTGATGTCGCTCACCGCGGCGCCCGTGCGCCTGGCGAGCTGGGCGATCGCGCGGTTGTGGTCCAGGCGCGTCATTGCCGAAAAGCGCTCGCGCGGGACGTCGGGGGCATTGTCCATGGCGATGAGCGCGTTGGTGTTGGCCGGGTTGCCGACCACCAGCACCTTGATGTCGTCGGCCGCGTGATCGTTAATCGCACGCCCCTGCGGGCGGAAGATCCCGCCGTTGGCCTCCAGCAGGTCACCGCGCTCCATGCCCTTCGTGCGGGGCCGCGCGCCGACCAGCAGGGCGAGGTTCGCGCCATCGAAGGCGTGCACGGGGTCGTCGAAGATGTCGACGCCCGACAGCAGCGGGAACGCGCAGTCGTCGAGTTCCATCGCCGTTCCCTCCGCTGCCTTGACCGCGTCCGGGATCTCGAGCAGCTTGAGGTGCACGGGCACGTCTGGGCCGAGCAGTTGCCCTGAGGCGATTCGGAAGAGCAGCGCATATCCGATCTGACCGGCGGCGCCGGTGACCGTGACGGTTACAGGGGCGGGCATCACACGTTCATCTCCTCGATGACGGCGTCGGCGAACTGGGACGTGCCGACCGCGGTCGGATCGTCGCGAGTCGGCTTGAGGTCATAGGTGACCTTCTCACCCTTCTTGATCACGCCGGCGATGGCGGCTTCGAGCCGGTCGGCACCCTCGCGCTCGCCGAGGTGACGCAGCATGAGCACGCCGGACAGCATGAGCGCCGTCGGGTTGACCTTGTTCTGACCCTTGTACTTGGGCGCGGAGCCGTGGGTGGCCTCGAACATCGCCGCCTGCGTGCCGACGTTGGCTCCGGGTGCGAGGCCGAGGCCGCCGATCATGCCGGCGCCGAGGTCGCTGACGATGTCGCCGTAGAGGTTGGGCAGCACGATGACGTCGTACTCCTCAGGGCGTGAGACGAGCTGGTTGCACAGGTTGTCGATGATGCGGTCCTCGAACTCGACGTCGGGAAAGTCCTGGGCCACCCTGCGCGCCACCTCCAGGAACAGGCCGTCGGAGAACTTCATGATGTTCGCCTTGTGCGCGGCCGTGACCTTGCGCCGGCCGTTCTCCTGCGCGTAGTGGAAGGCGGAGCGCACGATTCGCTCCGAGCCGAAGACGGAGATCGGCTTGATCGAGATGCCCGCGTCGTCGCGGACCTTCGCGCCGAGCTTCTCGAGATCGGCGCGCAGCTCCTCGTTCTCCGGTGTGCCGCGCTCGAACTCGATCCCCGCGTAGAGGTCCTCGGTGTTCTCGCGCACGATCACGATGTCCGTCTCCGGAAAGCGGGTGCGCACGCCCTCGTAGGCCTTGCAGGGACGGATGCAGCTGTAGAGGTCGAGCTCCTTGCGCAGCAGCACGTTGACCGAGCGAAAGCCGGAGCCCACCGGGGTCGTCGTGGGGCCCTTGATGCCGACGCCGTTGTCCTTGATCGACTGCAGGGTCTCGTCCGGGAACGGGTTGCCGTGCGCCTCGTACTCGTCGAGGCCGGCCTCCCGGCGATCCCACTCGAACTCGACGCCCGTCGCCTCGAGCACGCGGTGGGTCGCCTCGGCCAGCTCGGGCCCCGTGCCGTCGCCGGGAATGAAGGTCACGCGGTGCGCCATGGTCTCCTCTGTCTTGGGGGGAAGGCGCGCGCGATGCTAGCGGCGACCGGCGCTTTCGCGCCGTTGACCCGTCGCCGGCCCGGGCGTACCGTCGGGCGCCATGCGCGAGATCCCCGGCTGGCACCTGGCCGGCGAGTGGTTCGACGTTTGCTCGTGCGACATCCCATGCCCGTGCGAGTTCGCCCAGCCGCCCACCAACAACGTCTGCGAGGGCGTGCTGGCGTGGCACATCCGCGAGGGCCACTACGGCGACACCCGCTTGAACGCCCTCAACGTGGTCGGCCTCGGCTGGATCGAGGGGAACATCTGGTCGCGCAAGGCCACGGTGGCGATGGGGCTGTACCTCGACCACCGCGCCGACGACGCCCAGCGCGAGGCCCTGGCCACGATCTTCGGCGGGCAGGCGGGCGGCTGGCCGGCCGGGTTCGCCGAGCTCATCACCGAGGTCCGCGGGATGGAGAGCGCGCCGATCGCGATCGAGATCGACGACGATCTGGCAGGCTGGCGCGCCGAGATCCCCGGCGCGGTGACGGCGACGGCGGAGGCCCTGACCGGGCCCACGACCCCGCCTGGCGCGCGGGTGCAGCTGCTGAACCCGCCCGGCAGCGAGGTCGGCCCCGGTCAGCTCGTGACGTGGGGGCGGGCCACGCGCCAGCAGGTCAACGGCTTCGGCTTCCGCAGCGACCTGGTCGGCAAGTCCAGCAAGCACATCCCCTTCGACTGGTCCGGCCCCGACTGACGCGCCGTCTCTTTCCGGGAAGGCGCAGCGGATTCCCTAGCATCCGAACATGTTCGGCGGCGGCTCCGTGCGCCTGGCCCGGGTCTTCGGCATCGACATCACGGCGAGCTTCACGTGGTTCGCCGTGCTGTTCCTGATGATCTGGACCCTCAGCGGCCACTTCGGCGACGTCCTGACCCGCTCCTCGGGCGCCGTCGCCTTCGCGACCGCCGTGGTCGCGGCGCTGCTGTTCTTCATCTCGCTGACGCTGCACGAGCTCGGGCACGCCGTCGTGGCGCGGCGCAACGGCATCGAGATCTCCGGCATCGAGCTCTGGTTCTTCGGGGGCCTGGCGAAGTTGTCGCGCGACACGCAGTCACCCGGCGAGGAGTTCCGCATCGCCGCGGCGGGGCCCGCGGTGACGCTGCTGATCATCGTGGTATCCGGCGGTGCCGCCGCGCTCTTCTCGGAGTCGTCGCGCTTCGTGGACGCCGCCGAGCTCTCGGCCACGGCCACCACCCCCGCGGTCGCGCTGCTGGGCTGGCTGGCGGTGGTCAACGCGCTCCTCTTGGTCTTCAACATGGTCCCCGCCTTTCCGCTCGACGGCGGGCGCATCGCGCGCGCGCTCGCCTGGAAGGTCACCGGCGACCGGGGTCGCGGCACGCGCTTCAGCGCCTCGTTGGGCCAGGTCTTCGCCTACCTGCTCATGGGCCTCGGCCTGTACCTGCTGTTCACCTCCGACGCCTTCAACGGGCTGTGGCTCCTCGTCCTCGGGTGGTTCCTGGGCCAGGCGGCGCGCGGGGCGGTGATCCAGAGCCGCTACGTCGAGCGCATCGAGGGCGTCACCGCGGCCGACCTCATGGACCGCCAACCGGTGTGGATCCCGGCCGACGCGCCCACCATCGAGGCCCAGGACGAGTTCTTCGCCCGCTACCACTGGCCCTGGTTCCCTGTGGCCGACCCGATGACGGGCGCCTTCCGCGGCCTGCTGCGCGCCGCGCGCGTCGACGAGACCCTCGCCGCGGGGCGCCCGACGATGCCGGTCGGCGACCTGGCCGAGTTGGAGGGCGGCGACGGGCCCGTGTCGGTGCCCGGCAACACGCCGGTCGAGCACCTGCTCGGCTCCGAGGGGCTGCGCCGGCGCGGTGCGCTCATGGTCGTCGACGGCGAAGGCCGGCTGATGGGCGTCGTCACCATCGAGCAGGTCAGGCGCGCGCTCACCGCAGCGCCGAGCCGCCCCGTCTGAACACGGCCGGGGCCGAGGGGCGGGTCGGACGATCCCCCTCCCGTACTACAGTCACAGGCCCACGACGACGCCCTGAAAGGCCCATGCCTGCACACGACGTCCTGATCATCGGCGCCGGCCTCGCCGGTCAGCGCGCCGCGCTTGCCGCCGCCGACGCGGGCGCCACGGTCGCCATCATGAGCAAGGTCCACCCGGTGCGCTCGCACTCGGTCGCCGCGGCCGGCGGGATCAACGCGGCCATCAGCGTCGACGACGACTGGCGCTCGCACGCCTACGACACGGTCAAGGGGTCGGACTACCTGGGCGACCAGGACGCGATCGAGATCATGTGCCGCGAGGCGCCCCACGAGGTCATGCACCTCGACCACATCGGGGTGACCTTCCACCGCAACGAGAAGGGCCTGCTCGACCTGCGCGCGTTCGGCGGGGCCTCGATGAACCGGACCGCCTACGTGGCCGACATCACCGGCCAGGCGATCCTGCACGTCCTCTATGAGCAGCTCATGAAGTACCACGAGCTCGTCGACCGCTACGAGGAGTGGTTCGTCACCTCGCTCGTGCTCGACGACGAGGGCACGTGCGTCGGGTGCATCGCCCGCGACATCCGCACCGGCCGCATGGAGACCTTCCAGGCCAAGAACGTCATCCTCGCCCAGGGCGGCGCGGGCCAGATCTGGAAGCCGACGACCAACGCGCTGATCTGCACCGGCGACGGGATCGCGCAGGCCTACCGGCTGGGCGCACCACTGATGGACATGGAGATGGTGCAGTACCACCCGACGACGCTCGTGGAGAACGGCTTCCTCATCACCGAGGGCGCCCGCGGTGAGGGTGCGCACCTGCTCAACGCCGACGGCGAGCGCTTCATGGAGAAGTACGCGCCCAACAAGATGGAGCTCGCATCGCGCGACGT
>Ga0136846_1223329_pt1 | contig 10129 bp, 5 predicted proteins | sample HopSoiMetagenom2_FD_96841 | JGI IMG/M metagenome (GOLD analysis project Ga0136846, IMG submission 96841) | Grasslands soil microbial communities from Hopland, California, USA - 2 Assembly 2016 (version 4) | ecosystem: Environmental > Terrestrial > Soil > Grasslands | place: USA: Hopland... | reverse complement strand
TTGCAATCGAAGCCTTCTGAGACTGCGGTCACATACGACAATTGAGCACGCGGGTACGGTTGGTTGACCTTGGGGGTCTGCGGCAATGTCACGTCACGACGAGATAGCGTCTTGCGGTTCGCGTTCGCGCGGACACGGAGCTCTGCGTCCCGTGATCCGCGCGTCGAAGGCTCATTGGTGATGAGCTCGAACGGCGACCCTTTCGATCCGGGCGGCAAAACCGTCATCCGCCCCAGCCGCCCAAATCCCGGCCGCAAGCAAAAGACGGTTCTCGCCCGCGATGCGCCCGCACCGGACAGCACGGTGATCGCTCCCGCCGCTCCCAGGGAATCGACTGTTTTCGATCCAGGCGCCGGTCGCCAGCCGTCACGGCAAGACGACGTCTCGGGAACGGTGATCTATCAAGGCGCGCCTTTCACGGATGCGTCGGCCGATCCGCCGTTTCGCGGCGCGGCCGGAGCTGCGGCGAACACGCCGTGGGCTGTCCTGCTCGGCGCCAGCGGCGACGTCGATTATGGGGCGGCGAACCCGATCGTTGCCGCCGCAGCACCCTTGCTTATGCTGCTTGGCCATCTGCGGCTGATGGCGGTGGAGAGACAGACCGAGCCCTTGGCGAAGCATGTCGCCGGCCTGATCGAGGATTTCGATCGCAAGATCGCCAGGACCGAGACGTCTGAGGAAGATGCGCGCATCGCCAGCTATGCGCTTTGCGAAACCGCCGACGACATCATTGCCAGTCTGCCCGGCTCCGGTAAGGAGATGTGGGCGCAGCACAGCATGCTGCAGCGCTTCTTCCAGGCGAAACCCACCGGCGCCGGTTTCTTCCAGGCCCTGAACAATGTGCTGGCGACGCCCGAGCCGCACCGCAACCTGATCGAACTGATGCATGCCTGCCTGTCGCTGGGCTTCGAAGGCCAGTATCGCGGCCAGCCGCGCGAGGGCCTCGAGCGCGTCCGCCGCGACGTCTACGAAACGCTGGCCTATTTCCGCCCCGCCGGCGACGACGACATCTCGCCGCGCTGGCAAGGCCTCTCGCTGACATCAGCGCAAGGCTCCAGGCGGGTTCCGCTGTGGGCCATTGCTTCAGCGACATTGGCCATTTTGACGGCGGCGTTTTTCACGCTGCGAGTTCTCATCACCAATGATGGCGAGGCCGTCGCCGGCGAGTTGCTGGCGCTCAGTCCGACAAAGCCGGTGACCATCGAGCGCACCGGCTTCGTGCCGCTGACCGAAGAGGTGAAACCCGTTGTAGCGCCGGCGGCGATTGCGCAAGTCGATCGCATCCGCGCAGCCCTGGCAAAGGAGATCGAAGCCGGCGGCGTCAGCGTCGGCACCAAGGGCGATTTCATCGTCGTGGAAATCAGCAACGCCCTGCTGTTCCAGTCCGGACGGGCCGACGTCAAGCCGGAGTTTGAGCCCGTCGCCATTCGTATCGCTGCGGCCCTCGACGCGGAACGTGGGCCGATCCAGATCGTCGGACACACCGACAACGTCAGACCCAAGAAGACCAGCGCGTTCAAATCAAATTTCGACCTCTCCGTCGCCCGCGCCCAGTCGGTCGAAAAGATGATCGCGGCGCATTTCAAAGATCCGTCGCGAACGCATGTGGAGGGCAAAGGCGAGGACGAACCCATCGCCGACAATGCAACACCGGAGGGCCGCGCCAAAAACCGTCGTGTCGATGTGATGATCCCGCGGGAGGAGACGCTGTGAGCGGCTTGAAACGCCCATGACAATCTGGCTGTTGCGCCTCTTCTCAACGCTCGCGCTGGCCGGCTTTGCCGCCGCCGTCTGGTTCGCCGGACCGTTGATCCGCTTCGCCGGTGCCCGGCCGCTGGACCCGGCCTGGCTGCGGGCGGTGATCATTGGCGCCGTCATCGGCACGGCGGTGACCACTTACGCCGTTCGGTTCTGGCGCAAGCGCAAGGCGCAGAAGGCGCTGGAGGCCGCGATGGCCGCCGCCGAGGATGACGGCAGCGACGCCAAGGTGCTGGAAGCCCGCATGAGCGAGGCGGTTGCGACGCTCAGACAGTCGAGCGGCAAGCGCAACTTTCTCTACGAGGTCCCCTGGTACATTGTCATCGGCCCGCCAGGCGCCGGCAAGACCACCGCTTTGGTCAATTCCGGGTTGAACTTTCCGCTTGCCGGATCGGGCCAGGCGCAGCCGGTGGCAGGCGTCGGCGGCACGCGCAACTGCGACTGGTGGTTCACCGACGAGGCGGTGCTGATCGACACCGCCGGGCGGTACACGACACAGGATTCCAACGCGCGGACCGACAGCAAAAGCTGGCTGGCATTTCTGTCGCTGCTGAAGCGGTATCGCATAAGGCAACCGATCAACGGCGTCATCCTGGCGATCAGCCTTGCCGATCTGATGGCGGATGGCGATCAGGCCGCCCGTATCGCCGAGATCCGCAGTCGCCTGCAGGAAATCCACGACGTCCTGAAGGTCCGCTTCCCGGTCTATGTGCTGTTCACCAAAGCCGATCTCGTCTCCGGATTCATGGAGTATTTCGGCGGCTTCGACGAAGCGCGGCGGCGCAAGGTGTGGGGCGCGACGTTCCAGACCGCCGAGCGCGGCCTGAACATGGTCGGCGAGGCACCGGCCGAGTTCGACACGCTGGTCAAACGCCTGACCGCGGAGATGAGCGAGCGCCTGCAGGCAGAAACCGATCCCGTTGCGCGCATCGCAATCTTCGGCTTTGCCGCGCAGTTCGGTGCGCTGAAGGGCCGGATCGTGCATTTCCTCGACGGCGTCTTCGAGCCGACGCGCAAGCAGCTGAACGCTCCCTTGCGCGGCCTATATTTTTCCTCAGGCACCCAGGAAGGTACGCCGATCGACCAGCTGCTGGGCAGCATCGGCCGCAGTTTCGGCAAGAGTGCTGAGGCGCATCTTTCCGGCACCGGCAGGAGTTTCTTCCTGCACGACCTGTTGAGCCGGGTTATTTTCGCCGAGTCCGGCTGGGTGTCCTACGACAAGGCGGCCGACAGGCGCACGAGGATGGCCCGCTATGCCGGGCTGGCGGCGATCGCGGCCTCAGCGATCGCCGGGCTTGGGGTCCTCGGCCTAAGCTTCGCAACCAACAAATCGCTGATCGCAGCCACCAGCCAGGCGGCCGGCCAATATCGCGAGACGGCCGCGCCGCTGCTGGCAAGCGCGACGGTTTCGGATGCTGACCTCGAGACCGTTATCGGTGCACTCGATGCACTGCGCAACCTGCCGGCGGGCTATGACACCAAGGACCAGCCGACGCCGGCCGAAGCAACGTTCGGCCTCAGCCAGCGCGAGCGCATCCGCTCGGCTTCCGAGACAGCCTACCGGCAGGGGTTGGAGCGTATGTTCCGCTCGCGCCTGCTGTTCCAGCTCGAGCGCACGATCGAGGCCAAGATGGCTGATCCGATGGCACTGTACGAGCCGCTGAAGATCTACCTGATGCTGGGCGGCAAGGCGCCGAAAGTGGACGATGAACTGGTCGTCACCTGGCTGAAACGGGACTGGGAACAGAACCGCTATCCAGGCGCGCATAATCGCGACGGACGCGCGCAACTGGAGAAGCATTTGCGCGCCATGCTGGCGCTCGACGACGACCAGGACCCCTCGTTCGAGCTGAACCGCTCACTGGTCGAATCCGCGCAACGCTCGCTTAGCCGCATGAGCCTCGCGGACCGGGCTACCGCCCTCATCCAGTCGGCCACCTATGCGGCGGAGCTGGATGATTTTTCGGTGGCCTCGCAAGCCGGCCCCGAAGCGCCGGTGCTGTTCGAGCGCAATGACGGAAACGATCTCGCTTCGCTTCGCGTCGCCGGTCTCTACACACATGCCGGCTTCGACTTCTATCTGGCGCAGCTGGCCAAGGTGGCGCAGGCGCTGGTCGACGACCAGTGGGTGATCGGCTCGAGCGGCGAGCAAGGTGGCTTCGATCAGGACCTGCTGAAGCTCGGTCCCGAACTTCTCGACCGCTATGGCAAGGGCTTTGCGGCGGCGTGGAACGAGGTGCTCGACAAGTTGAGGTTCAAGGCAATGGCTACCGACAAGCCGCAATATCTGGCGCTGTCGGCGGCCGGCTCGCCGACCTCACCAATGATGCAACTGTCCGAGGCGATCGCGCACGAAACGGCACTGACGCGCGAAGACAATCCGTCGACGGCCTCCCAAGACAGCGAGAAGGACATTGCTGCTCGCGCCAAGGGCCTCGCCCGCATCGGCATCGAGCTTGCAGCACGCAAATCGCAAAGCCGGGCCGGGACCGCCTTTGTCAGCACGCAGAGCCAGGACCCGGGCGCGAACATTGAAGCCCAGTTCCGATCTTTCCAGGCTCTCGTGGCCGGCGCGCCCGGCCAGCGGCCGCTCGACGCCCTGGTCCAGAATTTCCGCGAAATCTATCAAAGCGTGCGGCTGGCGGCCGATGTGCCTGGGCAGACAGACCAGGCCAACGCCAATCTGCAGTTGCAGATTTCGACGCTGCGCGCCAACGCCACGCGGCTGCCCAAGGCTTTGGCCAGGATGGTGAGTGCTGCCGCAGATGGTTTCGAGGGCACAGTTGCCGAAACATCGACGACGCATCTCAATGACATGCTGGAAGAGACGGTTGGCCGGCCGTGCGAAGAGGCGATTGCCGGGCGTTTTCCGTTCGCCCCTGCCGGCACCGACGATGTTGCGATGGCCGACTTCGCCAAACTGTTCGCTCCGGGCGGGGTTCTCGACCGCTTCTTCGCGCAGAATCTGGCATCGCTGGTCGACATGAGCGGCCAGGATTGGGACTGGAAACACGACACCAAGTTCGGCCGCACTCTGGCGAAATCGACCCTCAAGGATTTTCAGCTTGCCGCACAAATCCGCGCCGCCTTTTTTCCGCTGGGCGGGCCGGTGCCGTCGATCAACATCACCTTCACGCCGCTGTCGCTACATGGCGATGCCGACATGGCGCTGCTCAACATCGATGGTCAGGTGCTGCAGGCCACCCAGGCCGGCAACACGCCGGGTCTGATCCCATGGCCGGGCAAGACCGGCTCGGCAAGCCTCAGCCTGACCCCAGAACTGCCGGGCCGCGAGTCGGCGATCAAATTCGACGGCCCCTGGGCGTTAAAACGTCTGCTCGACAAGGGCCAGGTCACCGCCAATGGCGACAGTCTCGAAGCGCATTTCGTCATCGGCGGGCGCGATGTCGCTTACACGATCAAGACCGGAGGGGACGGCAACCCATTCACGCTGCCGGCGCTTTCCGCCTTCAGCTGTCCGAAGGCTTTCTGATGAGGAATTGCATGACTGGACCGGAGAGTGCGGCACGAGAACACGGCATCGGCATCGTGTCGTCGGTCACCCGCGGCCTATATTTCGATACTCTAATGTATCGGCCTGTGGCAGACTGGCCTTGCACGGCCGGCAACACGTTGCGGAGGGCAGGCAAGTGAACGAGGCCGCCTTTGAGAGTTATGGCGTGAGCCATAAGGGCTGCGTGCGCGACCACAATGAGGACAACTATCTGGTCGAGCCGCAGATCGGCCTCTGGGTCGTCGCCGACGGCATGGGCGGACACGAGGCCGGAGAAGTTGCCTCGGCAAGCATTGTCGAGCATCTGGCGACGATCGGCATTGCCAGTTCGGCGCCCGACCTTCGTGCGCGGTTCGAAGATCGGCTGAGCCGGGCCCACGCCGAGATTCGCCGAATCTCGCGATCGCGCGGCGTGACCATCGGCTCCACCGTGGCCGCGCTGCTGGCCATGGATGGCAGGTTCGCCTGCCTGTGGTCGGGCGACAGCCGCGTCTATCTCGTTCGCAACGCCACTATCTCGCAGATTTCGCGCGACCACACCGAAGTTCAGGAGCTACTCGACAGCGGCGTGATCAGCGCCGCCGAAGCGGAGAACTGGCCGCGGCGCAACGTCATCACGCGCGCCATCGGCGTCAATGACGAAATCGACATCGACTTCCAGCAAGGCGAGACGCTCGCCGGCGACGTGTTTATCCTGAGCACGGATGGGCTGACGGCGCATGTCAGCGATGCGGAGATCGCGGCGGCGGCGCTCTCTGCGGCACCACAGGCAGCCTGCGAAAAGCTGCTCGCAATGGTGCTCGAGCGCGGTGGCACCGACAACGTCACCATCGTGCTGGTCAAGATCCGGGACAGAGGCAATGGCGGTGCCGGTCTGCCCAGAGCGGGAGGCCGTGACCAATGAGCGCCGAGGACAAGACGAGACTATTGCCCAACATGGCCGATACCAGCGTCGGCACGCAACTCAGCGGCATCTACGAGCTCGACGAACGCATCGCTTCGGGCGGCATGGGCGAGGTTTATCGCGGCCACAACATCCAGACCGGCGATCACGTCGCGATCAAGATCGTGCTGCCGGAATTCGCTCGCGACCAGACTATCCTTTCGCTGTTTCGCAAAGAAGCATCCATCCTCAACCACCTCTCGCACGATGCGGTGGTGCGCTACCACGTCTTCACCATCGATCCTGGTATCGGCCGGCCCTATCTGGCGATGGAATTCGTCGACGGCCAGTCGCTGTACGACGTCATGCGCGGCGGCGCCATGGCGACGCCGGATGTGCGCAAGCTTTGCCACCGACTGGCTTCGGGTTTAAGCGCCGTGCACCAGGCCGGCGCCATTCACCGTGACCTTTCACCCGACAACATCATCTTGCCGGGCGGCCGGGTGGATCGGGCAAAAATCATCGATTTCGGCATTGCTCGATCGGCAGCGGTCGGCGGCGAGACGCTGATCGGCGGCAAGTTCGCCGGGAAATACAACTATGTCTCGCCCGAACAGCTCGGGCTCTATGGTGGCGAGGTCAGCGAACAGTCCGACATCTACAGCCTGGGACTGGTGTTGGCAGCAGCATTGCGCGGCAAGCCGATCGATATGGGCGGCTCGCAGTTCGAGATCGTCGAAAAGCGGCGCACCGTGCCTGACCTCTCCGGCATCGATGCCGATTTCAGGGACATTGTCGAAGCCATGCTGCAGCCGGATCCGCAAGACCGGCCGGTCAGCATGGCCGAAATCGCCCGCATGACACGCGACGAGAGCGAAGAGACATCGCCGCCGGGGTCGCTGACGCCGCGCGACCGGCCAGGCCTGCCGCGAACCGGGCAAACCGCCGCACCCGTTTCCAAGGTCGACAGCCAGCCACCGCAAGTCCAGGAGCAAGGCGCGGCCGAGCCAGCCTTCGTTGCGCATGTGCGCCCGGCGTATCTGTCGCAGCCGAAGGCGGAGCCACAGCCGAAACCCCACCGACCGGGCCAGGCTGCGAAACCGGCGACGGGCCGAAGCCTGATAATCGCGGCGGTGGCGGCGGGCATCGTGGCCTCGCTCGGCGGCCTCTACGCAACGGGCATTGTCGGCTTCAATGACCGGCTTCCCGTTGCGGGCGCCAGGAAGACGCAACCTCTGCAGCCAGAATTGACGAAGCCGGCCGACGCGGACAAACCGGCGACAACAGAGCTGACACCGACAAAGCCGCAACCTGTTGAACCCAAACCGGTGGAAATGCCGGCCGACAACCAGGCCAAGGCGACGGCGCAGCCTCAACCACCGTTCGCCACGACGCAGCCGGCCGACAAGACCGTCGATACGCAGCCGCCAGCACAGACTGAGCCGCCTGCAAAGCAGCCCGATGTCGCGAAGGTCCCACAGCCCCAGCCGGTCGAGCCGACCGCAGAGCCTAGGGCGCCGGAACCCGAGAAGGCCATCGCACCGCAGCCAAAGCCAACCGAGCAGGCCGTGGCGCAGGAGCCCGCCAAATCGGACGTCAAGCCCACCGAGCCTGCGCCACAGCCTCTGGCAAGCCAGGACAACAATGGGCAGAACGGGCAGGCCGTTACGCCTCTGGAGAAGCCTGCCGAGCCGCAGGTCGCCATCAATGTGCCCAAGCCGGAGGTGCCGCCGCCCGCCGATACGGCTGCGGATCGTGTTACCTGGGTGCGCGCTTTCAATGGCGGCGACTGTTTTTATGCGACGGTGACGTCAGCGACCGACAAGGGTGTCGGGATCGAAGGTTTCGGCACGGCCGTGCCGCCTTTCGAACAGATGCTTGGGGAATTCCAGGCGAAGTTCCATGTCGAGCCCGACATCAGCGTCCGCCTCATTCAGCCCACCCAATGCGGCGTTACCGACTTCCTGCGTTTCATGGGGGCGAGCACGGCCGACAAGCCGCAGCTGACGCTTGCGCAGACATCGGTGCCGGACGGTTCGCCCATCGACGGCACGCTGGTGACGCGTGGCGGGCTGGTGTCGAGCGTCATCCTGATCGACCACAGGGGCATCGCCTTCAATCTCGACGACCGTATCGTGGCCGGCGCCAACGATGCGACCTTCAGCATCCCGATCGGGCTTGGCGCTGCCGACAAGGCGGCAGGCAAGGCCTTGCCGCAGATCATCATGGTCATCACCGGTCCCGAAGACATCAAGGCGGCCGACTTCTCGACACCGATGCCAGCCTCGGTCCTGTTGCCCAAAATTCTCGACGAGATCGGCGGCCGAACTTCGGCGTTTTCGGCGACCGCCAAATATTTCCGCCTCGGCGGATAGCATGAACGCCGATGCAACGCCGTCGCCGTGATCCCATTGTGCCTCCCCTGACGACGCGCGCGAGGCTCACCGCGATCGCCGGCGCGGCACTGCTGTTGGCGTTCTTCTCCGCTGGCCAAGCACGCGCCGAATTCACCGTCTGCAACCAGACGCTCGATGTCGTCAATCTCGCCGTCGGCCAGAAGGTCGACGATGCCGACCAGACCGATGGCTGGTGGACCATCGGCGCCAATCAATGCGTCAACGTCATCCGCGATGAGCTGACCAACCGCTACATCTACATCTACGCAACGGATGTCTTCGGCCACGCAATCCTGGCAGGGTCGACCGATATGTGCGTCGAGCGGCGGCGGTTCTCCATCCGCGGCATCGATGAATGCTGGCAACGCGGCCATATCGCGGCGAAGTTTCTGGAAGTCGACACGCAGGAACAGGCGCGCTGGACCTTCTTCCTGACCGTAAGCGCGCCGTGACGCACAGCATCGACACCAGCTTCAAGGCGAAGAAGCAGGCACGCGCCGCACAGCGCAGGCGCAGGCTGTGGCTTGGGCTGGCGGCTGGCCTGGCGACACTCGTCCTTGCCGCGATCGTCACCGGCTTCTACCTCACCTACGACGAATGGTCGTTCGGCGACGAGGACGAGGAGCTGCACGCGGTCGACGGCTCGGACGACGTGCCGGCCGACGCATCGGTCTATGTACCGGCCATCATCGATCTTGCCGGCGATCCGATGTGGATCACGCTGGCGCCAGAAGCCGGCGCCGCCAAGAGCCGCGAGATGCCACGCCCGGCGGAGCTCGACCAGGCCGGCATCTCGCCGCAGATCGTGGTTCTCTCCGACGTTATGCTGAGTGCCAGCGAAAAGTTCATGACGACGATCCCGTCGACGCAGGAAGATTTTGCTTTCTTCCAGGCACAGCGGAAGACGGCGGTCGCGCCACCAGAAGCAGCGCCGTCCGACACGCCGCCATCCGACGATCTGCAGAACGATCTGCAGCCATCATCTGGCGTCGAAGAAACGCCGACGGCTCCCGGCCCGTCGGCGGCAGCCGATGACCCGGAGGCCGGCTGGGGCGAGACCATCGATGAGGGCGAAGCGGCCCTGCCCGCCTTCCAGAAAACCCAGGTCGAGAACAACACCAGCGTCGCCACCGTCACCAGCGAATACCAGCGCTTCGAGGCGACCGAGGACACGTTCGTGAAGATCCTCAACGACCGCAGCCTCGACAGCGTTGTGCTCGATGCGCATTTTTCCGCCGACGACGCCAAGCTTGCCGGCGAAGCGTTGAAAGCACTTTTCGACAAGGACGGCCTGCAGCCCGGCTATGTCGTTGCCATGCGCGGCTTCAGACCGACGCGCGAGACCACGACGATGTCGCTGATGCAGGTCTCGATCTACGCCAAGAACGTCTTTGTCGGCACGCTGACGCGCAACGCCGCCGGCGCCTTCGTGTCGGGCGTCGACACCTGGGTGCGCGAAGACCTGTTCAACTATTCGGGCGCCGAGACGGAAGGCACGCACAAGCGGCAATACCGCCTGCTCGACGCGATCTATTCGACCGCGGCGCGCAACAATGTGCCGACCGGGATCATCGGCGA
>Ga0136846_1242170_pt1 | contig 10131 bp, 10 predicted proteins | sample HopSoiMetagenom2_FD_96841 | JGI IMG/M metagenome (GOLD analysis project Ga0136846, IMG submission 96841) | Grasslands soil microbial communities from Hopland, California, USA - 2 Assembly 2016 (version 4) | ecosystem: Environmental > Terrestrial > Soil > Grasslands | place: USA: Hopland... | reverse complement strand
GGCGGGTCGCGCGGCGGGGCGACGGCCATTCTGCTCGCCACGCTGTGCTCAGACATCCCGTGGGCCGTGGGCGGCATCAAGCGCGCCTTGGACTTCCGGTTCAAGGAGGGGACGATCAACTGCGCCGACTACCCCGCGGGGGTCAGCGCGGGCTCGATCTCCGGCGTCTACCAGACCTGCAACGCCACGATCGTCGCCATGGCGAAGATGCTCTCCAGCAGCGAGAAGTGGCGCGGCAAGGTCATCTCTGGCTCCGAGGGCTCGTGGGCGGTCATGTACTTCGCCGGCATCGACCAGTACGGCAACCCGGCCGTGAACATCGTGATGGACGCACTGGCCGCGGGGATCGGCGCGCGCTCGTTCAAGGACGGCGACGAGACGGGCGGGATCCTCGAGGCGCCGATCGGCCAGATGGCCAACGTCGAGTACTACGAGAGCTACTACCCGTTCATCTACGTCTACCGTCGCGAGGAGACCGACTCCGGCGGAGCGGGGATGCACCGCGGCGGCTGCGGCGGGGCGATCGGGCTGATGCTGCACGACACCGACGCCCCGTTCGACTGGCAATGGTTCTGCTACGGGCTGGCCTTCCCCACGTCAAACGGACTGTGCGGCGGCTGGCCGACCCGCGCCGTGGACGCCAAGATCGCCCGCAACACCGACCTCCAAGCCCGCTTGGCCCGCAGTGAGCTGCCCAGCGACATCAGCGAGCTCGAGGGCGAGGTGGTGCCCTTCCAGGCCAAGGGCACGTACCAGCAGCTCCGCCAGAGCGGCGACTTCTTCCACTGCTACTACCAGGGCGGAGCCGGGTATGGCGACCCGATCGACCGCGAACCGGAGCGCGTCCTGCGGGACGTGCTGAACCGCTGGGTGTCGGTGGAATTCGCACGCGAGGTCTACGGCGTCGTGCTCAGCGACGACGGCGAGTCCGTTGACGCACGGGCGACCGAGCAGCGGCGCGAGGAGATCCGAAAGTGGCGCCGCGAGAACGCGACCGTGCGCCGCCCGACCCCAGAGGAGGTCACCGTCTGATGCGCCTCGACGAGTACCTGAATATCGAGAGCGACAAGATCGTCTGCCGCAAATGCGGGCACGTCTTCTGCGGCAAGCACGACAATTACAAGCTCCACGCCGCCGAGATCGAGCGTGAGTTCACCGACGTCGGGCTGCTGCGCCGGCCGCAGAGCGAGCTGATGGACAGGCGGATCGTCTTCCGCCAGTACTTCTGCCCCGGCTGCTTCACGAACATCGAGAACGACACGATCCTCGACGACGCGCAACCGCTGCACGACAAGCAGCTGGCCTAGCAGCGGCGGTGGGCAGCACACCCGGCCCCTGGGGCTTCATCGGGCTCGGCGAGATGGGACAGCCGATGGTCTCCAGCCTGCTCGCGGGCGGGCTGGAGGTCATCGTCTTCGACGTCAGCGCCGAACGACTCGCGCGCAGCCGCTCGCGCGGTGCCGTCGCCGCCGCTGACGTGACCGAGCTGGTGCGCACGGCCCCTGTCGTCAGCGTCTGCGTCCGCGACGGCGCCGACCTGCAGGCCGTCCTCGGCGACGGCCTCGTCGAGGCGGCCTCGCCACACACGACGGTGATCATCCACAGCACCGTGGGCCGCGATGCGTGCCGGCGGGCGGCGGCGCGCCTGGCCGCGCGCGGCGCCACGCTCATCGACGCCCCCGTGAGCGGGATGCGGATGGCGGCCGAGGCCGGCAGCCTCACCTTCTTCGTGGGCGGTGCGGAGGAGAGCCTGCACCGCGTCCGCCACGGGCTGGAGGCCATGGGCCACGCGGTCGTCCACGTCGGCGACGTCGGCGCCGGCCAGACCGTGAAGATCGCCAACAACCTCGCCGCGTTCGCCGGCGCCGGGGTCGTGAACGACGCCGTCTCGCTCGCGCGATCAGCCGGCGTCGACGAGGACCGCCTCCTCGCGGCGCTCGCGCAAGGCAGCGGACGCTCATGGGTGGCGGAGAACTGGCGCTTCCTCCGCGATGAGTGGGTCGCCAGCCAGCCCGGCGGCGCGGCGGCGGTGCACGACATCGTCGAGAAGGACCTGACGTTGGCCGTCGACGCCGCTGAGGCCCTCGGCCTCGAAGCCCCGTTCGCCGCGCTCGCGGCGCGGACCGTCCCGACCATCCTCTCGAGCGCCGACCGAAGCGCAACGAGATGACGGACGCAGCCACACCGGCGACCGGCTGGGGCCCGGATGGCAGAAGGGCCGCCGTCAGCCTGACCTTCGACAACCTCGGCGAGGCCATGGAAGTCGCCATCGGCGCCTGGCCGCAGGACGCGCCCGTCGGCCGGCACTACTCCGTCACCGAGGTCCTGCCCAAGGTCCTCGACCTGCTCGACGCCCAGGGCGTCCGCTGCACGTACTTCGCCGAGGGGTGGAGCGCGGACGTCTACCCCGAGGCGCTGCGAGCGCTGACCGAGCGAGGACACGAGGTCGCCTACCACGGGTGGCGCCATGAGCACTGGGTCGGCATCACCGACCGCGATGTCGAGCGCGACCTGGTCGCGCGCGGGGTGGCGAGCATGCGCGAGATGGGCATCGAGCTACGCGGCTTTCGCCCGCCCGGCGGCGTCCTGACCCCTTGGACGCTCGAGATCCTGCGCGAGCATGGTTTCACCTACGTCTCCCCCGCCGGACAACAAGCGGGGATAGTCGACGGTCTCGTGGCCTTGCCGTTCCGCTGGACCGCCATCGACGCCTACTACCTCTTCGACGCCTTCGCCCCCCTACGACGTGAGCTCGGTGACAGTGAGGCTCCCCTGTCACCCGACCGGATGGTCACCGGCTTCGAAGACGCGATCCAGGACGTGGTCGCGGCGGGCGGCGCGGTCTCGCTGCTCTTCCACCCCTTCCTGCAACGGCAACCCGACCACTTCGAGGCCATGGCACGGATCATCGAGGCGGTGGTCGGCAACGCGGACCTGTGGTGCGCGCCCTGCGTCGAACACGCGAACTGGGCCCTGGCTGACCGGGACCGCCTACCCGGGACTCCACAGCTCGACGAGCGCTCGTGGCAGTAGTCCAGGACGGTGAGACGCAGCGCTCTCGCGACGCAGAAGAAAGCGCTTTCACCGGCGTCGCGGGCGTCACGTCGCTGCGGCCGCGTCGCCCCCACCGTTGCGGGCCTCGATGGCCTCGATGGTGCCGCGCAGCTGCTTTCCGAATAGGCGCTGGCCCACGATCCCAAACGTGAGCGCGATCGCCCGCCCCTTGAGGTTCTTGCCCTCGCGCACCAGGACCTCGTCCACGTCCGTCGTCCCGTCCGGCCGCGGCGTGAGGGTGTAGGTGTAGCCGGACTAGCCGCCCCACGTGTTGGAGTCGGTGGTCTTCAGGACGACGCGGTTGGGGTCGGACCAGTCGTAGTGCAGGCGCTCCCAGATGCCGCCCGAGCCCTCGGTGACGTCAGCCGTACGGTCGCCCTGGTCATGCACCTTGAGATTTCCGTCGGCGCTGTTCGGAAAGAGCTTCTGGCGACCCGGTCCAAAGTCGGTCAGCCCGGCGACGAACTGCTCGGGGGATGAGGTCGTCGTAGCTTTGAGGTGGATCGTGGACATCGATGGTCCTTTCGTCGTCGCGCTCGGCGATCGATACTGGTGTCGACCTCGGGCACGTCGTACACGCCGGCTGCGTCGATCGCCGGCCGGTTGTCGCGACCCGGTGGCGAATGGGTCCAGCCTCTGCGATCGCGCGCATCCATCGCGCCCGTGAACACCCTGGTCCGCGCGACGGACGACCGACCTGTTCATGACGCCCAGCTGATGCCGCCGGCTCACGGCGGATCGAATCTGCCCTCGTTCGGGTCCGGCGCGTCCTGCCCGACCTCGAAAAGGCCGGCGCCGAGCTGCTTGATGCTTCCTTCGTCGACGCCGCGTCGGAGCGCGGCGACGAAGCGGTCCTGCTGCCAGTGCCGCCCACCGGAGCGTTCGAGCAAGCGTCCCGCGTCAGCACCCCGTAGCTCCGCAGAGTCTTGACGAGGTCGTCGACATCGGTATCGCTCCTTGCGACACCCTCCCGCTCGGCGTCGGCGGGCATCCGGCGCGGCTCGTCGGTGTTCTCAGCCATGTCTTGGTTCCTTCCGGAGAGTCCCGGTGGACGGCGTCGATTATCGAGCAGCACGTCCCCGCGCGCGGATGGGAGCTGCACCCTCACGGGCGCGAGGCTGCCGACTCATGCCGCCGCCGGCGGCGTGGTCGCCGCCAGCCGCCGCTCGCGCTCGCGCCGCTCGCGCTCGCGCGTCGGTTCCGCGACGGGCACGGCGCGCATCAGCGCCTGCGTGTAGTCGTGATGCGGGCGGCTGAACAGCTCCTCGCGCGTCGCGCGCTCCACGACCTGGCCGCGGCGCATCACCGCCACGTCGTGGCACATGTAGCGGACGATCGACAGGTCGTGGGAGATGAACAGGTAGGCCAGGCCGAGCTCGCCCTGGAGCCGCTTGAGCAGGTTGAGGACCTGGGCCTGCACGGACACGTCGAGCGCGGAAACCGCCTCGTCGAGGACGAGGAGCTCGGGCGAGAGCGCGAGCGCGCGCGCGATCGCCACCCGCTGGGCCTGGCCACCGGACAGCTCGGCCGGGCGCCGTGCGAGGAAGGCCTGCGGGAGGCCGACCAGCTCGACCAGCTCGCGGGCGCGCGCCGCGCGGGACGCCTTGTCCCCGACGCCGTGGGCGGCGAGCGGCGCGGCCACGATGTCGCCGACCTTCTGGCGGCGGTTCAGGGAGCCGTGCGGGTCCTGGAAGACGACCTGCATGCGGCGGCGCAGGCGGCGCAGCTGCGAGCGCCCGAGCGCGTGCACGTCCTGGCCATCGAAGAGCACCTCGCCCGCGTCGATGTCGGTCAGACGCAGCACACAGCGCGCGAGCGTGGACTTGCCACTACCCGATTCGCCGACCACGCCGAGGGTACGGCCGGCGCCGACGGACACCGAGACGCTGTCGACCGCCCGCTGGCCGTCGACGGCGTGCGGGTAGGTCTTCGAGACGCCGCGAACGTCGAGCAGGACCGCGCTCATGCCGACGCCCTCTCGAGCAGCACGTGATCGCCCGCGCCGTCGCGGGGGAAGTGACAGGCCACCAGGGCCCCCGCGTGCGGCGCCAGCGGCGGGCGCTCCCGGCGGCAGATGTCCTGCGCGTACGGGCACCGCGGATGGAACGGGCAGACGTTGTCGGGCATCTCGCCCGGTACCGGCGGCTGGCCGCTGACCGCGGGGATCGGCTGGTCGAGCGGCATCTCGAGGTCGACCGAGGCGGCCATGAGCGCCTCGCTGTAGGGATGCAGCGGCCGCTGGTACAGGCGGTCGACCTGCGAGCGCTCGATCACGCGCCCGGCGTACATGACGACGATGTCGTCGCAGAATCCGGCGGCCACGCCGAGGTCGTGCGTGATCAGCATCAGCGCCACGCCGCGCTTCTGCGAGATCTCCATGAGCAGGTCGATGATTCGCGCCTGCGTCGTGACGTCGAGCGCCGTGGTCGGCTCGTCGCAGAGCAGCAGCTCGGGATCGGCGGCCAGGGCCATGGCGATCATCACGCGCTGGCGCATGCCGCCGGAGAACTCGTGCGGGTAGGCCTTCATGCGCCGCGCGGCGTCGGCCACGCCGACATCGTCGAGCAGCGCGACCGCGCGCCGGTGGGCGTCGATGCGCGCGGCGTTCGTATGGAGCCGGATCGCCTCGACGATCTGGTCACCGATGCGGTGCAGCGGGTTCAGCGCCTGCATCGGGTCCTGGTAGACCATCGCGACGCGGCCACCGCGGACGCGGTCGAGCTCCTTCTGGTTCAGCCGCAGCAGGTCGGTGCCGCCGAGCAGGACCTGCCCGCCGGTGATGTGGACCGGCGGCTTGACGAGCCGCATGATCGACAGCGCGGTCATCGTCTTGCCACAACCTGACTCGCCGACGAGGCCGAGCCGGCCGCCGGCGGGGATCGAGAGCGACACGTCGCGTACCACCGGCGTGTTGCGCACGGCGACGTTGAGGTCGCGGACGTCGAGGACCGGCGCGGTCACCTTCTGCCTCCTGCCGTGTTGCGGGCGCCGAGCTGGTCGACCAGCACGTTGAGCATCCAGATCGTCAGCAGGATGCCGAGGCCCGGGAAGAACGCGTACGAGAACTGCTGGTAGAGGAAGCCGTAACCCTGCTGGAGCAGCGTGCCCCAGGAGGCGTCGGGCGGCTGGACGCCGAGGCCGACGAAGCTCAGGCTCGCCTCGAGGATGATCGCGCTCGCCGCGTTGATCGCCGCCTGGATGGCGAGCGCGCCCGTCGTGTTCGGCAGCAGCTCGCGGAGCAGCAGTCGGCTGGGCGACGCGCCGTAGGCGACGGCGGCGCTGTAGTAGTCGCGCGTCACCTCGTTGAGCGCGACGCTGCGGGCCATGCGCGCGGTGCTCGGCGCCAGCAGGACGCCGATGATGACCGCGAGGTTGACCAGCGACGCGCCGAACGCCGCGACGCAGACGAGCGCGAACAGGATCTGCGGGATCGCCATCAGCGCGTCGGCCGAGCGCATCAGCAGCTCGTCGAGCAGTCCGCGCCGCGTGGCGGCGAGGAAGCCCCAAAGCGTGCCGAGCAGGAACGCGATGAGGACGCCGCCGCCGGCGACGAGCAGCGAAAGCCGTCCGCCGTAGAGCGTGCGGCTGAACAGGTCGCGGCCGAGCTCGTCGGTGCCGAACAGGTGCGCGGAGCTCAACGGCGCGAACGCGTTGGCCGGGTCCTGCGCCGTCGGGTCGTAGGGCGCGACGACCGGCGCGAGCAGGCAGGCCAGGGCGAGCACGACGAGGATCCCGCCGCTGACCCACAGCGCGACTGGCCGCTTCGCCCGCCAGGCGCGAGCGGGGACGGCGACGGCGGGCGCCGCCGGCGCGCCGGCGACGCCGACTCCCGGCGCGACCTCGGTCTTGGGGATCGCCTCAGGCATGGGCACCTCGCAGGCGCAGGCGCGGATCGAGCGTCCACGAGAGGATGTCGACGATCAGCATGGCCACGATGAACGTCGCGCTGAGCAGCAGCACGACGCTCTGGAGCACGGCGTAGTCGCGCTTGACCGCCGACTCGACGGCCAGCGAGCCGAGGCCCGGCAGGCCGAAGACGTATTCGACGAGCACGGCCCCGCCGACGGTGTAGCCGAAGATCAGGCCCACAGACGTCAGCCCGGGCAACAGCGCGTTGCGCAGCGCGTGGCGCAGGATGACGTCGCGGCGCGGAACGCCTTTGCCCTCGGCCGTGCGAATGTACGGTGACGCCAGCGCCTCGACGAGGTCGGCGCGCAGGTACCGCAGGATCAGCGGGGTGGCGATGATCGCCAGCGAGATCGCCGGCAGCACCATGTGCCGCAGATTCTCGACCGGGTCATCCGCGAGCGACACGTAGCCGCGCGCCGGTAGCCAACCAAGCTGCACGCTGAACAGCAGGAGCAGGAAGATGGCGGCCACGAACGGCGGGAACGCCATGCCGAACGAGCTGAGCGCCGACATGACGCGGTCGAAGGGGCCCGCCGGCCGGGCCGCCGAAAGCACGGCGGCCGGGACGGCGAGCAGCACGGAGAGCGCCACGGCGAGGATCGTCAGCTCCATCGTCGCGCCGATGCGCTGCCCGATGAGGGTGCCGACGGGGTAGTCGTTGAAGTACGACTTGCCGAGGTCGCCGCGCGGGATGCCGCCCACCCAGGCCAGGTACTGGACCACGACCGACCGGTCGAGGCCCAGCTGGTGGCGCAGGTGGTCGATCGTCTCCTGGGACACGCCGCGGGTCGACCCCAGGCGGGTGACCAGCGGGTCGCCCGGGATCACGCGCAGCACGGCGAAGACGATGATCGAGGTGGCGATCAGCATGCCCAGCGTGACCGCCACCCGCGTGATCAGGTAGGAGCGCACGTCACGCCGCGGCCGCGAAGCCCGCCTGTTCGAGGTGCGGCGTGCCGCTGGCGTCGACCCACAGCCCAGTCATCTTCTTGCTGGTCGCGGTGACGACCGCCGACTGCACAGGGACGTAGATCGGCACGTCCTTGTTGATGAGCTCCTGCGCCTTGGCCCACTCGGCCTTGCGCTGGGCCTTGTCGCTGATCGACAGCGACCTGTCATAGGTCGCCTGGAACTGCTTGGAGTTCCAGTTGCACTCGCAGCGGCCGGGCAGCAGGAACGACAGCTGCAGCGACGGGTCGGAGTTGTAGGTCTGGAAGTTCGGGACGATCAGGCCCGGGAACTTCTTGCCAGCCGGGTAGAACTTGTTGGGCCACGTCGACAGGTCGCGGTTGACGATCTTCATCGTCACGCCGATCTTCTTCAAGCTCTCCTGCAGGATCTGGGCGCTCGTGTTCCACTCCGGGTACTGGTCCGACACGCCCCACCAGGTGAGCTGCTTGACGCCGGCGGCCTGGAACAGCTGCTTGGCCTTGCCGGGGTTGTAGGAGTAGTTGGTCAGCTTGCCGCCGAACCACGGATTGTTCTCGGCCAGCGGCGTGTTGGTCTTGGAGACGTCGCCCTGGCCGTAGTAGGCGGCCTTGAAGATCGCGTTGCGGTCGATCGCGTAGGCCAGGGCCTGGCGGGCGCGTACGTCATTGAAGGGCGGTGACGTCATGTCGACCTCCCACGAGACGTACTGGCCGTTGATCTTCGGCTCGACGATGTTGAACTGCGACCGCAGCGACGCGACGTCCGACGGCGGCGCCGACCACAGCGCGTCGAGGTCGCCAGAGCGCAGCGACGTCACCGCGGCGGTGGCGTCCGAGGCGCGGACGATGTCGAGCTCGTCGAGCGGCGCGGGCGTGCCGTGGAAGTTGTCGTTGCGCACCAGCGTGAGGCGCTGGTCCGGGATGAAGGACTTCACCTTGAACGGGCCGGTGACCACCGGGTCCTTGTTGATGGACTTCAAGGTGCTCAGGTCGAGGACCTTCACGTCGGCGATCAGTTTCGGGACGAGCGCGTTCGGGGTCTTCAAGTTGAGCTGGACCTGGTCGCTCCCGACGGCCTGGGCCGACTTGATCGACGCGAGCTGCTGCTTGAACTGGGTCGTGGTCTCGGGGTCGAGGTAGTACTGGAAGCTCTTGGCGGCATCCCGCGCGGTCAGCGCCTTGCCGTTCGAGAACTTCAGGTTGGGGGCGAGCTTGAACGTCCAGGTCTTGTTGCCGTTGGACGCCTGCCAGCTCGTGGCCAGGTCGGGCGCGGCCTCGCCGCTCTGGTCGAGCTTGGTCAGCCCGTCCCACAGCAGCGTGTTGAGCGTGATCTCGAACGCCGTGCCGGCGGCCGCGGGATTGAGCTGGGGGATGCCGGATGCGGCGCCCAGCGTCATCTTGCCGCCCTTTCGCGCCTTCGCGGTGTTGCCGGTGTTGGCCGGCCCGTTGTTGCCCTGGCTCCCGCCACAGGCACTGACGGCCAGGGCGGCACACGCCAGGATCGCAACAAGGAACTTCGACACGAATACTCCTCCTCTGGTGAACGACGGCAGCGCGCGGCAGTGCATGCCGGCGCCGGTCGGGGTCATGGTGAGTCCGGAGCTCCTCCTCCGGACCGCAGATCGAGTTGATGACGAGAGAGGTCCTCGCAGCCGTCCTCGGTGACGAGGACGACGTGCTCGAGGCGGACGCCGCGGCCGTCGTCGTAGCGGCCGGGCTCGAGCGCCACGACCATTCCGGGCTCGAGCACCGCCTGCGAGCCCGGGACGATTCGGGGCTCCTCGTGGTAGGCGGCGCCGATGCCGTGGCCTGTGTGGTGGGCGAAGTCCAGGTGCTCGCGCGCGAACGCGTCGAGGTCACCGGCGACGACGCCGGGCGCGACGGCCTCGATCAGCCGCGCGAGCACGTCCGCGACGAGGCGGTGGTCGGCGCGCATGGCGGGCGACGGCTCCCCGCAAGCGACGGTTGCGCATGAGTCTCCCCAGACGCCGGCGACGCGTGGCGCGAGGTCGCAGAGGACCGCCTCGCCCGGGTGGATGACTCGCGCGCTCGGCGGGCCGCCCATGCCGGCGGCGCGCTGCACGACGTCAGCCGGCCGCTGCAGCGGTTGCGCGCGGTGAAGGACGCCGACGAGATCGCTGCCATCCGCCACGCGATCGCGGTAGCCGACGTGGGCCAGGGGGCGCTGCGCAACCGTCTGCGCGCCGGCGTCTCGGAGCTGCAGTTGCACGGCGAGATC